>QLAH01000010.1_pt1 | contig 314277 bp, 323 predicted proteins | sample 4693081 | NCBI WGS metagenome assembly QLAH01 (sample SAMN09425401, study PRJNA476045) | Lake water metagenome, whole genome shotgun sequencing project. | reverse complement strand
GAGTGCGCCAAAATCTGCGCAGATGCTGCAGGGTCGCATCCGGCAGGGGAACATAGCGATCCTTTCCCCCTTTGCCTTGGCGAACATGCACACGCCTGTTAGCCGCATCAATGTCGCCGATCTCTAGAGCGAGTCCCTCCCCCAGTCGTAGGCCCATACTGTAGATAGCAAAGAAATACACCCGGTAGCGCAACCGATACACGCTATTGATCAATCGCTGCACTTCCTCCCGTGTGGGAATATCAGGTAACGATCTTGAGTTTGGTGGTTTTACGATGTCCACCCAATCCATTGGTTGGCTAAGGACTTGTCGATAGAAAAACGACAACCCCCAAAGATCCACCTTGACACTGCTCCAGGAGTAGTTCTCCACCATCCAGGCGAAGTAAGTTTTTAGATCAGCGGCGGTAAGGTTGTCAGGACAGCGGTTGAAGTAGCCTGCGATGCGGCGCACAGCCCTCGAGTAGCCGTCAATGGTCTTACCCCGTTTTCCTTGAAGTTTCAGGGCTTGCAGGTGCTGGGCATACAGCAGGTCGAATCGAGCCTGTTCGTGGTGTTCCATGGTGAGGTTTCCCCCAAGGGGATGAAAGAAATCACACACCCATGACGGTGTGCATCCTTCACTGTGGAACTGCGACACTCCTGGGCGATCGGCATCCGCTCACCAGCCCATGCATGCTGCAATCAAGCCAGCATTCTTTACGCGTACTGCGTAGAGTTGGCTATAGTGGATTTGAATCTGCCGCGCAGCGGCTTAGTCCAACAACCTGTTGGACAATTCCGTACCGCAGCAGCAGGCATCGGATTCCAGGCTTCCCGCCTTCAAGTTCCGAGTTGGCCGTGGCCAGATTCCGGATCAGCCGCTGCCCGCCTCCGGATTGGTCGGACGACATCCCAGTCCACACAGGGCTTTCTCCCTCGCGGCACCCTCCTGATGCCATGACCCCCAACCCCTACAACGAAGACCACCTGGTGGAGCAGCCCGCCCTGGTGCTGCTGTCTGAGCTGGGGTGGGCTACCGCCTGCGGTCTGGAGGAAACCTTCGCGCCGGAGGGCGGCAGCCTCGGCCGCCGGGATCGCCGCGAGGTGGTGTTGCTGCCGCGTCTGCGGACCGCGCTGGAGCGGCTCAATCCAGGGCAGCCCCCGGAAGCGATCAATGGTGCCATCGAGGAGCTCAGCCGCAACCGCTCCGCCATGGGCCTGGTGGCGGCGAACCGGGAGGTGGTTCGCCTGCTCAAGGATGGTGTGCTGGTGTCGGTCCCTGATCTGGAGCGGGGCGGCCAGAGCAAGGTGCGGCTGCGCGTGGTCGACTGGGATCGTCCTGGCGTGAACGACTGGCTCGCCGTCAACCAGTTCAACGTGAAGGGGGATCTCTACAACTGCTGGCCCGATCTGGTGGGCTTCGTGAACGGTTTGCCGCTGCTGGTGATCGAGTTCAAGAAGCCCGGCGTCTCGGCCCGCGTTGCCTTCGACGACAACCTCAGCCACTACAAGGCCGCCATCCCGCAGCTGTTCTGGAGCAATGCCTTCCTGATCGCCTCCAACGGCACCGCCAGCCGCATCGGTTCGCTCAGTGCCGACTGGGAGCGGTTCTTTGAGTGGAAGCGGATCGAAAGCGAAGACGAACCCCGGCGCGTGTCGCTGGAGGTGTTGCTGCGCGGTGTCTGTCAGCCCAAGCGTTTCCTTGATTACGTCGAGAACTTCATCCTGTTCAGTGACAGCAAAGGCGGTCTGATCAAGATCATCGCCCAGAACCACCAGTTCATCGGCGTCAACAACGCCATCGCCGCCACCCTCGAGGCACGCCGACGCGGCCATGGCCGGGCGGGGGTGTTCTGGCAGACCCAGGGCAGCGGCAAGAGCTACTCGATGGGCTTCTACAGCCAGAAGATCCAGCGCAAGATTCCCGGCGATTGGACCTTCGTGATCGTCACCGACCGCACCGACCTCGACGAGCAGATCGCCGAGACGTTCAAGGCCGCTGGCGTGGTGTCCCAGGCCGAGGGCGATCAGTGCCATGCCAGCAGCGGTGCCCAGCTGGCCGAGCTGCTGCGCGGCAACCACCGCTACGTGTTCACCCTCATCCAGAAGTTCCGCATCCCCGAGCTGCTGTGCGATCGCACCGATGTGGTGGTGATCACCGATGAAGCCCACCGCAGCCAATACGACACCCTGGCCCTCAACATGCGCACGGCCCTGCCCAGGGCGTTGTTCACCGCCTTCACCGGCACGCCGCTGATCGATGGGGAAGAGCGCACCCGCGAGGTGTTCGGCGATTACGTCTCGATCTACGACTTCCAGCAGGCGGTCGAGGACGGCGCCACCGTGCCACTGTTCTACGAGAACCGCACGCCAGAGCTGCAGCTGGTCAACCCCGATCTCAACGACGACATCTATGCGGTGATCGAGGCCGCCGATCTCGACGGTGAGGAGGAGAAGAAACTCGAACGGGAACTGGGCCGTCAGTACCACATCATCACCAGGGACGACCGCCTCGAGACGATCGCTCGCGACATCGTGCGCCACTTCCTCGGCCGGGGGTTCATGGGCAAGGCGATTGCGATCTCGATCGACAAGGCCACCACCCTGCGCATGTACGACAAGGTGCAGCGCTATTGGCAGGAGGAAACCGAGCGGGTGCGCGCCCTGGTGGAGCAGCCGCCGCCGGATTCGGGCGAGGAAGCAGATGAATTGCGGGAGCGGCTGCACATCCTCACCAGCACCGACATGGCGGTGATCGTCTCGGCTGCTCAGAACGAGATCGCCGACATGGCCGCCCTGGGCCTCGACATCGAACCCCACCGCCGCCGGCTCACCAGCTCCGAGCCACCGCTGGATCAGCGTTTCAAGGATCCAGCTGACCCGCTGCGGCTGGTGTTTGTCTGCGCCATGTGGCTCACCGGCTTTGATGCGCCGAGCTGCTCCACGCTCTATCTCGACAAGCCGATGCGCAACCACACCCTGATGCAGACGATCGCCAGGGCCAACCGCGTCTATCCCGGCAAGCACAGCGGCCTGATCGTCGACTACGCCAATGTGTTCGCCTCAATCGAGGATGCCGTTGAGGCCCTGATCGCACCCGAGCCGCTACGGCAGCGCTTCCAGGAGCAGCAGCGCCTCGTGCAACTTCTGCACGCCGCGATCAAGCCCGATCCCGCCGCCTTGGAGTTCGCCGCCTCGGTGGGGGCGCTCAACAGCATCGCGGCTTCCATCCGCCTGAAGCTCAACCCCAACCCGCCCGACATCAGCGCTGTGATGGGCCAGATCGGCCAGGTGCTCGACCAGTCGATCACCGGCATCGCCATCCGCGATCAGGGCCCGCCCAGCATCGATCTCTCCAAGATCGACTTCCAGGATCTGGCGGACAAGTTCAAGCAGAAACGGAACAAGAAGACGGAGCTCGAAGAGCTCAAGGCCCTGATCGCTGCTCACCTGGCCCGGATGGTGCAGCTCAACCCCACCCGCGCCAACTTCCGCGAGAAGTTCGAGGCGCTGATCGCCAGCTACAACGCCGGCAGCCGCAGCGTGGAGCAGATCTACAAGGATCTCGTGCACCTGAGCCTGCAGCTCAGCCAGGAGCAACAACGCCACATCCGCGAGAACCTCAGCGAGGAGGAGCTGGCGATCTTCGACATCCTGCTCCAGTCCGCACCCGATCTTTCGGACAGCGAACGAGCCAAAGTCAAGCAGTCGGCCCGGGAGCTGGTGGAGAAGATCAAGCAGCTGCTGGTGCTCAACTGGCAGCAGAAGGCGACCGCCCGGGCACAGCTCAAGCTGCTGATCGAGGATGCACTCGACATCGGCCTGCCGCGCGCCTACACCCCTGAGCTCTACCAGCAGAAGTGTGAGGCCGTGTTCGCCCACATCGAACAGGCCTACCCCGAGCGCGACCGCAGCGTCTACGCCGTGCATGGATGAGGACGTCAGAGAGGCGACTCTTGAGTTGCTCCTGCCCGACTGGATCGAGGCGGCAGCCGAAGAGGCCCGCTGCGTAGCCATGGGCATGCTGCGCGAGCGGGGCCGCGGAGCCGTGCTGGTGGGTGTGGCCCGGATGGATGCCGCCCTGGAGTCCCTGCTCTGCTCAGCCCTGGCACCGCCGCTCGGGAGCGAGACCCTGTTCCATACCGATCGGCCGCTGGGGTCGTTCGGGGCCAAGATCGCTCTGGCGGCTCGGCTTGGGCTGATCGATGCTGGCGTGGAGCAATCGCTGCACAGCTTGCGGCGGGTGCGCAATGCCTTCGCCCACTCCACGGCCGAGGTGCGCCTGGCAGATCCTCCCTACAGCGATCGTCTGAGGGAGAGCGTGGCCATGGCGCGCCGTAATCCGCTCTGGGTGCCGATGCAGTTGATTCTCCGAAATCACGTGGCGGTGCGGGGAGAGGCCAACAAGGAGAACGATCCGGGCGTGTCGGACTTCGTGCTGCTGATCACCATCCTGGTGGCCTTTCTGGAAACGGGGGCCAGAACCGTGCGCCCCCTGCGGTCATCGTTGACGATGACGTTCGAGCAGGGGATCACGCCATCGATGGCAGCCGATCAATAGAGAAGCCGATTGCCCTCATAGCGGGCCTGCAGCAACTCCAGTCGATGGATCAACTTCTGTTGCCGCTGCTCCTGGCGGACGCGTGTGCTGGCGCTGCCCTCGAAGTGGGTGAGTTCGTTGCGCAGCAGGTAATCCACGAAGTCGCTTGGTTCACACGGGCGGTTGCCCATCCACTTGTGGAAGTTGCGGTGCAGGGCCGAGCTGATCACCAGCAGGTTGTCTTCCAGCGCCGCCAGATCCGGCCTTGAGGCGGCATCAAAAAGGTGGTGGGCTTGCAGCTCAATGGGGTTGCGGTCGGCGGCGTTCGGTTTCTGCTGGGTCACCGCACAGCACTTGGCTTTCTTCCGGACCCGCTCCATGGTGGCCTTCACGCGGGCTTCGTGGCTTTCGAGCACCTTGCGCTGCACCTCGAAGCAGTCCTCCGCCACATCGGCCACGGCCTTGACCCACGCCTTACGGGCCTTGGTGATCCGTCCGCGTTCATGCATCGTGCGGGCCAGGCGGGCGATGCCGCGCTGGCTCCAATGGCGGCCTTCGCATCCGTCGATGTCGGCGAAGTGCACATCGATTTCCAGACCCTCAGCGCCGTCCAGCCCTGCGCTCTCCTCCTCGATGCGGCGCACGGCACCGACCATCCCCTTGCCGTTGGTGCCGAGCACCTGCACCACTGAGCGCTGCTGCAGAAAAACCAGGTCGCCGCGGATCACCAGGGCGGAGCGGTCCTGGGTGACCTGGATGATGCGGCGCTGCACCAGGGCCCGCGTGACGCGCGCACGGTGATGGGTGAAGAACTCCTTGAGCTTGGCAAGGAAGCTTCCTCCCTCGGTTTCCTCCAGGTACTTGGCAATGGCCATCACCCCTTCTTCGTAGAAGCGGCGTTTGCGGGCTTGTCCTGGCTCGTACTCAAAGAACTCTCCCTCGCTCAGGTCCCAGGAATCCTCAGCGTCGGAATCGAAGAAGTCACAGATCCGGTACAGCTTGGTGACCGGGATGCCCAGCATCTTGGCAGCTTGCTTGTCGGAGAAGGAATCGCGATCGCGTCGCCGCCTTGATCCCGGTGTGGTGGCAGCAGGTGGTGTCGTGGTCATCAGCGGAATGCCAGTAGCGAGTCGCGCATCTTCTGCAGACGCTCCATCACGCGGGGATCACCGCCCATATCCGGATGGTGGTCCTTGGCGAGGCGTCGAAACGCCTCCTTGATCTGGTCCGTTGTGGCGGTTGCAGGCTCCAGGCCGAACACATGCCAGGGCCGGAAGTTCTCCAAGACATCGATGCCATTGATGCTTGTCGGCCCGGTGCGATGGCGCTCCGCCTGGGGCACTCCCACCCACTCGCGATACAACTTCAGCCAGTCGGCTTTGGTCTTGAGGTCTACGCTTCGGCCAGCCATGGCGAGATTGAATTCGTTCGACTTCCGAAGCTCCTGTGCACTCTTACAGCCGAAGGCGCGGCAGACCTCAGCTTTGAGCTGCGTGAGCGTGAGCACCGGCTCGGGGAAGGGCTTGCCGTGAATGAACTCGGCAAACGCCAGCAGAGCCGTAGCGTCGGGAGGCCCTGCCGCCAGGAGCTCGGTGATGCGTTGCTGCACGGCAACACGGTCGAGCTTCTTGCGAGGCGCGCTCTTGGCAGAGGGCTTCGAGGGACTACGAGCTGACACGGGAGAAGACGGCCGGGTGCTGTCCCTTCAGAGGTAGCTCAGTTGGGTCCCACTGCACTAGCGATTCAGCCTATCTTCACGAATGACAGGTGAGTTCGCCTGTGGATCTATGCATTCCGTGCATACTTCCAGAGAGAGCTTCCTTGCGGAATTTCTTCTCCTGCAACGGCCCTGACGCACGTTGTCGACTGCCACCCCTCCGCGAGGTCGGTGCGTTGATGCAAAGCGATGGCCCGTCCTGATGCTGTCCCCCATTGCCAGAGTCTGCGCCGTCCGACAGCGGGAGTGCGCTCACGGTCCCTTCTGCCATCGTTGCTGACCAGGCGGGTGGAGGTCCCAGCACGGATCGACGCGGAGGCAGGAGGGGTTTGAGCACGGCATGGAAGGGCGAGCACCGCGTGACCAGTGCCCCAACCGTCTCGTCCCGGGCAAGGGCAGACGCGAGCCGCACCAGTCAGGCGCGGCCCTGGCCCGTCCGCAGCGGCGGGGCGTTGGAGGCGGTGTTCCTCGCCATTTCTCCATGGCCTCCTCTGCTTCCCTCTGCTGCCCCATCCGCCAGGTGGTCGTGCACGTCTATCCGGGCACCCGCAAGGCCGCCAGCGAGCCCCGCATCACGCTCCACTTCGGCCGCCGGGTCCGTCCCCGGTGCAGAAGCCGCGGCAGATGCCCCTGCGCACCGCTCAGTCGCTGGCCCGCCAGCTGCAGGGCCGCCACATCGGCACCGTCTCGGTCCTCTGAGGCCAGGCCAGGCCGGAGCTCAGCCTGGGGCTCCGGTTTGATCCCGGCGGTCAGCCAACCTCCGGCAGCAGGGATTCCAAGCCGGTCTCCAGGGTGGTGAGCAGCATCTCGATGGCTTCACGCGCGGCGAAGTCAGGCGTTGCCATCTGCTCGATCCATTGCTGGCACAGCCGCTCGATCTGATCGAAGAGCGCCTGGTTCTGCTGCATCCGCACCATCAGGTGATGGGCGGTGGCTTCATCGCTCGCGAGCAGCCGCGCGACAACGTGGCGGACCCCCGACTCATCGAGGTAGGTGAGCTGGCCATCGGGCCCGAGGCTGGGGCCCGCCTTCGGCAGAATGGGTCGTGGCTCCATCACTGGGGGGCTCTGGGGAGATCCATCCCATCGGTAGCGCCGGCAGAGGTAGCCGTCAGCCATGGGCCCTATCGAGGCCGCGCAAAGAGGCGGACCCGGGGCGTTGACGGGCCTGATGCCGTTCTTGCATGGTGGAAGGCCCTGAATCCACCGCATGAGCCGGAGCGAACTGGAACGTCTGGTGGCCGAGGCGGAACTCCGCTCCGAACTGCGCCAGAGGTTGCAGGGCTGCCAGTCCCGCGAGGAGCTGGCTCGCCTGGCCCGGAGCCTGGGCTTTGGGGTCACGACCGGCGACCTGGAGCGGGCAGAGGCCTCCGACAAGGCAACCGGAAACACCAAGCACGAGAAAACTGAAATAAAACAAGAGATTTGACAGTGACCCTTCAGCGCCGACCAAAACCAACTTATAAGCCCGCAAATTTGATGAAAGTGTATTACTGGGGATTCGTAACGTGCATTGTACGCAATATGACCCCACCGACCCAAACAAACAAGTTGCTGGGAATTGTCATCCATACGAAAAGGCTACAAGCCATGAGGCAGCAGAGGGTATAGCCGTCGCTGACGCCAAACAGAAGGCGCCAAGTGGATACACATACATTTCGATCTCTGCTAACAATATCGAGAAACACGAAGTTAAGGACTGAGATGTCCTAGGCCATCAGGAGCCAAGTGCTCCTATGGCTCCAGATTGTCAGGTTACTGAGCCAGCTGCAACTCCTATTCATGCGTTGGATCGGCATCAATGGTGAAGTCATCTCCCAGGCATCCAGGAGTGGAGGTCATCAAGCTTGCATCGCTGATGGAGCTGCAAGACCTTGCCCAGAAACAGGAAATTCATCAAGACTTATGATCGACGAAACCAATTTCTTCAACCTTGGCTCTGGCGCTGTTGAAGAAACCAGGAAGTGGCATGAGCAACACCTTAAGAACCGTCACCGTCCGATGGCGCTGCTTCTCACCGAAACGGTGAATCCGGAGGCATTGGCGGAAGACGTGCTGCGGAGCCTGGCAATGGAGGAAGCTCCGATCCTTCGCGTACGGGCCGAGCACGAAAGAATGATGGCGGAATGGCGCTCCGAGAATCCCGCTGCAAATCCCGATGATCCTTTTGAAGGGATGTCCTATTGGGAGATCAAGGAGAAGTTCTTTACGGTTGACCGCGCCCCATTCATGCCCGTGCGGAAAGTCATTGATGAGGCTCTGGGCCGAATTGGGGCTGAGCGCCAGAACTGCAAGGATCGCTTGGCGGCCCGGCTGCGGGATCGCGAGAGTGGCAGGGTACGTTCGCAGATTGATGCTCAGGAAGAACCGGATCCACTCCAACGGATGCACGCATCGCGGCTACGAGAGCAGCTGGATACCTACCAAGACTTCCTGAAGCTCTGGGAAATGGAACGCGAACACATGAAGAGGATGCTTGAGATCCGCATGAAGTCTCCTTGACCGAAGCTCAGCGAGTGATCAGCAATCTCCACAAGGAGTCAGGCTCATCCATTCATCAGGGTGAAAGCTCTAGATTGTCAGCAACATGGATGATCTAGGTGGGCTCATCACCTTCAGCGATCTCTGCTGCGCAAGGCGCCTCCATCTCCTCGGTGATGACCTGGAAGCCGATCAGTTCATGGGCGCCGAACGACCGCAGGAAGGGCACATCGGCGGCATCGCGGCCACGGCCGATCAGCACCCGGCCACAGCGCGGAACGTTATGGCGCGCATCAAACACATACCAGCGATCCTGCAGGAACACCTCGAACCAGGCGGAGAAATCCACAGGCGCCTCTCCGCGGGCGATGCCCGTGTAGCCCAGGTAGCCCGTGCAGTAGCGGGCCGGGATATTCAGACAGCGGCACAGGGTAATCGCCAGGTGGGCGTAGTCACGGCAGACACCGGCGCCGGAGGCCACGGACTGGCTGGCGGTCTGATGCCGTTGCGAGGCGCTGTAGTCAAAGCGGATGCCTTCATGCACCCAGTCGCAGATGGCCTGCACCAGCGGCCATCCGGGTGTGATGCACGCGAAGGTGCTCCAGGCCAGCTCCATCAGCGCTGCGGTATCGCAGTAGGTGCTGGCGTTGAGGAAGCAGTAGGCATCAATCGGCAAGGCCTCGATCGGACACTCACGCACATGGGGCAGCACCGGATCGCTGGAGTCCGGAACCTGAATCGTGCCTGCATAGGTCAGGCAGGGACGACTCCAGCCCGGCAGAAAGCGGCACCAGCGATTGCCCGCCTGATCAGCTAGCAGCTCATAGCTGCGATCTGGCAGCAGCTCCAGGCGCTCCGGGCCGGCAAGATCAGCCGCCACGCTGCTGTGAACATGCACCAGCGCCAGCAGCGGTGTGGCCGGCTCACACTGCAGTTCAAGCTGGCAACCGATGCTCAGGTGCACAGGAGCGCTGGGGACAGAGAGACCGCGCTGATGCTGTCCGAAAAAGAAGGCGATCGGCAGACCATCCGCTGCCAGGCCAGGAAGTCCTGATCAGAGGTGATGACGGCTCAACGTGGGGCTGGATGGGCTGCCTCGGTGTGGTGGAGCAGGGGGATCACGCGGGATGGACGAACCGCTCGGGTGGGAATGGCCTGCAGCGGCTCGTCGCTGGGGCCCTGCTGGTGGTGGTAGCTGCGCTGGAGCGTGCTGCAGGTGATCGGTTCCGCCGCAGCCATCAGTGTGCTGCTCACGGGGCTGAGGCAGGTCATCACCTGAGCCAGAGCGCGCTGGCGGAGAGGATCCAGGTCAGCCGGCTGATGCCCCGCTGAAGGCGATGACCCGGTTGCGGCCTTGCTGCTTGGCGGCATACATCGCCTGGTCGGCCCGTTGCACCACCGAAACCACGGATTCGTTGGGCTCCACGAGCGTGACCCCGATCGAGAGGGTGGGCGACACGCTGCCGTTGGGCAGGGCGACGAACTCCTGAGCGTTGCGCTGAATCTTGGTGGCGATCGCCTCGGCGGCCTGAAGGTTGGGGATGGCTGGCAGAACGATGAGCAGTTCATCGCCGCCCATCCGTCCCACAAGGTCGTTCGCACGGGTGCAATGGCCGAGGCGCTCGGCCAGTGTCATGAGGACGACATCACCGCCGCTGTGGCCGTGGCTGTCGTTGATGCTCTTGAAGTTGTCGATGTCGCAGAAGAGCACCCCCACATGGCCATCGCTCAGGCGGCGCTGCCAGGTGAGACGCTCCAGACACTCCAGGATCTCCTTGCGGTTGAGCAGACCGGTAAGGGGGTCGGTGCGGGCCTGGCGTTGGAGCACGTCCTCCGCTGCCACCTCCAGATCGATCACCCGAAAGCCGGCAACGGCACCCAACAGAGCTTCTTCGCCGTTGCGGTTGGGACCGGCATGGAGCTCCAGCCAGTGCCAGCTGTCATCGCTGGCATGGGCGCGCAGGCGCAGGCGGGTGGAACGGCCGGCCTCGGCCTCCCTCAGGTGGCGGCTGACGCGGCTCTGGTCGTTGGGATGGCAGAACTCGGTCATCTGGGCACCGACCCACTGCCGGGGCTCCCAGCCCAGGCTGGCCCTCAGACCTGGTGAGATCCAGCTGATGCGGCCGGCCTCGGTGAGGAACACCACATCGGAAACGTTCTCGGCCAGCTGGCGGAAGCGCTCCTCCGAGGCCAGCAGATTGGCCAGGGCCAGGCGGCGACTGGTGACATCACGGAAGCTGAGCACCACGCCATCCGGCACGCGCGCGGCGCGGACATCGGCGTAGATGGGGCGCGCCCCGGTATGGGCTGGCCGCATGGGATGTTCATCGGCCTGCCAGGAGGAGCTGCCCTCCACGACGCTTCTCAGCCCGGCGTGCAGCTCACCGTTGCCCTCCTGGGGCAGCAGGTCCTCCAGCACCTGGCCCAGCAGCTCGTCTTCGCCTCGGGCAAAGAAAACGGCAGCCGCGTTGTTCAGCTCGGAGATGCGCAGCATCGCCACGCTGTCGCCGCGGCTGAGGAAGAGCACCGGATCGAGCAGGGCATCGAGGGTGGTGGCGAGCAGGTGGCGCTGCTGGTCCAGCTGCTCTTCGCGCTGGGCCTGCTCGGTGACGTCGTAGTTGACGCCGATCATCCGCAGGGCGGTGCCATCGGCAGCGCAGGTGGTGCGGCTGCGGGATTTGAGGTGGTGGATCGAGCCATCGGGCCAGACCACCCGGAAGCGGGGTTGGAATTCATGGCTGCCGCACAAGGCGGCCTGCACTGCCTCCAGCACATGCGGCTTGTCGTCGGGATGGAGGGCTTGCTCCCACACCTCGATGGTCTGACGCCCATCGCCCCGCTCCAGGCCGTAGAGCTGGTACATCACCGGATCCCAGCGCAGCTGATTGCTGGGTACGTCCCAGTCCCAGATGCCGATCAAGCCAGCCTGGGAGGCGGCTTCCACGTAGGCCGCCTTGGCCACCAGCTCGGACACATCGCTCACCTGTCCGATCACATCGCGCACGCTGCCATCGGGGTTGCGCGTGCAGGTGACCACCAGATCCCCCCAGATCGTGCGGCCATCGGCATGGCGGTAGCGCTTGCGCAGGCGGTACTGGTTGATGCTGCCGGCGATGAGCTGCTCGATCCGTTGCTGATCGATGGCCAGATCGTCCGGGTGGGTGAGTTCCTGCCAGCTCGACTGCTGCAGCTCGTCCGCTGTGAGGCCAAAGAACCTGCACATCGCCAAATTGGCGACCCGGAAACATCCTGTGGCCGGATCGAGCAGGGCCATCCCCACTCCCGAATTGCCCATCACCGCCTGCAGCCGCTCCAGGGAGGTTTGCTCCTCGAGGCGCAGGAAAGCGAGGTGCTGCTGATTCCTGGCGATGGCCAGGCTGGCGCCGGCGGCGAGCAGGTAGGGGAGGAGCAGTCCGGCCAGACTCAGAGGCTGGGTGAGAGCCGAGCTCTGATGCAGGGCTTGTGGGGGTACCTGGAGCACCACCGCCAGGCGGGCCTGTGGCTGGCCGCGGTCGTAGAGGAACAGACCGGCGTAGTGCGGCAGCATGCCGCCATCCGTATTGACCACACCGGTGGGCTGGTTCCGCATCTGCTCCCACACCCGGGGATAGCGGGCCGCAAAGCTTTCGCCGCTGCTGGCACGGGCGCCGGGGTTGAGGATCCTGCCCTCACCGCTGATCAGATAGCCGCGCTGCTGCTCGGGGCTGGCGTTGATGCTGCTGTCGAACTCCCTGGCCAGCAGCTGCAGATTGGCCACGCTCAGCAGGCTGCCCTGATGCTCCCCATCGGGGCTGATCAGCGGCCGCACCACCAGCAGGGCGGGAAAGTCCGCGGACGGCCAGAGCACCGGAGACAGCCACAGGTCACCACGCTGCAGCCTGCGGCTCTCCCGGAGGGCTGCCTTCCAGGCCTGCGTCAGCGGTGGCAGCCGGCCTCTGCTCACCTGGGCCCGTCGCCGGCCGTCGGCATCGACGACCGCCATCAGGCTGTAGCGGGGGTAGGCCTTCAGGCTGGAGTTGAGCAGGGCGGTCAGGGATGCCCCAGAGTCGGGCAGGTTGCTGCCGTCCAGTTGGTCGACGATCAGAGCGGTGTCGCCAGCGATTTCCTCGAGGGTGCCTCGAACCATCGTGCGGCCGGCCTGCACCAAAGCGGTCATGCGTGCTTGCGTGAGCTGGCGGCGGCTGTTCTCGTAGATCAGCGCCATCGGCAACAGCACCAGGGTGATGGCGCCGGCGATCGGCAGAAACAGCCGCGCACTGGCCGCGATCAGGGGCCTTCGCTTCTGTGCCCACCTCAGAAGCGGCATGAACGGCGGGCGCCCCTGACGGCGCAACAACCATTCAAAGGGGGACACTTTGTGTCTCTGAATCCCGAAACCGAAGATCATGCTTTTCGCATCCTAAAGCCAGTCGCTTCCCCTCTGGTGGTCTGCCCCGACACCGTTCAGGAGCGTGAAGCCTGTCGCCACCAGAGCCAGCCTTCGCGGTTGATCAACAGGCCCACCAGCACCAGAACCACCATCAGAGCGATCTGATCGAGGCGACCATCCGGCACCAGGATGTCGGCCAGCAGGTGGGGAAGGTTCGTGATCGTGTACACGACGCTGAACCAGAAGTGAACACGGCGCCAGCCCCGCCAGCGTCCGGGCTGGCCGGGAACGCTGGCGGCCCAGGCGATCAGCACCAGGGCAGCGAGCGGCAACACGAAGTACACCATCATCGAGCCGTAGACCCAGGGCAGAGCCTGCGCAGGCACCTGGCCATGGATCTCGGCAGAGCGACCGTGAAACAGAGGCATCAACCCCAGATCCACGTGAAACAGCATCGCCAGTAACCAGACCAGCCAGAGGGTGCGCAAGCGCAGGGCGTGATCGATGGCGAGGCTCATGGGCGCAGGCGGGCCCCGATGGCGGCCACAAGGAACATCCTCCCCATTGTGTGTACCCCTTCCGGTTCGGAAGGCACAAAGGGAGCAGGAATGCTGCAGTGACCGATGGCACACAAGCGGGGCCGATCGGCGCGGGCCTCGTTGACGCTCCCGTTCCCAGCGAGTAAACGAGTCCGACCGGCCCTCCCGGGTTGCTGCACCGCCCCGCCCCTTGCCCTCACGCTTCCCCCTTCCAGCCACCCGCCCGGGCTGGATAGCCCTTGCCGTTGGATGGGCCACGGCCGCGTCCATCGCCGTGCCCGGGATCGACCTGGCCCCATCCGCCGCAGCAGAGAGAGAGCTTCCCGGGGCCCTCGGCCGCTTCAGCGATCTCCACCCCCAGGACTGGGCCTATCAAGCCCTTGCCAGCCTCCGCGAACGCTATGGCTGCGTCGAAGGCGATCCAGGAGGGGCCTTCGCGGGCCATCGCGCGCTCGGGCGCTACGAGGCCGCTGCATGGCTGCTGGCCTGCCTCGAGCGGGTCGACACCCTCACCGATGATCTGCAGCAGCTGCTGTCGGAGTTCAAGCCGGAACTCGCCCGCCTGCGGGCTCGCGTGGACGGGATCGAGGCTCGCACGATCAGCCTGGAAGGCCAGGGCTTCTCCACCACCACCCGCCTGGGCGGCCAGGGCACCTTCGTGATCGGCGGCAACGCCTTCGGCGGCAGCAACCGGGGCCTGCGGCAGGAGTTCCAGGCGCTGGAGGGGGGCACCACCTTCACCTACGACGTTCACCTCGACTTCGACACCAGCTTCAGCGGCAAGGATCTGCTGCGCACCCGGCTGCGCGCAGGCAACTTCACCTCCTCGGCCTTCGGCAACGGCGTGCTGCCCAACGAAATGGAGATCGCCTTCGAGCAGGACTGCGGCCTGCCGAGCGATTGCGGCGATGTGGTGGCGATCGATCGCCTCTACTACCAGTTCCCCCTCGGTTCGTCGCTCACCGCCACGGTGGGGGGGAAGGTCCGCCAGGACGACATGCTCGGGATCCTTCCCAGCCTCTACCCCGCCGAGACCATCCTTGACGTGCTGACCTATGCGGGCGCCCCCGGCACCTACAACTCCAATCTCGGCGCCGGCGGCGGCCTCACCTTCAGGAGCGGCAACGTCAGCCTCACGGCTCAGTACATCTCCGCCAACGCCGATTCGGCCACCACGGTGCAGGTGCCTGGCTGCCGGCTCGACGCCGAGGTGAACCCCGGCTGCGGCGGCGGCATCGGCAACCCCACCTCCGCCCAGACGGCCACGGTGCAACTCGGCTACGGCGAAGACCAGTTCGGCCTGGCCATCGCCTACACCTATACCTCCCGCTTCTTCGGCGACCTCTACGGCGGCAACGCCACAGAACTTGCCGCCCTCCTGGCGCTGCTCACAAACACCAACTCCTTCGCCGTCAGCGGCTACTGGCAGCCCGGCTCCGGCGGCTGGATCCCCTCGATCAGCACCGGCTGGGGGATCAACACCGGCACCGGCAACCCTCTGTTCCCCGGTCTTTCGGGCGTGCAGACCCAGTCCTGGTTCGTGGGGCTCCAATGGGACGACGTGCTGATCCCGGGCAACACCCTGGGGATGGCGGTGGGCCAGCCCACCTTCGTCACTCACCTGCCTACCGCGCTGGAGCTCCCCGGTGGCCAACGCATCGGCCCGGGCGCCAACGACGGCAGCTACGTGTGGGAGGCCTGGTACCGCCTCCAGATCAGCGATCAGATCAGCGTGACCCCCGCGATCTTCTATCTCAGTGCCCCCCTGGGCCAGCTGCAGAAGGGCGAAGGTGGCACCTTCAACAACCTCGGCGCGCTGATCAAGACCAGCTTCCGCTTCTGATCCGCCCCGGTCAGTCCGGGAGGGTCACGAATTCCTCGGCCAGGGTGGGGTGCAGGGCCATCGTGCGATCGAAATCGGCCTTGGTGGCCCCCATGCCGATGGCGATCGCCGCCATCTGAATGATCTCCGCCGCGTGTTCGCCCACCATGTGGCAGCCGAGCACCCGCCCCGTCTCCTTCTCCACAATCAGCTTCAGCAGCACCCGCGGGCCGCGGGCGGGCAGGGCCCGGCTCATGGGCCGGAATCGGGCACGGTGCACACGGATCCCTTCGCTGCCGTGGCGTGCGATCGCCTGCTCCTCGGTGAGCCCCACGCCCGCCAGCTCGGGCTGGGAGAACACCGCCGAGGCCACCAGATCGTGGTTCACCCGCCGGGTCTTGCCTCCGTACACCGTGTCGGCGAAGGCCCGCCCCTCGTCGATCGCCACGGGCGTGAGACAGATCCGATCAGTTACATCACCCACCGCAAAGATGCCGGGCACGTTGGTGGTCTGGTCGCCGTCCACCGGGATACGGCCATCCTCCACGGCGATGCCGGCGGCCTCCAGATTCAGACCCTCCAGGAAGGGTCGGCGCCCGGTGGCCAGCAGCACCCCGCCGCAGTCGATGGTGTCTCCGTCGTCGAGGGCCACGACAAGATCGCCCGGGGTGCTGCCGGTGATCGAGACGGGCCGGCGGCCGAAGCGGATGTCGATGCCCTCCTCGGCCATTGCCTTGCGGACCGACTCGGCCGCTTCGCCGTCGAAGTCGCGCAGCAGCCGGTCACGGCGCACCAGCTGGATCACCTTCACCCCCAGACCCTGAAGAATGCCGGCGAACTCGCAGGCGATGAACCCGGCTCCCACCACCACCACCCGCTCGGGCAGCCGCTCGAGCAGGAACATGTCGTCGCTCACCCAGGCCAGCTCGGCCCCATGGATCTCCGGGCGCTGGGGCCGCCCCCCCACCGCGATCAGGATGCGGGCGGCCGTGAGCTGGCGCTCCTGCCCATCGGCGCCGGTCACGGCCACCTCATCGGGCCCGCTGAAGCGTCCCCAGCCCCGCACCAGCTCCACTCCCGCCTTCTCCAGCAGGCCGATGTGCAGGCGGTTGAGCCGATCCACCTCGGCGCGCACCGCCGCCAGCAGCACCGCGGGGTCGTGATGAACGGGCCCGATCCGCCAGCCGTAGCTGGCGGCATCGGCCAGCAGATGGCGATAGGCCGAGCCATACACCAGCAGCTTCTTGGGAACGCAGCCGCGGATCACGCAGGTGCCGCCCACACGATCGCCCTCCACGATGGCGACCCGGGCGCCATGGGAGGCGGCGCGCTTGGCAGCGGCCAGACCGCCGGAACCGGCGCCCAGCACGATGAGATCGAACGGATCGGCCATGGGGAGAGGAACGCGGATGGGGCGCCGAGAGCGACGGATCAGCGCATGTCGATGGCGTTCAGTCGATCGCGGAAGCTGTTGGCAGCGCTGTCGAAGCCGTTGTCCAGGTCACTGTCGGAGCTGACAGCGGAGGGTGCGGCATGGGGCAGCGGCGGCAGGGAAGGGGTCGGCGCCGGCGTGGCGGCGGCGAGGGAGGCGGCGGTGGTGACCACCACCGAGGGGGCGGCCCGGCGGGAGCGGGCGCCGGCACCGGCGGAAGCGCGCACTTCCAGAGCCCGGATCAGGCTGCGGCTGCGGTTGGCGGCACCCACGGTCTCCCCGTCCTTCGGCCGGATCAGGGGATTGCCCCGCAGTTCCGAGCGCACCTGGTTCAGCAGGCGGAAATGGCCCGTGGTGCTGTATTTGCGCAGGACGGCAGGGTCCCAACCCATGGATGTCTTCCAGCTGAGGGAGTGAAAGCAGCCTATGGCGCCGGCGACGCACGCTCCGTTGCAATCCGTGATAGGTTGACATGGTTCAACTGGAAGTCGATCCGACTTCGCCGAAGGTCGATCGCTGCTGACTTCAGCAACGCAACGAGCCGGCGCGGCCTCGTTTCTTCTGGTTGCCCTCTTGCATTCGTTCTCTTTCTCCACGATGTCCAGGCTCGTTGGTCTGCAGGCTCCCGACTTCACCGCCACGGCCGTGGTGGATCAGGAATTCAAGGAGATCACCCTCTCCCAGTACCGCGGCAAGTACGTGGTGCTCTTCTTCTACCCGCTGGATTTCACCTTCGTCTGCCCCACCGAGATCACGGCTTTCAGTGATCGCTACACCGATTTCACCAGCCGCAACACCGAGGTGCTGGGTGTCTCCGTGGACAGCCAGTTCAGCCACCTCGCCTGGGTGCAGACCGACCGCAAGAATGGTGGTCTCGGCGACATCGCCTATCCGCTGGTGGCCGACCTCAAGAAAGAGATCGCCCGCGCCTATGAGGTGCTCGACGAAGAGGCCGGCGTGGCCCTGCGCGGCCTGTTCATCATCGACCCCGATGGTGTGATCATGCACAGCACGATCAACAACCTACCCGTGGGCCGCAGTGTCGACGAGACCCTGCGCGTGCTGCAGGCCTTCCAGTACGTGCAGTCCCACCCCGATGAGGTCTGCCCCGCCAACTGGCAGCCCGGCGAAAAGACCATGAACCCCGATCCTGTCAAGAGCAAGGAGTTCTTCGCCGCCGTCAACTGATCCGCACCTGGATACAGGCAAGGGGCCCTTTGGGCCCCTTTTTTTCTTGGCTGCCCTTCCTCTGCAGACCGTTCAGAGAACGTTCTCAGGCAAAACCGCCAGGGCCGCTTCCAGCAGACGTCGGCCATCGGTGCCGCCCGTGGCCGGATCACAGGCCCGCTCCGGATGTGGCATCAGCCCCAGCACATTGCCGCGTTCGTTGCAGAGCCCCGCCACATCCCCCACCGAACCGTTGGGGTTGCGCAGGTAGCGCAACACAACCTGCCCCCGCTCCTCCAGGCGCTGCAGCTCCTGGGGCTCAACCTGGTATCGCCCCTCGCCGTGGGCGATCGGCAGGCTGATGCGCTCGCCCTCGCCATAGGCCGCCAACCAGCCGCAGCGCCCGGGTTGCACCTCCAGGCCGGTGGGTTCACACAGGAAATGGAGATCGCGGTTGCGGGTGAGGGCCCCCGGCAACAGCCCCATCTCGGTGAGCACCTGGAAGCCGTTGCAGATGCCGAGCACCGGGCCGCCGCGCTCGGCGAAGTCGCGCACCTCCTCCAGCACCGGGGCAAAGCGGGCGATGGCGCCGCAGCGCAGGTAGTCGCCGTAGCTGAAGCCACCGGGAAGCACCACGGCGTCAAGGCCGCCCAGATCCCTCTCCTCGTGCCAGAGGAAGCGGGTGGGGCGTCCGAGGCAGCCTTCGAGAGCCCAGCGCACATCCCGGTCACAGTTGGAGCCGGGGAAGACGACGATGCCGATGGTCATGGGTTCCTCAGCCGGCCTCGGAGATCTCAAGCGTCCAGTTCTCGATCACTGGATTGGCCAGCAGCCGGTCGCTCAGCAGATGGAGCTGGGCTTCGGCCGTGGCCCGATCCGGCGCCTCCAGATCCACGTCGATCGCCTTGCCGATCCGCAGCCGTTGCACGCCGTGCACCCCGAGGCGGCCGGCGGCGGCCCGGGTGGCCTCTCCGGCTGGATCCAGGACGGAAGGCCGCAGGGACACCTGCACGCGGGCATGGAAGACGGGCACCGGAGAGGGGGGCATGGTTTGTTAAATCTTGGCAGTCCACCCCCCCAGGCCCGCGCCGGATCGCCAGCGTGAAGGAACTCCTCCCCGGCGGGCCATGGCCCCGTTCCTGGTGGGCCGTCCCCTGGCACTTCTGGGGGCGTTCCTGCTGCTGGCGGGCACCGGAGCTCCGCTCTGTGCGTCGCCGACTGCCATTCCGCTGCAATGCCGGCGCCAGAGCGGACCCTGGCGCGCCTGCACCATGCTGGTGGAGCAGGTCGGTCAGCACTGGTGGCTGGTGATCGAAGGCGATCGCTTCGAGTTCACCCACGACGGCACCGGCCGGATGCGCCTGCGCCAGGAGGGCGGCGACTGGCGGGATGTGGAGAGCCGCTGGGCGGCTGACACGAGCCTCTGCTGGAACGGAATCTGCGCTCTCGGCCCGATTCCCCTCGACTAGAGCAGGGGATCGGGCCTCCAGGGGGGGCAGTGGTCAGCTCACGCTCGTCGCGGCAGGCCAGAGAGCGCTGCAGGCCTGCTCGATGGTGCCGGCATCGGCGGCAGCCACCAGCAGCACCAGTTCCAAGCCTGCCGACTGGCCTTCATCGGCATCGCCCTCGTACCAGCACTCCAGGCGCCGTCCGACGGCCTGGATCTGCAGGGCCAGCCGCTTGCCGGGCTCCCGCAGCCGCCCTTTCAACCGCAGCACCGGATGCTCCGCCAACCAAGCGCCCAGCCGCGACTCCACGTCCTGGCGGGAAAGGGGACCCTCGCGCCGGATCGTGAGCGAGGCCATCGCCACGTGCGCGTGGTCATGGTCGTGATCGTGGTGGTGGTCATCGTGATCATCCCCGGCACGCAGGGGGCGAGTGGCATCGATCAGCAGGGCAGGATCCACCACCCCCCGGGCCATCGGCAGTACCGGCGTCCCGGCGCGCAGGCTCGTGCCCAGCCTGAGGTGCACCGCATCGAGCTGATCGGGGGACAGACGATCGGCGCGGCTGAGCAGCACCAGATCGGCAGCTTCGAGCTGCTCCTCGAACAGCTCCTCGATCGCCGTGAGGTGATCGAGGCTGGGATCGGCCCTCCGCTGGGCTTCCACCGCCTCCGCATCCCCCACCACGTGACCTGCGGCCAGGGCCTCACCGTCCACCACGGTCACCACCCCATGCACACGGGTGCGGCGGCGGATCTCCGGCCAGCCGAAGGCGGCCACCAGGGGTTCCGGCAGGGCCAGGCCGCTGGTTTCCACCACGATGCCGTCGAGGCTGTCGGAGCGCTCCAGCAGCTTCTCCATCGTGGGCAGGAATTCGTCCTGCACGGTGCAGCAGAGGCAGCCGTTGGCCAGCTCCACCAACCGGCTGTCGCGCTCTTCCTCGGGGCAGAAGCCGCAGGCGGCGATCAGATCGCCGTCGATGCCGACCTCGCCGAACTCATTCACCAGCACCGCCAGACGCAGGCCGCTGTGGAGCAGCAGGTGCCGCAGCAGGGTGGTCTTGCCTGCGCCGAGGAAACCGGTCACCACCGTGACCGGCAGGCGTTTGGTTGGGGTGGCGATCATCTCAGCCCACCAGTCCCGACCAGGCCCAGGCGGCGCCGCAGCCCAGCAGTGCGGCGGCGAGCCCCTGCCGCAGCCCGGGAGTAAGACGCGCCGCCCCCCTGCGCAGGAGGGTGAGGGACACCAGAAGCAGGGTGCCCTGGCTCACGAGCAGGCCCACCAGGTAGGCCCCCACCGGGGCGAACGTCCAGCCGAGCACGGCAGCACTCAGCACATAACCATGCAGGGCGAAGGCGGGCAGCAGCAGCACGCGCGGCAGGCGATCCAGCAGAACAAGCGCCACCACCACCAGGGTGGCCGCCACCAGGGCCTCGGCCCCGGGCAGTCCGGGCAACAGCAGGCCGGCGGCGCTGCCCGCAAGGCCGGTGCCCAGCAGACCCAGCATCCACGACGCCCGATGGCGCAGGCCCACCAGCGAGAGCGCCAGCAGGAACAGGAGATGGTCGGGCCCCAGCAGGGGGTGAGCCAGACCGCTCAGCAGTCCCACCGCGGGGGTGGGCGGGAGCTGGAGGATCTCCATCAGATGGTGCGCCGAGGCGGGCAGGGCCAGCAGCGGCAGCGCCAGGGGCGCGAGAAGCAGAAGCAGACGACCACCACCGGGGAGGCGGTCGGTGCTGGAGGGATTGGGCATCACGAAGCCGGTCCGCGCCGGACGAGAAAGGGCAGGACCGGCGGGCGTTCTGACTCGGCCCCGAAGGACCTCACAGCTGCGGGACAGCGCCGGAATCGGGCCCGTGGGCCCTGCACCGAACTTTCCCCGTTTCCACTGCGGGCTGGGTCCCCCGCAGTACCGGTCGTTGGCAATGTAGGCGTCCTGCCAGTTCCGCCCCTTCTTAACGGCAGGCCAGGCTGGTGCGGGTCTCGACCCCGGTGCGCGGATTCCGTCCACTCGCCCTGCCGCAGAGCGCCTTCTGCTCCGGCAGGTCGAGCACGGCATCGCTGAAATCCGCCCCGTCGATCCGGGCTCCGGCGAAGTGGCTCTGCATCAGCATCCCGTTGCGCAGCACCGCGCCGGTGAGGTCGGCATCCTCGAAGCGGGTGGCATAGGCCACCACATCCTCCAGATCAGCGTCGTGCAGATCGGCCTGGCGCAGGTCGGAGGCGTTGAACACGGCGCCGCGCAGATCACTGCCGTGCAGGTCGAAACCGCGCATCGGCGCCTTGAGAAACTCCTGCTGGCGGAGGTTGCGGCCATGCATGTCGGGGTTGAGCTCCTGAAGGCTGCGCTGACCGCGCAGTTCCGGCGCCGTGATCGCCGCCGCCGGAGCGGCGGGCAGCAGGGTGAGCAGGGCCAGCAGGCCAGCGGCCAGCCAGCCACCGATGCGGCGGAGCCTCAGGAGGGGAAAAGCCGGGCGGAAGAGCCGGATCGGAGGCATGGACACACCGGTACGCTGCGAACAAAAGTTATGGCAGGCATGGCCATGTCCCTGCGGGTGGTGGTTCCCCCCCACCCCCTGATCGCGAACTGGCTCACCCTGCTGCGCGACAGGCGCACGCCCGATCCCCTGTTCGCCACGGCGATGGCGGAGCTGGGCCGCTGGCTCACCTATGAAGCGGTGCGCGACTGGCTGCCCCAGCAGGCCGTCGACGTGGAGACGCCCCTGTCGCGCACCGAAGGCACGATCGTGGATCCGGACGTGCCGGTGCTGGCGGTGCCAGTCCTGCCGGCGGGCCTGGGGCTGTGGCAGGGGGGGCAACCGGTGCTTCCCGGCGCCCGTTTGGCTCTGCTGGCCCCGGCTGCCGGGGGCGAAGGCTGGGCCCTCGACACCCTGCCCGCGGCCATCGGCGACCGGGTGGGGGTGCTGGTCTACATGCCGGTGGTGGCCAGCGGCCGCACCCTGCTGGCGGTGCTGGAGCGGCTGCGGACGCTGGGGGTGCAAGGCCCGCGGCTGCGGGTGATCACCAGCGTGGCCGCCGCCCCGGGGCTGAAGCTCATCGGTGAGCAGATCGCGGATCTCACGCTCTACTGCAGCTGCATCGACGCCGAACTCGACGGCGAAGGCCGGCTTCTGCCCGGTTTCGGTGACCCGGAGCGGCGTCTGCATGGGATCGAAGCGGCAGGCTGCCTAGGCTGAGTTCTTCCGCCTTTCCGCCCACCCCGATGGCCGACCCCCGGGAACGCTCCCACAGTGGCAGTGCCGTTCTGCTCAGCGCCGTGGCCGGGGCCGCGCTGGGAGCCGCCGGGCTGGGCTGGTGGCTGCTGCGGGAGGCCGACCGCCGCCGGCGCGACTCCCTCGGACTGACCCGCCGCCCGCGGGCCGACCTGCCGCAGGGCACGGCTCAGGCGGTGGGGAGCGGCACGGCCGACGGCCGGCTGCAGGATCGGGTGCAGCAACTGAACCAGGCGATCGACGAGGTGCGGCGCCAGCTCGAGCAACTCCAGACCCACAGCTGAGCCGGGACGGGCGGGCCGGCCACTGGGTAGGTTGCCCATCAACCGAATCCGCCGGCCATGCTGCGTTCCGCCGCCATCACCCAAGGCATCCAACGTTCGCCGAACCGGGCGATGCTGCGGGCCGTGGGCTTCGGCGACGGCGATTTCGATAAGCCGATCATCGGCATCGCCAACGGGTACAGCACGATCACGCCCTGCAACCTGGGCCTCAACGACCTCACTCGCCGGGCGGAGGCCGCAGCACTCGCCGCCGGAGCCATGCCCCAGACCTTCGGCACGATCACGGTGTCCGATGGCATCTCGATGGGCACCGAGGGCATGAAGTACTCACTGGTGTCGCGGGAGGTGATCGCCGATTCGATCGAAACCGCCTGCAACGCCCAGAGCATGGACGGGCTGCTGGCGATCGGCGGCTGTGACAAGAACATGCCCGGCGCCATGCTGGCCATGGCGCGCATGAACATCCCCGCGGTGTTCGTCTACGGCGGCACCATCAAGCCCGGACGCCTCGGAGCCTGCGATCTCACCGTGGTGAGCGCCTTCGAGGCCGTGGGGCAGTACTCCGGCGGCCGCATCGACGAAGCGGAGCTCACGGCGATCGAGAAGAACGCCTGCCCCGGTGCCGGCAGCTGTGGCGGCATGTTCACCGCCAACACCATGAGCGCCGCTTTCGAGGTGCTGGGGCTGAGTCTTCCCTACAGCTCCACGATGGCCGCCGAAGACCACGAGAAATCCGACAGCGCCGCCCGTTCGGCCGAAGTGCTGGTGCAGGCGATCAAGCAAAACATCCGCCCGCGCGATCTGCTCACCCGCGAGGCCTTGGAGAACGCCATCAGCGTGATCATGGCGGTGGGCGGTTCCACCAACTCGGTGCTGCACCTGCTGGCGATCGCCCGCACCGCTGGCGTGCCCCTCACCATTGACGACTTCGAGACCATCCGCCAGCGGGTGCCGGTGATCTGCGACCTCAAGCCCAGCGGTCGCTACGTGACCGTGCAGCTGCACCAGGCGGGGGGCATCCCCCAGGTGATGAAGCTGCTGCTCGATGCCGGCCTGCTCCACGGCGACTGCCGCAACGTGGAGGGCCGCACCCTCAAGGAAATCCTCGCAGACGTGCCCTCCGAGCCGCCAGCCGGTCAGGACGTGATCCGGCCCCTCAGCAATCCCCTCTACGCCAAGGGCCATCTGGCGATCCTGCGGGGCAACCTGGCGGAGGAGGGGTCGGTGGCCAAGATCAGCGGCGTCAAGAACCCCTCGATCACCGGGCCCGCCCGGGTGTTCGAGAGCGAGGAGGAGGCCCTGGCCGCGATCCTCGCCAAGCAGATCCGCGAGGGCGATGTGGTGGTGATCCGCTACGAGGGACCGGTCGGCGGCCCCGGGATGCGCGAGATGCTCGCCCCCACCGCCGCGATCATCGGCGAAGGGCTGGGCGACAAGGTGGCTCTGATCACCGATGGCCGCTTCTCCGGCGGCACCTACGGCATGGTGGTGGGCCACGTGGCGCCTGAGGCCGCCGTCGGCGGCACGATCGGCCTGGTGCAGGAGGGCGATTCGATCACGGTGGACGCCCACCAGCTGCGGATCCAGCTGAACGTGGACGAGGCCGAGTTGCAGCGGCGCCGGGCCGCCTGGGTGAAGCCGGAGCCCCGCTACCGCACCGGCGTGCTGGGCAAGTACGCCCGGCTGGTGAGCAGCAGCTCTCAGGGCGCCGTCACCGACCCGGTCTGATTTTCATCCGCCTGGTGGCATCAGCCCACCAGCAGCGCCCGCAGCCGGCGGGCCAACGCCTCGATCGGAGCGCCGTCGGCCGGGGCGGCGCAGCGCTGGCCATTGGCTCCGTCCATCCACACCGAATGCCCCCCCTGCCACAGCATGGGCCTGGTGTCGTCGGTGGCCCAGGCCAGGGTGAGGTGCAAATCCTCGCCGCTGGGGTAGAGCTCCAGATCGAGATCCTGCTCCGGCAGGCGCAACCCCGAAGCATCGCGGGCCTCGATCCGCAGGCTGAGATCGAGATGGCGCCCGTCCCACTCCTGCGGTACGAGCACGCCGTGGCGCAAGGGTTTGCGGCAGAGATCGGCTGCCGCCGCCACCAGGCGACCGAGGTCGGTGTTGGCGCCGGGCCCGGCCTCAAGCGACGGCATCGATGGCGTGCAGCTCCAGATGCAAGGGGCCGCTGCGGAATCCAGGGTTGAGCCCGCCGTCGTCGCCGAACTTCGAATGGAGGATCTGCAGCCGGGTGATGCGGGAAGGATCAAAGCGCAGGGGCAGTCCCAGCGGCAAAGCCTCCACCGGCTTGGCCCGAACCGAGGCTCGCAGATCCGCGAAGGGAATCTCCACCTGGCAGAGCCCCTCCGGCGCAGCGAATTCAACCACCCAGCGCAGACCACCGGGGATCAACTCGGTGAGGCCAGCCACGCCGTCGGCGCAGGCCACCGCCAGCTTGTAGCGGCGGCCGTCGCCCAGCAGCTCGAAGCGCAGAGCCCGGTAGGCAGAAAGGTCGAGGGGCGGCGAGAACTGGGGCGAGCGGACGCTCACGAAGCCACCGCCCTCCTCGACCACCTCGGCGTCGAGCACCAGCCCCTCGCTGGTGACGCGGCAGCTACCGGAGCTGCGCCCGCCCATGATCGTGTCGTTCAGGGGGTGCCAGCCGCTGAAGCCTTCGCCGGAGACGATCCGCATCGCTCCCTCAGGCCACGGGAAGGGCAGCGGCGGCGGCCGCATCCGCCAGGATCTGCACCTCGCCCTCCGGCTGCACCAGCCGGGCCGGGGTGCGTTCGCTCGATTCCTCGGGATCGAGCAGCCGCTGCAGAGCCGTGGCCTTCCCCGCCCCGCTCACCAGGAAGATCACCGTGCGCGCCGCGCTCAGCACCGGCGCCGTGAGCGTGAGCCGGGGCAGCCCCTTGCCCTCGCCCACCGTCACCCACCGGTCGCGGACGGTGGGAGCGAGGGTGCCTGGGAAGAGGGAAGCCGTGTGGCCGTCGTCGCCCAGCCCCAGCACCATCAGATCGAAACGGGGCGGATCCCCGGGACAGAGGGAGGCGATCAGCTCGCCGTAGGCCGCTGCCCCCGCCGCCGGATCGGCCCGGTCGGTGGGGGCGGGATGGAAGCGCGCCCGGCTGGCGGGCTCCTGGGCCAGCAGGGTTTCCGCCAGCAGGCGGGCATTGCTGGCCGGATCGGTGGGCTCCACCCAGCGCTCGTCGCCAAGCACCACGTCGACCCGCTCCCAGGGCAGATGCTCCGATCCCAGGTGGCGGTAGGTGGCGCCGGGGGTGCTGCCCCCCGCCAGGGCGATCTGGGCCCGGTCGCGCTGGGCCAGGGCCAGATCGATCGCCGAGGCCATCCGCTCGGCGGCCTGGCGGGCGAGGTCGTCCGCCGACGACGCCACGGTGAGCTTGTAGCGGGTCAGAGGAGCCATTCGGTATGGAAGCTGCCGGGACGGTCGGTGCGCTCGTAGGTGTGGGACCCGAAGCAGTCGCGCATCGCCTGCACCAGATTCTGGGGCAGCCGGCCGGTGAAGTAGCTGCTCACGTAATCGAGCGTGCTGCTCAGGCAGGGCACAGGGATACCCGCCTGGGCCGCTCCGGCCACCACCTGCCGCAGACCCGGCAGGCGCTGGTTCACCTGCTCGAGGAACCAGGGATCCAGCATCAGATTCGCCAGGCCCGGATCGAGGCGATACGCGTCCTGGATCCGCTGCAGAAGACGCGCACGGATGATGCAGCCCCCCTTCCAGATCTGACCGATGGCCGCCAGATCCAGGCTGTAGTCGTGCAGATCCGAGGCGGCCCGCAGCAGATCCATGCCCTGGGCGTAGCTGGCGATCGCCGCCAGGATGCAGGCATCCCGCAGGGGTGCCATGCCATCGGCTGGGGTGCCGAGGGGGAAGCTGGTGGACGCCGGCAGGGCGGTGAGCTTCGGCTCGGCCAGCAGCCGCTGGGGCCGCAGGGAGCTGAGCACGCGGGCGTTAAGCGCCGCATAGATCGTGGGCACCGGAACGCCCATCTGCAGGGCGCTCTCCACCGTCCACAGGCCCGTGCCCTTTTGGCCTGCCGCATCCACGATCAGCTCCACCAGGTCGCCGCCGGTTTCGGGATCGCGGGTGCGCAGGCACACCTCGGTGATCTCCACCAGGAAGGAGGAGAGTTCCTCCAGCTGGTTCCAGCCGGCCAGCACGTCGGCCATGGCGATCCCATCGAGGCCGGCCGAGCGCTTCATCAGGTCGTAGGCCTCGGCCAGGATCTGTTCGATGCCGTACTCGATGCCGTTGTGGACCGTTTTCACGAAGTGGCCGGCACCGCCGGGGCCGATGTAGGTGACACAGGGGCCGTCCTCCACCTGGGCGGCCATGCGGCGCACCAGCGGCTCGATCGCGTCGTAGGCGCTGCGGGTGCCGCCCGGCATCATGCTCGGCCCCTCCAGGGCCCCCTTGGCGCCACCGGACACCCCCATGCCGATATAACCGAAGCTGCGGCTCTCCAGGTCCTTCACCCTGCGTTCGGTGTCGGTATAGAGCGAATTGCCTCCGTCGATCAGCAGATCCCCCTCCTCGAGCAGCGGGGAAAGGGTGGCGATCATGTCGTCCACCGGCTGCCCGGCCTTCACCATCATCAGGATGCGCCGCGGACGCTCGAGGGCGGCGACGAACTCCGGCAGGGTTTCGGCGCCGATAATGTCCTTGCCGGCTCCGCGGCCGGCAAGAAATTCGAGGGTCTTGGTGTAGGTGCGGTTGTAGACGACGCTGGAGAAACCGTTGCGTTCGGCATTGAGGACGAGGTTTTCCCCCATCACTCCGAGGCCGATGAGGCCGAAGTGCGCCTTAGCCATGCTGCCGCTGAGAAACATGATGCTCTGTTTCAGTGTGGCGAGCCACCGGCGAACCTGGGAGTGGAGTCAGGCAATCGCCACAGCGCGCACCGCTGTCGCGGTTTCAGTTGCTTCTGATCAGATCACGGTGCCGTCGGCAATGGTGCCATTCTTTACGATCACAACGATGCCGTTGCGGATATAGAAGTTCAGCTCCGGCCGATCGGCCTCCTCCACGTGATCCTTGTTCACGATCGTTACATTGCTGCCGATGCGCACGTTCTTGTCGAGAATGGCCCGGCGCACGGTTGTTCCCTTCCCTACACCGATCGGGATACCGCCCCGTTCGCGAAGCACAAGCCGCTCCTCCGACGACTCGAAGTAGTCAGCGCCCATCACCAGGGTATCCTGCAACACCACCTCATTCTCAATCCTGCTGCGCACGCCGAGCACGCAATGGTGGATGCTGCATGCCTTTAGGAGAGACCCTTCACCGATGATCGATTCGGTGACCTGAGCATCCTGAAGCTTGCTGGGAGGCAGGTAGCGCGGCCGGGTATAGATCGGAAACTTCTCGTCGTAGAAGGAGAATGCAGGATTGGGCTGTTCGGTAAGGGCAAGGTTCGCCTCATAGAAGGCCCCGATCGTTCCGATGTCTTCCCAGTAATCGTCGAACAGAAAGCTCTGCAGACGGTCGCCACGCTCAAGGGAGGCGGGAATGATCTCCTTGCCGAAATCAGTTGCAGCAGGGTGGCGATGGAGGAGGTCGAACAGGGTGTCGCGACTGAACACGTAGATGCCCATCGAGGCTAGGAAAGGCTTCCGTTCGGCTTCCTCAGCCGAAAGCCCAAGAGCGGCGGTATCCACGCGCATCGCCTCAAGATCGGCACCTTTGGGCTTCTCGCGGAACTCGCGGATCTGGCCCGCGGCGTCCGTGCGCATCAGGCCGAATCCCTCAGCCTGGGCAGCATCCACCGGCAGGGCACCCACGGTGAGCTGGGAACCTGTATCGATGTGGTGCTGCACGAACTTGCCATAGTCCATGCGGTAGAGCTGATCACCGGAGAGGATGAGGTAGTGGTCCACATCCCATTCCTGGAACAGCCACTGGTACTTGCGCACCGCATCGGCGGTGCCCTCGAACCAACTGGGGCTGTCAGGCGTCTGCTGAGCGGCAAGCACCTCAACGAATCCCTGCCCGAAACCGGCGGAGAGGTTGTAGGTCATCGTGAGATGACGGTTGAGCGAGGCACTATTGAACTGCGTCAGCACATAGATCTTGTTGATCTCGGAATTAATGCAATTGCTGATAGGAATATCAATGAGTCTGTACTTGCCGGCAAGAGGCACGGCCGGCTTGGCACGCATTTTGGTGAGTGGATACAGGCGGGTGCCAGCACCTCCACCGAGAATGATGGCCAGAACGCGCTTCATTTCTTTCTCTCCATTGCCAGCAATTGGGCGACAGTCAGTGGGGTGACCCAGGCACCGCGGCGAGGGTGAATCGGCAGCAGAGCCTGCCGCGTGGAGTCTTGCACGGCGGGTTAGTGGTCCGCGTGAGGCTCCTGCAGTTCGAAGAGCTCCTGCAGCACCTTCATCGCCTGATGACGCTGAAGGCGGGGCTGGGGAGCCCGCAGACGGGTAACCGGGGTGTGGAGGATCTTGTTGATGATCCCCTTGCTCAGGGCCTCCACCACCTTGCGCTCGCGGGCCGAAAGATCCGGCCCCATCCGGCTGAGAGCCTTCTGCAGTTCCTGCTCGCGGATCTCCTCCAACTGAGTACGCAGCCTGTTCACCAGCGGCACGGCCTCAAGTCCATCCCACCACTCGAGGAACAGCTGAGCCTCCTCGCGCAGCAGCCCCTCGGCCTCAGCCGCCATCTCCCTGCGGGCCTCCTGATTGCGGGCTACCACCTCCTGAAGATCGTCGACATCGAAGCTCTCCACACCGGCCAGCTGGCCGGCATCGGAGCTGATGTTCCGGGGCACGCCGATGTCGACCAGCATCAGGCTGGAGCGGCGATTGAGGCCCTCAAGCCGCTGGGCGGTGATGATCGGCTCCTCGGCGCCGGTGCTGGTGAACACCAGCGAGCAGGTGCTCAGGCAGTGATCGAGATCGGTGAGGGGCCGGCACTGCACCGGCAGCTGGGGGAAATCGGCGGCAAGGGCCTCAGCCCGAGCCACGGTTCGGTTGAGCAACACAGCGCCGCGGCAGCCCTTCGACTGCAGGTGCTGCAGCAGCAGGCGGGCCATGCGCCCCGCTCCCACCACCGCCACCTGCTCCTGGTCGAGGGGCACCAGCTCATCAACGCCCCGGGCCTGGCCGATCTTCAGCTGGGCGAGCTCCACCGCCGCCGAACTGATCGACACGGCACCGGTGCCCAGGTTGGTTTCGGTGCGCACCCGCTTGCCGGTGCTCACCGCCTGGTTGAGCAGGCGGTTGAGGATCGGACCCACGGAGCGGTACTCCTGACCCAGGCGCACCATCTTCTTCACCTGGGAGAGGATCTGGCCTTCACCCAGCACCAGGCTGTCCAGGCCGGCCGCAACCCGCAGCAGATGCGCGATGGCGTCCTCGTGGTGGTAGGTGAAGAGGTGGGGGCTGAGGTCTTCCACCGCCAGGCCGGACACCTGGGAGAGGAAGGAGGCCACCGCCTCGATGCCCTGATCCGGATGGCGGAGCAGGGTGTAGATCTCCAGGCGGTTGCAGGTGCTGAGGATGGATGCCTCGAGCACCTGCTCGTCGGCCCGCAGTTGCTGGAGTGAGACCTCCATGGTCTGCTCCGGGATGCTCAGTCGCTCCCGGATCTCGACCGGAGCCGTGCGATGGCTCAGACCGACGACGGCGATGTGCATGGGGCTCAGGCCTCGCTCGCTGGATGACTCAGCGCAGAGCGATGCTCTGGGCGCCGGGCTTGATGTGCACCGTATTGGTGAAGCGGGCGGTGTTGTCGAGGGTGCTGATCACCAGGGAGCTGGTGCGCACGCAGTCCTTCTCGAATTTCACGCCGTGGAACAGCAGGCCGTCGGTGATGCCGCTGCCCGCGAAGACCACGTTCTCGCCGGAGGCAAGCTCTTCAGCCTCGTAGACCTTGTCGGGATCGCTGATGCCCATCTCCGCCAGGCGGGCCAGGTTGCCCTCACGGGTGAGCCCCTCCCATTCCGAGGTCTGGGCCACGGCGGGGTCGTAGACGAGCTGGCCCTGGAAATGGCCGCCCAGGGCGCGCATGGCCGCTGCGGAGATCACACCCTCGGGAGCGGCGCCGATGCCCATCAGGCAGTGGGTGCCGGTGCCGGCGAAGCCACAGGCGATGGCGGCCTGGACGTCACCATCGGAGATGGGCTGCACGCGGGCGCCGGTGGCGCGGATCTCGGCGATCAGATCCTTGTGGCGGGCGCGGTCCATCACCACGATGGTGAGTTCGCTGGGGGCCAGGCCGAGGGCCTCACTGAGGATGGCGATGTTCTCGGTGGCCGACTTGCGGATGTCCACCTTGCCCTTGGCTGCCGGCGGTGCCGCCAGCTTCTTCATGTAGAAGTCAGGGGCGTTGAACAGACCGCCCCGGTCGGAGGCAGCCAGTACCGCCATCGAGCCGCGTTGGCTGTTCGCACAGAGATTGGTGCCTTCGCAGGGGTCCACGGCGAAGTCGACACCGGGGCCAGTACCGCTGCCCACTTCCTCTCCGATGTAGAGCATGGGGGCTTCGTCCCGCTCACCCTCGCCGATCACGATGCGGCCCTGCATCGCAATCGATCCCATCCGCTTGCGCATGGCTTCCACAGCTGCCGCATCGGCTTCGTTCTTCAGGCCCAGACCGGTGAGTTCGGCGGAGGCGATGGCCGCCTGTTCGACGACCTCGAGAATTTCCTGAATGAGGGTGCGATCCACGGCGATCCGGCAGGGAGAAATGACTTCCACACCGGCACGGGGCCCGGGGGATGGGAGGCAAGGGCCTGCCGCCCTTCAGGCACGACAGGGCCTCCCGGTCTGGAAGCGCGGTAATCGTATCAGCGCCTCTGCGGAGACCCGGGAGGGGCGCTTCCTTACAATCTCCCCACTTCCTTGCGCGGTGACCTGCCGATGAGCTCCAAGTCCCTGGTGGTCTCCCCCTCGATCCTCTCGGCCGATTTCGCCCGCCTGGGCGAGCAGGTGCGAGCCATCGACGAAGCCGGCGCCGACTGGATCCATGTGGACGTGATGGACGGTCGCTTCGTGCCGAACATCACCATCGGTCCCCTGATCGTGGAGGCCCTGCGCCCGGTCACGACCAAGCCGCTCGACGTGCACCTGATGATCGTGGAGCCGGAGAAGTACGTACCCGACTTCGCCAGGGCGGGGGCTGACATCATTTCCGTGCAAGTGGAGGCCTGTCCCCACCTGCACCGCAACCTGGCCCAGATCAAGGAACTGGGCAAGCAGGCCGGTGCCGTTCTCAACCCCAGCACCCCGATCGACACCCTCGAATACTGCCTCGAGCTCTGCGATCTGGTGCTGATCATGAGCGTGAACCCGGGCTTCGGTGGCCAGAGCTTCATCGACAACCAGGTGCAGAAGATCCGCGATCTGCGCAGGCTCTGCGACGAGAAGGGCCTCGACCCCTGGATCGAAGTGGATGGCGGCATCAAGCCGGCCAACGCCTGGAAGGTGATCGAGGCCGGCGCCAACGCCATCGTCTCCGGATCCGGAGTGTTCGGTGCCGCGGATTATGCGGAGGCGATCCAGGGGATCCGCAACAGCCGGCGGCCGGAGCCGGCTCTGGTCTGAGGGGATGCTCGGCGGGCTTGTTCAACGGTTCCTGACGTGGTCTTGCCCTGCAGCGGCCTTCAGGGGTGAGTATGTGGCTCTTTGCTGCATGGCTCCATGTCTCTGAAGCGCCGCCTGCCGGGCCTGGGCCTTCTGGCCGCCCTGGCCCTCAGTCCTCTTGCCCCAGCCCCTGTCTGGGCAAGGATGAGCTCCCTGAGCCAACTGTTCGTGTTCGGCGACAGCCTCTCCGACACCGGTAACAGCAAGGCGGTGAGCAACGACTACACGTTGGGAACCGTAACTTTCCCGCCATTTCCCTACTTCGACGGCCGCTTCAGCAACGGCATGGTGGCCGTGGAGTACCTCTGGCAGGCCTTCAACCCAACGAACCCTGGCTTCGCTCCATCCAAAGCGGGAGGCACGAATTACGCCATCGGTGGTGCCACCACGGGCAACGAGAACTTCGTGTCGGTATGGCCTGTGGTGGATGAGAACCTCAGGCTTGCTTACTCCAATCTGGGGAACGCCTGGCAGCTCAATGCCTTCAGCGCTTCCAGCCCCAGCTTCGATCCCGCTTCCTCCCTGTTCCTGGTCTGGCTGTTCCCCAACGACGTCTTCTACGCCAACAACACGATGCCCCCTGGCGGCGTCGGTAGCTTCAGTGGCATCGAAGGCGCCCCCCTGACTGGGCCACCGGATACCTTCGGCGGTCAGATCGTCACCACGGCCGTCACCAACGTGATCGGCTCGATCCAGCAGCTGGCTGCCGCCGGTGCCCGCCATTTCCTGGTGGTCAATGCACCGGATCTCGGGCAGATTCCAGAGTTCATCGACGATTCGGAGCAGCTGAGGCAGGCCCTGAGCGGCCTGAGCCAAGGGTTCAACATGCAGCTGAACCTCCAGTTGAACGCCCTGGGGGCGAACCGACCGGATCTGTCGCTCACCAGCTTCGATTTCGAGGAGCTCTTCCGTGAAGTCAGGGCCGATCCGGCGGCCTTCGGCTTCAGCAATGTGAGCGATGGCTGCGTCCTTGTGCTGGCCTGCGTCACCGATCCCACGGCCCAGAGCCGCTATCTGTTCTGGGATGGGTCACACCCCACCACCGCCGGCCATGCCCTGATCGGCCGACGGATGTACGAGGCGGTCCATGTGCCCGTTCCCGGGCCGTTGCCCGCCCTCGGGGTGGCACTGGCCTTGGGCTGGAGCCGGCGGCTGCGGCGTCGGCTCCGAGACGCCGATCACAGCTCGGTTTAATCCCCTGGGACAGGCCCTGGACAGGATGCGTGGCAGGGGGAGCGCAGGGTGCCGGCTCCCCCCGGCTGTCGGTTCGGGGCTACGCAACGATGCCGGAAGGAGACGTCCGGTGATCGGGCTGTGTACCCGGAACATCGTCCGGGAGCTGGTGGAGGGGAGCCCGCTGACGTCCTGATCCAGGGGAATCGCAGCGGCGCCGGGCGAGAGCACGAGCACCACAATCTCTTTAACAATATCGACAGGCGATAGATTCGACCTACATAGAGGCAACCGAAAGAATCGAAGAGCTTTCAGTCACCTCACAATCCAGTTTTTCCTATCAGGAAAAGTCAGTCTCTGTTTTGAGCCCATTCTCACCTCTCGGTGCAGGCGCCGCCTTTGGGTTTGGTGGGGACTAACTGCCGAAGAACCAGCCGTAGCTGTGCAGACCAATCCCCAGCAGATTGACGCCGATGTAACAGACGGCGATCACCACCAGGCCGGCGGAGGCCACCAGGGCCGGCCGGCGGCCCTGCCAGCCACGAATCAGGCGGGTGTGCAGATAAGCGGCGTACACGAGCCAGCAGATCAGGGCCCAGGTTTCTTTCGGATCCCAGCTCCACCAGCTGCCCCAGGCCTCGTTGGCCCAAACCGCACCGCTCACCAGGCCCACCGAAAGCAGCAGGAAGCCCACGGTGATCGTGCGATAGCTGAGGGCGTCGAGTTGCTCACTGATCCGGAAGCTGCTGCTGCTGAGCGCCATGGCACCGGGACCGTCGCTGGCCAGCTGGGCCTGGCGGTAACCACCGCTGCCGATCGAGCTGCCTCGCAGTTCCAGGGCCTCATTGCGATCGGTGAACAGGACCGCCACCGACAGCAGCGAGCCCACCAGCAGCGCGGCGTAGCTGAGCATGATCACGCTGACGTGCATCACCAGCCAGCTGGAGCGCAGGGCCGGCACCAGCGGTGAGGCCTCCTGCAGACGCTCCGGCAGGGCAAAGCTGGCGAAGGCCACACAACCCAGCGCCATCGGCGTGGCGGCAGCAGGCACGAGCGGACTTGGCCAGGTCCGCTCCACCAGCAGCTGGGTGAGGGTGCAGCCCCAGGCGAGGAAGCAGAGCGATTCGTAGAGATTGCTGATCGGGAAATGGCCCGAGTCCCACCAGCGCAGCAGAAGCTGGGCCGTAAGGCAGAGATTGGCCGCTGCCACCAGCAGGCGAACGGCGGTGCTGTTGCGCCCCCCGCTCAGAAACCAGAAGGAGAGGGGCAACACCAACAGCAGCAGGGCAAAGGCCACCAGGCCCAGGCCGACGACCGGATCGTTCAACGGAGACATTGCAGGCCCGGCCAGTCTGCCGCGCCGCGGTGCCAACCCGCTGACCTCAGCGACTGGCTTGGTGCAGCAGCCAGAGCCCACCCCCGAGGCCGATGGTCACGGGCAGCCAGGCAGCTAGGTAGGGGGGGAGGGTTCCGGTGATGCCGAGGGAGCTGAAGATGAAGGACATCAGGTAGTAACCGAAGATCAGCAGCACGCTGATACCGAAGCCCTGGCTGCGACTGGTGCGCGAGTGGGGGCGCACGCCCAGGCTGCTGCCGATCAGTCCGAACACCAGACAGATCGCCGGAAAGGCGAACTTCTCCTGGATACGCACCCGCATCCTGCGCGCTTCCTTGGCATTGCCTGCCTCCCGCAGCAGACGTTCCGCCCGCCGGGCCTGACCGACCGTCATGGTTCCGGGATCGGTGGGCAGTTTGGCCACCTCAAGAGGATCGCGGGAGAGGGGGTAGAAGTAGCGGTCGAAATTGGCGGAAGTGGTGGTGCCCGTTTTCTCATCGAGGTTGACGATGCGGCCGTTACGGAACTCCCACATCGACTTCTGATCATTCCAGCGTCCGGTTTCGGCGTTGAGCATCTGCCGCTGACCGACACGCGAGAAGTCGATCAGGGTGACATCGAGCATCTGGCCGGCAAGATATTTACGCGAATAGAAGATGTGGGTGAGTTGCCGCACGGTTTCTCCCTCCAGGCTCTTGGCACGACCGAAGCGGGAATAGAGAACGTTGTTCCCTTTCTCGGTGGTGAGCGCTTTGCCAAGCGCACGCTCGAGGCTATTGGTGGCCTCCAGATTCGCCTGAGGCACGATCATGTCGTTGAACACGAAGGTGAGCAGGGTCATGATCAGGGCGATCAGCAGCCCGGGCACCACCATGCGGCGGGTGCCGACACCGATGCTGCGCAGGGCCGTGAGTTCGCTGCTGCCCGACAGGCGGCTGTAGGCCAGCAGGGTGGCCATCAGGGTGGCCATCGGAAACGACAGCACCAGAAAGCCCGGTAGACGCAGCATCAATACCTGGACAGCGGCGAGCAGGGGAAGACCGGACTCGGCCACCCGTCGCACGAGTTCGAACACCACTCCCACCGACAGGGAGACGGCGGTAAAGGCGGCGATGCCGAACAGCAGGGGACCCACCAGTTCCTGCACCAGCCAGCGATCCAGCAGGGGGATCCGGCGCCAGTGCAACTGGCGAACCTGGGAGGCCCAGCGGGGCAGGGGAAGCACCGTCACAGCTGGAAGGCCTCCCCCAGATAGTGGCGCCGGACGAGGGGATCATGGGCCATCTCCTCGGAGGAGCCGGAAGCGAGGATCCGCCCATCGGTGAGGATGTAGGCCCGATCGGTGATGGCGAGCGTCTCGCGAACGTTGTGATCGGTGATCAGCACGCCCATGCCACGGCGTCGGAGGCCGCCGATCAGCTCCTGAAGGTCAGCCACTGCCATCGGGTCCACTCCGGCGAAAGGCTCATCGAGCAACAGATAGCGCGGCCCCTCATCGCCGACCGCCAGGGCGCGTGCCACCTCGCAGCGGCGCCGTTCGCCGCCGGAAAGCTGGAACCCCTTGCGCAGCTGGAAAGGAGCGAGGTGAAAATCAGCGATCAGCTCCTCGAGCCGATCGTGGCGCCTTTCCTTGGTGGTGCCGCTCTGCTCGAGAGCCAGGCGCAGGTTGTCGCGCACGCTGAGGTTGCGGAACACGCTGGCCTCCTGGGGGAGATAGCCGATGCCGAGCCGGGCCCGCTTGGGCATCGGCTGCTCCGCCACCGACGTGCCATCCAGCAGCACATCACCGTGGTCGGGACGCAGCAACCCGGTGACCAGGTTGAAGGTGGTGGTCTTGCCGGCGCCATTGGGACCGAGCAGACCCACCACTTCGCCGGGATGCAGGTCGAGGCTGACATCACTGACGAGGGGGCGGCCACCGAGGGTGATGGCCACCTGCCAGAGGGCCAGGCTCATGGAACGATCGGAGCGGGAGCGGCTGCCGGGCGGGTCTGCAGGCGGAGGCGGCTGAACACCTGCTGTCCCGCAGGCGGCTCGGCCACGAGCCGTTCGTCGTCGAGGCGATAGACCATCCGCTCGGCACGGATCGACTGCCCCTGGGTGTCGACCACGTCGACGTCCCCGGTGAGCACCAGACGCCCTTCCTTGGAGAAGTACTGGGCCTGGCGCGACGTGGCCACCATGCCGCGGTCGGGATAGGTGATGCGCACGTTGCCATTGGCCGTGACGATCCCGGTGCGGTTGTCGGCCCGCTGGCTGTCGGATTCGATCGTGACCATGCCGGTGGGGGCCGGGGCCGCGGTGGACGCGGGAGCCTGGGAAGGAGGGGCCGCAGGGGAAGGAGGGGCGGCGCTGGCAGCCGGAACCAGCCCCCTGGCCAGCGCGATGGCCAGAGAAGGCAGAGCGCCGACGAGGGCAAGGGCCAGCAAACGCGCCGGGGCGGGCAAGGCTCGGTTCAGACGAGGGTGCATTCGGCTCAATCTATCGGCGCTGGGTAGCGACCCTCTCCAGCCGGAGCGTGGGGAGCTGGCCGGGATCGTCCCCCTGCTGAAGGGCATGGAGGCGAGCCACCACCCCATCCCGGAGGGGGCAGAGGCGAAGCCCAAGGGCCTCCTCCCCGCAACCGGAAAGACGACCCAGACCTTCCCCCATCAGCACGGTGGCGCCATGAAGGTTGCCCCGCTCAAGATGGAGATGGGCCACGGCGACCTGGAGAATGCCCTGCAGAACGGGGCGCACCGGACCCTGGGTTTCATGCCAGAGCTCCTCGAAGCCGTCGTGGCAGGCGTACCACTCGCCCGCGTTGAACAGGGCGATGGCCTGCTGCAGGCGAGGGTCGGCCTGCAGCAGCTCCTCCTCACGGAGCGCTCCGCTCAACGCTTGGCAGGCTTGCGAGCCGGCAGCTTGCGCAGCCGGATCGATTCCGGCGTGACCTCCAGCATCTCGTCGGGTCCGATGTACTCCAGAGCCCGCTCCAGGGTCATCTGCACCGGCGCCTGCAGGGTGTCGAGTTCCTCGGCGCCAGCGGAGCGCATGTTGGTGAGCTGCTTGGCCTTGCAGACGTTGATCTCGAGATCCTGGGGCCTGTTGTTCTCACCGATGATCATGCCCTTGTACACCTTGGTGCCCGGGGTGATGAAGAACTGGCCACGGTCTTCGGCGTTCTTGAGGGCATAGAAGGTGGCGGTGCCCTCCTCGAAGGCAATCAGCACGCCGTTGCGACGGGCGTCGAAGTCGCCCTGCATCGGCCGGTAATCCAGGAAGGAGTGGCTCATGATCCCCTCACCACGGGTGGCGCGGATGAACTCACCGCGGAAGCCGATCAGACCGCGGGAGGGCACCACGAACTCCAGCTGGGTGCGGCCGTCATTGGTGTTTTCCATGTTCTGCATCTCGGCCTTGCGGATACCGAGCTTTTCGATGCAGGCGCCCACCGATTCCTCGGGTACGTCCAGCACCAGGGTTTCGTAGGGCTCGCTGGGGGTGCCGTCGATGGTGCGGAAGATCACCTGAGGCTGGCTCACCTGGAACTCGTAACCCTCGCGCCGCATCGTTTCGATCAGGATGCCGAGGTGGAGCTCACCGCGACCGCTCACCGCCCAGCGGTCGGGGGAATCGGTGTCCTCGACCCGCAGGGCCACATTGGTGAGCAGTTCCTTCTGCAGGCGATCGCGGATCTGGCGGCTGGTGACGAACTTGCCCTCCTTGCCGGCGAAGGGGGAATCATTGACGACGAAGGTCATCTGCAGGGTGGGCTCATCCACCTTGATCAGAGGCAGGGCCTCGGGGTGATCGGGGCAGGCGATCGTCTCGCCGATGTTGACCTCGTCGAAACCGGCCACGGCCACCAGGTCGCCGGCGCGGGCCTCCTCGATCTCGACGCGCTGCAGGCCCTGGAAGCCGAGCAGCTTGCTGATCCGGCTGCGCTTGATGCTGCCGTCGTCGCGGATCAGGGCCGCGGGCTGTCCGGCCTTAATGGTGCCGTTGTGGATGCGGCCGATCATGATCCGGCCGAGGAAATCGCTGTAATCCAGCGTGGTGACCTGCAGTTGCAGCGGCTTGGTGGGGTCTCCCACCGGCGGTGGCACGTGGCGCAGAATCGCGTCGAAGAGCGGCTTCATCGTTTCGCTCTCGGTGGCCATGTCGGGCTTGGCGTAGCCGCCCATGCCGCTACCGAAGAGGTAGGGGAAGTCGCACTGGTCGTCATCGGCGCCCAGTTCGAGGAACAGATCGAGCACCTTGTCGACCGCCTGTTCGGGATCCACACGAGCCCGGTCGATCTTGTTGACGAACACGATCGGCCGCAGGCCCTTCTCGAGAGCCTTCTTCAGCACGAAGCGCGTCTGCGGCATCGGGCCCTCATTGGCATCGACGATCAGCAGGCAGCCATCCACCATGCCGAGCACCCGCTCCACTTCACCGCCGAAATCGGCGTGGCCGGGTGTGTCGACGATATTGATGCGGATGCCCTCGTAATCGACGGCGGTGTTCTTGGAGAGGATGGTGATGCCGCGCTCCCGCTCCAGGTCGTTGGAGTCGAGGATGCAGGTGGGCACCGCCTCCCCTTCACGGAAGATGCCGGACTGGCTGAGCAGCGCGTCGACGAGGGTGGTCTTGCCGTGGTCGACGTGGGCGATGATCGCGATGTTGCGGATCGGTGTGCCTTTGTGCTCGCCACTCATGGGCTGTCTGTCCTGGGTGATGGGTCGGTCGTCGCTCGGCCCGTTACGGGGCGGATCCGCGGGGAGCACCGGAGTGGGCAGACGTCGTGGAGACGCCAACACATCGGGAGCAGGTGCACGTGGAAATGGCGGCGCGGGATTGCCGGCAGGCTGATGCGATTCTTGATCTTATCCCAGCACCCTCTCCCTCCCCCCTTCGCGCTGCCGTTTGGGTGAGTCAGCGGGCAAAGCGCTGTGCTGGCTCGAACAGCCTCAGGGCTGTGGTCGATCCCTCGTATCGCCAGTGCCAGGGTTCGTAGCTCACCCCCTGGGGGTTGTCTCGGGGAAAGGACATCTGGAAGTGGTAGCGGTGCGCGTTGGCCTTGAGCCAGCGGAAGGCCGCTGTGGCGTCGAAGGCCGGGTTGAGATGGAGATCCGGTCGGGTCGCATCGCCCAGATCCACCGCATAGCCGGTGCTGTGCTCCGAATAGCCGGGGGGAGCGCTCACCTGCGCCCGGGTCAGGGCGCTCTGGTTGCGCTCCGCCTTCACATCGAAGAAGAGGCTGCGCTGGAGCTCCACCGGTCGGAAGGCGCTGAGCACCTGGATGCGCACCCCCTCGGCCTGGGCGTCACGCTGCAGGGTCCGCAGGCTCTCGGCTGCCTCCGGCCGCAGCTGCAGCCCGGGAGCGATGGCGGCCAGTTGCTCGGGGCGAGCTTCTGGGTAGGGAAAGTGGCCGAGCAGTCGGCCATCGTCACTGAGACGTGCGTCCAGACCAGCCACCGGCGAAGCGGTGCGGCGGAGCGGTCCAACGATGACGACGGCGGCACCGACCACCAGCAGGGCCACAGCCAGGAAGGGCAGGCGCCATCCGGAGGGTCCTGCGGAACCGGCCCTTCCCGCGGGCTGGGAGCGCCGAGCCAAGGGGATATCGTCGGCAGCGGCCCGCGCTGCCGCCCGTGCGCCTCGCCGACCGGAAGATCTGCTGGTGGAACGGGACGCCAAACCCCGGCGGCGAGGAAGCCGGCTGATGGTATCCCCCCCTGTCGAAAGATCCAGCGAAGCCCCGGTCTGCGGTGTTAGCGTCCGACCCAAATCCCTTTGGTGGAGCAGGTTTCAAGATGTTGCGAGTCGCGGTTGTGGGTGGCGGCCCCAGCGGTTCTTGTGCTGCTGAAGTGCTCGCCAAGGCCGGCATCGAAACCTGGCTGTTCGAGCGCAAGCTTGACAACGCAAAGCCCTGCGGTGGCGCCATCCCCCTGTGCATGGTCGCCGAGTTCGACCTGCCCGAGTCGATCATCGACCGTAAGGTGCGAAACATGCGGATGATCTCCCCCTCCAATCGTGAGGTGGACATCCATCTCGACAACCAGGACGAGTACATCGGCATGTGCCGCCGCGAGGTGATGGACGCCTTCCTGCGCAATCGTGCTGCCGACCTCGGCGCCCATCTGGTGAACGGCCTGGTCACCAAGATCGATACCGGCGTCGCCCGTCAGGGCCCCTACACCCTTCACTACACCGACTACAGCAGCGGCGAAGCCACCGGTGAGCCCCGCACCCTGGAGGTGGACCTGATCGTCGGGGCCGACGGTGCCAACAGTCGTGTGGCCAAGGCCATGGATGCCGGCGATTACAACGTGGCCATCGCCTTTCAGGAGCGCATCAAGCTGCCGCCGGAGGAGATGGCCTACTACGAGGATCTCGCGGAGATGTACGTCGGCACCGACGTCTCCCCCGACTTCTATGCCTGGGTGTTCCCCAAGTTCGACCATGTGGCGGTGGGCACCGGCACGATGCAGAAGAACCAGTCGCTGATCAAGGGGCTGCAGCAGGGCATCCGCGAGCGCGCCGCCAAGCGATTGCTCAAGGGTGAGGTGATCAAGGTGGAAGCCCACCCGATCCCCGAACATCCGCGCCCCCGCCGCGTGGTGGGCCGCATGGCCCTTGTGGGTGATGCGGCCGGCTACGTCACCAAGAGCTCCGGCGAAGGCATCTACTTCGCCGCCAAGAGCGGCCGGATGTGCGCCGAGCAGATCGTGGCCAGCAGCGCCGGAGGCAGCCGCGTTCCCACCGAAGCCGATCTGAAGGTCTACATCAAGAAGTGGGACAAGCTCTACGGCCCCACCTACAAGGTGCTGGAGATCCTGCAGAACATCTTCTACAGCAACGACCCCGCGCGCGAGGCGTTCGTGGAGATGTGCGATGACAAGGACGTGCAGCGACTCACGTTCGACAGCTACCTCTACAAGCGGGTGGTGGCAATGAACCCCTGGCAGCAGATCAAGCTCACCTTCCTCACCCTCGGGGCGGTGTTGCGAGGTCAGGCCCTGGCGCCATCCGGTTACCGCCCCGTTCCCAGCGCGGTGCGCACCGAAGCGGAAGTGGAGGCGATGGAGGCGGTGGGTGCCGCGATCAAGGGAGGCATCCGCACCCCCCAGGCTGCCGGCACTTCTGGCCCTCTGCCCCTCAACGGTTCGGTGCCGATGTCCACCGGAACCCAGGAAGAGGAGCGAGAGCCTGCGCTGGCCGGAAAGTGAGCCCATCCGGCTGGGGAGCAGCGCCCCCCGGATGATCCAGCGGATCGACACTTGAGCCCGGAGCGTCAAAGCTCCGGGCTTCTTTCTTGGCTCGATGCCGCGCAGGAATGAGGGGTCAGTCGTCGCGGCCCATGCCGGCGTTGCTGGTGTCCGCCAGTTCCTCCTCAAGGCGGGTGACCAGCACCTTGTCGATGCGCTTGCCATCCATGTCGACCACCTCAAAACGCAAACCGTTCCAGTCGAAATGTTCACCGGCATGGGGCACGCGCTCGAGCACGTGCAGCACCAGGCCCCCGAGCGTGTGGTAGCCGGCGCTGGCCTCTCCGGGCAGGGCACCACAGCCCACCAGATCCTTGAAGTCGCCAACGTCAAGCGCGCCGTCCAGCAGCCAGGAGCCGTCGTCACGGCGAATGATCGGCGGATCCTCCTTGTCCTCCTGGGAGGGGAGGTCTCCCACGATCCCCTCCATCACGTCGTTGAGGGTTACCAGGCCCTCGATGCCGCCGAACTCATCAGTGACCAGAGCAATATGCACACCCGTGCGCTTGAAACGCTCGATCACATTCAGCACCCTCGTGCTCTCGGTGACGTAAAGGGGGGCCTGGATCAAGGCCTCGAGGTCGACCATGTCGCCGGAGAGACGGGCTGCCAGCAGGCGGCGACCCTGCACCACTCCCTGACAGTCATCGAGGGCGCCCCTGGCCACCGGGAAGCGGGAGTGGGGACTGGCCATCACCAGATGCACGTTCTCCTCAAGCGGTGCCTCCAGATCCAGCCAGCAGATTTCGGTGCGCGGGGTCATCAGCGAGCGGGTGGTGCGATCGCCCAACCGCAGCACCCGTTGCACGATGGCGTGCTCCGCCTCCTCGAACACCCCCGATTCGGCCCCCTGGCGGATCATCGCCTTGATCTCCTCCTCGGTGATGTCGGGCTCACCGGAGGCCTTGACCCCCAGCAGGCCCAGCAGCGCGTCGGTGGATCCACCCAGCAGATGCACCAGTGGGGACGCCCAGCGCGCGAGCAGGCGCATGGGTGGAGCCATCTGGCAGGCGATTGCCTCCGGGTCGTTGAGAGCGATGCGCTTGGGCACCAGCTCCCCGATCACCAGCGACAGATAGGTGATGGCGCTCACCACGATCACCACGCTCAGCAGCTCACTCCAGGGAGCCAGTGCCGGCACGGCGGCCAGCAGCGGCCGGAGGCGCTGGGCCACGGTGGCACCTCCGACCGCACCGCTCAGGATCCCGATCAGGGTGATGCCGATCTGGACGGTGGAAAGAAAATCGTTGGGAGATGAGGCCAGCCGCAGGGCCGTGGCGGCACGTCGATCACCGCGGATGGCCAGCTGTTCCAGCCGCAATTTCCGAGCCGAAACGATCGCGATCTCTGAGCCGGAAAAGACTCCGTTGGCAATGATGAGTACCAGGATCAGAGCACTCTCAACCAGCAGAGATGTCACGCTCGAGCGGTGAATCGGATCCGGACGCTATCACGCGTCTCCAGCACCCTCGGTTGGTTCCTCATCCCTCGATGCGGCTGAAATCGGCCAGCACGGAGGCCTGGTTGCGCAGCAGAGCCAGCAAATTCAGACGGTTGCACCGAACGTCAGGCTGTTCTGCCATCACCATCACACTGCCTTCACCGTCGAAGAAGGCCGCCAGGGTGTCGGCACTGGCGCTCAGGCCGCGGGCAAGTTCGGCGTAGCGATCCGGGCCCTGTCCGGCGGCGATCGGCTCCAACCGCTGCAGGACGGTGAGCATGGCCGCCTCCGAGGGCTTCTCGAACAGGGCCGGATCCACCAGCCCCTCGGCGCTGAGAGCCGCCGGGGCGAGATCGCCCCTCTCTGCCAGCCGAGCCGCGCGCTGCACCACCGCCTGGAGCGGGGCCAGCTCGCCGCTGCGCCGCAGGCTTTCCAGCAGGGCCACACGCTGGCGGGCATCGGCAGGATCCCGCAGCACCCGGGTGGCGTCGAGCCCCTCACCGGCCACGGCCTGCACCAGGTCGGCGTCGATGCCCTCCTCCTCCAGCAGGCTCACCAACCGCTGGCGCAGGAACTCGACCAGCTCGCCGGCGAGTTCGGTGGGCTGCACGGCAAAGGCAGGGAACAGCACGGCCCAGTGGCGGGTGGCCCGTTCCAGCACCACCACCAGATCCAGGGCCCAGTTGCGATTCCAAAGGATCTGCAACAGGCCGTTGCCGGCACGCCGCAGGGCATAGGGATCGGAGGAGCCGCTCGGACGTTCTCCCTTGGCGAAGATGCTGAGCAGCAGTTCCAGCCTCTCCGCCAGGGCCACCACCGCTCCGGCCTCCGAGCCGGGCAGCTGGTCGCCGGCGCCGCGGGGGAAATAGTGCTCCAGAACCGCCAGGGCTACCTCCCGGGATTCGCCCTCGGCCAGCAGATACTTGCCGCCCATCACCCCCTGCAGCTCGGGGAATTCGCCCACCATCTGGCTCACGAGATCGTGCTTGCACAGGTGGGACGCCCGCCGGGCTGCCGAAGCGGTGGGCTCCGCGAGCTCGAGGGCCTCGAGCAGCACATCGGTGAACCACTCCAGACGCTCGCAGCGGTCGCGCAGGCTGCCGAGTCCCTCAGCGAAGGTCACCCGCTCGAGCTGGTCCCGGCGGTCGATGCTGGCCACGGCACGGTCGGCGTCGACGAAGAATTCCGCATCGGCCAGCCGGGCCCGCAGCACCCGCTCGTTGCCGCGCCGAATGGTGTCCGCCGCCTCGGCCCGGCCGTTGCCGATGCAGAGGAACCGGGGCAGCAGGGTTCCGCGGGCATCAAGAGTGAGCGGGTCGCTGTCGGCGTCGCGGCGCACCAGGGGCACGTAGCGCTGGTGGGCGCGCATCACGGTGCTCAGCACCTCGGGCGGCAGGGCGAGGAAACGCTCCTCCAGCCGCCCTTCAATCAGCTGGGGGGACTCCACCAGGTCCACCAGCTCCTCGAACAGCTCCGCCGGCAGATCCACGCCTGCACCAGCTTCCATGGCGGCTTCACCCAGCTGACGCCGGATCCATTCGGCCCGGGCGCTGCGCTCCACCTGCACATCCACCGCTGCCAGGGTGGCGGCGTAGAGGCCGGCATCCTCAATCGCCACCGGCTCGCTCTGCAGGCGATGGCCACGGGTCAGGCGGTCGGCCGCCAGCGGGGGGTCGCAGTCGTCGAGCAGCACCGGCACCACCTGCTGATCCAGCAGGGCCACGAGCCAGCGCACCGGACGGCTGAAACGCGCCTCGCCCTCACCCCAGCGCATGAAGCGCCGCCCCTGAAGGCCACCGATCCAGGCCGGGATCAGCTCGCTCAGCACCGCCAGAGCGGGGCGACCCGGCTCGAGGATCGAGGCGAACACGAACGGCCCCTTCGGCGTGTCCCGCACTTCGAGGGCGGAGGGATCGACACCGCAGCGGCGGGCGAAACCGACGGCGGCGCCGGTGGGCTCACCGTCCTTGAAGGCCTGGGCCGCTGGTGGTCCCTTGCGCTCCTCGGCCCGGTCGCCCTGCTGCTCCAGCAGACCTTCCACGCTCAGAGCCAGCCGCCGGGGCGTGCTGGTGGCGTGGATGCCCGTGCAGGGGAGCCGAGCCGCCTCCAGATCTGCCGCCACCTTCCGTTCCAGCTGCGGCAGGGCCAGCCGGGCGAAATCCGCGGGCAGCTCCTCGGTGCCGATCTCCAGCAGAAAGGTGGCCATGGGGGAGCCGACGTGTGGGCGAATGCGCACGACTGTATGGAAACGGAGGTCCCCGTCCCGTTCGCTAGCTTCGATGGCCTCCGTTCGCTTCGTGCCGATGGCATCGTCGACCGTCGCCGGCCGTTCCACGCCCACCAGGGAATCCGGGGACAGCGTTGGCTCCGGCGGCCAAGATGGGCGCAAGCCACCAACAAAGTTCGAGCAGCTCAAGGCGGCCAGCGGCCACCTCCGGGAGCCCCTGGCCAGCGAACTGCTGAACGACCGGCCGAACTTCAGTGAAGGTGCGGTTCAGATCCTGAAATTCCACGGCAGTTATCAACAGGACAACCGCGACAACCGGCGCAAGGGTGAGGAAAAGGACTGGCAGATGATGCTGCGCCTGCGCAGCCCCGGCGGGCGCATTCCTGCCGCGCTTTATCTGGCCATCGATGAACTCGCCGATCGCCTCGGCAATGGCACGATGCGCGCCACCACCCGCCAGGCGTTCCAGCTGCACGGGGTGGCGAAGGCCGATCTGAAGGAGGTGATCGGCACGATCGTGCGCTCGCTGGGTTCCACGCTGGCCGCCTGCGGCGACATCAACCGCAACGTCATGGCCCCGGCCGCCCCGTTCGGCTCGGGAGGGTATCCCGAGGCCCGGCTGCTGGCCGATCGGATCGCCGATCTGCTTTCGCCCGAGGCCGCCCAGGGCTCCTATCTCGATCTATGGGTCGATGGCGACCTCAGCTACCGCATCAAGCCCGAGGCGGCGGTGCGGCGGGTGAAGGAACGGCAGAAGGAAGGGGAACTGTTCAGCGGTGATGCCGCCGAACCTCTCTACGGCGCCACCTATCTGCCCCGGAAGTTCAAGGTCGCGGTCACGGTGCCGGGTGACAACTCGGTGGACCTGCTCACCCAGGACATCGGTCTCGTGCTCTTCTGCGACGGCAGCGGCCGGCCCCAGGGCTGCAACGTGTATGTCGGCGGCGGCATGGGTCGTACCCATAACAAGGAAGACACCTTCGCCCGCACCGCCGACCCCCTCGGCTGGGTGGCGGCCGACCATATCCTCGATCTGGTCCAGGCGATCGCCGCTCTTCAGCGCGACCACGGCGATCGTGAACAGCGCCGCCACGCCCGCATGAAATACCTGATCCATGACCGCGGTGTGGACTGGTTCCGCCAGGAACTGGGCCGCTACTTCCCTCACCCGATCGGCAGGATGCGGCGCGAACCGAAGCCGAAGCTGCAGGATTACCTGGGTTGGCATCGGCAGGCGAACGGCCTCTGGTTCGTGGGTCTGCCGCTGCTCTGCGGGCGTCTGGAGGGTGAGCGCAAGGCGGGTCTGCGCCGGCTGGTGGAGACCTACCAGCTGGAGGTGCTGCTCACCCCCAACCAGGACCTGCTGCTGGCCAACATCGGCAGCAACCAGCGACGGGGTCTGCGGGACGCCCTTGCGGCCCTGGGCTTCGAGACCCCCGAGGCACCCTCGCCCCTGGCCCGCCATGCGATCGCCTGTCCGGCCCTGCCCACCTGTGGGCTTGCGATCACCGAATCCGAACGCATCCTGCCGTCCGTGCTCGAGCGGCTCGAGCTGCTGATGGCGCGGCTGCAGATCAAGAAGCCAGTGCTGGTGCGCATGACCGGCTGCCCCAATGGCTGCGCCCGCCCCTACATGGCCGAGATCGGGCTGGTGGGCAGCGGCGTGGATCAATACCAGCTCTGGCTGGGTGGCAGCCCTGGGCTGACCCGCCTGGCGCGCCCGTGGCTGGAGAAGATGCCGCTGCAGGCGCTGGAATCCACGCTCGAACCCCTGCTGCTCGCGTGGAAGCAGGAAGGTGGGGTCCGCAGCAGCTTCGGTGACTTCGTGGCCAGCCTCGAAGAGGATCGTCTGCGCGCTCTTCTGGAGGTGGCGTGAGCCGCGGTTCCCTCGTTCATCCCCTCGCCCTGACAGGGATCAGCCTGCTGATCGTGCTGTCGGCCACTGCTGCCCTCCACGCCGAACCGGATCGGCCCGATCCGCCCCGCTCGCGGGTGAAGATCTACGACGCCGATCCACTCACCTGCCGACCGGCTGTGATCGAGGCCGCGTTCCGCAGTCACATGGCCCCCTGGGCCGATCAACCGGACGTGGTGCAGCAGCGCCTGCGCATCCTGCAGGGTGAACTCACGCGCGGCACCCTGGAGCGATGCCGCCAGAAGGGCCTGATGAGCGCCGAGCAGGTGAAGGACGTGGAGACGCGCCTCGGCCTCACCCCTGCCGGCACCCCGTCTCCTCAGTCCAGCGGCTCTCCCGCACGCCCGTAGCGGGCCGCGGGTTCACCGCAGCTCCAGGCCCAGAGCTGGTCGCCGTGGCTGAAGTGCCACCACTCGTTGGGGTGGCGGGCAAAGCCGGCACGAGCCATCACGGCCCCGAGCCGATCGCGCCGCCCCTGCCAGAGGGCGGCATCGGAAGCCGGATCGGCCGCAGCGACAGCGGCGTAGTGGTTCGGCTCGGAGATCGGCCCGATCGCATCGATCTCCCCGCCCATTGCCAGTGGCCGGCCGCTGGCATCAGCCAGGGTGAGATCAACGGCACCGCCGGTGCTGTGGGGAGGCGGAGTGGCTGGATCGGTGCTCGGGGGCGCCCAGAACCGGGCGACGGCCTCCTCCACCTCCCGTAGGGCGGCGAAGGGGGCAGAGGTGCGCTCGAATCCCCGGACCCGGCATTCGGCCTCGATGCTGGCGGCCACCATGAAGCGCTGCACGGCCACCGGTCGCCAGGCGTCGAAGATCGCCAGCCGCAAGTCCTCTTCCTCTCGTATCAGAGCGTCCTGGGCCGCCAGGAGGCGGCGGATCACCCCGCTGCGGAGGCGGAAGGGGCTGACGCCCTCGCCGTAAGGAGCTCCGAGGCTGGCGTAGGGATGGGGTTCCAGGCGCAGCAGCTCGGGCGGAAGGTCCTCGAGAGGCTCGCCGGCCTCGTGGATCGGGATCGCACTCCAGGGACGGGGAGCGGCCATGCCTGCGGTCGATGTAACGGGGCCAGCCTGCTACGCGGGCGAGCGCACCGGCGGATGGCAGCGGTCAGGCGCCAGGCTCAGGCCAAACGGCTCAGTTCAGGCGGGCCGCATCGACCTGGCGTCGGCGCTGCTCCTCCAGCGCCTGGCGCAGGCCGGGATGGCGGCTCAGATCCGGGTCCTGAGCCAGCACCTCCCGGGCCACCTCCCGGGCCTGTTCCAGCACCGCCCCGTCGTCGGCCAGGCTGGCCAGGGCCAGGTCCGGCAGGCCGGACTGGCGGGTGCCGAGCACCTGACCGGGGCCCCGCAGGCGCAGGTCCATCTCGGCGATTTCAAAGCCGTCGTTGCTGCGGGCCAGCACCTCCAGCCGCTGGCGCGCCAGGGCGTTGTCGCCGTCGTGGAGGAGCAGGCAGTGGGAGGCGGCGGCCCCACGCCCCACACGGCCCCGCAGCTGGTGCAGCTGGGCCAGACCGAAACGCTCGGCGTGCTCGATCACCATCACGCTTGCCTCCGGCACGTCCACCCCCACCTCCACCACGGTGGTGCTCACCAGAATCTGGTTCTCACCGCGGGCGAAGGCACCGATCGCCCGCTGCTTCTGCTCACTGCTCAGCCGCCCGTGCAGCAGTCCCACCGCCAGGTCGGGGAACTCCTCCTCGGCCAGTTGGCGATGCACCTCCACCGCCGAACGCAGATCGAGCTTCTCCGACTCCTCCACCAGCGGCAGCACCACGTAGCCCCGCTGGCCCAGCGCTACCTGCTCACGCACCAGCTGCCAGGCCCTGGCCCGCTCGGAAGCCCGCAGCACCTCGGTGCGCACGGGCGTACGGCCGGGGGGCAGCTCGTCGATCTGGCTGACATCCAGGTCGCCGTGGATCGAGAGGGCCAGGGTTCGGGGAATCGGGGTGGCCGTCATCGTGAGCAGATGGGGCTGCAGCCCCTTGGCCAGCAGGCGGTTGCGCTGGCGCACGCCGAAGCGGTGCTGCTCGTCCACCACCACCAGGCCCAGCCGCCTGAACTGCACCGGATCCTCGAGCAGGGCGTGGGTGCCCACCAGCAGCTGCAGCTGGCCGTTCGCCAGATCCTGCAGCAGCTCGCGGCGGCGGCGGACGGGCGTGGACCCCGTGAGCAGGGCGCAGCTCACATGCAGCCGGGGCAGCCAGGCGGCGAGCTTGGCGAAGTGCTGCTCCGCCAGCACTTCGGTGGGGGCCATCAGAGCCCCCTGGCAGCCGGCGGCGATCGCCGTGAGCAGGGCCGCCAGGGCCACCACGGTCTTGCCGCTGCCCACGTCCCCCTGCACCAGGCGTGCCATCGGCTGGGGGCGGGCCAGGTCGACACGGATCTCCGCCAGCACGCGCTGCTGGGCCCCGGTGAGGGCGAAGGGCAGCAGGTCGAGGAAGCGGGCCACCAGGTCATCGGCCTCACCGGCCAGGGTGAGGGGGGGCGCCGGGCAGCGCCTCAACCGCTCGCGCCTCAGACCCAGAGCGAGCTGCAGCAGCAGAAACTCGTCGAACACCAGGCGGTGACGCCACCGCTGCAGCGCGTCACGGTCGGCGGGCTGGTGGATGCCCACCAGCGCCTCAGCACGGGCCGGCAAGCCCAGCCGGGCCACCAGCGGAGCGGGCAAGGGGTCGGGCCAGTGGCGGACCGCCGGCAGCAGGGCCTGGACCGCCTGGCGCAGGCGGTCGGCGGTGAGGCCCTCGGTGAGGGCATAAACCGGCACCAGCCGGCCGATCTGCTGGGAACGCACCACCGCCCCGGACGACTCGAGCACCTCGAGCAGGGGGTCGCTGAAACAGGGGCCGTAGGGACTCTCCTTCACCAGGCCGCTCACCGCCACCGTGGCGCCGAGGGGGAACTGGCGCTGCTGGGCCTTCAGCCAGCCCGGGGAGGAAAAGCGGCGGCCGGCGAAGAAACGGCTCACCCGCAGGCGACCCGTGATGTCCTGGAGGTGCAGTTCCAGGATCGAGAGCTGAGGATTGCGCGGGCTCGTGAACGCGTGGCAACGCCGCACCGTGGCCACGATCGTGGCGGTGCGCCCCGGCTCCAGTCCGGCGATGCGCACGCGATGGGCGTAATCGAGGTAGTCGCGGGGGAAGTGGTGAAGGAGATCGCGCACCACCAGCAGACCCAGCGCCGCCAGGCGGGTGCTGGTGCGGGGACCGATGCCGGGAACGGTGCCGAGGGGATCGTCGGGCGCCAACCGACCGGCCACCGGCCCCGATCCGGCCGGCGCATCGACCGGGGCATCGGCCAACCGCAGGCGCGGTGGCGCCAGCGACTGGGGCGGCTCCTGGGCCCGGCGCACCCCGTGCAGGATCTGACGCAGGCTCTGGACCAGGCGCTGCCGCTGGGCCAGGGACTGCTGGGAGTAGGCAGCGAAGCCCGCCTGCAAGGCGGCCAGGGGGCGCCGCTGCTCCTCCGGCAGCCACGGTGGCAATTGCTCCAGGCTGCGAGTGATGAAACGGCTGAAGGTCTCCCGGCGTCCGGCCAGATCTTCGAAGCCACGCTCCGCCTCCAGGCGAGCGGCCTGCTGCAGCGGCGCGCACCAGGAGTGCGGCGATGGGTCCGCTGCAGGAGCCGGGCTCAGTCCGGCGGGTGGGGGGGAGGGGGCAGATCCTGCAGCCAAAGGCGTTCGGCCTGGTGGATAGCGAGCCGCCGCTCCAGGCGACGGAATCGGCCTGCCATTCTGCGCAGCTCCTGGCGATGCTGCTGTAGCCGGCGGCGGCAGGTGCGCAACCTGGGCTCCTCGATCTCCAGATCGGTGCGGCGCAGAAGCACCGCGATCGCCGGCAGACCCGGCGGCAGACCCGGCAGAGCGACCGGAAGAGGGAGCTGCAGCAGATGGGATGGGGCCGGGGCACTATCCACGCGGCCGTGAAGGGCGGCATCCAGCAGGCTCACCGGCAGCAGCGTGGGGCTGACGCCGGCCCGCAACAGCTCCACGTTCACGGCATGGGAGAGGTTGCGCAGGCGCCGCTGGAGGGCATGATCCATGCCGTCGAGCCAGCGAAGCAACTCCACCGGGTCGGTGGGCAGGCTTCCCTGCTGCCAAGGACCAGGATCGCCGCCCTGGAAGTCGAACTCGGGCTGGTCGTCATCGTCGGCTTCCAGGGCCGCTTGCGGCTGGGAATCCGAGCTCACAAGGCCATCGGCCGATCCCGTTTCCTGCCCATCGGCTTCACCGGACTCCGACGATTCCTGGAGAGGCTCCTGGACGTCCCCGACGCTGAGACTGAAGGGGAACGCGAAGGGAAGGCTCGGGCTGCGATCGAGATGGACGGAACCCTGGGGTGTGGGCGATTTGGCACCGTCAGCGATCTCTGCGACCCCCTCGGTGAGCCTTTCGAGAAGTCGGCGCTCGACCTGTCGGCGGCGGCGGGCGGACTCGCGTGCCATCTGGGCCGCCAGCGCCGCCAACTGCTCCACCGTGAGCAGGCTGCCGCAGCGCTGAACCAGTACCGCCACACGCTGACGCAGTTGCTGCCGGTCGTGGGCCTCCAGGGCCACGTAGCGGGACGCATGGACCCGGGTGACCAGGTGGAAGATGGTCTGTTCGAGTCGGTGGGGCAGCACCTCACGCAGCACCTGCAGGTAGAGGGCGACGTGGCGGTAAAGCTGGGGGTTGGAGGCGGCCACGCTCTGCGTGATCGCCTCGATGGCCCCGGGGAGGTCGGAACCGGGCTGGTCGGACACCGGCACCACGGAAGGGGAACAGGAAATCAGGCGGCCTTCATCGCCGCCACCTCGGCGGCGAAATCGGACTGCTCGACCTCGATGCCCTCGCCAAGGGTGTAGCGGGTGAAGCGGCGCACCTGGATGTTCTCGCCCACCTTGCCAGCCACCTGTTTCACCAGTTCGGCAACGGTGAGCGTGCTGTCCTTGATGAAGGGCTGATCCATCAGCGCCAGTTCCTTGAGGCGCTTGCCGATGCGACCGGCCACGATCTTCTCCTTCATCTCCTCCTTCTTGCCGGCGAGATCGTCGCGTCCCATTTCGATCTGCTTCTCACGCTCAGCCACCTCGGCGGGAATGTGCTCCGTGCTCACGTATTCCACCCCGGGGCAGGCAGCGATCTGCATGGCCACGTTGCGCAGCAATTCCTGGAAGATCTCGCCGCGGGCAACGAAATCGGTTTCGCAGTTCACCTCAACCAGCACACCCACCCGGGCGCCGGTGTGAATGTAACTGCCGATAGCTCCCTCGGCCGCGGTGCGGCCGGCTTTCTTCTCAGCGCTGGCGATACCTTTCTGCCGCAGCCATTCGATCGCCTTTTCGGTGTCGCCCTTGGCTTCCGTGAGGGCCTTCTTACAATCCATCATGCCCGCGCCGGTCTTGTCGCGCAGGTCCTTGACGAGCTTGGCGGAGATCTCAGCCATCGGTCAGCGGGGGAGGGAGGGGAAACGTCGGGAAGAAAGATCCGGTCGGCGCACAAGCCGACCGGGGGTCAGGGGAAGGATCCCTGGAAACAGTGGGCTCAGCCCTCGTCGTCTGCCGGACGATCCTGGGCGCCGTGGCGACCTTCGTTGATGGCATCGGCGAGGCGGCCGAGCACCAGCTGCACCGAGCGCACGGCGTCGTCGTTGCAGGGGATGGGCACGTCGCAGAGATCAGGATCGCAATTGGTGTCGAGCATCGACACCAGGGGGATGTCGAGCTTGCGGGCCTCAAGCACGGCGTTGGTTTCGCGGCGCTGATCCACCAGGATCACCACATCCGGCAGGCGCCGCATGTTCTTGAGGCCGCCCAGGTATTTCTGAAGGCGATCGAGTTCACGGCGCAGCACGGCCGCTTCCTTCTTCGGACGCATGGCGATGGCCCCGGAGGACTCCATGCGCTCCAGGTCCTTGAGGCGGTCGATGCGGGCGCGCATCGTGGTCCAGTTGGTGAGCATGCCGCCCAGCCAGCGCTGGTTCACGTAGGAGGCGCCGCAGCGGGTGGCCTCGATGGCGATCACCTCGGAGGCCTGCTTCTTGGTGCCCACGAACAGGAAACGCTTGCCACTGCGGGAGGCACTGCGCACCCACTTGTAGGCGTTGTTCATGCAGACGGCGGTCTGCACGAGGTCGATGATGTGAACGCCGTTGCGCGCGCAGTAGATGTAGCGCGACATCTTCGGGTTCCAGCGCCGGGTCTGGTGCCCGAAGTGGGCGCCAGCCTCCATCATCTCGGCGAGAGTGACGACAGCCATGATTGTGTTAATGGTTTCGGGTTGGCCTCCACCTGCCAGGGATCCGAGCCACGCTGATCCTCGAGAGAGGAGCGGGGCACGAATCACCCGAAACGCGCAGGTGTGCGGTGTGGGTGAACCCGGCCAACCTATCAAACGGCGGTTCCCGCGCCTCAGCCCAGACTCGTCTCGGCAGAGACCCGACTCAGCCGAGACCCGCCTCCCGGGCCTCTGCGAACAGGGCGCGCACGCCGATGCGGTTCAGCGGCAGCCGCAGCAGCTCCATCGCCAGTCCCGGACGGCCGCTGCGGATCAACCAGCCGAGCAGGGGGCGCAGGCTGCGTTCGTTCAGCAGGCCCCCCAGCGTCAGCAGTTCCCAGAGCAGGCGGTGCAGCCAGGTGAACTGGATGATGAAGCGAACACGCCGGGTGGGGTGCTTGCGATAGAAGACCAGCCCCATCTTCGCCCGCTCCCGCTCCACCCGCACCAGATCGGGGATCTGCTCGAGCCGCAGGGCCGGATGCCAGTGGTAGCCCACCGCCTCGGGGCAGCGCAGCAGCTCGACGCCCATCCGCCGCAGCCGCTCGCCCAGCTCCAGATCCTCCCAGCCGTAGAGCCGGAAGCCGGTGTCGAAGAGACCGGCCCGCTCCAGCACCTGCCGGTCGATGGCCACGTTGCCGGTGGCGAAATAGGCCCAGGAGAGGTCGCGGAGCTTATGGGGTTCGCTGGTGGGGGCCTCGAAGTTGGCTGTGTTGATCACCGCGCCGTAGGTGAAGCAGAGGCGGTCGCCGCGCCGCCGCCAGCCGGCCTCCAGGGCGCGGGCATGGCAGAGCAGGAAGCTGGGGGTGACCACCAGATCGCTGTCGATGAACACGATCACGTCGCCGTGGGCATGCTCCACCCCCCGGTTTCGCCCCTCGGCCGGACCGCCATGGTCCTGACGGATCAGGCGCACGTGGGGGAAGGCGGTGGCGTGGGCGTCGAGCCAATGCACCGTGTCGTCGGTGGAGCCGTCGTCGACCAGCACCACCTCATAGCGCTCGACTGGGGGCTCCAGCTGCTGCCGCTCGAGGGCCTCCAGGCACTGGCGCAGAATCGGCAGCCGGTTGTAGGTGGGGATGACGACGCTGAGGAACATCCGGAACGATCGGGCAGACGTTGGTGAGTGGGTCTCAGCAAAGGCGCTCAGCAAAAAGGGGACCCGTTCCGGGTCCCCCGCTGCGCAGGCAGGGCAGACCCTGCCTCAATCGGCTGCGCCGCCGTTGTTGGCCGTGCCGGTGACGCCATTGCCCGCGCCTTCACCGCGACCGTCGTTGCGCAGCTTGCGCTTCTTGAACTTGCGGGCGTAGGCGCGATTCCGCTCCTGTTTTTCCTTCTTGAGATTCCTGCGCTTGGCCATGCGAGCGGCGTTGGGGGAGAGTCGTGAGAATTCAGCCTACTCAATCGGCGCCCACGAGGACCGGGCCGCTTCCCGCCCGCGGCACCGGGGCGTCCCAGAGACGGCCATCCTCCATCTGCACAAGCCGGTCGGCCACATCAAGGATCCTGGGGTCGTGGGTGACCATCAGCACGCTGCAGCCCTGTTCCCGGGCCAGGCGCTGGAGGAGTTCCACCACCTCGCGGCCGGTGGTCTTGTCGAGGGCAGCGGTGGGCTCGTCAGCCAGCAGCAGGCGCGGCTCGGCCGCCAGGGCCCGGGCGATCGCCACCCGCTGCTTCTGGCCGCCGGAGAGATCGTGGGGCAGCTTGCCCAGGTGGTCGGAGAGGCCCACCGCCCGCAGCCATTCGCGGGCCAGATCGCGCCGGGCCCGGTAGCTGAGCCCTTGAAGCAGGTCGGCCCCCATCTGCACGTTCTGCTCGGAGGTGAGGCAGCGCAGCAGGTTGTGGCCCTGGAAGATCATGCCGATTCGCCGCCGCAGCTGCTGGCGATCGGCCCGAGTGGAGCCAGCAAGCTCGTGGCCGAACACCTTCACAGAGCCCTGCTGCACCTGGCGCAGGGCCCCCACCAGGGTGAGCAGGGTGGTCTTGCCGCAGCCGGAAGGCCCGGTGAGCAGCACCACCTCCCCCGCGCGGATCTCCAGGTCGATCCCCTGCAGCACCTGGCGCCGGTTGACGCCGCTGCCGTACCAGTGGCAGAGAGCGGAGACGGCCACGCTGGCATCGGGATCGGCGTGGGGGAGCGTCATGCCGTCAGAAGATCTCGGCGGGATCGGCGTCGGCGAGCTTGCGCATGGCCATGAACGCCGAACCCATGCACATGGTGAAGATCATGGCGAACACCAGCAGGGAGCGCTGGCCGTCCATCTCCACCGGCAGGCGGGTGCCGGAGCGGACCAGGGCGTAGAGCCCCTGGCCGGCCAGCCAGGCCGGCACGTAGCCGAGCACCGCCAGGATCAGGCCTTCGCGAGCCACCACCCCCAGCAGGGTGAGCAGCCGGTAGCCCATCGCCATGAGCGTGGCGTACTCCGGCAGGTGATCACTCACATCGGAATAGAGGATCTGGTACACGATCACGCAGCCCACCACGAAGCCCATCGCGGCCCCGAGGGTGAAGATGAAGCCGATGGCGGTGCTGCTGCGCCAGTAGTTCTTCTCGAACTCCTCGAAGCCCTTCTTCGTGTAGATGGTCACGTCCTCCGGCAGGGATCGCTTCAGGCGCGCGGCGACGGCGGAGGAATCAGCGCCGGGGGTGAGCCGGATCAGGCCCAGTTCGATGCTGCCGGGGGGCGTGTTCGGCATCAGCCGCAGGAAGGTTTCGCGGCTGGTGATGATGTTGCCGTCGGCGCCGAAGGAGGGGCCCAGGGCCACCAGGCCGGCCACCCGCACCCGCTTGCCAGCTACCTCCGTTTCCACCACCTTTCCCTGGCGGAACCAGTCGGCGATCGGGCCGAACTCGGGCCGGGAGAGTTCATCGAACAGCACCCGACCCCGCTGGCTGAGCACCTGCGCCTTGGCCGCCAGACCGGGATCGGTGAACAGGGGATCGCCGGGGTCGAAACCCAGGGCCAGGATCGAGCGCGTGGTGCGGGTCTGGGGGTTGCGCCAGAGCAGCAGATTCCAGTGCACCGGCGTGGTGCCCTCCACCTGCGGATCGGCCATCGCCTGGATCAGGCGCCGCCGTGGGAAGCCCGCCATGCCGATTGAACTCATCGTGCGGGGGCTCATCAGCACCAGGTCGGCGTCGAAGAGCTTGTGGATCGTGACGCTGGCGTCGAACAGCCCGTCGCGGAAGCCCAGCTGCATGAACATCAGGATGCCGGCGAAGGCGATCCCCGCCAGGGCCACGGCCAGTCGGGCGGGCTGGCGGGTAAGCAGCAGCCAGGAGAGCGGAATGCGTCGGGACTGCCAGAAAGAGAACATGGCCGACCTCAGGGCTCCAGCTTGGCGATCACCTTCAGGCCGGTGAGGTCCTGCACCCGGCGGGCGTCCTCGGGATCCAACCGCACCCGCACCTCCACGATGCGGGCGTCGGCATCGCCGGTGGGGTCGGTGGAGAGCAGTTCCCGCTGGCGCACCTGGGGGCTGATGCGGCTGACCCGGCCGGTGAGGGTGCCATCGAAACCGCCGTTCTCGCTGGTGAGGCGTACGGTCTGGCCCAGGCGCACGCGGCCGATGTCGCTCTCGTAGACCTCCACCAGGGCCTCCATCCGCTCGCTGTTGCCCAGCTCGAGAATGCCGTCATCCCCCGGACGCTCGCCGGTGCGGGCATGGATGCGCAGCACGGTGCCGTCGATCGGAGCACGGAGCTCGGTGTTCACCAGATCGGTGCGCACGCGCACCAGCTCGGCCCGGGACTCCTGCAGCTGGCCTTGCAACTCGAGGGTTCGCTGCTCGCGCAGGTCGAGTTCACTGGCGGAGAAGGCACCGGCGGCCGCCAGCCGGCGGTAGCGCTCAAGATCGCGTGTCTGCAGACCGAGCCGTCGCTCCAGGTTGGCGATGCGGGTGATCAGCAGGCGCTCCTCCGCCCTGTGGTTGGGGCCGTTGTCGAAGGTGGCCAGCAGCTGGCCCGCCTGCACCTGGTCCCCTTCTCTCACCAGGAGGCGGGTGATGCGGGGGCTGCCGCCGATGCCGGTGATCGGGGCCGCCAGCACGCGGATGTCACCGGAGGGATCAAGACGGCCAAGGGCCGCCACCGCCTGGCGGCTGGGCTGGGGCGGCGCGGGCGCAGCAGTACGGGGGGGCGAAGCGGGTTGGCGCCAGGGGGCCCGCACCAGAACGACGCCCAACACGACCGTGGCCAAGGCGGCGGAACCGACCCCGAGGATCAGGGGGCGACGGGATCGTCGAACAGGAGCTCCTCGATGTAGCGCTCCGCCCAGGTGGGGTTGAACGCCTTCTCCAGCACCCGCCGTGTCTTGTCGTTCTGTTTCTGTTGCTTGCAATAGCGGAGCTGCCCCTCCAGGCGCATCACCGTAGCTGGGTCGTCAGGGGCCTGCGGTTGCGCCGCCGCCACCGCCGCCGCCAGAACCGCCAGGAAGGCATCCACCTGCTCGATGAAGGCGCTCTCCTCGTCCGCATTGGCGGGCCGCACGAACAACACGTGGGGCGAGAAGATCGACCCCCAGGCCGGCAGCTCGCGCCGCTGGGAGAAAGGCCCCGTGTCCCGGGCTGCCAGGGCGGCCTCGATCGGCGCCGGCAGGTTCTCCGCAACGGGCGAAAGATCGACGATCGCCGCCGACACCACGCCTCGGCCCGCGACGATGTCTGCCCCGAACACCGGCAGATCGTAGCGGGGATCGGGGAAGAACACGCAGTGGAGGATCTGCAGACCAGCCCCCAGCCGGGCGGTTTCCAGGTGGAGCTTGCGCAGCCCGCGGCAGCGGTGCACCTCGTTGCGGATGAAGAGGTCCTCGCCGTCGAGGCTGCCGCAGATGGCCTCCAGCTCCGGATCGATCGCCAGCGGCTCGAGCCCGGGGAGGTCGGCCCAGCGTTCGCGGATGCGCTGGGCAAGGGCATCCACCAGAGGATGGATGCCGCCGCTCGCCGGGCCGGCGGGGGTGGCAGGGGCGGGTGCGGAGGACACGCTTGAAGTCATCGCGGCCATGGGGCCAGCAGAATGAAGATCCTGCCATGGGTGCATGAGTCAGACCGAGGCCCGTTGTGAGCCGTTGCTGCCGGGGCTTGCCGAACCACAGCGGCAGAAGCTCCCCAATGGGGTGAATGTGGTGGCTCTGCCCATGGCCGAGGCCCCGGTGGTGTGCATCGACTTCTGGTGCCGCGCCGGCAGCGTGTTTGAGTCGCCGGGGGAGAGCGGCATGGCCCACTTCCTGGAGCACATGGTGTTCAAGGGCAGCGAGCGGCTGGAAGCGGGCGAGTTCGACCGCAGCATCGAGGCCCTCGGTGGCAGCAGCAACGCCGCCACCGGCTTCGACGACGTGCATTACCACGTGCTGATTCCCCCTGCAGCAGCTGGCGAAGCCATGGACCTGCTGCTCGATCTGGTGCTCACCCCTCGTCTGGAGGCGGAGGCCCTCGCCATGGAGCGCCAGGTGGTGCTCGAGGAACTGGCACAGAGCGAGGACCAGCCCGAGGAGGTGGCCCTCCAGCGGCTGCTGGAGCGGGCCTGCCCGGAGCACCCCTACGGCCTGCCGATCCTGGGGCGGCGCCCGGCCCTGCAGCGCCACGATCCGGCCGCCATGGCGGCCTTCCACCGGCGTCTTTATGCAGCCGACCGCTGCGTGCTGGCGCTCGGCGGTGCGATCGACGACAGCGGGCTGATGCAACGGGCTGCCGAAGGCCCGCTTGCCGCGCTCGACCGGGCGGAACGGCTGAGCGATCCACCGCCTCTGCGGATGGAGGCGGGGGAGGAACAGCTGGGCCTGCCACGGCTGGAGGCCGCCCGGCTGCTGATGGCCTGGACACTGCCGCCGGCCCGCGACCTGGAAGCGGTGATGGGGGCCGATCTGGCCACCACGCTTCTGGCCGAAGGTCGCCGCAGCCGGCTGGTGGAGCGTCTCCGGGAGCGGCTGCGGATCGTGGAGAGCATCGATCTCGATCTCCACGCGATGGAGTTCGGCAGCCTTGCCCTGCTGGAGGCGGTGTGTGAGCCGGAGGAACTTCCCCAGGTGCGGCGCTCCGTGACGGACGTGTGGGAGGAGGTGATGGCGGGTCCGATCGAGCCAGGCGAGTGGGAACGAAGCCAGCGTCTGGTGGCGAACAGTTACCGCTTCGGCCTCGAATCAGCCGGTGCCGTCGCCGGGCTGATCGGCAACAGCCAGCTGTGGGGACGACAGCACGATCTGGATCGGCCCCTGCGGCTGCTGGAGCTCTGGGATCCGAGCCGTCTGAAACGGGAGATCCTTGGCCTGCTGGATCCTTCGAGGGCCTGCGTGCTGGAGGCCCTGCCCGCATGAGCCTTTCGATCCCTGCTGCTGCCAAAGAACACCGGCAACTCGCCGGCGGACTGCCGCTGCTGATCCATTCACGCCGCGGACCGGCGATCCTTGCCGCCCGCCTGGTGATCCGCGGCGGCAGCAGCCGCGACCCCGTCGGGGCGCGCGGCGCCCACCAGCTCCTGGCCGGCCTGATGACCCGCGGCTGTGGTGATCTGAACGCCGAGGCCCTGGCGGATCGAGTGGAGGGGGCAGGGGCCGCCCTGCGGGCCGAGGCCCATGAGGACGGCCTGGTGATCGGTCTCAAATGCGCCGCCACCGATGCGAGCGACCTGCTGCCCCTGCTGCTGGAGATGGTGGTGCGGCCCACCCTTGATCCCGATCAGGTGGAGCTGGAGCGCCAGCTCAACCTCCAGACCCTGCAGCGCCAGCGGGAGGACCCCTTCCAGTTGGCGCACGACCAGCTCCGCCTCCAGCTCTACGGCCACGGGCCCTACGGCCACGACCCCCTGGGGGTGGAGGACGAGCTGGCCGCTCTCGAGGCCGACGATCTCAGGCCGCTGCAGCGCCGGCTGGGCGATGACGGCGCCGTGCTGGTGCTGTGTGGTGAAGTGCCCTCCGGGGTGGAGCAGCTGCTGGTGACCGGCGCGGGAGCGGAGGCCTGGACCACCCATCTGCCAGGCCCGCCTCCAGCCTGGGATGCCTCAGGCCGCAGCGCCCCCCCGGGCAGGGCACGCCTGGCGAGGGAGGAGCAGGACACCGAGCAGCTGGTGCTGATGCTGGGCACGGCCACCGTGCCCATGGGCCACCCCGATGCCCTTGCCCTGCGGCTGCTCCAGACCCATCTCGGCATGGGCATGTCCTGCCGGCTGTTCGTGGTGATGCGCGAGCAGCGGGGCCTGGCCTACGACGTGGGGGTGCATCTGCCGGCCCGCTGCGGCGCGGCCCCTTTCGTGCTCCACCTCTCCACCTCCTCCGACCGGGCGGCAGAGGCCACCACCTGTCTGCTCGACGAGTGGCAGAGGCTGCACGAGGAGCTCCTGACCGAGGAGGAACGCGAGCTCGCCCTGGCCAAGCTGGTGGGCCAGGAGGCGATGGGACGCCAGACCTGCTCCCAGATCGCCGAAAGGGATGCCCTGGTGCTCAGCCACGGTCTGCCTGGCGACCATGTGGAACGGATGCTGGTCCAGGCCCCGGCTCTGGACGCCGAGGAGCTGCGGGCAGCGGCCCGTCGCTGCCTCGCCCCCCCCTGTCTGAGTCTGGTGGGCCCGGCGGCGGCCCTGGACGCCGCTTCCGCGGCCTGGGAGCGACACCCGCTCCATGGCTGCATCTAGGCCGGCGGCGTGCCTTCGGGAGCAGCGGAGCGAAGGTCCGCGGTGGCGATCAAAAACGTGCCCCGGCGGAAGGCCACAGCGAAACAACCACGCGAGCGGATCTCAACAACACGGCCCAGCTCGCCAGGGGCCACCAGATCGGGAGGACGCAGCATCGGCATCGGATCGGCGGTTTTGAGGTAAGGCAGCGCGGCCGCCAGCCCTACGGCATCTCCCACAGCGAAAGAGCCTGCCTGGAGGTCGCCGCCGCCTTCACCGCCGTCTTCGCCACCGCTGTCACCCGCTGCCGCCATAACCGCCATCAGCACCCGAACGTCAACGGCTGCTACGCCGCACCCTTCTCAGCCGACCCTAGCTGGAGCAGGATGGGCGCCAGTCTGGACATAGTGGTTTGCGGGCCCTTGCCACCTGGAGCGGCGCCATTGCCGGCCTCTTGCTGATCGTGGTGGGGGGGCTGGTGCCCGCTGCCCTGCCCTTCCACGACGCTGCCGGCTGGTCGATCCGGCCCCTGGGCATCACCCTTCAGGTGCCGGCCCTCCTGCTCACGGCGCTGGTCTGCGGACCCCGCAGCGCCATGCTCGCTGCCGTGGCCTACCTGAGCATCGGCCTGTTCCAGCTGCCGGTGTTCCACGAAGGCGGAGGGCTGGGCTACCTCCTCGACCCTGGCTTCGGTTACCTGGCGGGCTTCGTGCCGGCGGCCTGGCTCACCGGGCGCCTGGCCCGCCAGGGCCGCCTCGACGATCCCCTCAGCCTGGCGGCGGCGGCGGCCGTGGGTCTGCTGGTGCTGCACCTCACCGGCCTCGTGAACCTGCTGCTCGGCGGTCTGGCCGGTCGCTGGGGCGCCGGTCTGCTGCCCCTGCTGCTGCGCTACAGCCTGGCCCTGTTGCCCCAGCTGCTGCTCTGCTGTGCGGTGGGCGTTCTGGCCTGGCTGATGCGGCGGTTGCTGCTGATCGAGTCGTGAGGAGCATCGCCAGTCGGCGGCGGCCGCTTGCTCCGCGCCGGCGCGGGCTGCGGGCCTGGGTCGTGGCCATCGCCGTAGTGCTGCTGGATCAGGCCAGCAAGCTCTGGGCCGCCGGACACCTGGCGGATGGGGTGGTGCAACCTTTCCTGCCGGGACTGCTCCAGTTACGCCGCGTGGCGAACACCGGGGCCGCCTTCAGTTTGCTCAGCGGCAACGCCACATTGCTGGGGCTGGTGAGTGCACTGGCGGCCATCGTGGTGGCGGGCTGGCTCGTGCTGCGCCCTCCAGCCGGCCTGTGGTTGTCGCTGGGAGCGGGCTTTCTGCTCGGAGGAACCCTGGGCAACGGTCTCGATCGTTGGCGCCTCGGCTGGGTGGTGGACTTCCTCGAGTTCGTGCCGGTGCACTTCCCGATCTTCAATGTCGCCGACGTGGCGATCAACCTGGCCGTGCTCTGCTTCCTCATCGACCTGCTCAGGCCGCAGCAAGCCTCCGATGCTTGAGAGCCTCGAGCGTCGCTTCAGGTCGGGGGGGGCGGTGGCGGAACCACCGGAAGTGGTGGTGCACCAGCCGCAGGCCCCGGATCGCCGCCAGGCCCTGCCGGGGGCCTGCTACCGCATCGGCCGCGATCCCTCCAATGACATCGTGATCGACCACGGGACCGTGAGCCGTCGCCATGCCCTGCTGGAACGCCGGGGCAGCAGCTGGCTGCTGCGCGACAGCGACTCCACCAACGGCCTCTGGTGGCAGGGCCGGCGGGTGCGGGAGCTGGTGCTGCGCGATGGCGACCGGGTGCGGTTCGGCCCCGAGCCTGAGACCGGTGTGCCGGAGTTCAGCTTCGTGCAGCACCCGCGGCCCTGGATGCCCCGGCTGCTGACGCTGCCGGCCCTGGCCCTGGCAGGGATTTCGGCCGGCGGACTGCTCCTGCTGGCTCTGTCGTTTCTCAGCCTGCCGATCCGCGGCAGCCTTGCCACGGTGCGGGGTCCGCTGGTGCTCTACGACCGGCAGGATCGGCCGATCGCCTCCGCCGATGATCGCCGACACCGCGAACTGGCTCGTCTCGACGGCTACCCGAAGGTTCTGATCGATGCCCTGCTGGCCAGCGAGGACAGCCGCTTCTGGCAGCATCCCGGGGTTGATCCCATCGGCACCGCCCGCGCCCTGGTGGTGAACCTGATGGGCGGAAGGGTACTGGAGGGCGGCAGCACCCTCACCCAGCAGCTGGCCCGCAGCCTCTATCCCGAGCAGGTGGGGCAGGGGGAGACCCTCGGCCGGAAATGGCGCGAGCTGCTGGTAGCCCTGCAGCTGGAAGCCCGCTTCAGCAAGCACGACCTGCTGCTCAGCTACCTGAACCGCGCCTATCTCGGCGCCGGCTGGGGCTTTGAGGATGGCGCCAGGCGGCTGTTCGCCAAGCCGGCAGCTCAGCTCGAGCTCGAGGAGGCGGCCCTGTTGGTGGGGCTGCTGCCCTCCCCCAACGGCTTCGACCCCTGCTTCGCCCCCCAGGAGGCCCTGCGCTCCCGCAATCAGGTGCTGGCGAAGATGGCCGATACCGGCCGTGTCTCCGCCGATGCCGCACGCGCTGCCCGCCGCCGGCCGATCCGGCTGGCGGGCGGCGCCTGTCGCAGCAGCGAACGGCGGGCTGCCCCCTTCTACAGCGATCAGGTGCGGCGGGATCTGGATGCCCTTGTGGGGCCCGATGTCGCGGCCGAGGGCAACTTCCTGGTGGACACCCACCTCGATCCCGCCCTGCAGGAGCTGGTGCAGCGGCTGCTGCGCCAGCGCATCGACCTCAACCGCAGCGCCGGCGTCAGCCAGGGAGCGGTGGTGGTGCTCGACAGCCGCACCGGCGGGGTGCTGGCGATCGCGGGCGGCCGCGACTACGGCAGCAGCCAGTTCAACCGGGCCACGATGGCCCTGCGCCAGCCCGGCAGCACCTTCAAGCTGATCCCCTATCTGGTGGCCCTGGAGCGGGGAGCCCGGCCCACGGATCCGGTGAGCTGCGCTCCTCTTCGCTGGCAGGGCCAGTTCTTCGACAGCGGCTGCGGCGGCAGCCTCAGCCTGCGTCAGGCCCTGGCGATCAGCAGCAACACAGCCGCCCTGCGCACCGCTCGCCGGGTGGGCTTGGAGGCGGTGGTGCAGAAGGCCCGGGAGATGGGCATCACCAGCCCGCTGAACCCCGTTCCGGGTCTCGCCCTTGGCCAGAGCGAGGTGACCCTGCTTGAGCTCACCGCCGCCTACGGGGCGGTGGCGGCCGACGGCCTCTGGCATGCGCCCACCACCATCCGCCGTCTCACCGATGCCGAGAGTTGCGGCCGCCCAGGCGCCACCGGCGAGGGCCGCAACGATTGCCGTCCCGGCCCTTCGGGCCAGCGCAGTGCTCTCTCGCCCGGGCGACGGGTGGTGAAGCCCGCCACTGCGAAGCAGATGCAGTCGATGCTCCAGGCCGTGGTGAACGGGGGTACCGGCACGGCTGCCTGGATTCCCGGCGGCGCCGGCGGCAAGACAGGCACCACCAACGACGCCCGTGACCTGGTGTTCGTGGGTTTCGATCCCCGCCGGCACTGGGTGATGGGCATCTGGCTGGGGAACGACGACAACCGCCCCACCCAAGCCACCAGCGCCCTGGCGGCCTCCCTCTGGGGCGAGATCATGCGCTCCGCCCCGGCCGCGGACTGATGCCCGGCCGCCGATTCTGGCTCTGGATCGGGGTGGCCCTGGCCGGCCTGCTGGCCGTGGGGTTGGTGCTGCAGGCGGTGAACCAGCTGCTCTGGCAGCTGAGTTACTGGCTGCCAGGGTGGCTGGTGGGGCCGCTGCTGCTGGCGGTGACGGCCGCCCTGCTGCTGGCCCTGGTGCAGCTCGGTCTCCCCTGGTGGCAGGCCCTGCGGCGCGGTGGCAAGCCGGGCGGCACCGCGACGGCACCGATCCGGCCCCCTGCCAGCCGACGGGAGGCGGCCGCCCGCAATCTGGAGGCGATCGATCGCACCCTGGAGCGGGTGCGCGACGCTGTGGACACGGAAGCCCTGCGCCAGGAACGGGAGCGGGTGCAGGCGGAACTGGAGCGAGGCGACCTGCGGATCGCGGTGTTCGGCACCGGCTCAACCGGCAAGACCTCCCTGATCCGGGCCCTGCTGCAGGAGCTGGTGGGGGAGGTGGGGGCACCCATGGGCTCCACTCGCCGCAGCGCCTGCTACCGGCTGCGGCTCAAGGCACTGGAGAGGGCGGTGATCCTGGAGGATACCCCCGGCATCCTCGAAGCCGGCCAGGAGGGGCGGGAGCGGGAGGAGCGGGCCCGGCGCCAGGCTGCCCAGGCCGATCTGCTGCTGCTGGTGGTGGACGGGGATCTGCGGGCTTCGGAACAGGAGGTGCTCGACACCCTGGCCTCGCTGGGCAAGCGGCTGCTGCTGGTGCTCAATAAGTGCGATCTGCGCGGCGAGCAAGAGGAACAGCGGCTGCTGGCCCTGCTGCGGGGCCGCTGCGGCGGCCGCATCGCCCCGGAGGATGTGATCCCCGCCGCCGCCGCTCCCCAGAGCGTGCCGATGCCCGGGGGCCGTCCGCTGCAGCCCCCAGCCGAGGTGGAGGCCCTGCTGCGCCGGATAGCGGCCGTCCTGCATGCCGACGGCGAGGAGCTGATCGCCGACAACCTGCTTCTCCAGTGCAGGCGGCTTGGGGAAGCGAGCCGGGAGCTGCTGGATCGTCAGCGGCGCAGCGATGCGGAGGCGGTGGTGGATCGCTTCATGTGGATCGGCGCCGGCGTGGTGATGGTCACCCCCCTGCCCGGAGTCGACCTGCTCGGAACAGCCGCTGTCCATGCCCAGATGGTGCTGGAGATCGGCCGGGTCTACGGCGTCACCCTCAGCCGCGCCGCCGCCCAGGATCTGGCGGTGTCGGTGGGACGCACCCTGGCGGGCCTGGGTCTGATCAAGGGGGGGGTGAGTCTGCTGGGCAGCGCCCTCAGCCTGTCGCTGCCGGCGGTGGTGGTGGGGCGGGCCATCCAGGCGGTGAGCGTGGCCTGGCTTACCCGGGTGGCGGGCCGCAGTTTCATCACCTACTTCCGTCAGGATCAGGACTGGGGCGACGGGGGCCTGCCAGAGGTGCTCCAGAAGGAGTACGAGCTCAACCGGCGCGAAGGGGCACTCAAGAGCTTCCTGACGGCGGCACTTCAGCGGGTGGTGGAACCGCTGCAACGGGGCCAGGGCCTGCGCTTGCCGCCGAGGCCAGCGGGGCCCCGGGCCGGCTCCCGGCGGCAGGTGCGCCCGCCAGAGCCTCCGGAGGCGGGGGGAGCAGCGGACCGGAGCGGTCGAGCACCGTGACCAGGGCCAGATAGAGAAGCCCGATCAGGATCGAGACAGCCCCCGTGAGGATCGCCACCCAGCGGGAGCGGCGGCTGACGAGCGGGGTGGGGGGTGGCGTGGCGGAATCAGGCATGGGAGAGGATCAGCGAATCGGCAGGCAGCCGCTCACCACTTCCGCCACCGCCTCGAGCTCGGCCGCGCGGGTGTGGGGATTGCCGAGGACGGCCTTGAGGTGATGATGGCCGCGGTACACGGGCCGCGAGAGCATCAACTGGCGGGCCAGCAGGGCGTTGCGGGTGTCCTGGCTCCAGCTCTCGCTCGCCTCGGGCGACAGTCCCGCCGGCCGGAAGGCCAGCAGGTGCAGCGCACCCTGAACCAGCTCCAGATCGGCCAGCGGGCTCAGCAGATGCTCCAGGAGCAGGCGACGCTGGATCGCCCCGTCGATCAGGGCGGTGATGCCCGCCTCTCCCAGCTGGCGCAGGCCCAGCCAGAGTTTGAGGATCTCGGCTGGTCGGGTGCCCTGAAGCCCTGCCTCCCCACCGTGGCCGCCGCCCCAGCTCGCCTCCATATAGGGCAGACCTGTGCGGAAGGTGTCGAGGAGCAGGCCGGGCCTGGCGAGGAGCAACAGCGAGGAGGTCTTGGTGATGCCCAGCAGCTTCTGGGGATTGACCGTGAGCGAGTCCGCCAGCCCCAGACCCTCCACCCGCGCGGCATGGTCGGGGGCCAGGGCGAACACCGCCCCGATCGCCCCGTCCACGTGCAGCCAGTGACCATGGCGGCGGCAGAGGCTCGCCATCGGGATCAGCGGATCTACGGCACCACGCACCGTGGTGCCTGCGGTGGCCACAACGGCGATCACGGGTCGCCCCAGCCGCTCCAGATCGGCAAGCACGAGCTCCAGGGCGCCCGCATCCAGGCAACCGCCCGGATCGGTGGGCACCGACACCAGGGCGGAGTGGGGGAGACCCATCACCACCAGCGCCTTGGCCAGCGACACATGGGCTTCGGCACTCGCCACCACCACCGCATCCCTGCGCTCCACCAGGCCCCGATGCTGGCGGGCGGTCACCAGCGCCATCAGGTTGCTGAGGCTGCCGCCGCTGGCGGCGACGCCGCCAGCGGCGGCGGGGAGGCCCAGCCGCTCCGCCAGCCAGCCGCAGAGACTGCGCTCCAGCCGGCTGAGGGAGGGAGAGAGCTCCTCGGCCAGCAGGTTGTTGTTCAGGCCCGCGCAGATCAGATCTGCCGCTACCGACGCTGCCAGCGGCGGCGGATCCAGATGGGCGATCGCACCGGGATGGCCCGGGTTGTAGGCCCCCTCCATCACCAGCTGCAGATCGGCGAGCAGGCGGTCGGGCGTGAGTCCGGTGGCTTCGGGCTCCACCGCCGGCAACACGCTCAGGCCAGGCAGGGGGCTGGAGGCCGACGCAGATCCCAGCCAGCGGCAGAGCTGGGAGGAGGCGTCGTGCAGGAAACGCTCCAGCCGTGGATCGTGGCGATGGGGATCGGGGAAGGGGGCCAGGGGCTCCGCTCCCGGAACACCCTGAACGGCAGGAAAGGAGGTGGCCAACGGCGGGGGCGGCATGGACGCATTCTGCCCGCCGGCCCCGCCGGGGCAGGCGTCTGCCAGGGTGGGGGTTGAACTCCTTCTGCAGCTGCATCCCCCCGCCCTGCCCCCGGATCCTGTGCTCGAGGCCTGGATGGATCGGATGCTGCGACGGGCCGAGCGGGTGGGCCGCCACGGCGAAATCCCTGTGGCAGCGGTGCTGCTCGACGCAAGGGGTCGGGCCCTCGGCTGGGGCAGCAACCGGCGGGAACGGGCCGGAGACCCGCTCGGCCATGCCGAACTGGTGGCCCTGCGTCAGGCCGCCGCCGCGCGCGGCGACTGGCGCTTCAACGACTGCACCCTGCTGGTGACACTGGAACCTTGCCCGATGTGTGCCGGCGCCCTGATCCAGGCGCGCGTGGGAACGGTGGTGTTCGGTGCACCGGATCCCAAGCGGGGAGCCCTGGGGGGATGTCTGGATCTCTCAGGCGATCCGAGCTCCCACCACCGGATTCAGGTGATGGGCGGCTTGAGGGAGGCTGAGGCCCGGCAGCAGCTGGAGAGCTGGTTCCGCAGACGTCGGGCCGAAGTCAGGCGACGGCGGCAACCACCGGGGCCGAAGGGCGGAAGGCCGGAAGCTCGGTGGCGAACAGATTGAGCAGCCGTTCCACGTTCTCTGGGGTGCTGTTGTAGCCCATCAGGCCGATGCGCCACACCTTCCCGGCCAGGGCACCGAGGCCACCACCCACCTCGATGCCGTGACGGTTGAGCAGGTGGAGACTGAAGGCCTTTCCGTCCACCCCCTCCGGGATGCGCACAGTGGTGAGGGTGGGCAGGCGCAGCTCCTCGGGCACATGCAGTTCGAGCCCCAGGGTTTGCAGGCCGCTCCAGAGTGCCTCGGCGTTGCGGCGATGGCGGGCCCAGGCATTCTCCAGGCCTTCCTCAGCCAGCAGTCGCAGGGCCTCGCGCATGCCGAAGTTCATGTTCACCGGCGCCGTGTGGTGGTACACCCGGTCGCTGCCCCAGTACTGGTTGAGCAGGGTGACATCCAGATACCAGTTGGGCACCTTGCCCTGGCGGGCCATCATCTTGGCCTCGGCCCTCGGGCCCATGGTGAAGGGGCCAAGACCCGGCGGGCAGCTCAGCCCCTTCTGGCTGCAGCTGTAGGCCAGATCCACCTTCCACTCATCGAGGAAAAGGGGAACGGCTCCAAGAGACGTGACGGTGTCGAGCAGCAGCAGACAATCGTGGCGGCGGCAGAGCTCGCCGATCCCATCCATCGGCTGGAGCACACCGGTGGAGGTTTCGGCGTGCACCATCGCCAGAATTGCCGGCCGGTGGGTGATCAGGGCCTGCTCGATCTCCTGGAGGGAGAAGGCCTCGCCCCAGGGGCGCTCGATCGTGACCACCTCAGCCCGGTAGCGCCCAGCCATGTCAACCAGCCGATGGCCGAAGTAGCCCTTCACCGCCACCAGCACCTTGTCGCCCGGTTCGATGGTGTTGGCGAGGGTGGCCTCCATCGCGGCACTGCCGGTGCCGCTCATCGGAATCGTGAGCCGGTTGTCGGTCTGCCACGTGTAGCGCAGCAACTCCTGCACCTCTCCCATCAGTTCCACATAGAGCGGATCGAGGTGGCCGATCGGCGTGCGGGCCAGGGCCTGCAACACCGTGGGATGGGCATTGGAAGGGCCGGGGCCGAGAAGCAGCCGATCCGGCGTGGCGATGGGGTCCAGCCCGAGGCGATGGGTGGTGGAAACGGTGGGCGGGACGGGAGTGGACAAGGGCGGTGCGGCGGTGCTGGAGCCGAGATTAGGGAACGGGGTTGCGGCGACGCGTCGCAGGAGGAGCCCCGGCGCCGGAGCCCCGGGCGCTCAGCGGGCGCGGACGTTGGTGGCGGCCAGGCCGCGGCAGAGATGGTCAAAGGGCGCGCGCACCGCGGTGGTGTCGCTGATGCCTTCCTCGGCGAGCTTGTCGCTGACCACCTCAGCCATCAGGGCAATGCTGCGAACGGTGGGACCCGTGGGAACGCCCAGACTCTTGTAGGTGTCGTCGAGGCCGTTCAGCACCCGCTCATCGAGGATGGTGAGGTCGTCGGCGAGCAGGGCGTAGCTGACGTAGCGCAGAAAGTAATCCATGTCGCGCAGGCAGGCCGCCAGGCGCCGGGTGGTGTAGGCGTTTCCACCGGGAAGGATCAGCTCGGGATCCTCCAGCCAGAGCAACTGAGAGGCCTCGCGCACGATCGCGGCAGCCTCACGGTTGATCAACTCCACCGCCGCCAGCCGCACGGCGGACTGGGAGTAATAGGTGTCGATCCGATCGATCGCTGCACGATCGAGATAGCGGCCGAGTTGGTCGTACCGGCCGATCAGGCCGGTGATGGCATCGCGCATGGAAGGGTTGGATCGACGCACCTGAACGGGAACGTAGCACTTGCGAACCGTCAGATTCCTGTCCCCAGCGTGGATTCCGGCGATCTGACAGAAACGGTTACGCACGTGCATCGCCGCCGGCCCACCAGCAGGAGCAGGGGCCTGAGGCGATGGGGCTCCGGAAGCCAACCGGTGGATCGGTTGCAACCGCTACAAAGCCGGGTCGGTATCACTCCGTACCTTCCCGCCTGACGCGTCCCTTCCACAACGGCGCACCCCCAGACCCCATCTGTCATGGCCAAGACCGCCCAGGACGTCCTGCGTCAGATCCAGGACGACGGCATCGAACTGATTGACCTCAAGTTCGTCGATCTGCACGGCAAGTGGCAGCACCTCACCGTCTGCAAGGACCTGATCGACGCCGACGCCTTTACGGACGGCGTGGCCTTCGACGGTTCCTCGATCCGCGGCTGGAAGGCGATCAACGAATCCGACATGGCCATGGTGCCGGACCCGGCCACCGCCTGGATCGACCCCTTTTACAGCCACAAGACCCTGAGTCTGATCTGTTCGATCCAGGAACCACGCAGCGGTCAGCCCTACGGCCGCTGTCCCCGCGCGCTGGCCCAGAAAGCCCTCGACTATCTCTCCACCACCGGCATTGCCGACACCGCTTATTTCGGACCAGAGCCGGAGTTCTTCGTCTTTGACGACGTCCGCTACAAGAGTGGCAACGGTGGCTGCTTCTACCAGGTGGATTCGGTGGAAGCCCCATGGAACACCGATCGGGTGGAAGACGGAGGCAACCTCGCCTACAAGATCCAGCTGAAGGAAGGCTATTTCCCTGTTGCGCCGAACGACACGCTGCAGGACATGCGCACGGAGATGATTCTCACCATGGCCTCCCTGGGGGTACCGATCGAGAAGCATCACCACGAGGTGGCCACGGCCCAGCACGAACTCGGCATGAAGTTCGCCGAGCTGATCAGCGCGGCCGACAACGTGATGATCTACAAGTACGTGGTGCGCAACATCGCGCGCAAATACGGCAAGACTGCCACGTTCATGCCCAAGCCGGTGTTCGCCGACAACGGCAGCGGCATGCACGTGCACCAAAGCCTCTGGAAGGGGGGCGCCCCTCTGTTCTTCGGAGAGGGCACCTACGCCAACCTCTCGCAGACAGCGCGCTGGTACATCGGCGGCCTGCTGAAGCACGCCCCCAGCTTCCTGGCCTTCACCAACCCCACCACCAACAGCTACAAGCGGCTGGTGCCAGGCTTTGAGGCACCGGTGAACCTGGTGTACTCCCAGGGCAACCGCTCGGCGGCCGTGCGGATCCCGCTCACCGGCCCAAGCCCGAAGGCCAAGCGCCTGGAGTTCCGCTCCGGCGATGCCCTCTCCAACCCCTATCTCGGCTTCGCAGCCATGCTGATGGCCGGCATCGACGGCATCCGCAACCAGATCGATCCGGGCGACGGCACCGACGTGGACCTTTTTGAACTTTCCGCGGAGGAACTGGCCAGGATCTCCACCGTGCCGGCCTCTCTCAACGGAGCCCTCGAGGCCCTCGATGCCGACAAGGACTACCTGCTCGCCGGCGGGGTGTTCACCGAAGACTTCATCAGCAACTGGATCGGCATGAAGTATGAGGAGGTGCAGCAACTGCGCCAGCGGCCCCACCCCCACGAGTTCACGATGTACTACGACGCCTGATGGCGTCGGATCAACGGGCCTGATGGCGCGCGCCCCGGGTTTCCCCGGGGCCTATCGCGTTCAGGGGCCGGTGGACGGCTGGGGCTTCATCTGGGCGATGGCGCTCTCGTGCAGGCGCTTCTCGTGCTCCTGGCGGCGGGCCCAGGCCTGCTGCTGGCCGATGGCGTTGTGGTTGGCATCGGGATCGGGATGCTCGGTGATCTGGGCCAGCTCCGCCGCATGCAGACGCTGCTCCCGCTGGTGCTCGGTGGCCCAGGCCACAAATTCTGGCGCCGCGGGTTCCCCAGCGGCGGAAGGGGGAGGAGGCAGGGACGGATCGGACATGAGACCGGAAGCGACGATCGCGACCGGACCGCTGACATACGGGCCGGACATCTTCATTCTGAGACTGGGGTGAAGAGGATCAGCGAGCGAACAGAACCCGCTTCACAGCTCTTCAGACGCCGATCAACGGCTGAGCCACCAGGCCAGCAGAAGCCCCAGACCACCCCAGCGCAAGGCACGCCAGAACTGCTCCGCCCCGTCATGGACCGGGCGGAGGGCCGGGGGCAGCGGATCGAACAACTGCTGGGCCAGAGCCAGCCGCTGCCGGCGGCGGCGCTGGGGGGCCGAGCGTTCGGCGTCGGGCCGCTGCCGGCCCGCCAGATCGAGCACCGCCACCATGTGGTGAAGCAGCGAAGGCCGAGAACTCAGCGGCAGGTGTTGCACCAGCGGTGCGGAGCCGGGGGCCGACGAACGCGGAACCCGGCTGCCGAGGGAATGCCGAGGGGAGCGGTGGCGACGCGCCATGGGAGAACGGGGTCGCTCCGGTGGCCCGGAGGGAGTGGGTTGCCGCCAGGATGGGCCCTACCGCCGCCGAACGTCCAGTGGAGGCCCCTTCCGCATCCAGCTCGCCCCAGGGCAACGCCCCCTCCTCACCACCCACCGGGCGGGAGTGGCCTGCGGGAGCACGGGAGCAGGCAGAGGCCCTGCAGCGCACCTTGGTGATCGGCGACCGGGACTGGCATCGGCTCAAGAACCAGCGTCCGCGCCGAGCCGCCGAACAGCTGGCGGCCGCACTGGTGCAGCTGCTGGCCGCCGACCAGCCGGGCCAGGTGGCCGCCACCGCGGCAAGGGAGCGGGCGATCGACCTTACCGAGCATGCCCTGGGCTGGCTGCGGGCCGACCTCAGCGCCCCGGCCTGCCCGGATCACGCCCGCTGAGGCCCAGCCCGGCGAGCCGCCAGCTGCAGCCGGTTGCCGCGGGAGCTCCAGCGCACGTCGTCGAAACAATGATGGATCAGGAACAGTCCCCGGCCCGAAACCGCATCCTGTCGCTCGGGCAGGCAGCGGCCGCGGGCATGGTGCGGCACGCCGGGGCCCTCGTCCTGCACCTGCCAAACCACCCAGCGCGGCGTGACGATGCGACGGATCCGCAGACACTTGCCGGGATCACAGCCATTGCCGTGCCGCACCGCATTGACCAAGGCCTCATGCAGACCCAGCTGCAGTTCCGCCTGGCGGAGAGCACAGTCGATCGGCTCAAGCAGCACCTCCAGGAGCGGAGCGAGCTGCAGGGTGGACGGGGTGATGAAGTCCGCCCAGCGAAGCGTCATGCTGCGAAGCGTCATCGGGTGGTCATCCCGTGGTTATGCCCTGGTCATGTCGGGGTCATGCCGAAGTCTTCTTCAGGCGGATCCGTGGCACCGTCCGTTCGCCTTCAACCTAGACCGCCGTCAGCCATCCGGGCGGCAAGGCCCGGATGGCGCAGGAGGGCATCCATCAGGCGCACGCCACGCAACTGATTGATCAGGGGCATATGGCCCTCGGGAGCTTCCAGGCTCCAGGTGAAGGAGCCGGGGTAGCGGGTCCAGATGCCTCCCTGCTTCCAGCCCAGTCGCGGCCAGAGGCGCTCCCACTGGCCGCCGCAGGCCTCCAGCAGTCGGCCCTGCACCGAGAAGCCAAAGCGGCCGCGCGAGAAGCACACCCAGAGGCGATCGAGGGATTCCAGATCCACCGGCGGCATCGCCGCCACCTCGCTGTAGTACACGTAGCCGCGCTTTTCAGCTTCAGGACCGGCCAGACGCCGCAGCAGGGAACTCGTGAGCCGGTCCGCCTGCTCGAACTCCCGAAGGATCAGGTGCCGCTGCAGTGAGGCGTAGTCGATCGCGGCGCCGCTGCTGGTGGCCAACCAGCCACCCGGGTAGCGTTGCAACCACGCATCAAGCTGGGCTCCAGCGGGTGAATCGGCGAGCAGTTGGATCAGACAACCCGCCGCCCAGTCATCGCCGGTGGCGTCGAGGGCGTCGAGGCGATCGGGGATAAGGGGGATCAGATCCTCGACACGCTGATCGATCTGACGCAGCAGGGAACGACGCTGGCGGGGGGGCGCAGCGAGGAAGCGATCGAGCAGCTGGTCGGGTGCCAGGGTGCCGGTGACCGGTGGGCCAGAGAGCATGGACGAGCCGCCGCAGCAGTCAGCTTCAGCCCACTATGTCAGGCAGGTCAGGGCTGGGGGTGGGCCTGCGGACCGGGAAGCGGGCCCTGCCTAGGATCCGGCTTTCGAGGATCGCCATGGCCGCCGCCATCCAGTTCTTTCGCGGCACCGACGAGCCGGTCGTGCCCGACATCCGGCTCACCCGTTCCCGCGACGGCCGGACCGGCCAGGCGATGTTCGTGTTCGAGGAGCCCGATGCCCTGGCCCCCGAGGCCATGGGCGACATCACCGGCATGTTCATGGTCGATGAGGAGGGCGAGCTGGTGACGCGGGAGGTGAAGGCGCGTTTCGTGAACGGCAAGGCCTCGGCCCTCGAAGCCACCTACACCTGGAAGAGCACGGCCGATTTCGAGCGGTTCATGCGCTTCGCCCAGCGCTATGCCGAAAGCCATGGTCTCGGCTTTTCAGGCCAAGGCGAGGATGGCGGCGACGAAGCGTCGGAAGGGTGACCTTCGGACGCTGGCTGGGACTGCTCGCCCTCGTCGCTGCGCTGCTGCTTCTGTGGAGCCTGCGCGAAGCGGTGGTGCTGCTGTTCGCCGCCGTGGTATTGGCGATGGCGCTCTGCACCCTGGTGGGCACGGTGCGTCGGAGGCTCGACTGCCCCCGGCCCTTGGCCCTGCTGCTGGCGCTGCTGGGGGTGCTGGTGGTTGTTCTGGTGGCGGCCACGGCGATCGTGCCCCCCTTCATCGACCAGTTCGGCCAGCTCCTGCAGAAGCTGCCGGTGGCGGGTGCGATGGTGTTGAGGCTGCTGCAACAGGCTCTGGAGGCGGGCTCGCGGATGCTCTACGGCAGCAGCGACGGCGGGCTCGACTGGCTGCGCAGCAACCTCAGCCCGAGCAGCCTCGGTGATGAACGAGGCGCCCTCGCCACCAGCCTCGGCGAGGGTGCCTTACGCCTGGTGGGCTGGGCCGGCAACCTCGGCACCGCCCTGCTGCAGACCCTGTTCGTGGTGGCGGTGGCGCTGATGATCGCCGTCCAGCCCATTGCCTACCGGGAGGTACTGCTGCTCCTGCTGCCAGCTTTCTATCGCCGCAGAGCCCGCCAGGTGCTGCTGCAGTGCGGCGAGGCCCTCAGCGCCTGGATGGGCGGCGTGCTGATCAGTTCGCTCTGCGTCGGCACCCTGGCGGCAATCGGCCTGTCGCTGCTGGGGGTGAAGCTGGTGGCGGCCAATGCGGTGCTGGCCGGCCTGCTGAACGTGATCCCCAACGTGGGACCCACCCTCAGCACCCTGTTCCCGATGTCGGTGGCGCTGCTGGATGCCCCCTGGAAGGCCGGCGCCGTTCTGGTGCTCTATGTGGTGGTGCAGAACCTCGAGAGCTATCTGATCACCCCCTCGGTGATGCACCACCAGCTGAAGCTGCTGCCCGGACTCACCCTGTCGGCCCAGCTGGTGTTCACACTCCTGTTCGGCCCGCTGGGACTGCTGCTTGCCCTCCCCCTGGCGGTTTGTCTGCAGGTGATCGTGCGGGAGCTGCTGATCCACGACATCCTCGACCGCTGGAAACCCCGGCGGCTGTTGCGATGAATGCCCGCACCCTGCTGGGCACCCTGGCGCTGGTGGTACTGGGGCTGCTGGTCTGGGAGCTGCGCTGGGTGTTGCTGGTGCTCTTCGGCGCCGTCGTGCTCGCCGTGGCCCTCGACGTTCCCATCAGCCTGGTGCGGCGCCTGTTGCCCTTCAACCGTCCCAGCGCCCTGCTCCTGGTGCTGGGCGTGCTGGTGGTGCTGGGAGGATGGCTGGGGAGCCTCCTGCTGCCCGAGGTGGTGGAGCAGGCCCGTCAGTTCTCCCTGTTGCTGCCGATCCTCGGCCACCGACTCACGGAGCTGCTCGGTTCGGTGCCTGGACTGCCGAAGATCGACAGTCGCCTGCTCAACGATCAGACCTGGGAACGACTCCAGCCCCTGGGCACTCAGCTGCTCGGGGTGGCCGGCGGTGCGGCGAACAGCACGGTGCAGTTGCTGCTGATGGTGTTGCTGGCGATCCTGCTGGCCCTCGATCCCCGCAGCCACCAGCGTCTGGTGATCGCCGCAACACCCCGCTTCTACCGGCCCCGCATGCAGACGCTTCTTGCGGAATGCCGCGAGGCTCTGGGGGGCTGGCTGGCCGGCATGACCCTTTCGGCCGTGGTGGTGTTTCTCACCACGTGGGCCGGCCTGGCCCTGCTCAAAGTGCCCTTGGCCCTGCTCAGCGCGCTGGTCTGCGGTCTGCTCACCTTCGTGCCCACGATCGGGCCCACCGCCGCCACACTCCTCCCACTGGCAGTGGCCCTGCTGGTGTCGCCTGCCAAGGTTCTGCAGGTGCTGGTGTTGCGGCTGGTGTTGCAGAACGGCGAGGCCTTCCTGCTCACTCCGATGCTGCTGAGCCGCACGGTGAACCTGTTGCCCACCGTTGCCCTGATGTCCCAGTTGTGCCTGGGGGCTTTACTGGGACTGCCGGGCATCCTGCTGGCCCTGCCACTGGTGGTGGTGCTTCAGGTGATTGGTCAGGAGGTGGTGGTGCGCGACGTGATGGACCGCTGGGAGCACTGATTGTTTCCTGGACAGGAGCAGTCGGGCTTCAAAGCTCCAGCGGGCGCCGACGCCGGCGCTGGGCGCTGCGGTAGCGACGCCAGAGTGAGGGCTGAACCACCAGCACGGCGACCGCCAAAGGATGGGTGCGCAGGGCTTCGAAGAACGACGTGACGGTGAACTTGTCAGCCAGGAGCTGGAATTCCACCCGTAGATCTCCGAGGGCCAGCAGCAGAAGCAGCAGAGGAACCAGCGGCCAGGGGCTGGAACGGGAGGCTTCAGACGAGGCGGAATCCTGTGATGGGCTGGGAGAACTCATCGGCGGGAGAGCACCGGCAGCAGGGTGGGTGCCAGACCGATGCTCGACCAGCTGCCGACGCCGATGCCCACGGTGAGGGCCACCGCGAACCAGAACAAGCTGGAACCGCCGAAGAAGACCAGGCCGAGCAAGGGGAGCAGGGTGGTGAGGGAGGTGAACAGGGAGCGGGTGAGCGTGGCATCCACCGCCACATCCACCTGATCGGTGAGGGGAAGCTCCCCCAGCTGCTTGCGCTGCTCGCGGATGCGGTCGTAAACGACGACCGTGTCGTTCACCGAGTAGCCGGCCACCGTGATCAGGGACACGGCGAAGAGGGTGTCGACCTCGATGCCCAGCAGCAGACCCAGCCAGGCGAACACCCCGCAGGTGATCAGGACGTCGTGGGCAAGAGCCACCAGAGCCAGAAAGGCGAACACGCCGTTGTAGGAGAAGCTGATGTAGGCGGCGATGGCGGCGAAGCTCACCAGCAGGGAGATGATGCTGGTGCGCAAGAGCTGGGAGCCAAGGGTGGGCCCGATCGTGGACACAGAGGTGCCTGAAGCCTCCAGCGGGCCGATCTGTCCTTCAAGGGCGTCCACCACCGCGGCGCTCTGGTCGGGATCGAGGGCGGGCAGCCGCAGGGTGAGAGAGCGGCCGCCATCGAGCACCTGCACCCCGGCACTGCCGAGATTGGGAGAGGGACCGCCCTCAGGCGCCGGCAGCCGGATCGCGGCCACCTTCTCCTGCACCTGCGGCGCTGTGAGGGCGCCGCAGTCGGCGCCGCAGCGGCGCTCGATCTGGATCTGGGTGCCGCCGGTGAAGTCGAGGCCGGGCTTCAGCGGCAGGCCGATGGCGGGATTCAGCCAGCACAGCACCAGGCCCAGCACGCTGAGGCCGCAGGCCAGACCGGAGCCGATCCAGGCCAGCCGACGGTGCCGGTTGATGCGGAAGAAGCGGATGGGGGGAAGGGGTGTGGGGGTCACGGGCGGGGGGTAGGGAGCTCAGGCCGCCGGGAAGGGGGTGGAAGAGGGCAGCTGGCGGGCCGGCAGGAAGTAGCTCACGCGGCGCAGGGCCGGGTAGCTCATCAGCAGCCGCAGGAGGGTACGGGTGCAGGTGAGAGCGGTGAACAGACTCAGCAAGAGGCCGATCGCCAGGGTGACGGCGAAGCCCTTCACCAGGCCCGTGCCGAGGAAGAAGAGGGCTGCGCAGCTGATGAGGCCGGTGACATGACCGTCGAAGATCGAGGAAAATGCCAGGGAGAAGCCCGTATCAATGGAGCGGATCAGGGTGTTGCCGGAACGCAGTTCTTCCTTCACCCGCTCGAAGATCAGCACGTTGGCATCCACCGCCATTCCTACCGAGAGGATGAAGCCGGCAATGCCCGGCAGGGTGAGGGTGACCGGGATCAGCGAATAGACGGCGAGGTTGAACAGTGCGTAGAGGCTGAGGGCGAGCACCGCCACCACCCCCGGTAGGCGGTAGACCACCAGCATGAACACGGCCACAAGGGCGAGGCCGGCGAGGGCAGCTGCCAGGCTGCGGCGGATGTTTTCGGCTCCGAGCGACGGACCCACGGTGCGCTGCTCGATGATCTTCACCGGCAACGGCAGGGAGCCGCCGCGCAGCTGCACTTCGAGATCGCGGGCTTCTTCGGCGGTGAAGCGGCCGGAGATGGTGGCCGCCCCGCCGGTGATGCCCGCCGCCTTGAATTCAGGGCCCACCGTGGCCTCACTGATGCTGCGACCATCCAGCACGATGCCCAGCACCCGGCCGGTGCCAGCAATGCCCTGGGTGAGGGCGGCGAACTTGTCGCCGCCGGCGCGGGTGAAGTTGAGGGTCACCTCCCAGTCCTGACCGGTCTGCTGCTGCTGACGCCCGGCCGTGACCAGATCCTTGCCGGTGATCAGGGTGGGTCCGAAAAGGGCCACGACCCGGCGATTCACCTCGTTGCTGAGGGCCTCAAGCTGAGAGGCTTCGTTGCTGCCTTCGGGGATCGAGAGGCCGAGGGCGCGGAAGGCCTTGGCCCGCTCCTCATCGGAGAGGGTGGGTTTGGGGGGTTGGGGCTGGCCGGTGGAGGCGGCTGCGGCCTGGGCAGCCTCGGCGGCACGGGCTGGATCCCTGGAGGCGATCACCGCCTCCAGCTGACGTTTGAGCGGCAGCAGGCCCTCCATCTCCTTCTCGGTGCCGGGGCGCTGGGAGCGGAACTCCAGCAGGGCGGTGCTGCCGAGCACTTTCGCCGCCCGGGCGGGATCCTGCTCACCGGGAAGCTGGAGAACCAGTTGGTCGTCGCCGACGGTCTGCAGGGTGGATTCGGCAACCCCGAGACCATTGATCCGGCGCTCAAGCACTTCCTTGACGGCCTCAAGCTGCTCGCGACCGACGCTGCGGATTTCAGCGTTCGGCAGTACCTGAAGGGTGAGCTGGCTGCCGCCGCGCAGGTCGAGGCCGAGCTGGAGCCCATAGGTGGCCAGCAGGGCACCAGCGGCGATCGCCAGGGCCAGGATCAGGGCGAACCACCCCTGTTGACGTGCCATCTCAGAGCTGCCCGGACTTGATCTTCACGGCGGCGTCGACGATCTGATGGGGTTGGATGATCGTGAGGTTCTCCAGGTTGCCGTTGTAGGGCGTAGGGATGTCCTGGGAGGAGAGGCGCACCGGCCGGGCATCGAGATCATCGAAGCATTCCTCGGTGATCAGGGCGATGAGTTCAGCACCGATGCCGCCGGTCTTCATGCACTCCTCCACAACCAGAACCCGGTGGGTCTTGCGGATGGAACTGCGGATCGTCTCCATGTCGAAGGGCTTCAGGCTGATCAGATCGATCAGCTCCACATCCACGCCCTGCTGCTCGAGCTGCTGCACGGCCTTGAGGCAGTGGTGGCGCATGCGCGAGTAGGTGAGGATGGTGACATCGCTGCCTTCGCGCACCACCTCGGCCTGGTCGAGAGCGCAGATGTAGTCGCCTTCGGGGATTTCTTCGCTGAGGTTGTAGAGCAGCACGTGCTCGAAGAACAGCACGGGGTTGTTGTCGCGGATCGCGGCCTTCATCAGGCCCTTGGCATTGGTGGGAGTGCTGACCGCCACGATCTTGATGCCAGGCACGGCGTGGAAGTAGGCCTCGAGCCGCTGACTATGCTCCGCCCCCAGCTGACGGCCCACCCCCCCGGGACCGCGCACCACCGCCGGGATGGTGTAGTTGCCGCCGCTGGTGTAGCGGAGCATGCCCATGTTGTTGGAGATCTGGTTGAAGGCCAGCAGCAGGAAGCCCATGTTCATGCCTTCCACGATCGGCCGCAGGCCGGTCATCGCCGCGCCGACAGCCATCCCGGTGAAGCTGTTCTCGGCGATCGGAGTGTCGAGAACCCTCAACTCGCCATATTTCTCGTAGAGATCCTTGGTGACCTTGTACGACCCGCCGTACTGACCCACGTCCTCTCCCATCACGCAGACGTGGGGATCGCGCGCCATCTCTTCATCGATGGCTTCGCGCAGGGCGTTGAACAGCAGGGTTTCGGCCACGTCGGAAGGCGGTGGGGAGACGGTTGGAGGGCGTCGCGGGACTCGCAGCGGCGGATCCGCACAGACCGCCGCGCGGCCAACCTATCTCAGCCCCCGGCGGCGAAGGTGCTGAGCAGCAGCACCGACAGCAGCATCCCCGGCAGGAGCAGGGTGACCAGCAGGCCCAGGTCGTGGGGAGTCATCGCCGCAGCAGGGTAGGGGCCCAGGCTAGGCCGGGTCGGCGGGGCGTGCCGGCAGCAGGCTGCGGAAGAAGGTGAGCAGCAGACCGAGGCCGATGAAGGCGAAGCTGAAGGTGGCCAGGAAGCACATGCCCACCACCAGCGTCTTGACCGCGGTAGCGATGCTCTGGGCAACCTGGGAGCTGTAGTGGGGGGGATGCAGCGCGTAGTGCTGCACCACCCGCCTGCTCATGCCGAAGCAAAGCCAGCCCAGCAGGCCGCTGGTGAGGGCACCGCTGAGGAAGCTGAGGGGTCCCTTGCGGGGGGCTTCAGCTTCGGAGGGAGCGGGACGGGCGGCCTCGCCGGGGCCAGGCAGGTCGCTGGGGCTCTGGGCGTCGGCGTCGCTCACGGCTGAGGGGCATCTGGCAGCAGGCTGGCACCCGAGCCGGTGCAACGGCAGCACCAGGCCTGGAACCCCGCTGCTGTGAGCTCGGCCTCCAGCTGACGATGGGCCGCCTCCGCCGCGGCGAAGCCCTGGAACAAAGCGAACAGGCTGGGGCCCGAACCGCTCATCGCCGCCGCCAGGACACCCTCTGCGCGGAGCAGCAGGGCCAGCCCCTCGCGCACGCTCGCCACCTCCGGCTCCACCACCGCCTGCAGATCGTTGCGCAGGCGCGGCAGCGGTCCCTGCCCCCGCAGGGCCTCCGTCAGGGGGCCGGTGCGCAGGGCGTCGCGGCGCTGGGCGAAGTCGGCCTCACTCTCAAGGTAGAAGTCGCCGCGCAGCTCGCGGCAGCGGCCGTAAGCCCAGGGGGTGGAGACGCTGGCCTGCGGATGCTTGATCAGCAGCACGCCGAGGCCCGGGGCCTCACCGGTGCCAGCCCCCGGCAAGGGTTCGAGGATCTCGCCGCGCCCGAAGCACAGCCGGCTGCCGCCCTCCAGGCAGTAGGGCACGTCGGAGCCGAGGGAGGCGGCGATGGCGTGCAGGTCGGCCGTCTCCAGGCCGCAGCCCCAGAGCTCGTTGAGGCCCACCAGGGCGGCGGCGGCATCGCTGGAGCCGCCGGCCAGGCCGGCGCCGATGGGAATGCGCTTCTCCAGCCGGATCGCCGCGCCGAGCTCCGGCAGGCCGACGCGCTGCCGCAGCTGCTCCGCCGCCCGCACGATCAGGTTGTCGGTGCCGGAGGGGAGGCCCTCGGCGTCGGTGCGCAGGCTGATGGCGCCGTCGGCGGTGGGCGCCATCACGAGGGTGTCGGCCAGATCGAGGGTCTGCATCACCATCGCCAGCTCGTGGAAGCCGTCGGGGCGCAGGCCCAGCACCTCAAGGTGGAGGTTGATCTTGGCGGGGGCGGTGACGCGCAGGTCAGGCATGGGGGGCGGCGGTGGCCTCCGCCGAGGCAGCGGCGGAAGGGGTGGCCCGATTCAAGCCGGCTGCCAGCGCCAGCCACCGCTCCGGTGCCAGCTCCTGGGGCCGCTGCTCCAGCTGCACCCCGGCGGCGGCCGCCAGCTGCAGGAGCTCAGCGGTGGGCAGCAGGCCCGCGAGGGTGTTGCGCAGCATCTTGCGGCGGGCGGCGAAGCAGCGGCGCAGCAGCTGCTCCACCGTGTGGGACAGGGCAGGCTCGGGACGCTCCTCGGGCAACAGAGGATCGAGGCGCACCACCTCCGACATCACCTTCGGCGGCGGCTGGAAGCAGCGGGGAGGAACGGCGCACACGGACGTGCAGCGGGCCAGCAGCTGCATGCGCACGCTCAGGGCCGAGAAGGAGCTGCTGCCCGGCCGGGCCCGGATCCGCTCCCCCACCTCCTGCTGCACCAGCAGCACCAGCCGCCGATAGGGAGGATCGTGGGGCCGATCGAGGCGGCCCACCAGCCGCTCCAGCAGCGGGCCGGTGATGTTGTACGGGATGTTGGCCACCACGGTGCGGGGGGCGGGGCCATCCTGCGGGATCAGGGGAACCTCCAGGGCGTCCCCCTCCACCAGGGTGAAGCGGGGATCGCCGCCGAAACGCTCCCGCAGACCCGCCACCAGGTCGCGATCGAGCTCCACGGCCCGCAGGGCGGCGATCGGTGCGGCCAGCAGCCGCTCCGTGAGGGCGCCCCGTCCGGGGCCCACCTCCAGCACCCGCTCGCCTTCCTCCAGCTCTGCTGCGGCCACGATCCGATCCAGCACGGTGGCATCGGTGAGCCAGTGCTGGCCGAAGCGCTTGCGCGCCCGATGACCCTGGAACCCCATGCCAGCCCCTCCACTGAATCCACATTGCAGGGCCGTGGCACCGGCGGCCGCCCTGGCCAGCATGGAGACGGTTGTGTGTCGTGCCGTCATGCCCGTCCCGTTCGCCTCCCTCCGCCGCTGCGCCCGGGCGGCCCTGCTGCTGCCCCTGCTTGCGCTGGCTCTGGCGGCCGGGCCGGCCCGGGCGGGGAGTTCCACCGCCGAATCCACCTGGGACCGGGGCGACGCCCAGCAGCGGGCTCTGCAGGGGGTCCCCCGGGGCGCCACGGTGACCCGCACCTATTGCCTGGACATCGGCATGTCGGGCAACAACGACCGCTACCGCTGCACGGTGTTCTACGAGACCACCCCGGCGGCTCCGGCGACCGGAGGGACGCCCGGCGCGGCCCCCGCCAAGACACCCTGATCACTGCGGAAATCAGACCAGCAGGCGGATCCAGCGCACCGGGCCCGCCATCGGCGGCAGGGGCACCAGGGCCGCCACCAGTTCCACCGGCCGTTCCGCCCAGTCGGGATGGGCGGCGCACCAGCAGGCCCAGGCCCGAGCGATCCGCCGGCCCTTGCGGCGATCGAGGCCATCGCTGCCCCACCCGCCCCGGCTCTGGCGGCGGCCCTTCACCTCCACCACCAGCAGCCTTCCCGGCTTGGCCATCACCAGGTCGAGTTCGCCCCAGCGGCAGCGCCACTGGCGCGAGAGCAGGCGCCAGCCGCGCTGCTGCAGCAGCCGCAGGGCCCGCTGTTCGGCGAAATCGCCGCTGCGCTGCTGGGACGTGCGCGGCAAGGCAGCAAGGCGAAGGCCCGCCTCAGCCTTCCCTCGCCCCGCCGCGACCCGTGGCATGGGCGCACCAGCGGCCGGCGGGGTCGGCCAGGGTCGTCCCCATCTCCGCCACGGTGAGGGGCGGCGCCAGGTGGAAGCCCTGGCCGTACCGACAGCCCAGGCTCTGCAGCATCTGCCGCTGGCGGGAGCGCTCGATCCCCTCCGCCACCAGGTCGACGCCGCTGCCGGCGGCGGTGGTCACCAGCGCCATCAGCATCGCCTGCTGCATCGGGTCGTAGTCGATGGCGGCGATCAGGCTGCGATCCACCTTCACCTGCCCGAAAGGCAGCTGGCTGAGGCGCTTCAGCCCGGAATAGCCGGTGCCGAAATCATCCATGGCCAGACAGAAGCCCTGGCGATGGAGATCCCTGAGGTGATCGACAGCCCGCCCGCTGAGGGCAAGCACGTCGGCCTCCGCCAGCTCCAGCACCACCCGATCGGCAGCGAGACCGTGGCGCGCCACCGCCTGCCGCAGGAAGGGCATGCCCTGGGGATCCTCCAGCTGGAGGGCCGAGATGTTGATGCCGATCCGCTCGAGATGGTGTCCGGCCTGATCCCAGGTTGCGAGGGTGGCCAGGGCCGCCTCGACCACCCAGCGCCCCAAGGCGGAGATCTGCTCGGTGGCCACGGCCACGTTGATGAAATCGCTGGGAACCTGGCGTCCGAGCACGGGGTCGTCCCAGCGGCAGAGCACCTCGGCGCCCACCAGCCTGGAAGTTTCGAGCTCCAGGATCGGCTGAAAGGCCAGCTCCAGCCCCTCCCCCGCCAGGGCGATGGCCAGGGGGCCAGCGAGCCGCTCCCTCAGCTGAACCCCCCGTTCGGACGGTTCCGCCAGGCGGCAGGCGCTCACCGGGGGCTGGTGGCTGAGCTCCAGCGCGTGGGTGGCGGCGCGGTGGAGCGGGCCGAATGCGATGCCATCCGCAGGCGAACGGGCCACCCCCACGTGGAAGGCGGGCTCCAGCACATGCTCCATGAGAGTGAGCGGTTGCTCCAGGCCGGCGAGCAGGGCGTCGACCGCCTGGCGCACCGCCTCCGAACTCCAGGTGCCTGGAAGGAGCGCCAGGAAACGATCGCCGCCCTCCCGGCAGAACAGGGCGGAGGGGGGAAGGCAACCGGCCAGGCGATGGGCCAGTACCTCCAGCAGGGCCTCCCCGGCCTCCAGGCCGAGCTTGCCCTGCACAAGATCCAGCTGCTGCAACTGCAGATGCAGCAGGGCCACGGCACCGCCATGCTCGCGGAACAGCTCCTCGAGGGCCCGACGCTCAAGACGGCGCTCGGGCAACTCCAGCAGCAGCCAGGAGGCTGCGGCGCCATCGACCTCCTGGAGCCAGGCCAGCCGCAGGGGCGGCGCGTCGTTATCGATCGGCAGCTTCAGTTCCTGGAGCTGGCCCTGCAGGAACTCCTGCAGCAGCCCCAGCTGCTCCTGCCGCCGAGCCCCCGTGATCAGCTCGGCGATCGCCAGCCCCCGCAGCTGAGCCGGAGAGTGTCCGAGGCGGCGAGCCAAGGCCTCCGTCACCACCAGGAGGACCCCCTGCCGGTCGGCCAGCGCGGCAGGGCGACGCTGTTGCTCCAGCAGGCTCAGCCATGGGCCCGAAGGCAATTCAGCGGCCTCGGCGGAGGGTAAGGGCGTGGACAAGGGAGCCCTCCGCCGGGACGCGTGCCTTAAGGCTAGGTGGCTGAAACCGTGACCCCAACCCCGTTCCTAGGTTGGGGCCCCGTGCTGCGTTGCCGATGCACCGTCCCCGCCGCTCCATCCTTGCCCGCCTGTTGGCCCACCCGTGGGCCCGTCTGGGGACCGCCCTGATGCTCCTGCTGGCGGTGCTCGGCCTGCCCCTGGCGTTGCCGGAGCCGGCCGGGGCAGCCATGGACTACGCCAAACAGGTGCTGATCGGCGCCGACTTCCACGGCGCCGACCTGCGCGGCGTGACCTTCAACCTCACCAACCTGCGCGACGCCGATCTCTCCGGAGCCGATCTACGCGGCGCCAGCCTGTTCGGCGCGAAACTTCAGGACGCCGACCTCCATGGCGCTGACCTGCGGGAAGCCACCCTCGACGGCGCTGTCTTCGATGGCACCGACCTGCGCGACGCCCGGCTGGAAGATGCCTTCGCCTTCAACACACGTTTCGAGGGCGAGCTGCGGATCGAGGGAGCCGACTTCAGCAACGTGCCCCTGCGGGGCGATGCCCACAAGCGGCTCTGCGCCCTGGCCAGCGGCACCAATCCCGCCACGGGCCGCAGCACCCGTGAGACCCTCGCCTGTGACGGAACCCTGAGCCGCCCATGAGCTTCGACGCCCGCAGCCGCGAACGACTGGAAGCCCTCGGCCGCACCCTGCCGAGCAAGCTGCCCGTGCCCACGCCCGCTGAATCGGCGCCACCCCCGCGCGCAGTCGACCGGCGTCATCGGGTGGAAACCGAGCAGGACCCCGGGCGGCTGTTCCACGAACTGATGGATGTCAGCCGCGACGGCACCGTGCCCGCACACCTGATGGATCGCCTCAAGGGACTGGAGCAGCAGGCCCGCCCGGCCCGCGCCAGCGCGCCTGCCCCCGGCGCCAACCCCGTCAAGCGTCAACGCAACAGCCGCGGGGGCAGCGAGAGCGATCCCGAGGCTCGCCTGCGTGACGAGCTGTACACCGCCTTCACCCAGCTGCTGCTGGAAGATGACGAGGAGAGCTGAGGCTGGTTGCCCATCGAGGCACCTCGGCACGCCGTTGCACCGGCCCCACCGCCGCCTGCAGGTCTGAGAGGGCTCCGAGACCAGCGTTGAGACGCACGTTCAAGGGCAGGTCAACCGCTCCGCTTCTCCCCCTCCAGCGGCAGCCGCACCTCCAGGCTGCAGCGGCCCGGCCGCCCGTCGGCTACCCGCAGCTCGCCGCCATGGGCGCGGGCAATGGCCCGGGCGATCGCCAGCCCCAGGCCGGCGCTGCCCTCCCGCGACACTCCGCCCCCCTGCCAGAAGCGCTCGAACACCTTCTCCTGCAGACCGGCGGGAATGCCAGAACCCTGATCCACCACCTCCACCTTCACCCATGTGCCCTGCAGGTTGACCGCCAGTCGAACCACCCCGCCGGCGGGACTGTGGCGCAGGGCATTGCTCAGCAGGTTGGTGAACAACCGCTCCAGGTGATCCGGCTGCCCCTCCACCGGCACCGCCTGCAGGCTCGGCGCCTCCAGCACAAGCTGCAACTGGCGCTCCGCGGCGGCGGCGGCATGGAGGCTGCGCAGGTCGTCGAGCAGGTCGAGCAGATCGAAGCGGCGCCAGCGGCGGCGCAGTACACGCCCCTCGCCCACGCCCTGCTCGTGGCGCGCCAGCAGCAGCAGGTCGTCGAGCAGGCGTCCCATGCGGGCCGCCACCACATCGATGCGGGCCAGAACCTCCCCACTCTCGGACTCCGGCAGGGTGGTGGCCACCAGAGTGCGCACCATGGTGAGCGGATGGCGCAGTTCATGGGAGGCATCGGCCGTGAACCGCTGCAGCGCCGCCACCTGGGCCTGCAGGGGCGCCAGGGCGCTTTTCAGGAGACGCCGCCCCAGCGCCAGCGCCACCAGGGCCGCACAGATCGTGCCCAGCAGCAACCCACGCCGCATGCGGGCCAGCTCGCTCTCCAGTTCGTGATCGGAGATGCCCACCTCCACGTAGCCGCTGTGGCGCAGCGGCCCGCCGGCGGTGAGGGAGCGCGTGCGCACCGGCTGCCACAGCCGCAGCCCTCCGGGCCAGCGCCGCCACTGCAGCCGCTGGCGGAGTTCCGGCGGTGGCGGCGATGGCAGCCGCAGATCGCCCTGCTGGCGCACCAATCGGCCCTGCTCGTCGAACCAGCGCACCCGCTGGTGACGGGAGCCCGCCACCTCCACCACCACGCCATCGCCCCGGAACTTATTGGCGTTGCTCTCCTCGTGAAACTCGTGCACCAGCAGCGGCAGCTGGCCGCTGGCCGCAGCCGCGAGCTGCTCCACCCGATGGTGCAGATCCTCCTCCCGATCGGCGGCGATCCCCCAGTACATGGCCCCGGCGAAGGTCAGCAGCAGCAGCAGGGCGAAGCCGCCGCCCCGGGCCAGCAGCCGGGGCCGCAGACCCAGGGGATCAGGTGCTGTGGGCGGGATTGAGGCGATAGCCAATGCCGTACACGGTCTCGATCAGATCGGGGGGTGCGCCGGAGGCAGCGAGCTTGGCGCGCAGGTTGCGCATGTGCGCTTTGATCGTCTCCTCTCCTACCTCGCGGGTGCCGGCAGCACTGGCCTCAAGCAGCTCGGTCTTGCTGCAGCTCCTGCCGGCAGCGCGCAGCAGCGTTTCCAGCAGCAGCGCCTCCTTGCGGGTGAGCTCAAGCTCTCGTTCGCCCAGGTTAAGGCGGGTGTCTCCGGGAGTCAGCCTCACGCTGCCCCAGCTGAGCGCCGTGGTCAGGGGACGACTGGAGCGGCGCAGCAGCGCCCGCACCCGAGCGCGCAGCACGCCGGGGTCGAAGGGCTTCACCACATAGTCGTCGGCCCCCACGTCCAGACCCGTCACCTTGTCGGCGCTGGAGTCCCAGGCGGTGAGCATCAGGATCAGCGGCTGGGGTCCGCGGGCGCTGCGCAGCCTGCGGCATACTTCCAGGCCATCGAAGCCGGGCAGGCCCAGATCGAGGATCACCAGATCGAAGGGGTCCCGCTCGCACAGCTTGAGGGCTGCGGGGCCGTCGGCGGCGAGCTCGACGGCATAGCCCCACTGGCGCAGCAGTCGGCCGAGGGCCTGGCACAGGGGGGCATCGTCTTCGACCAACAACAGCCGCACGGCGGCCTCCGATCCGCACCACCCCCGAATCCTGATCCCACCCGACCCCCGCGCATCAATACGTCTGTACTATTCTGGCAGGGAGCCGTCATTGGACCGTGGACCCCTGCGGACTGAATCTCCATGCCGCCCTTGTGTCACGGCCCGCCCACACCGTGCTGCTGCGGGTCTGGGGCGACTCGATGGTCGGCGCCGGCATTCACCACGGCGATCTGCTCGTGGTCGATCGCTCACTCGAACCCCGCCACGGCCGGATCGTGGTGGCCCGCCTCGAGGGCGGCTTCACCCTCAAGCGGCTGATGCGCCGCCCCCAGGGCTGGATGCTGGAGGCGGCCCATCCGGCCTGGCCGCCCCTGCCCCTCGGCGACGGGCTGGCGTGGGGCGTGGCCCTGCACGCCATCCGCACCCTGCCGGGCGGGACCCTGCCGGGCAGGAACCTGCCGGGCCGGCGATGAGCACGGCGCTGGTGCTGATCGATGGCAACAACTTCTACGCCTCCTGCGAGGCCGTGGTCGATCCAGCCGTACGCGGCCGGCCGCTGGTGGTGCTCTCCAACAACGATGGCTGCATCGTGTCGCGCAGCGCCGAGGCCCGCGCCCTGGGCCTGCCGATGGGCAGCCCCTTCTTCCAGGTGCGCCATCAGCTGGAGCGCCACGGGGTGATCGTGCGCAGCTCCAACTACGGCCTCTACGCCGACATGAGCCAGCGGTTGATGGCCGTGATCGAACCCTGGGTGGAGGAGCTGGAGGTGTACTCGATCGACGAGGCCTTCGGCCGCCTCTCCCGCCCTCGGAACAGCTGCCTGCGCAGCTGGGGCACGGAGCTGCGGGAGGAGGTGCGCCGGCAGCTGGGCCTGCCGGTGGCGGTGGGCATCGCTCCCAGCAAGGTGCTGGCCAAGATCGCCAATCGCATCGCCAAACGCGATCCGGGCCACGGCGGTGTGTTCGACCTCGGCGCCGTGGCGGATCCCGATCCCTGGCTGGAGGGCATCGCCGTGGAAGACATCTGGGGGATCGGTCGGCGTTTGTCGCGCTGGTGCCGCCTGCGGGGCATCGGCAACGCCCGCCAGCTGCGCGACCGGCCGGCGGGGGAACTGCGGGTGCGCTGCGGCGTGGTGGGGCTGCGGCTCCAGCAGGAACTGCGGGGCCATGCCGTGCTGGCGATGGTGCAGCAGCCGCCGGCCAAGCGCGAAACCTGTGTGAGCCGCAGCTTCGGCGAGCCTGTCACCAGCCGGGAGGCCCTGCGCGAGGCGGTGGCCACCTACCTCAGCCGCGCCGCCGAGAAGCTGCGGCGGCAGCGGCAGCGCGCCGGAGCAATCACGGTGTTCGTGCGCAGCAGCCCCTTCAACGGCACCCGCTTCTATGCCAATGCCGCCACGGTGGCCTTACCCGTGGCCAGCAGCGACACCGCCGTGCTGCTGGGCGCCGCCCTGCCGCTGGTTGAGCGGCTGTTCCTCCCCCATAAGCCGCTGCAGAAGGCCGGGGTGCTGCTGCAGAACCTGCAGCCGGAGGGGATGCTGCAGCACCATCTGCTGGTGCCGCTGCCGGAGGCGCAGCAGCAGCGGCGCGAGCGGCTGATGGCCGCCGTCGACGCCCTCAACCATCGCTTCGGCCGCGACACGGTGCAGTGGGCCGCCTGCGGCCTGCGGCCGGGCTGGACGATGCGCCGCTCCCGCCTCTCCCGGGCGGCCACCACCCGGATCGAGGACATCCCGATCGTGCTCGCCTGACCCAAGCGGGCCTGACTAGGCGGCGGCCAGAGCCGCGATGATCATCGCCGCCGACACCGGGATCGTCTCCAGCGCATCGGCGTTGTCAAGGTAGGCGTCGAAGGAGGCGTAGCGCAGCAGGTGGGGATCGGCGCCCGTCGCGCCGCAGGCGGCCGGCCAGTCGCCGTCCTCCGGACGCACCGCGCGGTAGGCGGTGAGCGCCTCATCGGCGTCGCCACCGTCGCCGATGCTCTCGCCGTGCCAGAGGGCTTCGTAGAAGGTCATGGAGGGAACGGGGGAAGGGGCCGCGGCGACGGCCGTCGGGTCGCCTCAGCGGCCGTCGAACAGGCAGGCAATCTGGTCGCGGCCGTTGGCCTTGGCCAGCTGCAGAGCACGGTCGGCGCGGCGCAGCAGATCGGAGAAGCTGCGATCCGACGGACCCAGGCTGGTGAGGCCGCCGCTGATGTGCAACGTGACATCGGAATGGCGATGGGGACCGGGCAGCACCCCCACCTCCCGCCGGAGCCGCTCCGCCAGCGCCAGGGCCCGCTCGTCGTCGATGCCCGGCAGCAGCAGGGCGAACTCGCCATCGCCGAGCCGGCCGGCGAAGTCCTGCTCGCGGCGGAGGCGATCGAGCAGCTGGCGCAGGTGCACCAGCAGCTCGTCGCCCACGTGGTGGCCCCAGCGGTCGTTGATGCGGCGGAACTGATCGAGATCGAAGCAGAACAGGGCAAGGGAGCGGCCGTCCCGGCGGGCGGTGGTGAACTCCCGGTCGCCGATCTGCAAAAAGGTGCGGCGGCTCGAGAGGCCGGTCACCGGATCGAGGTGCGACAGACGGCGCAGTTCCAGCTCCCGCATCACCAGATCCGCCAGCCACTGCAGCTGTCGCTGCTCCACGGGCTCCAGGCGGCGCGGATCCCGGTCGATCACGCACAGGGTGCCCAGGTTGTGGCCGGCCGGACTCACCAGAGGAGCGCCGGCATAGAAGCGGATGTGGGGGTCGCCCTGAACCAGGGGGTTGTCGCGGAAGCGGTGGTCGTCGAGGGCATCGGGCACCACCATCACCCCCTCGCCGGCGATGGCGTGGGCGCAGAAGGCCACATCCCGCGGGGTCTCGCGCACCTCCAGCCCCCGGCGGCCCAGGAACCATTGCCGGTCGCGCTCCACCAGGGAGATCAGCACGATCGGGGTGCCGAAGATCGAGCTGGCCAGATCGAGGATGCGCTCGAAGTGCTCGTCGCCCTCCATCCCCGCCACGCCCAGCCGCTCAAGCTCGCGCAGGCGCTGGTCCTCGTCGACGGGGATGGGATAGGCCGCAGGCGCGGCCGCGGGCTCCGCGGCCGGGGCGGGAGATTCGGGGTCGTGGGCCAACGCATCCCCCGTGCATTTTCACGACCCTAGGCAGTCCCGAGCCAGAAAGCGGGGGGAACCCTGGGGATCGCGTGTCAGGCGGCCGTGGGAGGGATCAGCTCATCGATGGCAGTGCAGCGCAGCCGATCGAGCTCCCCCAGGTAACGGCGTTCGCTGTAGTAGGCCTCCTGGAAGCGCAGAGCGTCTCCGTTGAGCTCCGCGAACAGGGCATCGACCCGGGCCTCCATCGCCAGCCCGGCCGTTGCCAGCACGACGGCGGCCCGGGCATCGCCGGGAGAGGGATCGCAGCTGGAGGGATCGGCCTCCTCGCCCAGCAACCGGGCGATGCAGGTTTCCAAGGTGTCGAGCCGCTGGGCGCTCCAGGCATCGAGCAGGTGGCGGCAGCGGCGCAGGGTGCGCTGGCGCTCGAGCACGGCGGCAGCCCCCCGCAGCTGCAGCAGGGGTTGGCCGAGGGCCAGGAGCTGCACCTCACTGGGATGGAGCAGAGGGGTGAGCCGCTGGTGGAGGTCGGCGCGCTCCAGCAGCAGCCGGTCGCTGAGCAGCCGGGGCAGATCGAGGGCCGCCAGCTCGTGGCCGGGATCGGCGCCGCGGCTGATGGCCTCCAACCGGCCCCCACCGAGGTTGTCCTCCTCCAGCTCGCTGATGATCGCCCAGAGCAGGCGGTGGTGCTGGAGGGCGAAGTCCTCCAGCTCCCGGGTGCGCAGCTCCTGGCGCACGGCGCCCCGGTGCTCGGGGCAGTGGAGGTAGAGGCGCAGCAGATCGGCCTCGGCCCGCTCCCTGAGGCCCGCATCGCCAGGCTGCTCCCACTTGGTGGAGCGGCCATGCCAGCGCTGGCCTTTTACCTGCTGGCGCAGGTCGTCCTCGAGCTGCAGAGCCAGACGGGCCTGGCCGCCGGAGAGGCGCTCGGCCACCCGCTGCAGATAATGGCTGCGCACGGCGCTCTGAGGCAGCTTGCCCAGCAGGGCGACCAGCCCGCTGACAGCCTGCTGGAACTGGTCAGCGCGAGCCAGGTCGCGGCCTTCGAGCACCTGCTCGATCTGCCAGTCGAGCCACAGGGGAGCACCATCGAGCAGGGCGCGGTACTCGCCGCTGCCGTGTTCCTTGAGGAATTCATCGGGATCCTTGCCGGTGGGCAGCTGCAACACCCGCAGCTCCAGCTGGCCTTGCAGGGCCAGCTGCTCCACCTCGCCGATCGCACGCTGGGCTGCCCGTACACCGGCGGCATCGGTGTCGAAGTTGAGCACGAGGCGCTTGCCTTCGCAGCAGCGGCACAGCTGGGTGATCTGGGCGCGGCTGAGGGCCGTGCCCAGCGCCGCCACGGCATGGGTGATGCCGACCGCGTGCAGGGCGATCACGTCGAAATAACCCTCCACCACCACCGCACGGTCCTCGCGGCGGATGGAGTCGGCAGCGCGATCGAGGCCGAACAGGTGGCGGCCCTTCTCGAACACCTCCGTTTCCGGTGAGTTGAGGTACTTGGGCTCAGCGCCGTCGAGGCTGCGACCGCCGAAGCCGATCACCCGGCCCTGGCGGTCGCGGATCGGCACCATCAGCCGATGGCGGAAGCGGTCGTAATAGCCCGAACCACCCTTGCGCGGCACCACGAGCCCAGCCGCCTCCAGCAGCTCCGCCGGGAAGCCCTCCACCTGCTGCAGATGGGAAAGCAGGCCATCCCAGCGGTCGGGGGCGTAGCCGAGGGCGAAGGTGTCGATCGTGCTCTCGCTCAGCCTTCGCGATGTGCGCAGGTAGGCCAGGGCCTCGGATCCCTCCGGGCTGCGCAGCTGGGACTGGAACCAGCCGGCCGCCAGGGCCAGCACGCGGTGCAACCGCTCACGGCGGCCGAGCTGCTGACGCAGCCGCTCCTGTTGGGGAGCATCGAGGGTTTCGACGGGCAGCTGGTAACGGCGGGCCAGTTCCAGCACCACGTCGCTGAAGCTGGCCCGCTGGTGTTCCATCAGGAACTTGATCGCGTTACCGCCAGCGCCGCAGGAGAAGCAGTAATAGAACTGCTTGGCCGGCGACACCGTCATCGACGGCGACTTGTCGTCGTGGAAGGGGCAGAGGCCCACGAACTCGCGGCCCTTCTTCTTGAGCACCACGTGCTCGCCCACCACCTCCACGATGTCGGCCCGCTCCTTGACGGCCTCGATCGTGCGGGGGTGGAGGCGGGGCGTGCTCAATACAGGCGGGGGAGGCAGGGGAGGGAAGGCCGGGAGAGGGAGGGGGCTGGGCACACCAGCAGTGGGGCCCCATCGGCCCCCATTGTGGTGCATGGCACCAGGGCTGGAGGAGGGGAGCGGCCGGATCCGCCGCCTGCCAGGGTGAGCGCGCCCGTGAACCGGCCCGTGAGCTCCAGCCCCGCCGCCGCATCGGGCATCCCCACGGCCGCCGAGGAGCGCAGCGCCGTGCTGGCCCTGCTGCTCGGCGCCCTGGCCTTCAGCCTGATGGCGGTGTGCGTGAAGCACGTGGTGGGCCGGATCCCGGTGGCGGAGATCGTGCTGACCCGCGCCCTGCTGAACGTGGCGATGAGCGGCTGGATGCTGCAGGCCGCCGGCGTGAGCCCCTGGGGGCAGCGACGCGGCCTGCTGGCCCTGCGGGGGATCACGGGCAGCCTGGCGCTGTTCTGCGTGTACGCCGCCCTGGCGGTGCTGCCGCTGGCCACCGCCACCCTGCTGCAATACCTCTATCCCACGCTCACGGCGCTACTGGCCTGGCGCTGGCTGGGGGAGCCGATCGGCCGGCGGGTGGCGCTGGCCCTGGCCCTGGGCTGGCTGGGGGTGGTGCTGGTGCTGCAGCCGGGGGACGGCGCCCCGGCCCCGGGGGTGCTGCTGGCCCTGGGCGGCGCGCTGCTCACGGCCGTGGCCTACGTGAGCGTGCGACAGCTGGGGCGGAGCGAGCACCCGCTGGTGATCGTGCTCTGGTTCCCGCTGATGGCCCTGCCCCTGAGCCTGCCGTTCGTGCTGCTGGAGCCGGTGCTGCCCACGGCCGGCGAGGCCCTCTGGCTGCTGGGGGTGGGTCTGTTCACCCAGCTGGGACAGCTGGGGCTAACCCACGGCCTCACCCGCCTTCCCGCAGGGCGGGCCACGGCAATCGGCTATGCCCAGGTGGGCTTCGCTGCGCTGTGGGGCTGGAGCCTGTTCGGCGAGAGCCTGGCGGCCCCCACCCTGCTGGGCGGTGCGCTCATTCTGACCGCGGCCGCGCTATGCCGCGGCGGCTGAGCCTCCCGTGAATTGGGTATTTCCCCATCGGGACCATGAGGAGAGGATTAAAGGCACCGGATACCGGTCACCTTTCCGTTTCCCAGGGATTCATCCCCCATGACTGCCCACGCATTCCGTAGCCCGAAGCGCGTCAGCATCACCATCCCCCACTGCACCCACCAGAGGCTGCTCGAAATCAGTGACCAGCAGGGCCGCTCCCTGAGCAATCTCGCCGCCTACCTGCTGGAATCCGCCCTCGCCGAGGATCAGGCTCCCCAGTCCCAGCCCCTGCATCCGCTGCAACCGCTGCACCAACGGCTGCAGGCCTGAGTGCCGCGCCGGCTTATGCAGAATCAGCATCAAGACACCACTGGCTGGGCAACCCGTAACGGCCGATGAAGGCTGCCCATCCCGACGAGCACACACTCTTCCACCTGGCGGCCGAGCACTCCCCCATCGCCATGGGGCTCACCGACCCGGAGGGCCGCTACCTGGTGGTGAACGATGCGCTGGTGAACCTGCTGGGGCGCGATCGCGAGCAACTGCTGATCACCAGTTGGCAGAGCCTCACCCATCCCGACGATCTCGCCACATCCCTGGCCACCCACCAGCGGTTGCTGGAGGGCCAGTGCGACCACTACCGCCTCACCAAGCGCTATTTCCACGTCGATGGCCGTGTGGTCTGGGGCGACCTCACCGTGTCCGCCGTGCGCGAGACGGGGGGCCCGATCCGGGCGGCCCTGTTCCAGGTGGTGGACATCACCGCCATGGTGCACAGCCGGCAGCAGCTCGCCGACGAGCGCGAACGCTTCCGCCTGCTCGCCGAGTTCGGCTGCGACCTGGTGGTGATGCTCGACCCCAACCTCAAGGCGGTGTGGATCAGTTCCAACAGCGAGGGCCGCAACTGCCTGGGCTGGCCTGCAGAGGCCGAGCAGGGCGTGACCCTCGATCAACGGGTCCATCCCGACGACCTCCCCCGGGTGGCGGAGCTGACCGCCGCCCTGCTGGCCAGCGGCCAGTGGCCCGACGACTGCCTCCTGCGCATGAAGACCGCCTTCGGCGGCTACCGCTGGATGGTGGTGAAGGCGGCGCCGGTGCGGGGGCCAAGCGGCGAGATCACGGGCTATGTGTCGGGCCTGCGGGATGTGGATGAACTGGTGCGCACCCGCCAGCAGGCGGAAGTGGAGCGCCAGCGGCTGCAGGCCACCCTCGATTCCCTGCTCGACCCCCACGCGTTGATCGAAGCGGTGCACGACCACGAGGGAACCGTGGTGGACTTCCGCTATGTGGATGCCAACGCGATGGCCTGCCAGGCCGTGGGCGTGCCGCTGGAGAAGCTGCTGGGGGCCAGGGTGCTGCCGCTGGTGCCGGCCCTGCGCGATCCGGAACTATTCCGCCGCTACGTGCACACGCTCGAGAGTGGCGAACCCCTGGTGATCGACAACATCGTGGCCTGCGAGGGCGAAGGGCGTCCCCTCGCCACCTACGACGTGCGCGCCGTGAAGCTGGGCGACGGCCTTGTGGTGGCCTGGCGCGACGTGAGCGAGCGGGAAGCAGAACGAGATCCTCGATCTGCTCACCTGCAACAGCGGCGAACTGGTGGTGCGCCTCGATCTCGATGGCATCGTGCTCTGGGTCTCCCCCTCCCTGCCCTCCCTGCTCGGCTGGCAGCCCCAGGAGTGGCTCGGCCGGCGCGGCAGCGAGTTCCTCGACCACGGCGGCGGCTGTCCCGGCTACCAGGACTCGCGCCCACGGCTGCTGGCCGGCGAGTCGCTGATCTGCCGCGATCGCATCCGCGCCCGCGACGGGTCCCTGCACTGGCTGGAGAGCTACGTCACCCCCTACCGCGATTTCCAGGGCGCCATCAGTGGCATGGTGCTCTCCTGCCGCTTGATCGACGAGCAGGTGGCAGCCCAGGAGGCTCTGGTGCGCAAGGGGGAGGAGCTCAAACAGAAGCTGCGCACCAGCCTCTCGGCCGCGTCGATCGCCCACGAGATCAAGAAGCCCCTGAGCCTGCTGCTGCTGCACAGCGAACAGGCCCAGCGGCAGATCGAGATCGCGGATGGGGCGCCGAAGCCCCTGAGCGAGCTGGTGGGCCTGATCCAGCAGGAGGCCCGCACCGTGGTGAGCACGATCGAACGGATGAACGCCCTGCTGCGCAGCGTGCCCACCGAACCTGAGCCGCTGGATCTGGGCACCGTGGTGCGCAGCAGCCTGCTCTACCAACGCCCCCAGCTGCAGCGCCTGGGCATCGACCCGGAAACGGCCGGCCTGGAGCAACCATGGCCGATCCGCGGCGACGGCGGCCAGCTGCAGATCGCCCTCAACAACCTGATCGAGAACGCCTTCGACGCCCTGGGCGATCCGCCCGCCCCCGGGGCCCGGCTGCGGCTGAGCCTGCAGCGGCAGGAGCAGGAGGTGGAGCTGGCGGTGGAGGACAGCGGCCCGGGCTTCAGCAAGCTGACCCTCGAGCAGCAGCCCCTGCGCACCACCAAGCCCCAGGGCACCGGCCTGGGGCTCTATCTGGTGGAGCAGATCTGCAGCAACCACGGCGGCCGCCTGGAGCTGGGGCGCTCCCCCCTGGGGGGAGCCGCCGTGCGCATCCGCCTTCCCCTCGATCGGCTGCCGACGGCCTAGGCGGGAGGCATCTCAGGCTCGAGCGGTGGAGCGGGAGGAAAGGCGACGAAGTTCTGGAGCACGGCCAGGCGGATGAGCTCGGCACCGCTCACGCCGAGCTTGGCGGCGATGTTGCGGCGGTGGGTGTCCACCGTGCCCAGCGAGAGTCCGAGGCTGCGGGCGATGGCCTTGCTGGCCTCGCCCTGGCCCAGGAGGTTCAGCACCACCCGCTCCCGGGGCGTGAGGCTCTCCAGCCGCTGCGGGTTGAACGGTGAATGCTGATCGGCACCGAGCGCGTCGTGGACGTAGCCAGCCACCTGGGCCACGAGCTGATCGCAGGCCTGGGTCTTGTCCAGCACGGCGAGCACGGCCGGCTGCAGGGCATCGGGGCAGAGGAACTGGTTGGCGTGGGAGGAGAGAACCAGCACCCTGGCCTCCGGCACCACCGCCAGCAGGTGCTCCGCCACCACCAGGCCGGACCCATCGGGCAGATCCAGATCGAGGATCAGCAATCGGGGATGGTGCTGATCGATCGCCGCCAGAGCGTCGGCCACGGTGGGGCTGATCGCCAGGACCTCCAGATCGAAGGAGCTGCGCAGCAGGCCCGCCACCAGCTGGGCGAACATCGCTTGATCCTCCGCTATCAGACAACGACGGGGCATGGCTGCGGGGATCCGGACACGAGGCAAGTCTAGAGTCAATAGTTTTACCGTCTTATGAGATTCAGGTCCGCTTGCTCTCCCCCGGCAGCGGCAGCGGATGGGTGGTCCAGGTCTGCTCCGCCCCCGCCGAAGGGCCACTGGGCAACGCCAACCGCCAGCTCTCGCCCCGCTCCCCCTGCTCCAGCCACAGCTCGAACGGGCTGTCCACCCGGATCGGGTCCCCCGCCAGCCGCCAGTCGAAGCGGCCCCGCAGATGCAGGCCCCGGGCCGCACCGATCCGCGCCGGCTCCTGCTCCTCCACCCGCACCCGGCTCACCTGGGGCAACCCCACCGCCTCCAACTCCAGCGCCCGGGCGATCGCCCCCTGGGTGAGCTGGATCTGCAGGGCCAGGGCATCCAGCAGCACCCCGTGGGGCGGCTGACCGCGCAGCAGGCCGCAGCCCCCCAGGCCGGCGGCCAGCAGCAGCACCAGCGCCAGCGCCAGGGCGGCGAGCGGCCGCCGCAGCGGAGCGGGGGTTGGCAAGGCAGGCAGCATGGGGCACGGTGCGCGTGTCTCCATGATCGGCTGGCTGCAAGGTACGGTCGCCGAACCGTGGCAAACGGCACCCCGCTGCGGTGTGCTGCTGATCTGCAGCGGGGTGGGTTACGAAGTGCAGCTCGGCCGGCGCCAGTGGGAGGCCCTGCCGCCAGTCGGCGGCGAGCTGGGCCTGCACATTCACCACAGCGTGCGCGAGGACGCCTGGACCCTGTTCGGCTTCCCCCGGCGCGAGGAGCGCGAGCTCTTCCGTGAACTGGTGGGCGTCAGCGGCGTGGGGCCGCAGATGGCCCTCGGCCTGCTGGGGGAAATGGAAACGGGCGAGCTGGTGCGGGCGATCGTGCAGGCCGACCTGCGGCGGCTGGCCCAGGCACCAGGGGTGGGCAAGCGCACCGCCGAGCGGCTGTCGGTGGACCTGCGCACGAAGCTGCAGGGTCGCTACGCCGGCGCGGCGGGCATCAGCGCCGAGGTGATCGCCCTCGAGAGCGGCGGCGCCGGCGGCGAGGGCCCCAGCGACGCCAGCCGGGCGGAGGTGCAGGCCACCCTGGAGGCCCTGGGCTACGAAACCCTGGAGGTGCACCGCGCCCTGCGGGCCGTGGCCGCCGCCGGCCTGGCGGCCGATGCCCCCGTCGACGACTGGATCCGCGACGGCCTGCGCTGGCTCGCGCGCTCCGCCGCCTGAGGGCCGGGAACCCCGCGCGTTAGGCTCTCCGTTTGACCGCTAGGGCCAAGGGGCCGTTCATGTCGCTCACCACCACCAAGAAGCAGGAACTGATCAACTCCCACCAGACCCACGGCACCGACACCGGTTCGGTGGAGGTTCAGGTGGCGATGCTGAGCGAGCGCATCAACCAGCTGAGCGGCCATCTGCAGAAGAACATCCACGACTTCTCCTCCCGCCAGGGGCTGCTGAAGATGATCGGCCGCCGCAAGCGCCTGCTCGGCTACCTGCGTGCCCAGAGCCAGGAGCGCTACGCCGCCCTGATCGAGAAGCTCGGCATCCGCGGCTGAGCCCGGAATCATGGCTCGTTCGCGCAAGCCGAAGGCGTTCGGGACCCCGCCGCCGGCACCCCCGGCCCGGGCCGGGGGTGCCAAACCGCGGGCCCGCGTGATCCCGGACGCCGTGGCCGGGCGCATGGCTCGCCGGATTGCCATCGCCACCGGCATCCCCAGCGTAATGGGCATGGGCGTGTTCATCGGCAGCTACCTGCTGGTGAGTCGGGGTGTGCTCGACATCCCCCCAGTGGTCACCCTGATGGCCTCCGGTGCCTGCTTTCTGCTCGGCCTGCTGGGCCTGAGCTACGGCGTTCTCTCCGCCAGCTGGGAGGACGCCCCCGGGAGCCTGATCGGCAGTGAGCAGATCGTGCTCAACATCGGCCGCCTTCGCCAGTCGGTGCGCGAGATGCGCAGCGGCGGCACCTAGGCCACCGGCCGCACCACCAGCAACCCCGCCGCCTCACCGATCACCCGGGGCAGCGCCACCAGTTCCATTTCTGCTTCGCGGCTGGAGCGGTCGGCCCCCACAAGCGGCATCCGCCGCAGCAGGGACTCCGGGCTCTCGCCCTGCTCGGCAGCCTGCACAAGGGCCTCCGCCTGCTCCACGATCTGTGGACACACCTCCACCAGAGCCAGGCCCGCCATCGCGGCGGCGGAGCGGCCGGTGAGCTCGGCCAGATGGTCGTTGGCCATCAGCAGCCGCAGCCGGGGATCGAGCACGGCCACCCCGAAGCTGCGGCAGTTGTAAACCGCCTTGAAGGTGGCCGACACCTGGTCGGCGTGCTCCTGCTCGTCGTGGCTGCGGGTGACATCACAGAGGGTGCCCACCACGAAGCAGTCGCTGTCGTCGTGCATCACCTTCGCCGACTCCTCCACCCAGATTCTGCGGCCGTCGCGGGTGGTGAGGCGGTAGCGCAGCGACCATCCCTCCCGCGTCACGTCGCGGCTGGCGCGCACCCTCTCCCGGTCGGCCTCGTCGATCGCGCCATCCAGCAGGGCGGGGCTGTCGCACAACTCGGCCGGCGTCCAGCCGGTGAGCGCCTGGAAGCGGCGGCTGGCATAGAGAATGCGCTTCATGCCGGGATCGCGCTTCCACACCGCCTCCTGCAGAGCATCGGTGAGGCGCGTGAACTCGTTGAGAGCCGCCTCCGCCGCCCGCCGCAGGCCCACCATCTCCGACACGTCGGTGAGGGTGATGATCGCGCCGCGGCGGCGGCCGTCGCGCTCCAGGTAGGGCATCATCTGCACCAGATAGGCCACCTCCTCGCTGCCGGCCTCCAGGGTGCGGCGGCTCTCGCCGGCCACCACCGACTCCAGCGCCTCCCGCAGCCCCGGAAGTGGCACGGTGGTGGGCACCGTCAGCAGGGGCTGGCCCAGGTCGTCCTCCATCAGGGCGAACACCCGCACCGCCAGGGGGGAGTAGCGGGTCACCCGCAGCTGGCGATCCACGATCACCATCCCCTGGTTGAGGGAGGTCTGGATGTTCTCCAGGTCGTTGCTCAGCAACTGCAGCTCATCGCTGCGGGCCCGCAGCTGCTCGTTGAGCGTGCCGAGTTCCTCGTTGGTGGCCTGCAGCTCCTCGTTGGAGGATTCCAGCTCCTCGTTCGACGACTGCAGCTCCTCCGAGGAGGCCTGCAGTTCCTCGGAAGAGGCCTCCAGTTCCTCGTTCGCCGCCTCCAGTTCGGCCAGCGACTGGCGCAGGGAGGTCTGACTGGCGAGCAGTTCCTTCTCCAGCCGCTCGATCTCGCTGTCGAAGACCGGATCCCGGGCGGCCAGGGCGGCCGAGACTTTCCCCCCCTCCATGGCGGTCTCCGCCACGAACGAGAGCATGGTCATCCGGTTCTCGCCCAGCTCCAGGGGGCGGGCCTCGAGATGAAGGGAGGTGTCCTGCCCCTCCAGCCGCAGGGAGGGGCTGCGCACCGCCACCCCATCGGCGCGCACCAGCAGGAACAGGGCCCGGGCCTCCGTCTGGAGCTCCGGGGCCAGGAAGGCATGCACCCCGGTGCTCAGCCGCCCCTCGGGCAGGCGGCAGTAGGGGGAGACATCGCCGATCACCTCCACCACCTGGTGGTCCTCGTCGAGCACCAGGCCCGGGGGGCAGAAACTGCGCACCACGGCCGTGAGCAGGCTCATGTGCTGCTCGGGCACCGATTCGCGCGCCACGGTCATCCGGCCGCCGGGCAGATGGGGCCAGAGCTGGCGATGGATCGGCACCGGCAGGACCGGCCGCTGGCGCTCCCGCACCTCCGGCAGCCGGCGATACACGTGGTACTCGCTGTCGAGCACCTCGAAGCCCGGGGAACGGGCTCCCAGGGATTCGGAATTGCCCAGGAACAGCAGGCCCCCGGGCAGCAGGCTGAAGCGGAAGAAGCGCAGCACCCGCTCCTGCAGCGGCGCGGTGAAGTAGATCAGCGTGTTGCGGCACGACACCAGGTCGAGCCTGGGGAAGGGCGGATCCTGGCCCACGTTGTGGCTGGCGAACACGGCGCAGGCCCGCAGCCGCTCGTGGATCACCAGCTCGCCCCCCTGCTCGCTCACGAACCGCTGCCGCAGCTCGGCGGGGATCGCAGGGGCCTCCGACACCGGGTAGGCGGCATGGCGCGCCACCATCAGGCTGTGCTCGTCGAGATCGGTGCCGAAGATCTTCAGCTGGCCGGCCAGATCGGCCGGATGGCCCATCACCTCGCTGATGAGCATGGCCAGGGAATACACCTCCTCGCCGGTGGCGCAGCCCGGCACCCACACCCGCACCGGCCCGGCTTCCTCCCGATTCTCTAGGTAGGCGGTCAGGCAGCTCTTCAGCCCCTCGAAGGCCTGCCCATCGCGGAAGAACGAGGTGACGGTGACCAGCAGGTTCTGGAGCAGGGCCCGGGATTCCTCCGGATCCGCCTCCAGCAGGGGCAGATAGTCGTCGATGGCGGCGATCTGGCGGATCGCCATGCGGCGCTGCAGCTGGCGCCGCAGCGTCGATTCCTTGTACTCCGAGAAATCGATGCCGGTGTCGTGCTTCAGCTGGGCGGTGATCGTGGCGAGATTCACCGGCATGTCCACCACGCGGGGCGGGGCGATCCAGCCCGCGCTGCCCCCCAGCAGCTCGCTGATGCGCGGCCCGATCTGGGCGGGCTCGAGAATCAGGTCGGCGCCGCCGATCGAGATGGCGGCCGACGGCATGCCGTCGAACTTCGCGCTGGCCGGCGTCTGGGCGATGGTGAGCCCCCCGGCCGCCCGCACCGCCCGCAGCCCTCGGGCCCCATCGGAGCCGGTGCCGGAGAGCACCACCGCCACGCCCTGCTCCTTCCAGTGGTCGGCCAGGGAGTCGAACAGCAGATCGATGCAGGGGCTGGGCCCGAAGCGGGCCTCCGGCTCCCGGATCCGCAGCACATCCTTCTCGAGCAGCAGATCGTGGCGCGGAGGCCCGACGACAATCACGTCGGGGGTGAGCCGCCGCCCGTCGCTGGCGGCGATCACCGGCAGGCGGGTGGCCCGCGCCAGCAGATCCACGATCAGGCTGCGGTGCTCGGGCGCCAGGTGCTGGGCCACCACGTAGGCCGTGGTGCCCCCGGCCTCCAAGCCGCCCACGAAGGCCTGCAGAGCCTCCAGCCCCCCCGCAGATGCACCGATCGCCACCACATGGCGCAGCACGGCGGGCTCCGGAGCCCCCGAGGCATCGGCCCGAGCCTGTGGGCGTGTGGCTTCCTCCCCGGGATCGCTTCCCTGCGTACGGCGTCGCGTCATGCCCGGAATCCCCTCACCCTGCGGCAGGCTAGAGACCTGCCCCCACGCCCCCGCAGACGCCCGGCCGCTGGCGGTGCGCCGGGCAGGAGAAAGTCCTTAAAGTGTGGGCGGCTGCTGGGCGCCCGGCCGTGGACCACACTGCCGCGAAACCCGAGCCTGCCCCACCGGATCCAACCCGAGCGGGGCTCGGGCGGCGAGAGAGGAGCCAGCGACTGAAACCGGCCCCGGAGCCGGCGGAGCCTCCCGCACTGGCCAATCCCTTCCACGGGCCTCTCCAGTGGTTCCCCGACCCTGCCGAGCGGGTGGAACTGCTGGCCGCCGCCCTGCCCCTGCGCCAGATCCTGCCCCTCACCAGCGGCGAACCCGACCGGCAGTGGCTGGCCTCCCTGCCACTGGGCGGCCTGCAGCTCACGGCGCTGGTCGCCACCTCCACCCGCCTGCTGCTCCATCGCCAGAGCGGCATCACCGTGCTGCTCGGCTACGGCGGCGAGCTGCGCCTCCGCCTGGCCCATCGGATCGCCCCCTGTCGCCCGGACTCGCTGCTGCTGCTCGGCGGTGAACCCTGCCTCTGGGAGGGGCAGGCCTGGAGCGTGGTGGCCCTGCAGGTGCCCACCGAATCCCTGCTCGCGGCCTGCCAGGAGATGGCGGGCGAGGAAGCCAAGCCCTCGGCGTGGAAGCGGCTGATCCACACCACCAGTGCCTTCGCGCTGGGCAGCGACGACGAGACCGTTCCCCTGCAGCAGGCCCTGCGGCACCTGGTGGCGATGATCGCCGAACTGGCCGACCTGGGCGAGCCGGGCGAGAGCCTGCTCCAGCGCCTGCAGCTGGAGGAACCGGCCCTGCGGCTGCTGGCGGCGCTGCTGGTTCCGGAGCTCCGCCGACCCCGGCCCCTCGAACTCGCCCGGCAGCAGCCGGCGCGGGATTCCTTCGCCGAGCTGCTCACCTACATCCAGGGGAACCTGGCCAAACCGCTCAATTTCAGCGAACTGGAGGCCCACAGCCACTATTCGCGCCGGGCCCTGCAGTACGCCTTCCAGGAGCGGCTGGGCTGCACCGCCTCCCAGTGGATCCGGGGCCAGCGGCTCGATCTGGCCCGCCGCTGTCTCGAGCATCCCCAACACGACGACACGGTGAGCTCGATCGCCACCACCTGCGGGTACCGGTCGATGAGCCTGTTCAGCATCGATTTCCAGCAGCGCTTTCACGTGAAGCCCTCCCAGGTGCTGCGCGAAGCCCGGGCCTCGCACCCGGGATGAAGGGGCCAGCAGGGCCCGCTACCACGGGACTGGGGAAACTCAGGACTCCGGAAACGAGCTGAGCGAGGCCTCCAGCAGGAAGGCGGCCAGGTTCGAGAGGGAGCGGCCCTCCTGGTCGCTGCGGCTCAGCAGCGCTTCGTGGATGTGATGGGGCACGGTGATCGACACCCGCACTGGGCGTCGGAACAGGGGGGACGTGGATCGTTGCGCAGAGTTCATAGAGAGAGTTCTCCTCAGTGCCGTCGTTCTACGACCAATCCGCTGCAGGCCTGGGCCAGGATGAGGCGGAACGCCCCTTTCCGGGGCAAGCGCTGCATCTGGTAGACAGGCCTGCACCTTTCTGCCAGGGGCAGGGGGCCCTCAGGCAGCGGCCAGGGGGGAGCGCAGGCTGGCGGCGAAGTCGGCCGAGGCCAGGGTGGCCACCGCCGCGGGCGCATCAGCCACGCAGAACTGGTGGCCCAGCCGTACGAAGCACCCCCCCGCAGGCCCCTGCACCCGCGCCACCACCGGCACCCGCACCCCCACTTCGTCCTGGGCGGGGCGATGGCGGGTGAGGCATTCCCTCAGGCGATGCTGCACGGCGATGTCGCCCGCCTGCTCCGCCGCCAGGTCGACCAGCACCAGCTGCAGGTCGTCGAGGCTGCGGCAGTCGTCCACGATCAGCTGCACCCGATCATCGCGGCGGTCCACCGAGGCCCAGAGCATCAGCCGCGCATCCACCATCAGGTGATCGGCGAGCCGGGCATAGGCCTTGGGGAACACCACCGCCTCGCAGGAGCCGGTGAGATCCTCCAGCTGCAGCACCGCCATGCGGTCGCCTTTGCGGGTGGTGACCTGGCGCAGCTCCGGCACCATCACCACCGCGCTCACCTTGGCCTTGTCGGCCTGCTCCTCCAGCGACGCCAGGGCGATCGGCGAGAGCAGCCGCACCGAGCCCGCCAGCTGGCGCAGGGGGTGGTCGGAGAGGTAGAAGCCCAGCAGCTCCTTCTCCAGCTTCAGCTTCTCCTGCGGCGGGTAGTCGCTCACCGCGGCCGCCCGGGGGGCGGTGGAGAGGTCGGCGGGTCCGCCCGCCTCCTGGGCCGGTGCCGCCAGCAGATCGAACAGGTTGCCCTGGCCGCTGGCCCGGTCCTTCGCCCGCGAGCCGGCCCAGTCGAGCACCAGGTCGAGGTCGGCCATCAGCTGGGCCCGGTTGCCGCCGGGCTCCAGGGCATCGAGGGCGCCGCAGTGGATGAGCGATTCCAGCGCCCGGCGGTTCAGCGCCTGGGAGGCGATGCGGTCGCACAGGTCGGCCAGGGAGCGGAAGGGGCCATCGTTGCCGCGGGCCTCGATCAGCTGGCGGATCGCCCCCTCCCCCAGATTGCGCACCGCCGAGAGGCCGAACAGGATCCGGCCCTCGGTGGGGGTGAAGTCGATGCCGGAGGCATTCACATCCGGGGGCATCACCTCGATCCCCATCGCCTGGCAGTTGGCGATGTAGCGCTGCACCCGGTCGGTCTGGCCCGCATTCACCGTGAGCAGGGCGGCCATGTAGGCCACTGGATAGTGGGCCTTGAGATAGGCCGTCTGATAGGTGACGGCCCCGTAGGCGGTGGAGTGGCTCTTGTTGAAGCAGTATTCGGCGAACAGCACCATCTGCTCGAACAGCGCTTCGGCGATCTTCGGATCCACGCCCCGCTCGGTGGCCCCCTGTACGAACAGGCTCTGGTGCTTCTCCATCTCGCTCTTCTTCTTCTTGCCCATCGCCCGCCGCAGCAGATCGGCCTCGCCGAGGGAATAGCCAGCCAGATCCTGGGCGATCTTCATGATCTGCTCCTGGTACACCATGATTCCGTAGGTTTCCCGCAGGATCGGCTCCAGCTTGGCGTGGGCGAAATCGATCGCCTCGCGGCCATGCTTGCGGTTGATGAACTTCGGGATCAGGCCGGCATCCAGCGGACCCGGCCGGTAGAGGGCCAGGATCGAGGAGATGTCCTCCAGGGAGGAGGGCTTGAGATCGCGCACGATCTGCCGCATGCCGCTCGATTCCAGCTGGAAGATGCCCTCCAGATCGCCGCGGGCCAGCAGGCCGTAGGTGGCCGGATCATCCATCGGCAGGCGATCGGGATCGAGGCGCTCGCCCTCGGCGCGGGCCACCAACTCGATGGTTTTCTCGATCATCGTGAGGTTCTTGAGGCCGAGGAAATCCATCTTCAACAGCCCCATCGACTCCACGTCCTCCATGAAATACTGGGTGATCACCTGGCCATCGTTGTTGCGCTGCAGCGGCACCAGTTCATCGAGCGGTTCGGCCGCGATCACCACGCCGGCGGCATGCACGCCGAAGGTTTTGTTGGTGCCCTCGATCCGCATCGCCAGATCCACCCAATGCTTCACCTTGGGATCGTTCTGGTACTTCTCGCGGAACTCGGGCGTGGGTGATTCCTCGCCGATCATCTCCTTCAGCTTCGCCGGCTTGCCGCGCACCACCGGGATCAGCTTCGCCAGCCGGTCGGCCTCGCCGTAGGGGATGTCGAGCACCCGAGCCACATCCTTCAGCACCGCCTTGGAGGTCATGCGGTTGAAGGTGATGATCTGGGCCACCTTGTCCTCGCCGTAGCGCTCAGTCACGTACTCGATCACCTCACCGCGGCGCTCGATGCAGAAGTCGGTGTCGATATCCGGCATCGACTTGCGTTCCGGGTTGAGGAAGCGCTCGAACAGCAGCCCGTGCCGCACCGGATCGATGTTGGTGATGCCCAGGGCATAGGCCACCACCGATCCCGCCGCCGAACCCCGCCCCGGCCCCACCGGGATGCCGTTCTCGCGTGCGAAGCGGATGTAGTCCCACACCACCAGAAAGTAGGTGGGGAAGCCCATCTGCTCCATCACCTCCAGCTCGAAGACCATCCGCTCGCCGTACTCGCCCTCGATCGGCGCCCCCTCCGGCAGCTCCAGGCGCGCCCTCAGCCCCTGCTCGGTCACCTCGCGCAGGTAGCTCACCGGCGTGTGCCCCTCTGGGATCGGGAAGCGGGGCATCTGGTAGCGGCCGAGGATGTCGTAGTCCTCCACCTTCTCGGCCACCCGTGCCGTGTTGGCCACCGCCTCCGCGATCACCTCCTGAGGCAGGTGGTCGGCGAACAGGCCGAGCATCTCCTGCTCACTCTTGATGTACTCGGTGCCGGTGTAGCGCAGACGCTTCTCGTCGCTGATCAGCTTGCCGGTGAGCACGCACAGCAGCGCGTCGTGGGCCTCCACATCGTTCTTGGTGAGGTAGTGGGCGTCGTTGGTGGCGATCAGGGGGATGCCCAGCTCGGCGCCGATGCGGGCGATCTCCACGTTCACGATCCGGTCTTCCATGCCGCCGTGGTCCTGGATCTCCAGGTAGAAGTCGTCCCCGAAAACCTCCCGGTACCAGGACGCCACCTCGCGGGCCACCTCGGGGCGCCCCCGCAGGATCGCCTGGGGGATCTCGCCGCCCAGGCAGGCGGTGGCCACGATCAGCCCCTCGCTGTACTGCCGCAGCAGGGCCTTATCGATGCAGGCCCGGGAGAAGATCCCGCGGCCGCGCATGCCGCGCAGGTGGCTGATGCTGGTGAGCTTCACCAGGTTGCGGTAGCCGGTGGCGTTCCTGGCCAGCACCACCAGGTGATAACGCCGCTCACCCTTCACCCACGGCTGCTCGATCGAGCCGTTGATCACATACATCTCGTTGCCGATGATCGGCTTGATGCCGGCCTTGGTGCACAGCTTCAGCAGCTCGATCGCCCCGTACATCACCCCGTGGTCGGTGAGGGCCAGTGCCGGCATGCCCAGCTCCACCGCCCGCTCCACCATCGCCGGCAGCTGGCTGGCGCCATCCAGCAGGCTGTAGTCGCTGTGGTTGTGGAGAGGGACGAAGGCCACGGCGTCGGAGGGCAGCGCCACCACAGGATGCGGTCAAGCCTACCGGGCACCACCAGATCTGGTGCCCTGGCTACCTGGCCGCCTGGAGGTTGGGGCAGGGCATGGCCCACAGGGTCTTGAGCTTGGTGGCCTGATCGGTGTCGCCCTTGGCGGTGAGCTGGTTCACGGTCAACTGAATCCGCTCACAGTCGACCTGCTTCTCGAGATTGGCTCGCTGGGTCCGGAGATCCTGAAGCTCCCGTTCCGCCTGCTGACGCTTGGCCTGCTGCTGGCCATCGGCTGCCTGGAGCCGGCTCGCCCCTGCGTCCATCTCCCTGAGCTGCAGTTGCAGGGCAGCCTCACGCTGGGAGGCGGAATCGAGTTCGTTCTTGAGCGCCAGTTCGCCCTCCATCCGTTGCATGGCCTCGCGGTTGGCCTGATCCTGGCTCGCCTGGGCCTGAGCCTGGGCGGCCCGGGCCCGGGCCTCGGCTTGAAGCCGTTGCTGATGCTGGGTGTTGAGGATGGCGAAAGCACCCACCGCCAACACCACGGCAGTCACCAACACCAGCCAATTCCTGTTCTGCCGATTGGAGAGGTTGTCCATACTCCGCTCTAGTCAGCTCTCAGGGCTGCGTAGCCAGATCTGTGCGGCAGATCAGTGGCAGATGTGCCTTTGCTGCCTGTCCGAGTCCGGAGTCAATGATCACAGACCTGCGCATTGCTGGCCTACGATGGCGGCCAAGTGCACCGACCGACGTTTAGGGCGTCCGCATCATCCACGAACTTGAAGATCCTTCCATCCTTGCGGATGTATCGGAAATCATCGATCAGTGCCCCCTGGTTGGTGTAGACGTAGCGTCCTGCTGACGCAGGGCCGGTCCATTCAAGCCACTGGGTTTCGAATTCCGATGGCCTTCCCCCAACGCCCCTTCTGAGCTCTGTCACCTTCAACAGTTTCAGAGGGATGGGACCTGTGCCGCCCTGATAAAGAACGGAGCCATTGGAATCGCTGTCAGATCCAACGTCAAACTGAATTCTGATCAGAGGTTGCACGCCGATGGATCTCAGGCAGCGGACGTTCTCCTGATCGGCCGAAACGGGTAGGGCCGCAACCATCAACAGCAGCAGGAGGGCCAGGTGTCGCTTCATCCGTGGCTCCATAGCAATTGGTCGATCCATCAGTCGCGTCCAACCGGTTGGGAGACGTGCTGATGGGCCACCTTCCAGTGGCCCTCACGCCTGAGGAGACAGAACGTGATGCGCACGGTATCGCCAAACGTCTGACCATTCGGGAGCGTCCCCCTGCACTGGAGAAAACCAAAGGCATACCCCGCATCAGTTCCTGCCTGGACAGAGAGATCGTGCAACGCGAACTGCACGGTGCCCCTGGCATCCGGCTGCCAGGACTCCCAGCTGTCCCGGTATTGCGCCGCTGAGGTGTACTGCAGCGGCGACAACCCATCAAACAGCACCAGATCATCGTGATGGTTTAGGTCGAGCTTCCTGGCGCCCCCGGCGGGGCCATGGTCCTGGTCAGGCCACCAGCGCCGCCGCGGGTCGGGACTCCATCACCCGGGCCGCCTGCTCGTACTGGTGGGCCACCTGTAACAGCCGCGGCTCCTCGAGCACGCCGGTGATCAGCTGAAGGCCGATCGGCAGGCCCTGGTCGTCGAAGCCGCAGGGGAGGCTGATCGCCGGCAGGCCCGCCAGGTTGGCCGGGATCGTGAGCAGGTCGGCCAGGTACATCGCCAGCGGATCCTCGGTGTGGGCACCGAAGCGGAAGGCGGTGGTGGGGGAGGTAGGGGTGAGCAGCACGTCCACCGTCTCGAAGGCGTGGTCGAAGTCGCGCCGGATCAAGGTGCGCACCTGCTGGGCCTTGCGGTAATAGGCATCCACATAGCCGGCGGAGAGGGCATAGGTGCCGATCAGAATGCGGCGCTGCACCTCGGCGCCGAAGCCCTCGGCGCGGCTGCGGGCGGTCATCGCCGCCAGCCCCAGCCCCTGGCTGCCCTCGCTCCCCTCGCTGCGGTAGCCGTACTTCACGCCGTCGTAGCGGGCCAGGTTGGCCGAGGCCTCCGACGGCGCGATCACGTAATAGGTGGCAATGCCGTCGTCGAAGCGGGGGCAGCTCACGTCCACCAGCTCGCAGCCAAGGGAGGCCAGTAGGTCGGCGGCGGCCCGCACCGACGCCTTCACCTGGGGATCAAGCCCCTTGGCCTCGAAGCACTCACGGATCAGGCCCACCCGCAGGCCCTTGAGCGGCTGCTCCAGAGCGGCGCGGTAGTCGGGCACCGGGGCGGTGAGGCAGGTGGCGTCGCGGGGATCGGCGCCGGCGATTACCTGCAGCAGCTCGGCCGCATCGGCCACAGAGGTGGTGAAGGGGCCCACCTGATCGAGGGAGCTGGCGAAGGCCACCAGGCCCCAGCGGCTCACCCTCCCATAGGTGGGTTTGAGCCCCACCACGCCGCAGAAGGCAGCCGGCTGGCGGATCGAGCCGCCGGTGTCGGAACCGAGGGAGGCCAGGCACTCGCCCGCGGCCACGGCGGCGGCGCTGCCGCCGGAGCTGCCGCCCGGCACCCGCTCGGGGTCCCAGGGGTTGCGGCTGGGGCCGAAGGCCGAGGTTTCCGTCGAGCTGCCCATGGCGAACTCGTCGAGGTTGGTCTTGCCCAGCAGCACCGCGCCGGCCTGCCAGAGGCGATCGGTGACGGTGGATTCGTAAGGGGGGACGAAGTTCTCCAGCATGCGGCTGGAGCAGGTAGTGCGGATCCCGCGGGTGCAGAGGTTGTCCTTGATCGCCAGGGGGATGCCGGCCAGGGGCGGCAGGGGCTCGCCGGCGGCCCGGGCGGCGTCGATCCGGTCGGCGTCGGCCCGGGCACGCTCGGCGGTCACCTCGAGGAAGGCATGAACCTCGGGCTCCACCGCCTCGATGCGCGCCAGCTGCTGATCGGTGAGCTCGCGGGCGGACACCTCGCCCTGCTGCAGTCGCTCACGCCACTCGGCGATGCCCATCCACCCGTCTGCCGGTTGGGGGCGACGCTATCAGCCGGCCTCGCCCAGATCAGGGGCCTCGGTAAGGGGCTCGCCGCGGCGGGTCTGCAGGGAATGCACCTCCAGCGAGGCCGGCCCCTCGGCCCGCAGGTCGTCGAGGAAGGCCGGCAGGGCCGCATCGAGGGTGTGGCGCCGCACGAATGGACCAAACCAGTACACAGCGTCGGGAGAACGTGTCTCCACCCTCGCCCACCACGCCAGTCCGAGCCCGTTGGCAACGCTGCGGGCGGGCCAGAGCAGGGGGTTCATGGGCGCGGGATGTCGTTGGTGGGCATTCTGAAGGGCGGGCGGACGGCCGCCGCCCTGGGTGAGCATCCGATCGCCGGAGCGCGAGGCGTCAGAGCCGGATGTCGCTCTCGAAGGCATCGGTTCCGGCCACGGCGGCGGCCCAGGGGGAGGGCGCGGGTAGGTCGGCGGCGGACTCGGCCGGGGGTTCACTCAGCACAGGAGCCCCGGGTTCGGAGGCAGCCTCAGCAACAAGCTCGTCCACAGCCGGAACTTCGGCTTCCGGCTGGGCTTCCGGCTCGATGGGAGAGTCGAGCTCCTCCAAGCTCGGCTGGTCGGCCGTGATCGGAAGGCTCGGCTCGAGGGGCTCCTCGATGGCCTCCCGGGCAACGTCCTCCACGCACACCGCCTCCACGGCGTCCGGATCCCCGCCAGGCTGCTCCTCGGCCATCGGCATCGGCTCTGGGGTGGGCAGCGAGGGCCGCACCAGGCGCGGAGCCGGGGCGTTGCCGCTCAGGCCGTGCATCCAGCCGCGACGTGCGATCTCGTAGAGGAGCAGGGCTGTGGCCACCGAAGCGTTGAGGCTGGGAGTGGAGCCCCGCAGGGGAATGCGCACCAGCTGGTCGCAGCTGCGGCGCGTGAGCATCGACAGGCCGTCGCCCTCCGAGCCGGTCACCACCACCAGCGGCCCGGAGAGATCGGCCTCCTCCAGGCTCACCGTGCCCTCGGCCGCCAGACCCACCACCCGATAGCCCTCCTGCTTGAGGGCCTCAAGCGAACGGTTGAGGTTCACCACCCGGGCCACCGGCAGGTGCTCGAGGGCACCGGCGGCCACCTTCGCCACCGAGCCTGTGAGGCCGGCATTGCGACGCTGGGGCAGCACCATGCCATGGGCGCCGAGCGCCTCGGCACTGCGCACGATCGCTCCCAGGTTCTGCGGATCGGTAAGGCCGTCGACGGCGATCAGCAGAGGCGATTCCCCCACCCCCCGACAGCCCTCGATCAGGCTGGGGAGATCAAGGGTTTCGGCGGCGGCGGGCTGCAGCACGATGCCCTGATGCACGGCGCCACCGCTGATCTGGCCCAGGCGCGCCCAGGTCACCTCCTCCACCAGCACGCCCGACGACTTGGCCTCGCGCAGCAACTGGAGGAAGCGGGGGCTGAAGCGCATCTCGGGGGTGCACCAGATACGGTGCACCGGCCGGCCGCTCTCCAGCACCGCCTGGGCGGAGTGGCGACCCCAGATCAGATCCGAGGGGGCCGCACCGGCGAAGGAATCGCCTTCACCCGGCTGGAGGGAGGCCCGTTCGCCGGAACCCTGCCCAGGAGCCTCCGGAGCGGCGAAGGCGGGCCGGCCGCCAGCGCCGGCGCGCCCGCCGAAGGGCCGGGGTCCGGGTCGATCGCCGCTGCGGAAGCGTCCGCCCGGCCGTTCGACCCGGCGAGCCTCGCCGCTGCGGGACGCCGGGAGGCGACCACCACCGAAGCGATCACGATCACCCTCAGCGGCACCGGCGCCGAAGCGGCCCGAGCCGGGGCGGCTGGGGCCGTTGCGGGGAGGCCCGAAACGGGAGGGAGCAAAGCGTGCGGGTCCGCGCCGATCGGCGGGGCCCCCTCCAGCGGGGCCACCGCGCTCATCTCCGGGACGATCGAAGGAGCGCCCCCCGAACGCGGGCTTCTCGAAGGGCCGACGGCCGTAGCTGCCCCGCTCCGATGGTCCCCGATCGCCGGGGCCTCGCTCATAGGGACGCCCCTCGGCACCGGGCTCCCGCTCCCGCCAGCCACCGCCGTCCTCACTCTCGCGGCGGCGCGGTGGCCCGAAGCGGCTGGGCGATCGTCCCCCAGGCCGGGAGCCGGGGCGACTGCCGGATGGACCACCCGGTCGGCGGGATCCACGGTCCGGCCTCGAATCAGGACGGCGATCGGGACGGGGGCTCATGGTCGGGAGGCGGTGAGAACGGTCGGCTCGACTCGAGTTGGTCCAGCAGTTCGGCCAGACGTGCGGGATCCCGGAGGAAGAGCCATCCCAGCATCGTCTCAAATCCCGTGGCCTGCCCATAGATCACCGCCTCCCCACGACGCGGTCCGCGACCGGCGCGGTTGCGCCCCCGGCGCACCAGGTCCCGCTCGCCATCGCGGAGCAGCGGCTCCAGGCGGGCCAGTGCGGCCGCCTGAGCCTCGGCCCTCACTTCCGCCACCACCGCCCGGTGCAGATCGCGGGAGCGGCCGGCCTGGCGACAGTGGCGCAGCCGCTGGTGCAGCTCCCAGACCGCGTCGCCCAGCCAGGCAAGCTGCAGCGGGCCTGGTTCCGGACCCGCCGAAGCCTCCGCCGAGGCATGTCCCCCGAGCCAGGCGGAGGGACGCTGGAGCGGCTCAGGCGGGGGTGATGTGGCCAAGGGCCGTGGCCAGATCCGGCTGCAGATGCAGAAAATCCTCCAGGCGCACCAGCTTCACCGTCTGCACCACCCGCGCATTGCCCACCACCACGAAGCGCACACCCCGATCGTTGCAGTGCTTGGCGAGCTGCACCAGGGCCCCCAGGCCCGAGGAATCGATGAAATCGATCTTGCTCAGATCGATCACCAGCGGGAGCTGCGTCCCGTTCTCGTGCTCGGTGATGAAGGTGGTGAACTGCTTGTCGGAGTAGGCATCCAGCTGGCCGGTGAAGCTGAACAGCAGGCACTGCTCCTGACGTTCACAGCCCCCACGCAGGGAGACGGTCAGTCGCTGCAGGTCGGTGATGGCTCGAACCCTCGTCGGCGGTCGCGTGGAGTGTAGAGAGGGTGGAGGGTCCTGGCAGATCCGCAACGAATCGTGGCGGCGTCGGCCGATCCGCTGCGGCCTTCTCCCGCTGTCAGCGGCGCTCCTCCATCAGGGAGGTGAAGCGGCCGAAGTGGTGGTCGGCGTCGTGCGGGCCGGGGCTGGCCTCCGGGTGGTACTGCACGCCGAACACCGGCTGGTCGCGCAGAGCCAGCGCCGCCACGGTGCGGTCATTGAGGTTGAGATGGGTGATGGCAACCCGCTGGGCGGGAAGGCTGTCGGCGTCGATGGCGAAGCCATGGTTCTGGCTGGTGATCTCCACCTCGCCGGGGGAGCCGCAGGGATGGTTCAGGCCGCGGTGCCCGTACGCCAGCTTGAAGGTGCGCCCGCCCAGGGCCAGACCGAGAATCTGGTGACCCAGGCAGATGCCGAACACCGGCAGGTCGGGGCGTTGGAGCAGATCGCGGGCCAGGGCGATGCCCCTGGTCACGGCCGCCGGATCGCCAGGACCGTTGGAGAGGAACACCCCCTCAGGCAGGTGCTCGAGCACCTGCCCGATGGTGCTGTCGGCCGGCAGCACGGTGACCTCGCAGCCGTGGGCAACGAGCCGCTCGAGGATCGCCCGCTTGATGCCGAAGTCAATCGCCACCACCCGGTAGGGATGCTCGGGCTGATGACGCACCCGCGCATCGAAACCCGCGGGACACAGGCTGCTCCAGCTGTAGCTGGAGGGTGTGCTCACCTGCTCCGCCAGGTTCAGGCCCGCCATCGAGGGGGCATGGCGCACCCGCTCCAGCAGTTCGGCGGGTGAGCTGCCGTCGCTGCTGATGGCGCCGTTGATGGCGCCGCCTTCGCGCAGATGGCGCACCAGCGCCCGCGTGTCCACCCCTTGGATGCCCACCACCCCATGGCGCTGCAACCAGCGGCCGAGCTCCTCCTCCGCCCGCCAGCTGCTGGCGCAGGGGGAGAGCTGGCGCGCGATCACCCCGCGCACGTGGGGCCGGGAGGCCTCCTGATCCTGGCTGTTGACGCCGGTGTTGCCGAGCTCCGGGTAAGTGAAGGTGACCAGCTGACCCTCGTAGCTCGGATCGGTCATCACCTCCTGGTAGCCGCTCATGCCGGTGTTGAACACCACCTCCCCCACAGCGGTGCCGCGGGCTCCGCAGGCCCGGCCGCGCAGCACGGTGCCGTCGGCGAGCACCAGCAGGGCGGGGTCCGGCAGCGTGCTGGGGGACGGGGTCACAGGAGGGCCTCGGCTGGGTTGATCATCCTCCCGCGTCGCCCATGGAGGGAGCGGCCAGGGCCTCCCGCAGCATGTCGAGACGAGCCCAGGGGGTGCCGGAGGCCAGGGCCTCAGCGGACCGCTCCAGACCCTCCGCCACGCTCGCGGCCTGCCCGGCGGCCCACAGCACGAGGGCGGTGTTGAGCGCCACCACATCACGCTGGGCATTGCTGCCCAGCCCCCGCAGCACCTGCTCGAGAATCCGGGCGTTGGTGGCCACATCACCTCCCTTCAGCTCATCGGCGCCAGCACGGCTGAGCCCCAGCTCCCAGGGGTCGACGAACTCGGTGCGCATCTCTCCGTTCTCCACAAGCCGGAGCTCGTTCGGCCCGGAAAGAGAGGCCTCATCAAGACCCCCATGGCCGTGGACCACCACCGCCCGCACCAGGCCGAGGCGGCGCAGGGCGTCGGCCATCGGATCCAGCAGCTCGGCCCGCGCCACCCCCAGCACCTGGTAGTCCGGGCTGAGCGGGTTCACCAGCGGCCCAAGCAGGTTGAACACGGTGCGGATGCCGAGGGTGCGGCGCAGGGGAGCGAGCCCCACCAGGGCCGGATGCCAGCCAGGTGCGAAAAGGAAGGTCACTCCCGCCTGGGGCAAGGCCTCCACCACCTGGGCCAGGGGCGCCTGCAAGCGGACCCCCAGGTTTTCCAGCACGTCAGCGGAGCCCACGCTGCCGCTGGCGCTGCGGTTGCCGTGCTTGGCCACATGAGCGCCGCAGGCCGCCGCCACGAAGGCGGTGGCGGTGGAGATGTTGAAGCTGCCGGCGCCATCGCCGCCGGTGCCGCAGGTATCCACCAGCGGCAGGGTGGGCCGCGGTGCCGGCAGGGGACAGGCCTGGCGCAGCACAAGCGCCATCGCCGCCAGTTCCTCGCCGGTGACGCCCCGGGCCCTCAGTGCGGTGAGCAGCGCCCCGGTGAGCACCGGGTCGATGCGCTCCTCCAGCCAGCCGCGCATCAGGGCGCCGGCTTCTTCACCGCGCAGATCGCCGCCGCCGAGCAGCTGCTCCAGCAGCATCGGCCAGGAGGGCGTGGGCGGCGGTGGGGGCGTCATCGGCCGTTGTCACAGGATCGCGGGCCACGGTAGAGGGGGTGGCCCGCGGTGTCCCCCGGAAGCAAGCCAAGAAAAAAGCCCGGGTGCAGGGCACACCGGGCCGGGTGATGGGGACCCCCCCACTATCACCCGAAGAGGGTGAATCTGGCGAATCGGTCGTCGATTCCGCCACCGGGTCCGTGACAAGGCCGCTTCAGGGTCCGTCGGCATCGGCGGTGTCGAATCCCGATCCCACCGCCTCGGCCGGGGCGGTGGGACCGGGTCGGAAGCCCCGGGCCCAGATCGCCCGGGTGCGCTCCTGCAGGCTGTCGCGATCGACGCCCCAGAGCCGCAGGACCCGTGCCAGGTCGTCGCGCAAATCGGCGGCGCCAGGAAAAGTGTCGTAGCGCATCAGCAGCCGGGCAGCATCCACGAGGTCGGCGTCAGCCGGCTCCTGAGCCGCCAACAAACGGTTCACGACCTCGCGGTCGCCGGCGTGGAGCGGATGGCTCTGCTCGTCCATGGGTGGGTCCACGGTCATGGAGATCCAGGGACAGGAGCCAGAAGGGGCTGCGTAGGTTAGGCCCATCACCCGCTCCTCAGCCCATGGCCGCTCTGCGGCTCGATCTGATCGGCCGCTACCTGCGACCGCACAGGCGCACCGTTCTGCTCGGCGCTGTCGCCCTGGTGGTGGTGAACGTGCTGAGCGTGGCGATCCCGCTGCAGGTGCGCAACGTCGTCGACGAGCTTCATGACGGCTTCACCTACAACGCCGTGCTCGGCCAGGCCGGCAGGATCGTGCTGCTGGCCACGGTGATGGGGGCGGTGCGGCTGCTTTCGCGCATGCTCGTGTTCGGCGTGGGCCGGCAGGTGGAGGCGGATCTCAAGCAGCGGATCTTCGACCACGTGCTCACCCAGGAGCCGGCCTGGCTGCAGGGCATCGGCAGCGGCGAGGTGATCAGCAGGGCGACCAGCGACGTGGAGAACGTGCGCCGGCTGCTGGGCTTCGCCATCCTCAGCCTCACCAACACGCTGCTGGCCTACGCGCTCACGCTGCCGGCGATGCTGATGATCGATGCGCCGCTCACCGTGGCGGCGATCGCTCTCTACCCGCTGATGCTGATCACGGTGCGCCTGTTCGGCGGCCGGATGATGCGCCAGCAGCGCCGTCAGCAGGAGGCCCTCGCCTCCCTGAGCGATCTGATCCAGGAAGACCTGTCCGGGATCAGCGCGATCAAGATCTACGGCCAGGAGCGCACCGAACGCGAGGCCTTCGCCAGTCGCAACCGCGTGTACCGCGACGCGGCCCTCGGCCTCGCGCGCACCCGCAGCACCCTCTTCCCTCTACTGGAGGGCATCTCCTCCCTCAGCCTGCTGCTGCTGCTGGCGATCGGCAGCGGCCAGATCGAATCGGGTCGGCTCAGCATCGGCGACCTCGTGGCCCTGATCCTCTATGTGGAGCGGCTGGTCTTCCCCACCGCACTGCTGGGCTTCACCCTCAACACCTTCCAGACCGGCCAGGTGAGCCTGGAGCGGGTCGAGACCCTGCTGGAGCGCCGGCCATTGGTGGTGTCGCCGCCCCATCCCCAGCCCGTCGCCGTGCCGGCCCGGGGGGCTGTCGAAGCCTGTGACCTGGTGGTTCGCTACGCGGGCGCGCCGAGGCCCGCCCTCGACGGTCTCAGCTTCCGGCTGCATCCCGGCGAACTGGTGGCAGTGGTGGGGCCCGTGGGCTGCGGCAAGACCACCCTGGCCCGCGCCCTCGGTCGCATGGTGGAGGTTCCGGCCGGCCAGCTGTTCCTCGACGGCATTGACATCACGGCGATGGCCCTGCCGGATCTGCGCGGCCAGGTGGCTCTTGTTCCCCAGGAGGGCTACCTGTTCACCGCCACCCTCGCCGACAACCTGCGCTACGGCAAACCCGACGCGCCGATGGAGCAGGTGGAGGAGGCGGCGCGCCAGGCCCGGCTGGAGGGTGACATCAAGGGCTTCCCCGACGGCTATTTCACCCTGGTGGGGGAGCGGGGCATCACCCTCAGCGGCGGGCAGCGTCAGCGGGCCGCCCTCGGCAGGGCCCTGCTGGTGGAGGCCCCCCTGCTGGTGCTCGACGATGCCCTGGCCAGCGTCGACAACACCACCGCCGCAGGCATCCTGCGCTCGGTGCGCCAGCAGCAGGGCCGCACGGTTCTGATGATCAGCCACCAGCTCTCGGCGGCGGCTGCCTGCGACCGCATCCTGGTGCTGGAGGAGGGGAGGCTGGTGCAGCAGGGCCCTCACCACGAACTGGTGGAGCAGCCCGGCGTGTATCGCCGCCTGTGGGAGAGGGAACGGGCCTCCGAGCAGCTTCAGGTCGCCTGAACACCTGAACAAAGGTCAAGATCCCTTGTCGGCCTGCGCCGGCGCGGCTTGGCTGGAGGGGGCGTCAGCTCCATCCCCCGGCCCATCCGCGCGCCGGTTCACCCGCCCGAAGGATCGATGGACACGAACCGGACCCTGCGCCTGCGCTGCACCCTCACCTTCGGCGACATCTACGGCCAGATCCTGATCTGGATGGCCGTGATCTTCGTGAGCCTGGCGGCGGGCCTGGCTCTCATGGGTGCCAGCAAACCCCTGTTCGCCCTGGTGGGCGTGGGCCTGATCCTCGTGCTCTCCCTGCCCTTTCTGCTGTTCGCCTTCACCACCACCCTGCTGAACCACATCGCCCTGGTGCCGGACGCGGAGGCCTGAGGCCCCCCCTAGGCTCGAGCCATCTGCAGATCAGGCGTGTTCGGGCTGTTCGGATCCCCTTCCCCCGCCGCCGGTGGCACCAACGCCACCGGCGGCACCATCGCCGCGATGGTGCACAACCTTCCCCACGCCGTCCTCGGCACCCCGATCGATGCCGAACCCGGGCCGGGTCAGGCGGAAGCCCTGTTCGGCTGTGGCTGCTTCTGGGGAGCGGAGAAAGGCTTTTGGCGTCTGCCTGGGGTGATCACCACCGCCGTTGGCTACGCCGGGGGCACCCTGGCGGATCCCACGTATAACCAGGTCTGCAGTGGCCGCACCGGCCATGCCGAGGTGGTGCGGGTGGTGTGGGATGCAGGCCGGATCAGCTTCGCCGATCTGCTCAAGCTGTTCTGGGAGTGCCACGACCCTACCCAGGGCGACCGCCAGGGGAACGACCGCGGCAGCCAGTACCGCTCGGCCATCTATGTGAACGATCCAGCCCTGCTGGCCCTGGCCGAAGCGAGCCGGTCCACCTACCAGGCCGCCCTCGCGGAGGCCGGCTTCGGGCCGATCACCACCGAACTCCGCGCCGACGCCCGCTTCCATTTCGCCGAGCCTTACCACCAGCAGTACCTCGCCAAGCCGGGCAGCCGGCCCTACTGTTCCGCCCAGCCCTCCGGGGTGCGCCTGGGGGCCTTCCCCGGGGCTGACTATCTCCTGCCAGCCCACATCTGGGACTCCTACGACTGGTCGGTCTCCCATTGCGTGCTGCGGGGTGACAACGCCCCGATCGCCCTTTGTTGATTCCCTCGCACCACTCCTTCGCCTCCCTCCGCCGATGACCCCCCTGCTCGCGAGCCTGGGGCTGCTTCCTCTTCTGGCCATGGGCTCCCCCTGGTGGGAGGACTATGAGCAGCGCGACAGCTACCGTTGCGACGACCGGGGCACTGTGGTGGTCGAGCGCAACGACTCCCAGGCCTCACTGATCGCCGGCCGCTACCGCTCCACCCTGTTCCGCGAAGCCTCCGATGCCCCGGGTCTGCGCTACCGCAATGACGAGATGCGTCTGATCGTTCGGGGCGACGAACTCACCGTGGAGCGGCTGCCGATGCGCCTCACCTGCACCCGCACCGACCAGGGATGACGCCACTGCCGGATCGGATCGTGATCCTGGGCCTGGTGCTGGCCGTGGGGATCTGCTTCGCCCTTGCCGCCTGGACGGCGCGCCTGACACCGTCGACCGATCCGCCGCTGCAGTGGCGTAGCCCGGAAGCGCTTCCCGCCGCACCCGGCCGCGGGGGCGCGGTGATCTGATGGTCGAACCCGAAGCGGAGGAGCGCAAGCCCCGCCCCCTCCACCCCCTGCCGCGGGGGCTGGTGGAGTTTTACGGACTGCTGGCGGTGTTGTTCGTGCTGATCCCGGAATGGATGGCCGGCGGGGCGCTGGCGGGCTTTCGCGACAGTCGGGAGGGAGCCGAACTGCCACCGCCCTCCGGTGCCTGGCAGCGGCTGCCGGAGCTGCGGCTGGCCACCATGGGGATGGCCGACCTGCGCCGGATGGCTCGCGTCCAGCGCCTGCCGGGCTACGCGAGCCTGAGCCGCGATCGGCTCACAGCACGGCTGTTGAAGCGGCTGAAACGGGCCGCCGCCAGTGGGAAGTCGCTGTGATATCTTCTGTCTCGCCGGGGCGTAGCGCAGCTTGGTAGCGCACCACTTTGGGGTAGTGGGGGTCGTGGGTTCAAATCCCGCCGCTCCGATTCCAGATCCATCCTGAAATCCCCGTTTCTAAGCCGCTTCCGCCAGGAAGCGGTTTTTTTGTGGCATCAGCCAGGCTGGCCTTACCTCCCCGCTGCCGATCCATGCGCCTCCGGTTCCTGACACAGCCCCTGCTGGCCTGCCTGCTGACACTGGTCGTGCTGCTGGGCCAGGCACCAGCCGCCCGGGCCACGTTCACACTGCCGCCACTCCCTTACCCCGCCGATGCACTGGAGCCCGTGATCGACGGCACCACGATGACGATCCACCACGACCGTCATCACGGTGCCTACGTAACCAACCTCAACGCCCAGATCGCGGCTAACCCGGCTCTGGGGGGGCTCAGCCTGGATGCACTGCAGAGCCGGATCAGGAGCTTCCCGGAGGCTGTGCGCAACAACGGCGGCGGGCACTGGAACCACAGCCAGTTCTGGGCCGTGATGGCACGGGAGGGTGAGGGTGGTGCGCCATCGGAGGAGCTGGGGGCGGCCATCACCGCCAGCTTCGGCTCCATGGAGGCGATGCAGGCCCAGTTCAACCAGGCCGCAGCTGCACGCTTCGGATCGGGCTGGGCCTGGCTGATCCTCAGACCCAACGGTGAGCTCGCGATCACCAGCACCGCCAACCAGGACAACCCACTGATGAACCTCCCTGGCATCGAACGGGGCACCCCACTGCTGGGCCTCGATGTGTGGGAACACGCCTATTACCTCCAGTACCAGAACCGCCGTCCCGACTACATCCAGGCCTGGTGGTCCCTGGTGAACTGGAACGAGGTGAACCGCCGCTATGAACCAGCGGCCCCGCCATCCCAGGCTTGAGTGCTCGACGCTCAATGCAGCCGGGTGCTCACCCGGAAGCGCTCCAGCCAGAGGTTCACCCGGCCCCGCAGCCGGGGCGGCACCTCCTGCACAAGCTGGACCAACTCCTGGGCCGCCAGCCGGTGCAGGGCCCGCACGTCCACATGCCAGAGCGCCTCGGCCTCACGGATCAGCCGGGCCCAGGAGCGCACCGACTGCCAGCGGCGCAGCCGCGACGGCAGATCCTCCGACAGGCCGGAGGACCGGGCAACAGAGCGGGAGGACGGCCGGCTGGACACACGAGCGCGTCGGAGTGCCTCCAGCGTGGCCACCAGGATCGGCCGGCGGGCGGGAATGCCGGAAGGGTTCGGAATTGAGCGGCAGCCTTCAGGCCGCCACTGCCTCCACCGAAAAGGGCAGGGCCGCCACTTCCCGCTCGCTGAGCCGCCGGGTCCAGGCCTTCGGCACCGGGTCGTTCCAGCGGAAGCCGGCCTCCCGGGCCCGGTGGCGTTCGTCGTAGGAGAGGCAGGCGCGGTAGAGACGCCGTGGCTCGAGGGCTCCCGCCAACAGTGCCTCGAGGTCGGGGCAGCGCTCGAACACCTGGGCCAGGTAGATGCAGTCGGTGAGGGCACGGTGGGCCGCCCACACCGGCACAGCGTGGGCCAGGGCCAGATCGCGCACCGAAGGGGTGGCCCGCAGCTGGCGGTCGGGCGGCCAGCGGATGTCTTCCATTGAGCAGATCCAGGGACGCTCCAGGGCCGGCAGTTCCCCGTGACCGAACCACTGACGATCGAAGGCGGCATTGTGGGCCACCACCGCTTCGCAGGCATCGACCATCGCGCTGAAGCAGGCCAGCCCGGCGCGCCAGGGCTGGGGCAGACAGGTGGTGGCCGCCTCGATGCCGTTGATCGCCACCGCCGGATTGCTGCGGCAGGGCAGCAGAAACGACACCTGCATGAGCACCGTGCGCTGGGGCACGGCGAACAGCACTGCCCCCACCTCGATGCAGGTGCCAACATCCGGGGACAGGGCCGTGGTCTCGGTGTCGAGGATCAACAGCCGGGAGGGAACCGCAGGAACCTTGCCCTGCTCCTCCCGGAACACCGCCAGCTCCGGGGCGCGGGCCGGGGTGAGGCCTGCGGCGCATCCGGGCAGGGGCTCGCTCGGGAGATCGGGTGGCCGTCCAGGCAGCAGATCAGGCAGCAGATCAGGCTGTTCCCACTCTCGAGCCGGCTCGCGCATCAGGCTTCACCTCCTGGCCTCCATGGTCTCAGCCCGCAGCGCGCCGGCAAGGGGAGGATCATCGCCCCAGCGGCCCACGGGAGCCGTGGTTCTCCTGCCTAGGGTTGGCCCTGCCATCCCTGCCGACCATGGGCCTCAGCACCGGCGACCGCATGCCGTCCTTCGCCCTGCGCGATGCTGACGGCGTCGAGCGCCGCAGCGACGATCTGGCCGGCAAACCCCTGGTGCTCTTCTTCTATCCCAAGGACGAGACGCCCGGCTGCACGGCCGAGGCCTGCGCCTTCCGTGACGCCTATAGCGAGCTGCAGGCGCTCGGCGCCGAGGTGTGGGGGGTGAGCGGCGACGATGCCGCCAGCCATCGCCGCTTCCGCGATCGCCATGCCCTTCCCTATCCCCTGCTGGTGGATGAGGGCAACCGGCTGCGCAAGGCCTTCGGCGTTCCCAACGCCCTGCTGCTGCTGCCCGGCCGCGTCACCTACGTGATCGACGGTCAGGGTGTGATCCGCCACCGCTTCGACGATCTGCTCAACGGTCCGGCTCACCTGCGGGAGGCCAGGGCCGCGCTGCAGGCACTGGCCGGCAGGGGAGGATGAAGATGTCCGTCTGGCGGCAGGAGGGCCCGCTGTGGACGCTGGCGGCGGAGAGGCCGGGCCCGCCGGCGGGCACTGTGGAGTTCATCGGTGGCAGCTACCTGGCCGCCACCCCCCAGCTCAGCTACCGCCGCCTGCTGGAGAGCCTCGCCCGCCGGGGCTGGCGCGTGCGGGCCTGGAGCTACGTGCCAGGCTTCGACCATCAGGCCCAGGCCAATGAGGCCTGGCGCTGTTTCCGCGTCGCCCGTTCCCAGGGCGGCGAAGGCGGCGAAGGAGCCCGGCCGATCCGGCTCGGTCACAGCCTGGGCTGCAAGCTTCATCTGCTGGCCCCGGACGCGGGCCGAGGGGGGCGGGGCCTGGTGGCCCTGAGCTTCAACAACTTCTCCGCCGAGCGCTCCGTTCCCCTGCTGGCGGAGATGGGCCAGCAGTTCGGCTTCCGCAGCGAATTCAGCCCCTCCCCCGAGCAAACCCTCTCCCAGATCGCCAACGACTACCGCCAGCCCCGCAACCTGCTGGTGCGGTTCCGCCGCGACGATCTCGACCAGAGCCGCCGTCTGCTGGCGGTGCTGAACCGCCGCGAGGGCGATGCCAGCCAGTTGCTGGAGCTCCCCGGCGACCACCTCACCCCCGCCAGCGCCGGCCTGCGCCGCAACCTGCTGGGCGACTGGGCCGACGACCCGGCGCGACAGCGGCAGATCGATCGCCTGACGGAGATGATCACCGATTGGTGATCGCATCGAATCGCGATTCGTCGTGATCGCTACAGAAAGGTTGACAACATCCGGGTGGAGCCGCAGGTTAGGGCCGATCCACTGCCATGGATACCAACGATGGGCGAAAAGCTGATCGCCGCCTTCCAGAGCGCCTGGAACCGTTCGTTTGATTACACCGGCCGTTCGAACCGTGGCGACTACTGGTGGTTCGCCCTGGCGAACGTGATCATCAGCCTGGTGCTGCTGCTGCTCAGCAATCTCGCCGATTTCTTCGGTTGGCTCTACAGCATCTACACCGTGGTGCTGATCGTTCCCTGCCTGCCGCTCGCAATTCGCCGCCTCCGTGATGCCGGCAAGCACTGGGCCTGGATCTTCATCACCCTCGTTCCCCTGATCGGCGCCCTCTGGCTGATTTACCTGTTGGTGCAACCCTCGATCGGCTGACGCGGCGCCCCCCCGACGGAGCCCCCCCGCCCCTCCATGGCCGAACCGCAGAGCTGGGTGAGGGTGGGATCCTCCACCGCGACCGACACCACGACCGCCCTCAAGGAAGCCCAGGCCCTGGTGCTCCGGACGCTGGGAGGTCTTGGGTTCCGGTGAGCACCGGCTGGGGTGAGACCGACGCTGGAGGCTTCCCTAACCAGGGCTTGGTCACGCTGGTGATCGGATGACGGAACCCTGCCTGTCGTTGCACCTGCGCTCAGACATCTTCGCGACCTTCTCCACTGCCTCAGCGCATCCCGGTGGGGCTGCTCAAGATCGACCGGTCCTTCGTGGCCAACCTCGGCCGCGATCCCGAGGACGATTCGAGCGGAGGGGAGGTGATCCTGTCGTGATGACGTCGGGCCTCACACCCGCAGGGCGTCGAGAACCGAGCGATCCTCGAGGGTGCTGGTGTCGCCGCTCACCTCCTGGCCGGCGGCCAGGGAGCGCAGGATGCGCCGCATGATCTTGCCGCTGCGGGTCTTGGGCAGGGCATCGGTGAACTTGATCACATCCGGACGGGCGATCGGACCGATCTCGTGGCCCACATGCTTCTTGAGCTCGGCCATCAGGGCGTCATCGCCTTCGCGGCCGGCCTCGAGGGTCACGAACGCCACGATGCCCTCGCCCTTGAGGTCATCCGGGCGGCCCACCACCGCCGCTTCGGCCACGGCCGGATGGCTGACCAGGGCCGATTCGATCTCCATCGTGCCCAGCCGGTGGCCGGACACGTTGATCACGTCGTCGACGCGGCCCATCACCCAGAAATAGCCGTCGCCATCGCGCCTGGCGCCGTCGCCGGCGAAGTACAGGTGGCTGCCATCCGCCGGGCGGATGTGCTCCCAGTAGCTCTGGCGGAAGCGATCGGGATCACCGTGCACGGTGCGCATCATTCCCGGCCAGGGGCGCCGTACCGCCAGGTAGCCGCCCTGATCCGCCGGTACGCTGTTGCCCTCCAGGTCCACCACGTCGGCGGCGATGCCCGGCAGGGGGAGGGTGCAGGAGCCGGGCTTGGTGGGCGTGGCGCCGGGCAGGGGGCTGATCATCACGCCGCCGGTCTCGGTCTGCCACCAGGTGTCCACCACCGGGCAGCGGTTGCCGCCGATCACCTCCCGGTACCACATCCAGGCCTCAGGATTGATCGGTTCACCCACGGTGCCCAGGATCCGCAGCGTGCCCATGTCGTACTGATCCGGCACCGTCCGGCCGCTCTTCATGAAGGCCCGGATCGCCGTGGGGGCGGTGTAGAAGATCGTGACCTTGTGCTTCTGGATCACCTCCCAGAAGGCGCCGGGCTTGGAGGGCCGCGGGGCTCCTTCGTACATCACGGTGGTGGCGCCGTTGGAGAGCGGGCCGTAGACGATGTAGCTGTGGCCGGTGATCCAGCCCACGTCAGCGGTGCACCAGTGGATGTCGTCCTCGCGGATGTCGAAGATCCACTGGAAGGTGAGGTGGGCCCAGAGGTTGTAGCCGGCGGTGGTGTGCACCACCCCCTTGGGCTTGCCGGTGGAGCCGGAGGTGTAGAGCACGAACAGGCGGTCCTCGCTGGCCATCGGCTCGGCCGGGCAGTCGGCGGCCTGGGCGGGCACCAGGTCGTGCCACCACACGTCGCGACCTTCCGTGATCGCAGTGGGTTCGCCGGTGCGCTTCACCACCAGCACCTTCTGCACGCTCGGGCAGCCCTCGGCCAGGGCCTCATCCACCGCGGGCTTGAGGGCCACGGCCTTGTCCTTGCGGAAACCGCCGTCGGCGGTGATCACCAGCTTCGCCTCGCCGTCGATCAGCCGATCCCGCAGGGCCTCGGCCGAGAAGCCGCCGAACACCACCGAATGGGGCGCGCCGATCCGGGCGCAGGCCAGCATGGCGATGGCGGCCTCGGGCACCATCGGCATGTAGAGCGCCACCAGGTCGCCCTTGCCGATCCCCAGGCCCTTGAGCGCGTTGGCGGCGCGGCACACCTCGGCGTGCAGCTCCCGGTAGGTGAACATGCGCACGTCACCTGGCTCGCCCTCCCAGATCAGGGCGGTCTTCTGCGCGCGGGGACCCTCCAGGTGCCGGTCGAGGCAGTTGAAAGAAAGGTTGGTGGTACCCCCCTCAAACCAGCGGGCGAAAGGAGGGTTGCTCCAGTCGAGCACCGTGTGGAAGGGGCTGAACCAATGGAGGTGCTCGCGCGCCTGCTCGCCCCAGAAAACGTCGGGATCGGCCTCCACCCGGGCCACCAGATCGCGGTAGGCCGCCATGGAACCGAAGCGGGCCGTGGCTGCCAGCGCCGCCGGCGGCTCGAAGCAGCGCCCTTCGTTGAGCACCGATTCGATCGTGGGGGAACTGGCCTGGGTCATGGCGGACGCGTGAGGCGGGAGGACGACCGCTCGTCATTCAACCGCAGCCGGGTCGGCCCTGCCCGCAGGGCGAGACTGATGAGGGCTGCTGATCAGTCCTGCCGCCCCCTCGCCATCGCCCACCGGCATTGCCAGCTTGAGGGCAGTCCGCAGGGCATTCCCGTGGAGAGGGAACAGGAGCCGATCACTCCCCACGCCGGTCCAATCCTCAACGCTGACGGCGAGCTCACCTACATCGGCGATGACGGCCGCCGCTACGTGGTGGGACTGCCTCGCGACGTCGACGAGGACAGCGTGGAGCGGGTGATGGCCACCCTGCGCGCCGGCAGCGCTCTGTTCCACAAGATCGAGGACCTCTGCGACCAGTGGCTGCGCACCGTGAGCGGCGCCGACCTGGAGCCCCGGGCCGCCCTGGTCCTGCTGCTCACCACACTGGAATCGGCTCTGGAGGAGCGCTACCCCGAGAGCCCCAGCGATCCCTGAACCGCCTTCCGGCAGGCTGGAGGAATGGTCCGTCCTGCCGCCTGCCTTTTCGATCTTGATGGTCTGCTGCTCGACACCGAGCCGCTGCACGCCAGGGCCTGGCGCGAAGCCGCTGCCCACTTCGGTCGCGAGCTGAGCAGTGCCGAGCTGATGCAGCTGCGGGGCCGCCGCCGCCTCGACTGTGCCGAACTGGTCCGGAACTGGATCGCGGGGGCATCCGAGCCTGCCAATGCTCTGGGCACCAGTGATCCCCCGAGCATCGAGGCCCTGCTGGCCGTGCGTCAGCCGATCGCCGAAGCCCTGCTGGTGCACGCCCAGCCGATGGCAGGGGCACCCGAGCTCGTGCGGCGCTGCGCCGAGCTGGCGATCCCGATGGCCCTGGCCACCAGCAGTTCCCGAGCCGCCGTGGCCCTCAAGGCCGAGCCCCACCCCTGGCTGGAGCTGATCACGACCCGCGTTCACGGCGACGATCCGGAGCTGCGGGCGGGCAAGCCGGCACCGGATGTCTTCCTGCTGGCAGCCGCGAGGCTGGGGGTGTCACCCCGGGATTGCTGGGCCTTCGAGGATTCGCCAGCCGGTGCCCAGGCGGCCGATGCGGCCGGCTGCCTCCTGCATGTACTGCCTCCTTCAGGAGAGACCTGCGCGGTCTACCCACCAGGGGCGGTGTGCCTCCGCTCCTTACACGAGGTGGCCGACTCCCTTTGAGCGCAGCTGGTCGACAGCTGTCCGGGGGCCTCCTGCTGGGTGGGGCCCTTGCCCTGGGGATCCTTCCCCGCCAGGGTGTTCACTCCTCCGGCCGCTCGATGGAACCATCCGCCTTTCCCGTGCTGCAGAGAAGCGGAGCCCTGTTCAGCACCCACCATGATCGGCCCAGTCGCGGGTGCTCCCTGGGCTACTGGTACCTGCAGCACAGCAAGAAGGTGTGGTTCCGACTCCCCAGCAACCACCGCACCCGGGCCCTGCAGCCGGTGTTTTCCTTCAGGGGTCAGCCGATCCTGCACGTGAGTGAGCGCCATCGCTTGGACCGGGTGCCCCTCTACGCCAACCGGGCCCCTGTGCTCTGGGGCGACTACGTGGGGAGCGGATGGAAGGCGGGTCCGGAAGGCACAACCCTCTTCCTCGAGCTCTGGACCCGATGGACCTGGCTGCATCCCGAGGCCTGCGGCCACCCGGAACAGTTCGGAGTTGCTCTCTACGAGCCCCCGACCGGGACCTCCATCAGGAGCAGATTCCCACCCTCCGCCAGCGGCTGGTAGCGGATCGACCAGCCGAAGTCGCGCTGAAGCCTCCAGAGGAGGATCAGACCCCAGTGGGCCTCACGTTCGGGCAGCCCGTCGAGCCCGAGGGGCTCCTCCTTCTCGATGGCCTTCTCCTGCCACAGAGCTTCCAGATCGAAAGGAGACCCGTGGTCGCGGATCCCAAGTCGCAGACGGCCATCGACGAGAGCGAGGGTCACCCTCACCAACGGCGGTGGATCCAGGAGGGCATGGGCATGGCGGACGGCGTTGGTGAAGCCCTCCATCAGAGCCGTCTGGGCCTGGATCCAGACCATCTCATCGATGCCCCCTGGGCGCTGCTGCTCCACCCACGCCATCAAGTCCGCTGTGGCGTCGAGGTTGCTGGGGAACTCCGCCTGGGCTTGGCCCTCGCACTCCTGCATGCTTCAGGCGGCTCCCGAACGCTTGCTGAAAATGGTGGTGAAGGTGCGCATGATCAGCTGCAGGTCGTAGCCCAGGCTCCAGTTTTCCTGGTAGCGCAGGTCCATGCGGATCACATCCTCGAAATCCAGCACCTTCGAACGGCCGTTCACCTGCCATTCCCCCGAAAGACCAGGCCGCACGTCGAGCCGCTGCCAGCTGGGCACGGCATAGCGATCCACCTCATCAGGGGTGGGGGGCCGGGTGCCGATCAGACTCATATCCCCGATCAGCACGTTCCAGAACTGGGGAAGCTCATCGAGGCTGGTGCGACGCAGGAAACGGCCCACCCGGGTGATGCGCGGGTCGTTCTTGTTCTTGAAGAAGGCGCCGCTGGCCTCGTTTGGCACCGTGCCGCGCAGGGCTTCGGCATTCACCACCATCGAGCGAAGCTTCCAGAGGCGGAAGCGGCGGCCCATCCAGCCCAGCCGCACCTGGCTGAAGAGGATCGGCCCCGGACTGTCGAGCCGGATCGCCAGCGCCAGGAACGGGAACAGCACCGCCGTGACGGCCAGGCCGAGCAGGGCACCGACGATGTCGAGGAGCCGCTTCGGCACCGAGCGCACCGAGGGATGGGTGACCGCGGGGCGTTCCTTGGTGTTCACCGCCTGGGTGGGATTCACGGCTTCGGTGCCTGGCATCACCGGAATCGCCTGCTCCAGCCCCGCCAGGGACAGGGCCAGCTTCACCTGGGCACCGGCGCTCCAGGCCACCAGGGGAATGGCGTGGGAGCGGGCCAGTTTCACGTTGGGGATCAGGGAGCCCAGGCCGCTGCTGTCGATCAGTTCGGTGCGGCTGAAATCCAGCACCACCCGGCGGGTGCCGGGGTGGAGCGGCAGCTCCTGCTCGAGGCAATAGCGGAAGGGGATCGCCTCCTGCACGGTGAACCGCCGCGGGAACGAAAGCAGCAGCACGCCGCGGTGTTCACTCACCCGCACGCCATTGGGGGGAGGCGAAGGGGGCTGGGAGGTTGGTGTCTTCATGCCGGGGCCAAAGCTGGGAAACGCTGCTCGAGGCGGTTGCAGAGCACCTGGGCCGCGGCCACCGACAGATCGCTGATCGACACCTTGCGGGGTTCCGCCAGGAAACGCACGAGATCGGCGGGCCCCCAGGCGATCGGCACTCCCATCGAGGCCATCGCCTGGGCCAGCTCCACCTGGTGATCGTCCACATGCTCGCGGTAGCGCTGGCTGCGGGGCACGAGGATGAATGGCGTGTCCATGGAATCGAGCAGCAGCACGGTGCCCTCACCGCAGTGGGCCACCACCACCCGCGCCTGCTGGATCAGGGCCCGGAACTCGCTCTCGCGCATGAGGCGATACACCTTCGAGCCTGCAGGGAGCGCCGTGCAGGTGCCGTACTGCACCACCACCTCCTCCCCGAGCAGATCCGCCTCCATCAGTTCCTCGATCCAGTGCATCAGCCGGTCGAAGGGAAACTTCTCGGTGCCCACGGTGACCAGGATCATCGGGCCACCTCCCGGGCCGGGGCGAGCGCTGCTGTGGAGCCGGCGCCGATCAGCTCGGCGCGGGGGTAGCGGGCCTGAAGCTGCGGCCAGTGCACATAGAGCAGATCAATGAAGGGCAGCGCCAGGCGGGCCGAGAGGCTGAGGGTCTCGATCCGGGTGATCGACTCCACGAAAACGGTGCGGCGCCCCAGCAGCTTGCCCAGGATCAGGAAGGGCACGGCCACTCCGGCGCCGGTGGAGAGGATCACGATCGACGAATCCGCTCTCGCCCAGGCCCTGCAGCGGGGCCATGCCGCCCTCACTCGCTGATCGGAGCGGGCCCCGATCACGGGCTGCTCAGGCCGAAGCTGCCGGCGTCAGTGCGGGGATGCTGCGATTGCGGCCCTCCAGCTTCGCCCGGGTCAGGGCTTCGTTGGTGCGCTGGAACAGGTCCGAGAAGCTGCCATCGGCGGCGGAAAGTTCGGCGACGCCGACACTGACGGTGAGGGGGTGCAGTGAGCCGTCGATGCGGACCCCGGTGGCGACGATCTCCGTGCGGATGGACTCGGCCACCGTCATGGCCCCCAGTTGATCGGAAGCGGGAAGCACCGCCGCGAACTCGTCACCGGCCACCCGCGCCAGCACATCGGTACGGCGAAGCTTCGCGGCGATCATCCCGGCCACCTGCACCAGGGCCCGCTCCGCCTGCTCCCTGGTGAACCGTTCGCTGATCGAGCGGAAATGGTCAATGTCGAACAGCAGCACCGACAGGGGGCTGTCCTGTCGCCAGCTGCGGTGGAACTCCCGGTCACCGGCCTCGAAGAAGGGCCTGCGGTTGGGCAGGCCGGTGAGGGGGCAGAGGTAGGTGCGGCGCCGCATCTCGATCTGATGCATGGCCAGGGAGGCCAGTTCCCGCAGCAGGCCCGCCTCCTGTTCCGACAACTCCCGGGGTTCGGTGCCGATCACGCAGAGCGTGCCGATGTTGTGGCCCTGGGCCGAACGCAGCGGAGCACCCGCATAGAAGCGGAGGTGGGGAGGCCCCGTCACCAGAGGGTTGGAACGGAAGCGCTCGTCGTTGTGGGTGTCGGGCACCACGAACACCTCGTCCCCGCAGATGGCGTGGGCGCAGAAGGCCACATCACGCCCCGTCTGGCACACATCGATGCCCACCCTGGAGAGGAACCACTGGCGATCCTCATCGACAAGGGAGATCAGGGCGACCGGAAGGCCCAGCATCTGGCTCGCCAGCCGGGTGATCCGGTCGAAGTTCTCGTCGGACTCGCTGTCGAGGATGGAGTAACTCCTCAGAGCCTCCAGGCGCGCCGACTCATCTGCAGGAACAGGCCAGTCGGCCATCAAACCATTCCTCTGAGCGGCGGCATTTATTAGTCTGAACCAGAGGCGACCGTGACGCGCAGCCCGCGTGGACGGGGATCCGCCTCAGTAGAGACGCCCGAGCACGTATTCCGGCAAAGCCCGCAGGGCGCTGCGGGGATCGGAGGGGGTGAGCCACTCGATCGCCTCGTGGGCCTCGCGGGCGAAGCCTTCCGCCAGGGCCCGGGAGCGGGGGATGGCCTCGCAGCCCCGCACCAGGGCCAGGGCCTGCTCCAGGTCGTCGGGTTCGCAGAACTCCCGCTCGATCAGCCCGGCCAGCGCCGGCCGTTCCTCGAGGGCATACAGGGCGGGAGCCGTGAGATAGCCGGAGGCCAGATCGCTGGCGGCCGGCTTGCCCAGCTGCTGGTCGCTGCCGGTGAAGTCGAGGATGTCGTCCACCACCTGGAACGCCAGGCCAAGCTGGCGGCCGAAGCGGTAGAGGTCGTTGAGACGCTCTTCGGGAAGGCCGGAGAGCACGCCGGCGGCCCGGGCGCTGTTGGCGATCAGGGAAGCCGTTTTGCAGTAGCTCTTCTCGAGATAGGTCTCAAAGCTCTGGCCCGTGTCGTAGCGGAACAGGCCCTGCTTCACCTCGCCATCGGCCAGGTCCATGATCACTCGGCTGAGCAGCTTCACCACCTCGAGGTCGTCGAGGTTGGCCAGATGCCAGCTGGCCTGGGCAAACAGAAAATCGCCCGCCAGCACCGCCACCCGATGGTTGAAGCGGCTGTGCACCGTGGCCACGCCTCGCCGGGTGGCGGCCTCGTCGACGACGTCGTCGTGCACGAGCGAAGCCGTGTGGATCATCTCGGTGATCTCGGCCAGGCGCCGGTGGCGCGGACTGAGGCCACCATCGGGGCTGATGGCACGGGAGAGCAGCAGAACGATCCCTGGGCGCAGGCGCTTGCCACCGGCCGCAAACAGGTGTTCAGCGGCAGCCTGAAGAATGGGATGGCCTGCGCCGATCAGGCTACGCAGATCGGCCAGGAGGGCATCGAGGTCGGCCTCGACCGGCTGGAGCAACTCTGCAACCGTGGCCACGACACCTCCGCTGTGGCCTGATCCTAGAAGGCGCGTGCAGGCGAGTGCAGGCTGACAGTCCGCACGCTGGGCCTGGTGCCGAGCCAGGCGGTGGCGGCCTCGGCGAAGGCATCTGCCGAACCGGTCACACAGATATGAGAGCGCTGCAGCGGCGGGGACTCGGGTTCCAAGGGCAGCTCCGCTTCCGGCAGGTCACCGAGGCTGGCCAGCAGGGGGCCGAGCCGCTGGGCCGTGGCCACCGCCGGATCCACCAGCTGCACATCGGGCGGCACCAGCTCGGCCAGCAGCGGGCGCAGCAGGGGGTAGTGGGTGCAGCCCAGCACGATCGCCTCCACCCGGGCCTCGAGCAGCGGCGCCAGGTAGTCCTGCGCCGCCTCCCGCAGGGCCGGCGCCTCCAGATCCCCGGCCTCGATGAGAGGAACGAAGCGGGGGCAGCCCACCTCCTGCACCTTGGCCGAGGGACGACAGGCATGGATGGCTCGGCGGTAGGCGCCGCTGGCGGCGGTGGCAGGGGTGGCCAGCACGCCGATGCGATCCACCACCAGTTCGGCGGCAACGCTGTCGATCAGACCCACCACCGGCACGCCGGCCTCCGCCACGGCAACATCCAGGGCCAGGGCATTGGAGGTGTTGCAGGCCATCACCAGCACACCTACTCCCTGACGCCGCAGCCACTGCACCACTTCCGAGGCGATCGAACGGATCTCGTCGGTGGTGCGCTGGCCATAGGGAACGCGAGCCGTGTCCCCCAGGTACAGGCAGCTGGAATGGGGGTAGAGGGCATGCACCTGGCGCAGAACCGTCAGGCCGCCGAGGCCGCTGTCGAAGAGACCAACCAGAAGGGGCAAGGGGACTTACTGGAGATAGGACAGGATGCCATTGGCCACGGCCTGGGCCAAGCGCCGACGGAATTCGGGATCGGCCAGCCGCGGCGCATCGATCTCCCCGGTCACAAACCCCATCTCGGCGAGCACCGAAGGCATGACCGTGCGGCGGATCACGTAAAAGCGGCCTGGCCGTGCGCCGCGATCGGGGGTGCCGGGGGAGACCGCCATGATCTGCTCCTGGATGCTGCGGGCCAGCTCGTAGGAGCGGCCCCCGGAGAAGTAGAAGGTCTCGACACCGTTGACATCCGGCCGGTCCATGCTCAGAGCATTGGCATGGAGACTGACGAACGCATGGGCACCGCTGCTGTTCGCCAGGGACACCCGCGGCGGCAGGTCCACGTCCACCTCCGAGGTGCGGGTCATCAGCACCTGCACTCCACGGGCCTGAAGCAGGCGAGCCACCTGCAGGCCCACATCGAGCACCACGTCGGTCTCCCGGAGGCCACCGATGCCCACGGCTCCGGGGTCGGGCCCACCGTGACCGGGGTCGATCACCACCCGGTAGCGGCCGCGAGGTACCACCGGCAACCCCTGGGTGCTCAGCGGTGTGCGGGCGGTGCTGCGGCCCTGCGATGTCCAGTTGTCGGAGCCTGAGCCGTAACGGCCGCCGGCGGGCACACGGGCCGTGCGGCCCGACCAGGCGCCGGGCCGGGCCTCCATGTCGCCCTCGCCGAGCTGGGCGATGCGCCGGGCCGGGACGCCCCGCAGCTCCATGCGCCAGCGATCTCGTGCGGTGCCCACCAGCCGCAGCTGCCGGGGATCGAGGCGGGTGCCGGGCTGGAACTCGAGCACCAGGCGGGTGGTGTAAGGGTCGGGCTTACCGATCCGCACCTCCCGCAGGGCGCCCGTGGCCCGCAGGCTGCGGGTGCGCAGCGGCGCACCGGGGATGTCCACCCACACCCTCGGACCCCGTCCCGCAGACCCTTCCTCGAAATAGGCCTGCAGCCTCACCCCGGGAGAGGTGCGCAACTCAAGGGCACCATCGCGACTGATCGCCCAGGCCGAAAGTGCGCCGGCACGGGCCGCGGCCGCACTGAGCACCACGGCCACGGCCAGCAGGCAGCGCAGTCCGGTGGAACGGATCCCCATCGACCGTCAGAACAGGGCAGGACGGCGGTGCTGCAGGCTCGGCATCTGGGCCCGGACCCGCCGGCCATGGGCGGTATCCACCGGGGCCATCGCCAGACCGGGGCTGAGGCCCGCATCGGCCACCACCGTGCCCCACGGGTCGATCACCAGGGCGTGGCCATGGGTCTGGCGGCGGCCGTAGTGCAGACCGGTCTGGGCGGGGGCCACGACGTAGGCCGTGTTCTCGATGGCCCTGGCCTGCAGCAGCACCTGCCAGTGGTCCTTGCCGGTGTAGGCGGTGAAGGCGGCGGGCACCATCAGGAGTTCGGCGCCGGCGCCAGCCAGATGGCGGTAGAGCTCGGGGAAGCGCACGTCGTAGCAGATCGACAAGCCGATGCGGCACAGCCCCGGCACGTCCACCACAGGAGGGAGTTCCTGCCCCGGGGTGACCGTGGCTGACTCCCGGTAGGTGATGCCGTCGGGGATGTCGACATCGAAGAGATGGATCTTGTCGTAGCGGGCCAGGAGCTGGCCCTCGGTGCTCACCAGTTCGGCGCGGTTGAAGGTGCGGCCCTCGCCGGCAGGAGCCGGGAAGCCGCCTCCCAGCAGGGTCACCTGGTACCGCCGGGCCATCGTCACCAGAAAGCGGCTGCAGCGCTCCGCCAGCGAAGGAGCAAGGGTGAGGCGCAGCTCGTCGTCGCCCATGAAGGCGAAGTTCTCCGGCAGACCCACCAGCTCCGCCCCCCGCCGGGCAGCCAGCTCGATCTGCTCCTCGGCGGCCGCGAAGTTGGCATCCGGATCCGGGGTGCTGGTGAGTTGAACGGCGGCTGCCAGGAAACTGCTCACCGACTCCTCGGCCAGGACCGGCGAACTGTAAGGGCTGCCGCGGGCCACGCCAGGGGGAACGTCAAGATCCGGGGGGGCAGCCTCAGCTGGCCCGCAACACACCGGGCTCGGCCTGCACAGGAACGATCGTGAGGCTGTCGACGGCGGCGCAGCAGCCGAAATCTGCGTCGTGATCGCCAAGGCGGATCAGGCGCTGGCCGTGGCTGGCGGCCCGCAGACAGGTCTCGGTGTCATGGCGCCATTGCTGCCACAGCGCCAGGGCGGCCAGCATCTCGTCGTTGCCGCAGCTGACCCCCCGATGAGGCGCCACCGCCAGCTCCATGGCGGCGGAGGCCACCGCTCCGGCCGCCAGGCTGTCCTCGAGCGAATAATCGCCCTCCCAGCCGCTGCCCACGATCCACACCACCCGGGCGTCGCGCTCGATGAGCCGGCGGGCCACAGCCGTGCGATTCGGCAGGCAGGCCGTGAGCAGCAGGGACACCTCGCGCACAGCCGCGAGGGAGCGGGTGCCGTTCGTGGTGCTCATGAAAATGCGCTTGCCCCCCACCCGCTCCGGGGTGACCGCCAGAGGGGAATTGCCCAGGTCGTAGCCCTCCACCCGCTGGCCTCCCCGCTCCCCCGCCCGCAGGCGCTGGTCGGCGGGCCAGGCGGCGGCGGCCGCCTCCAGCGACGCCAGATCGGCGAAAGCCTGGATCGCCTCCGCCCCGTTCTCCAGCGACCAGGCAATGGTGGTGGTGGCTCGCAGCACGTCGATCACCACGGCGGCATCCGGGCCCCCTTCGGCGACGGGCAACACGGGGGGGACGGCCTCGGAGGTGTGGAAGTAGGAGATCTGCACGGAGCCGCCGCAACTGAGGAGCCAGTGTGTCAGCCCCTGCAGTCGCCCAAGCCAGGAAGCAGCGACAGCAGAGCGATCTCCGGCGTGATCGGCAGCACCTCCAGGCGCAGCCGGCCGCGCTCCTGCAGCAGGGCCAGCTCCCAGAGCGTGATGTCGGCGATGGCCCGCCGGCCTGGCTGGCTGGGCTGCGTCCCGACCCGAGGCCTGCGGCACAATCCACGAGCGGCTCCGTCCTCTCCGTCCCCATGGCCATCCGCAAGTCGGAGCTGTATTCGAGCCTGTGGGCCAGCTGCGACGCCCTGCGCGGCGGCATGGATGCCAGCCAGTACAAGGACTATGTGCTGGTGTTGCTGTTCCTCAAATACATCAGCGACAAGTACGCCGGCCAGCCCTATGCGCCTCTGGTGATTCCTGAAGGCAGCAGCTTTGCCGACATGGTGGCCCTCAAAGGCAAGCCGGAGATCGGCGATCGGATCAATAAGGAGATCATCGCGCCGCTGGTGGCCGCGAATCAGCAGCTGAGCCAGAGCGATTTTCCTGATTTCAACGACCAGGCCAAGCTGGGCAGCGGCAAGGAGTTGGTGGAGCGCCTCACCGATCTGATCGCGATCTTCGAGGCGCCGGCGCTCAACTTCTCGCGCAACCGGGCCGATGACGACGACATCCTCGGTGACGCCTACGAATACCTGATGCGCCACTTCGCCGTGGAGAGCGGCAAGAGCAAGGGGCAGTTCCTCACGCCGGCCGAGGTGAGCCGCGTCAAGGCCCAGGTGCTGCAGATCGATAAGGAAGACCTCCAGGCCTCCACAACCGTGTGCGATCCGTTCTGCGGCTCAGGGTCGTTGCTGCTGAAGGTGGCCGCCCAGGCGGGCCGACCGGTGACGCTCTACGGCCAGGAGAAGGATGCGGCCACCAGCGGCCTGGCGCGGATGAACATGATCCTGCACGGCAACCCCACAGCAATCATCTGGCAGGGCAACACCCTGGCCGACCCGAAACTCAAGGAGGGCGAGCAGCTCAAGCAGTTCGACTATGTGGTGGCCAATCCCCCGTTCTCCGACAAGCGCTGGAGCACAGGGCTGGATGCGGCCAAGGATCCCCACAGCCGCTTCGAGGGCTTCGGCATCCCACCGGCCAAGCAGGGCGACTATGCCTACCTGCTGCATATCGTGCGAACGCTCAAGAGCACCGGCCGAGGCAGTTGCATCCTTCCCCACGGCGTTCTGTTCCGCGGCAACGCCGAAGCCGAGATTCGCAAGAACCTGATCCAGCGGGGGCTGATCCAGGGCATCATCGGCCTGCCCGCCAACCTCTTCTATGGCACCGGCATCCCCGCCTGCATCCTGGTACTCGACAAGCGCGACGCCGGCAGCCGCGAGGGGATCTTCCTGGTGGATGCCAGCAAGGGCTTCAGCAAGGACGGCCCCAAGAACCGCCTGCGCGAGCGCGACATCCACAAGATCGTCGATGTGTTCACCCGCCAGCTGGAGCTGCCCGGCTATTCCCGCTTCGTGCGCAACGAGGAAATCGCCGGGCACGACTACAACCTCAACCTGCCCCGCTACATCGACAGCAGCGAAGCGGAAGACCTGCAGGACATCGAGGCCCACCTGCGCGGCGGCATCCCCGAGCGCGACATCGACGCCCTGGAGGCCTACTGGCAGGTTTGCCCGGAGATGCGCCAGGCCCTGTTCCGGCCGCTGCGGCCCGGATACCTGGAGCTGGCGGTGCCGCCAGCGGAGCTGAAGGCCACGATCACGGCCCATCCCCAGTTCGCCGGCTTCCTGGCGGGGATGGCCGAGCACTTTGCGGCCTGGCGCCAGCTGGCGGCGGCGCAGCTGATTGCCCTGGAGCCGGGCTGCCACCCCAAGGCGGTGATCCAAGAGCTGAGCGAGGGCCTGCTGGCCCATTACCAGGACCAGCCCCTGATCGACGCCTATGCCGTGTACCAGCTGCTGCTCGACCAGTGGGCCGAATCGATGCAGGACGACGTGTACGCGATCAGCGCCGACGGCTGGCGCGCCGAGCCCTACCGGCTGCTGGAGACAGGCAAGAACGGCAAGAGCAAGGACAAGGGCTGGGCTTGCGACCTGGTGCCCAAGGATCTGCTGGTGCGGCAGCTGTTCGCCGGTGATCTGGAGCTGATCGAGGCCCTGCGCGCCCAGCTGGAGGAGGCGAACAGCCGCCTGGCGGAACTGGAGGAGGAGCACGGCGGCGACGAGGGCGCCTTCAGCGAGCTGGACAAGATCAACAAGGCGGCCGTGAATGCCCGCATCAAGGAGATCCGGAAGGATCCCGAAGCTGCTGAGGAGCTGGCCGTATTGCGGGACTGGCTGGAGCTGAGCGACGAGGAGACCTCCACCAAGAAGGCCCTCAAGGCCGCCGAGTCCGAGCTCGACGACCAGGCCTACGGCCGCTACGCCAGCCTCACGGAAGCCGAGGTGCGCGAGCTGGTGGTGCAGGGCAAATGGCTGGCAAGCCTGGAGCAGGCCGTCGCCTCCGAAGTGGAACGGGTCAGCCAGGCCCTCACCAGCCGCCTCAAGGAGCTGGGTGAGCGCTACGGCGAGGCCCTTCCGGCGATCAGCGAACGGGTGGAAGAACTAGAGGCGCGAGTGGCCGGACACCTGGAGCGGATGGGGTTCGCATGGAACTGAAGCCGGGCTATAAGCAGACGGAGGTGGGAGTGATTCCGGAGGATTGGGATGTACGACGCCTTTCTGACCTCGCAAAAATCCGATCAGGGATCGCCAAGAATGCAAATACCAGCCTATGCAACCCCGTAACCGTTCCTTATCTACGAGTCGCGAACGTCCAAGACGGGTTTTTAGACCTTGGGGAAGTCAGCTCAATTTCGATTGGACGAGATGACTTGGAGCGCTATCTTCTCAGGTCTGGCGACGTACTAATGAATGAGGGCGGCGACCTTGACAAGCTTGGAAGGGGAGCCATCTGGAGAGGCGAGCTAAAGCAATGCATTCACCAAAATCACGTCTTCGCAATCCGGTGCACATCTGCACTGCTGCCAGAGTACCTAAATGCATGGGCTTCCGGGAAGGCCGCGCGTAGATACTTTGTCGTTGCTGGCAAGCAAACTACAAACCTTGCCTCAATCAACAAGACTGCCATAGGCGGCCTCCCAATTGCTCTACCAAGCCCTAGAGAACAGCAGCAGATTGCTGAGGCAATAGACAGCCTATCTGCCTATGAGGCCTCGATTGAGGATTTAATTTCAAAGAAGAAGCAAGTCAAGCAGGCTGCAATGCAGGAGCTGCTCACCGGCAAGCGGCGGCTGCCGGGGTTTGAGGGGGAGTGGGAGGTGAAGAGGTTGGGAGAGATAGGTTCAACATACGGTGGGCTCACTGGCAAGACAAAATCCGACTTCGGCAATGGCGACGCACATTACGTTACTTTCATGAACGTGATGATGAACGTTGAGGTTAATTGCGCTTGCTTCGAGCGTGTTCGAGTCGCTCCAAATGAGTCTCAGAACCGTGTCTTGCGCGGCGATTTGCTTTTCAACGGTTCGTCAGAGACGCCTGACGAAGTCGCCATGTGCTCTCTTCTCACATCGGACGTATCAGATCTCTATTTAAACAGTTTTTGCTTTGGGTATCGTATCCGAGCCGATGCACCAGTGTCTGGTTTGTTCTTGGCGTATCTAGTTCGAAGCAACGTGGGGCGAGAAGTTTTCAAGTCGCTCGCTCAAGGCTCGACGCGATACAACCTTGCAAAGAGTGCACTGCTTGATGCCGCGATTCAACTGCCCACTTTCGGTGAACAAACTGCCATCGCCACCGTCCTCTCCGACATGGATGCCGAGCTCGCATCCCTTGAAGCTCGCCTCGGCAAAGCCCGTGAACTGAAGCAAGGAATGATGCAACAGCTCCTCACCGGCAAGATTCGCACGACATGAAGATCACCACCCGGTCCACTGCGATCCCCTCTGCCGCGTGCATTAGCCATCAGCACCCCTGGATGCCTGCTACCCATTCACTGGCTATCCTGCCAGGGCAAGCCCTCCCCATTCACAACTACACCCTCGAAGCCAGATCATGCTGATCAAAGAGCTTCACATCCAGAACTTCCGTCGCTTCGAAGACCTGAAGGTGTCGTTCGAGGAGGATCTGACGGTGCTGGTAGCTCGTAATGGCCATGGCAAGACCAGCATCCTTGATTGCATTACTGTTCTGCTCGGGCCCTTTGTGGGTGCATTTGATCTTGGGCGCTCCACTCGCTTTTACCCACGCGATGCAAGGCGCCACTTGGATCCCAGCACTTTGGAACCCAGGGAGGACTGGCCAGTACGCGTTGAAGGCATTGTCGCATTTCCGGAAGTAGAAGATACCCTAATCAAGAACAATCTTTATGATCGAAGGATTGCTCGAGAGCTGCCTGGCCCGAAAAGCCACACCACAATACGCGAGGTAGGGGATCTCACGAAGTATGGCAAATGGCTACAAGAGAATGTTCATCGCCTACAATCAAATGTCCTGCCCGTAGTTGCCTATTACGGCACTGGCAGGCTCTGGAAAGCACACAAGAATCTCGAGCGAAAAAAACTACTGAGTGAAAACCGTTCACTTGGTTACGAAGATTGCCTTAGCCCTGCATCTAATTTCGTCCAGGTCCAGCAATGGATGGCAAAGGCAACCATGCTGAAGATTCAGGAAGCGGAGCGTCTAGAGCCACCACGCGCACTGATTATGGCGACAAGACTTAGCGCTATACAGACTGCCGTAGATTATGTTCTTCAGGAGGAAGGCTGGTCTCAGTTTGGCTATAGTTTCGACTTTGAAGAGTTGACAATGTTTCACCTAGATCATGGTCGGCTTCCCGTTAGCCAAATGAGCGATGGCGTCAGAGGCGTTGTCTCTCTTGTGGCCGACCTTGCATTTCGATGCATGCGTCTGAATAGTTTCTTTGGACATATAGCACTAGAGAAGACAAACGGCATCGTTTTGATCGACGAAGTAGATCAACACCTTCATCCTGGTTGGCAACAGCGCATCCTTCAGGCTATTCGCAGGGCCTTCCCGAAGATTCAGTTTATCGTTACGACCCATAGCCCTGAGGTTCTTTCTACTGTTCAATCTCGACAGATTCGAATCCTCAAAGATGGAAAGTGCTACGGAGCGCCTGCGGGCGCTTTGGGTGCTGAAAGTTCACGTCTTCTGCAGACTGTGCTTGGTTTAAAGAGCCTTCGGCCACCAGTAAATGAGGTCGCTGAGCTCAACGAGTACCTTGAACTGGTATATACGGGTCGTTGGAAAGACCCACGCGCCGTAGCACTTCGCGAGAAGCTAGATCAGTTGTATCAAGGACAGGAGCCTGCCCTGCTGGAGGCCGATCTACAGATCGAAAATCAGGAATGGGAAGCGGCAGCACCGCAATGAAAAAGGTTCACAAGACGACGGCCATGCCAGCCCCGCTCGTTGCCTTCCAGCATGACGCCCCCAATGCAACATGGGACAAACTCAGAGCTGAGAGTCGTGCGGTCTACGACGAACTCTGCAGGACGCTGCAAACCGATCAGGGTGGCCTCTGTGCCTACTGCGAACTTGCGGCAACCAAAGATGCGAATTCGTTACAGGTTGAACACATCGTTGCAAAGTCACACCATGACCCTGCCTGTAACTGGGCATTGCACTGGCCCAATATGCTGGCCGTCTGCACAGGAGGCTCGCGATGGGCAAGAGAGCAAGATCGCTATCTTGAACCTCTTCAAGATAATCTGAGCTGCGACCAGCACAAGAGCCATCTCGTCAATACCGGTTCGCTCCGCGAAGACAGCAGGGGTTTCGTCGTCAATCCTTTGGATCTGCCTGCATTTCCGCCCTTGGTGGCCGTTCTGCATGATGGGCGCTTGATCCCACATCCCGATGCTTGTGCACAGGTTCAGATCAGTCCAAACGCTTATTCCACAACACAGGAGCTGATTGCGAGATCGATTGAGCACCTCAACCTGAATTGCGTTCGCCTCTGCCTGGCGAGACTGGCGGCAGCCAGGAATTTAGCCGGGGAATTAAAAAAGGCCAAAGCCGAATCAATCTGCCCCAAATTCTTGAGCCTGCGTAACGGATGTCGCAGGCAGTTTTTCACTGTCTATCGTTGTCGTCTGGGCAAGGCAGCAGAGGCATACTTGGCTTCGTCAGGATTTTGTGGTTAGCCATGAAGATCTCCACCATCCTCGACCATATCGACAGCGGCCACATGGCCCTGCCCGAGTTCCAGCGGGGCTACGTCTGGAATCGCGACCAGGTGCGGGGGCTATTCGATTCGCTATACAAACGCCATCCCGTGGGTGGCCTGCTGGTCTGGGCCACGGAGTCGCATACCGCCACCCATCGCGGTGATGGCCCACCGCAGCCATCAGCCGTCAGAACACCTAAACTTAGGTAATCCGTCATAGCTGTTCCTATGGCTGTCGTTCACTGCAAGCCCTATCACCGTCCGCTGAAAGGATCGACTCCAGGCAATCTGCGTACGAATGCCGATCGCAAATCAACATGTCCTGGCTGGCTCAGCGACGAGCTACTCAGACAAAAACTTCTCGACGAAGCTCTCGACGACCCTAAGGGCGAAACAGACTTTCTGGGGAGGCCCAAGAAGAAATGGAATGCGATCAATGGCGTCTACTTGATCGGCGTCTCCACCAATGAGCCGGAAGCAAAATACAACTGCTATCCAGAGGTGCCATCGTGCCTCCTTGACGAGTTAAGCCGGCGCGCTGGCCGCAGCCTTGAAGATTTCATCAATCAACCCTGATCGCCATGTCTTCTTTCCGGCTTGATTGGGATTGGTTGCCAGCAGGCGAAGAGCAGGGGTTGTGCGGGCCCGAGATTCCCACATTTGCCACGCTTGAGATCTGGATTGATGACATCTGCTTGACTGGTTGCCGCGAGAACACGAAGCACTCTGAACAGCGTCAACATGTTATCGGTCCATTATCTGGACTGGCGGATTGGCTCGTTGATCACTGGATGGAGATCTTCTGGCAATCGCATACGCCATTCCCCAAGTCCACGCCTGGGAGAGACCGCATTCCAGACTTCAAGGAAATACTTAATAGTGAAGATCAGCACACTGATCTTGGCGCCTATGGGCGATGGTATGCCTGCCATTGCTTAGGGCACGCCGCTTCGGATCTCGCATTGCCCACAATTCTCTTCATTCCAGAGGATACGCAAGTAGGCATTGCCCTGCGACCAGCACCTTCGCTTGGGCCTTCGTGCACCTTTTCTCTCGTCAGGGAGTTCGGTATTGCCTGGATCAACAAAAATGATCTGGACATCGAACTGCAAAGGTTCGTATCAGCCATTCTTGAAAAAGCCAGCCAGGATCCTCTGACTGTGCAATGGGCGGATTGGCTCAACGACCGTTGGCGCGAAGTTCTTGGTAGGACTCGTGATGTGGTTGAGAGAAGAAAACAGCTGTTTGGTGATCTCGTTGCCAATCATTGGCAAGGCATTGAGGACGAACTAGGTGCGAATTCGAAGATCCTGGATGGCATTCTGATTGATTCCCATCAAGTTCAATCGGCCGATGAACTCGACTCCTTGGTCACCCAAGTCAAGCGGCTTGCTTCCGAAACAGTCGCTCGACCGTTTTGGTCTACCATCCAAGCTCCTTCCGGCGAACGAATGCTTCCAGCCTTTGAACGTGGCTATCGAAGAGCTGAGCATGTCCGGCAAATTTTGAATCTCGGCGATGATCCTATTGATTTTCCCGAAGTCCTGGAGACTTTGCAGATCGGGCTTCGGAAAATCTCGGGGCCGACAATCGCTCGATCTGCCTTCATGGTGGCCGCCTCTGGAGCATCAGACCTCGCCCTTTTCACCTCCCACCCGAGGTTCAAAGACTTCTTACCACAACGCTTTTCCTTGGCATCTGCGCTCGGCGGCCTATTTGCCAGTCGATTTTTATCGACGCCTTTCGGAGGGGCCAGCAGTGATCAATCTCGCTGGGTAAGATCTCAGGAATCAAATGCTTTTGCGGCGATGTTCCTGTTGCCTGCCTCATCTCTGGAAACCACGCAGAGCCTCGAGAAACTTGTTGAAGACTATGGAATCTCCCATACAGCAGCAAAATGGCATATGGACAATCTTCGCCAGAGAAAACTCCGTCAGGAGGCTGGTGTGATGTGAGCCGCTTGTATCCATGACCCGCCACGCGCTCTTCCTCAGCAGCGTGCAGAAGGAGTTCGCGGCCGAACGCCTGGCCCTGCGCGACTTCCTGCAGGGAGATCCACTCCTGCGGCGCTTCTTCGAGCCAGTGCTGTTCGAAGACCTGCCCGCCAGTGACCGCCGCGCCGACGACCTCTACCTGCATCTGGTGGATCAGTGCGAGCTGTATGTGGGCCTGTTCGGCAGTGAGGTCGGCAGCGTCGATGCCCAGGGGGTCTTCCCCACCGAGCGGGAATTTCAACGCGCCGGTGAGCGGGGTAAGACGCGCCTGATCTTTCTCAAGGCTGCCGACGACACCAGCCGTGATCCGCGCATGCTCGCCCTGATCCGCCAGGCCGAGGCCTCCCTGGTGCGGCGACGCTTCGCCACCAGCGCCGAACTGATCGCCGGCCTCTATGCCACCCTGGTGCAGTGGCTCGACGATCACCAGCTGATCCGCAGCGGCCCCTTCGACGCCTCCCCCTGCCCCCAGGCCACGCTGGCTGATCTCGATCCCGAGCGCATGGCCTGGTTCATCGACCGGGCCCGCCAGGTGCGCGGCTTCCCCCTGCCGCCCAATGCCTCCCCATCCGAGCTGCTCACTCACCTCAACCTGCTCGCCAACGGCCAGCCCGTGCACGCCGCCGTGCTGCTGTTCGGCCGCCAGCCCCAGCGCTTCCTGCTCAGCAGTGAAGTGAAGGCCGCCCACTTCCACGGAACCGCCGTAGCCAAACCGATTCCCTCCTATCAGGTGTTCAAGGGGACGGTGTTCGAGCTTGTGGATCAGGCCGTCGACTTCGTGCTCGCTCGCCTCAGCTTTGCCGTCGGCACCCGCGCCACCTCCACCCAGGCTCCCGCTGCCTACGAGATTCCGCCGGAAGTGATCCGCGAGGCGATCGTCAACGCCGTCGCCCACCGCGACTACACCAGCAACGGCTCGGTACAGGTGATGGTGTTCGCCGATCGGGTGGAGATCTGGAACCCCGGCAGCCTGCCGCCGTCCCTCAGCCTCGCCCAGCTGCGCCAGCCCCACGGCTCGATCCCCGCCAATCCCCTGCTCGCTGAACCCCTCTACCTCACCCAATACATCGAACGCCTCGGCACCGGCACCGGCGACATGATCCGCCGCTGCCGTGAGGCGGCCCTGCGCGAACCGGTGTTCACGCTGGAGGATGGCTTCCGGATCAGCCTGGGGAGGCCCCCAACCTCAGCCCTTACCCAAGAAACCACCCAAGAAACTACAGAAGAAGCTACCCAAGAAAGGACTGCTGCTCCCTTGCTGGCCGGCAAGACCCGCGAACGGATCCTGGCCTTGATGCGGCAACAGCCCACGATCACCACCAGAGAACTGGCCGAAACCCTGCAACTCAGCGTGGATGGGATCAGCTATCACCTCAAGAAACTACGTGCCGAGGGCCTGATCCAGCACCGCGGCCCTACGAAAACTGGCTGGTGGGAGGTGATTTCATGACACTCGCTGGGGAGCGACAACGATTTGCAGGCGCCTGCGCCGCTGCACTCCTCATATCCTCTACTTTGCAGATGGCACCCTGGGGGAAGATGACCTGATGAGCTCAGCCCTTCCCCCTGGTGATCAGCAGATTCTGGAGACCCTCCAGCAGGCGGTGACTGCCGAGTTGGAACGCAAGCGGCGTCTTGGGCACTACACCGTCACATGGGAAGACGGCCGGGCTGTTTTTGAAGGCCCCGGTGCTCCCCAGCCCGAACCATGAGCGGCCTCGGCTTCGAACGGGCCACCCAGGATCGGGTGCTGAAGCTGTTCCAGGAGCAGCTGGGCTACCGCTACCTCGACAACTGGAAGGATCGCCCGGGCAACAGCAACATCGAGGAAGGGATCCTCACCGCTCACCTGCAGAGGCGTGGCTACAGCCCAGCAGAAATCAGCGGCGCCCTGTACACCCTGCGTGCCGCGGCGGATGTGAGCCAGCTCGGCCTCTACGAGGCCAACCGCCGCGTCTATTCCCTGCTGCGCTATGGCGTGCAGGTGAAGGCCGCCGCCGATCAGCCCACCAACACCGTGCGGCTGATCGACTGGGATCAACCGGAAGCCAACGACTTCGCCATCGCCGAAGAGGTGACACTCAAGGGCCCCCGCGAGCGGCGGCCGGATCTGGTGCTCTACGTGAACGGCGTCGCCATCGGCGTGCTCGAACTCAAGCGCAGCCGCGTGAGCATCGGCGACGGCATCCGCCAGAACCTCTCCAATCAGCAGAGCGAGTTCAACGCCTGGTTCTTTGCCACCAACCAGCTGGTGCTGGCTGGCAATGATTCCGAAGGCCTGCGCTACGGCGCCATCCACACGCCTGAGAAGTATTTCCTCAGCTGGAAGGAGGACGAAGCCGACAACAGCAGGCTGAAACTCGACAAATACCTGCTCAAGATCTGCCGCAAGGACCGGCTGATCGAATTGCTACGCGACTTCGTGCTCTTCGATGGTGGCATCAAGAAACTGCCGCGAGTTCACCAGTACTTCGGTATCAAGGCTGCCCAGACGTTTGTGCAGCAGCGCCGCGGCGGCATCATCTGGCACACCCAGGGCAGTGGCAAGAGCATCGTGATGGTGCTGCTGGCCCGCTGGATCCTGGCCAACAACCCCAACGCCCGCGTGGTGATCATCACCGACCGCGACGAGCTTGACAAGCAGATCGAGAGCGTATTCGGTGCCGCGGGCGAAACCATTCAGCGCAGCAGCAGTGGCAGGGATCTGATGCAGGCCCTGGCCCAGCCCACACCCCGGCTGCTCTGCTCCCTGGTGCACAAGTTCGGTGTGCGCGGGGTGGACGACTTCGAGGCCTATCTCGAACAGCTCCAGGCCCAACCCAGTCCTGCGGTGGGCGAACTGTTCATCTTCGTGGATGAGTGCCACCGCACCCAGAGCGGTAAGCTGCACCGTGTGATGAAGGCGTTGCTGCCCGATGCCGTCTTCATCGGCTTCACCGGTACCCCTCTTCTCAAGAAGGACAAGGCCACCAGCCTGGAGGTGTTCGGCGGCTACATCCACACCTACAAGTTCAGCGAAGGCGTGGAAGATAAGGTCGTGCTGGATCTGGTCTATGAGGCCCGCGACATCGATCAACGGCTCAGCTCCCAGGAGCGAGTGGATCAATGGTTTGAGGCCAAAACGGCCACCCTCAATGCCTGGCAGCAACGAGAGCTCAAGCGCCAGTGGGGCACCCTGCAGAACGTGCTCAGTTCCCGCTCGCGGATGGAACGCATCGTGTTCGACATCATCCACGATTTCGCCGTCAACATCCCCCGCCTGGCCAGTGAACGTGGCAACGCCATCCTGGTGGCTTCCAGCATTTATGAGGCCTGCCGCTACTTCGCCCTGTTCCAGCAGACCGAGCTCAAGGACAAGTGCGCCGTGATCACCTCCTACGACCCCAAGGTGGCTGATGTGAGCAAGGAGGAGGTGGGCGCCAACACCGAAACCGACAAGCAGTTCATCTTCAACACCTACACCCGCCTGCTTGAGGGCATCGTCGCCCAGCCCGGCCTGAGCCGCACCGAAACCTACGAGGAAGAGGCCAAGCAGCGGTTCATCAACCTGCCGGCGCAGATGAAGCTGCTGATCGTCGTCGACAAGCTGCTCACCGGCTTTGATGCCCCCTCCTGCAGCGTGCTCTACATCGACAAGGCGATGCAGGATCACGGCCTGTTTCAGGCCATCTGCCGCACCAACCGCCTCGACGGTGACGACAAGCCCTACGGCCTGATCGTGGATTACAAGAATCTATTCAGCAAAGTTCAGGATTCGATCGCTGTGTACTCCAGCGCTGCCCTCGATCGCTCCGCCGGTGGTTCTGACCCCGATGTGCTCCTGCAGGATCGCCTCAGCAAGGCGAAGCAGAGGCTCGATCAGGCTCTGGAGCAGGAGGCCCGGTTGGCCGAATCCGTGGCACCGCCGCAGGATGAGCTGGCCATCCTGCGCCACTTCTGCGGCGACAGCGAAAACCCTGCCGATCTGCAGGAGCGAGAACCTCTGCGCCAGGCCTACTACTAGGCCGTGGCCGATCTCACCCGCGCCGTTGCCGCCCTGGCCCATGAACTCCAGGAGGCCGGCTACTCCGCCGTAGACATTCACCGGATCACCGCGCAACGCAACAAGGCCCTCGATTGGCGGCAGGTGATTCGTCTGGCGGCCGGCGAAAACCTCGATCTCAAGGCCTATGAGGCCGACATGCGCTACCTGATCGATTCCTATATCGAGGCCGATCTCCCACGCAAAATCTCTGCGTTCGACGACATCGGCCTGCTGGAGCTGATCGTCAAATCGGGAGTGGCCGATGCCATCGGCCAGCAGTTCGGCCAAGCCAGCGCCAACCGCAAGGCGGTGCAGGCAACGATTGAAGGCAACGCCCGCGCCACAATCAGCCAGAAGCGCGCCGGCGACCCGGCGTTTTATGACCGGATGTCGCAGATCCTCGATGAGATCATCCGTTTCCGCAAGCAGAACGCCGATGCCTATGCCGAGTATCTGCGGCGCATCGCTGATCTGGCACGGCAGCTCCACCAGCAGACCAGCGACAGCACTCCCGCTCAGCTGGATACCCCAGGCAAGCGGGCCATGTGGAACAACCTCAATGGAGATCTCGAGCTGGCACTCCGGGTGGATCACACCGTGCGCCAGGTGAGGCCAGACGGCTGGCGTGGTGTGCAGGCCAAGGAGCAGATGGTCAAGGCAGCGCTTTTCGGAGTTTTGCAGGATGCGGCCGAGGTGGAACGGCTGTTTGCGGTGATTACGGCACATCCTGAATACTGATGACCCAGGCCTATCCCAGTCATCAATGGCTGATCGGGAGCGTGCCTGTGCAGGTTACGCACAAGCCCATCAAGCACCTGCATCTGTCGGTGGTGCCGCCCGATGGAGCCGTGCGGATCTCCGCCCCGCTCGGGATGAGTCCCGAGCACGTGCGCGCCTACGCCATCGGCAAGCTGGCCTGGATCCGCCGGCAGCAGGCCCGTCTGGCCGCGCAGCCGCGCCAGAGCCCCAGGCTGGTGGTGGAGCGTGAGTCCCATGCCCTCTGGGGCCAGAGGCTGCTGCTGCAGATCGAGGAGGTGAAGGCCGCGCCCAGGGTGGAGGTTCACCCCAGACATCTCGTTCTGTTCCTGAGGCCTGGAACCACTCTGGAGAAGCGTCAGAGCCTGCTGGCTGCCTGGTACCGCAACGAGCTGCGCCAGGAAGCCGCAGGGTTGATCGATCACTGGCAGCAGCGGCTGGGTGTGCAGATGAATCGCCTCTTCATTCAGGCCATGAGCCGCCAATGGGGCAGCTGCAATCCAGCCACCCGCAACATCCGCCTCAATACGCAGCTGGCCCAGAAGCCCCGGGCCTGTCTCGACTACGTCGTGCTGCATGAGCTGGCCCATCTGCGGGTGCCGACCCACGGCGAAGCCTTCCGCAGACTCCTCGATCACCACCTCCCGGATTGGCCCGAACGGCGGCGCATACTCAATGACCTGCCGCTGGCCGGCAGGGGCTGAGAGCCAGCCCACCAGGCCTCTCCGCCTGCGCCAGAGTGCGCCGAGCTGCCCGATCACTCTTGCCTGCCATCAAGTCCCGCCGCGATCTACGGGGCTTCCTTCAGCTGCTGGAACAGCGCGGGCAGCTCCGGAGGATCTCGGCGCCGGTGGATCCGGATCTGGAACTGGCGGCGATCGCCGACCGGGTGCTGGCCCTCGGCGGCCCGGCGCTGCTGTTCGAGAACGTGATCGGCTCGCCCATGCCCGTGGCGGTGAACCTGCTGGGCACGGTGGAGCGGGTGCTGTGGAGTATGGGCATGGAGCGCCCCGAGGAGCTGGAGGCCCTGGGCGAGCGGCTGGCCCTGCTGCAGCAGCCCCGCCCGCCCAAGGGGATGGGGGAGCTGAAGCGCTACGGCCGCGTGTTCTGGGATCTGGTGAAAGCCCGGCCCGACCGCGACCTCACGCCCCCCTGCCACCAGCGGGTGCTGCAGGGCGATCAGGTGAACCTCAACGATCTGCCGCTGCTGCGCCCCTGGCCCGGCGATGCCGGCGGCGTGATCACCCTCGGGCTGGTGATCACCAAGGATCCGGAAACCGGCGTGCCCAACGTGGGGGTGTACCGGCTGCAGCGCCAGTCGGTCAACACGATGACGGTGCACTGGCTGAGCGTGCGCGGCGGCGCCCGCCACCTGCGCAAGGCGGCGGCACTGGGTCGAAAGCTGGAGGTGGCGGTGGCGATCGGGGTTCACCCGCTGCTGGTGATGGCGGCTGCCACCCCGATCCCGGTGCAGCTGAGCGAATGGCTGTTCGCCGGCCTCTACGGCGGCGAGGGGGTGCGGCTGGTGAAGTGCCGCACCCTCGACCTCGATGTGCCCTCCCACGCCGAGGTGGTGCTGGAGGGAACGATCACCCCGGGCGAGCAGCTGCCCGATGGACCCTGCGGCGACCACATGGGCTTCTACGGCAACGTCGAGGAGTCGCCGCTGGTGCGCTTCCACTGCGTGACCCACCGGCGCGATCCGATCTTCCTCACCACCTTCAGCGGACGGCCTCCGAAGGAGGAGGCGATGCTTGCGATCGCCCTCAACCGCATCTACACCCCGATCCTGCGCCAGCAGATCCCGGAGATCGTGGATTTCTTCCTGCCGATGGAGGGGCTGAGCTACAAGCTGGCGGTGATCGCCATCGACAAGGCCTACCCCGGCCAGGCGAAGCGGGCGGCGATGGCCTTCTGGAGCGCCCTGCCCCAGTTCACCTACACCAAGTTCGTGGTGGTGGTGGACCGGGAGATCGCCATCCGCGATCCCCGGCAGGTGATCTGGGCGATCGCGGCCAAGGTGGATCCGCAGCGCGATCTCTTCGTGCTGGAAGACACCCCCTTCGACTCGCTCGATTTCGCCAGCGAGCGGCTGGGGCTGGGGGGGCGGCTGGCGATCGACGCCACCACCAAGATCGGCCCGGAGAAGCGGCACGACTGGGGCGAGCCCCTGCGGCGGGATGGAGAGCTGGAGGCGCGGGTGGACCGCCGCTGGGCGGAGCTGGGGCTGGCGGATCTGGGCGGGGCCGAGCCCGATCCTGCCCTGTTCGGCTACACCCTCGAGCACGTGCTCGAGCGTCTGGCCAGCCGCTGATGCTGCGGCGCCGGGGGCTGCAGGCGATCAAGGCCCTGCTGGAACTGGCCCTCGCCCCCGACGCCTGGCATTCGGTCAACGATCTCGCCAAGGCCCAGAAGCTGCCGGCCCCGATGCTCGAACAGCTGATGCTGCGGCTGCGACGGTCCGATCTCGTGGAAGCCCGGCGCGGCCGCCACGGGGGTTATCGCCTGCAGCGGCCGGCGGCGGCGATCCCCCTGGCCGAGATCCTGCAGGCCGTGGAGGCAGCCCCCACCGCAACAGCCTCAGAGCCGGAACCGGATGCAGACGATCCACGGCAGGAGGCCGCCGCCGACCGGGTCACCGCCGCGCTGGAGCGCCGCCTGCATCGGGCCCTGGAGCGCGAGCTGGCGCACATCAGCCTGGAGGATCTCCTCTACGACCTCCACAGCGCCCGCGCCCTCCTCAGCGAGGATGGCGGCCTGCTGCTGGGCTGAAAACAGCTCGGATGAAGCAGGGGACGGCACCGGCGGTTCCCCGCCCGTGGCCGATGCGGTGGGGATCCCTAAGGTTTCCCCATGGACTTCGGCCTCCCGCCCATCCCCGATGACGCCAGCGAGCTGCTCGATCGGGTGCTGGCGCCGTTGCTCCAGGATTACGAGGAGTCGTTCGCCCGCGGCCTGGTGCTGGTGCAGCATTGCCCCGATCGGGTGATGGACTCCCCCAGCCGGGAACGGTTCCGGCAGCGGCTGGAGGAGGCGACCGCCCAGCTGGCGGCGGCCCGTGCCCTGCGGGCAGCGGCGCCGACGCCGATGGCCCTGGACATGGACCTGATCCGTCCCTGGCACGAGCTTGTGGTGGAGGTGTGGGGTCTGTCGGCGGCGCTGCGAGCCGCCGGCATCCGTCCCTGAACCACAGCCGGGGCCAGCCGGCGGAGGGCTCCATAGGATCGGCACCCGCCGCGCCGCTCCCGTGAGTTCCGCCCTCTCCTCCGCCCCCGCAGGCCCAGCGGCAGCCCTGACGGTGCCGGGGGGCGGCAGCCTGCGGGGCAGGGTGCGGGTGCCGGGCGACAAGTCGATCTCCCACCGGGCCCTGCTGTTCGGGGCGATCGCCGAGGGGGAGACGCTGATCGAGGGTCTGCTGCCGGCGGAGGATCCCCTCAGCACCGCCGCCTGCCTGCGGGCCATGGGGGTGACGGTCTCCCCGATCGCGGCCGGTGAGGTGGTGCGGGTGAGCGGTGTGGGCCTCGACGGTCTGCAGGAACCCGAATCCATCCTCGACTGCGGCAACTCCGGCACCACCATGCGGCTGATGCTGGGCCTGCTGGCGGGGCGGGCCGGGCGCCACTTCGTGCTCACCGGCGACGGCTCCCTTCGGCGGCGGCCGATGCGGCGCGTGGCCGGCCCGCTGAGCGAAATGGGCGCCGAGATCCGCGGGCGGCAGGACGGCAACCTGGCGCCGCTGGCGGTTCAGGGGCGCCGGCTTCATGGCGCCACGATCCGCACCCCTGTGGCCTCCGCCCAGGTGAAGAGCGCCCTGCTGCTGGCGGCGCTCACGGCCGAGGGGCCCACCACGGTGATCGAGCCGGCCCACTCCCGCGACCACAGCGAGCGCATGCTGCAGGCCTTCGGCGCCGACCTGAGCGTGGCGGGACCAGCCGGCACCGAAGTGACGGTGCGTCCGGAGGCAGTACTGCGCGGACAGCCGGTGACGGTGCCGGGCGACATCAGCTCGGCGGCCTTCTGGCTGGTGGCCGGTGCCATCACCCCCGGCGCCGACCTCACAGTGGAGAACGTGGGCCTCAATCCCAGTCGTACCGGCATCCTGGAGGTGCTGGAGGCGATGGGGGCCCGGATCGAGGTGCTGGAGCGTCGCGACGTGGCCGGCGAGCCGGTAGGCGATCTGCGGGTGAGCCACGGTCCCCTGCGCCCCTTCCAGATCGGCGGCCACCTCATCCCCCGACTGGTGGATGAGATTCCCGTGCTGGCGGTTGCCGCCTGCTGCGCCGAGGGCACCAGCCGGATCGTGGATGCCGAGGAACTGCGGGTGAAGGAGACCGACAGGCTGGCGGTGATGGCCCGGCAGCTCGGGGCCATGGGCGCCCGGATCGAGGAACACGCCGATGGCCTCACGATCGAAGGCGCCACGGCCCTGCGCGGCACGGAGGTGGACAGCGAGACCGACCATCGCGTGGCGATGAGCCTGGCGGTGGCCGCCCTGGTGGCCAGCGGCGAAACCCGGCTGCATCAGCCGGAGGCGGCAGCGGTCTCGTATCCCGGCTTCTGGGACGACCTGGCCCGTCTGCGTGCCTGAGGGCGAACTACAGCAGAGACGCACGGCCGACGGCAGCTTCAGCCTGTTCTCGAGTGCCGTCGGCGAGGGCTTCCATAGTGCCGATGGAGCCCTGGCCGAAGCGCGGGCCAAGTTCGTGCTCCCTGCAAAGCTCGAACGTTTCGCCGCCGGAGGGACCTTGCAGGTGGTGGAGGTGGCGGTGGGCACCGGAACCAACACCGCCGCCCTTGTGGAGGCAACGCATCAGCGCGGGTTGGAGCTGAGTTGGTGGGGGCTGGAACGGGACCCCGAACCCCTGCGGCTCGCCCTGGCCAACAGCGTCTTCCGCAGCCAGTGGCACCCGAAGGTACTCACTGACGCCGAGGCGCTGTGGGCGAGCGAGCGGCTGCTCTGGGGCGACGCCCGCAAGCGGCTGCCGGAGCTGCCCGCTGCGCTCACGGGAGCCTGCGATCTGGTGCTGCTCGACGCCTTTTCCCCCCGCCGCTCACCGGAGCTCTGGACCCTGGAGTTCCTCACCGGACTGGCCAGGCTGCTGGCGCCCCAGGGGCGGCTGCTCACCTACTGCTCGGCCGCCGCGGTGCGGCGGGCCCTGGCCGAGGCGGGCCTGGAGCTGGCGGCGATCCGCGTCATCGCGCCCCAGGAGGAGGGGACATGGAGCGGCGGCACGGTCGCCTCCCCCTCCCCCCTGGCGAGCGACGGGGTGCTGCGCGGCCTCAGCCCGATGGAGCGGGAGCACATGGCCTCCCGGGCCGGGGAGCCTTACCGGGACCCGGACGGACAAGCCGGCGCCGTCGTGATCCTGGCGGCCAGGGAGCGGGCCCAGGCCGTCAGTAGCGCCGAGAGCGGTTCCGCCTGGCAGCACCGCTGGAACGGCCGTCGCCACCATCGACGTCAACGCGGAGAGGGGATAGGAGGCCCGGAGCAGGACCGGTAGATTCCGGCCCAGCCGCCGCCCCCGCCGATGCTCGCCGTTGCCGTTCTGGCTGCCGGGAAGGGCACCCGCATGAAGAGCGACCTCCCCAAGGTGCTGCAGCCCCTGGCGGGGGCGACCCTGGTGGAGCGGGTGCTGGCGAGTTGCGAGCGGCTCGATCCCCAGCGCAGGCTGCTGATCGTGGGCCACCAGGCCCAGCGGGTGGAGCAGTCGCTCGCCCACCACCAGGGACTGGAGTTCGTGCTGCAGCAGCCCCAGAACGGCACCGGCCACGCCGTGCAGCAACTGCTCGGCCCCCTGGCCGGCTTCGAGGGCGAGCTTCTGGTGCTGAACGGCGACGTGCCGCTGCTGCGCAGCGAGACGCTCGAGCACCTGCTGGAGCGCCACCGCAGCGGCGGGGCCGCGGTGACCCTGCTCACCGCCCGCCTGGCCGATCCCACCGGCTATGGCCGCGTCTTCGCCGACGAGGCCGGCGCCGTGAGCGCGATCGTCGAACACCGCGACTGCAGCGAGGAGCAGCGCGCCAATCCGCTGATCAACGCCGGCATCTACGTCTTCGACTGGAAGCGGCTGGCCGAGGTGCTGCCAAAGCTCAACAGCGACAACGACCAGGGCGAGCTCTATCTCACCGACACCGTGGCCCTGCTCCAACCCGCCATGCACTTGGAGGTGGAGGATGCCGACGAGATCAACGGCATCAACGACCGCCTGCAGCTGGCCCAGTGCGAGGGCGTGCTGCAGGAGCGCCTGCGGCGGCACTGGATGCGTGAGGGGGTGACCTTCGTGGATCCCGCCAGCTGCACCCTCAGCGATGGCACCCGCTTCGGCCGCGATGTGCTCGTGGAGCCGCAGTGCCATTTCCGCGGCCAGGCCCAGGTGGGTGAGGGCTGCCGCATCGGGCCGGGCTGTCTGATCGAGAACAGCACGATCGGCCGGGGCGTGGAGATTCTGTACTCCGTGCTGCGCGACGTGACGGTGGACGACGGCGCTGCCGTAGGGCCCTTCGCCCAGTTGCGGGCCGGCGCCCACATCGGCGCCGACGCCCGCATCGGCAACTTCGTGGAGGTGAAGAACAGCCAGGTCGGCGCCGGCGTCAAGGCCAACCACCTCAGCTATCTCGGCGATGCCGATCTCGGCCCCAACGTCAACGTGGGCGCCGGCACGATCACCGCCAACTACGACGGGGTGCGCAAGCACCGCACCGTGATCGGAGCCGGCAGCAAGACCGGGGCCAACAGCGTTCTCGTGGCGCCGATCACGCTCGGCGAACGAGTCACCGTGGCGGCCGGTTCCGCCCTCACCGAGGACGTCCCCAGCGGGGCCTTGGCGCTGGGCCGGGCTCGCCAGGTGAACAAGCTCGACTGGAGCGGAGCAGACGCCGCCAAAGCCGCGGCGGACCGCTGATCAGTCCGAGCCGCGGCGCTGGCGCAGCCGCAGGGCCACGAAGGTGGCCGCCCCACCCGCCAACACCAGCAGCGGCACCAGCCAGGCGGCCGGCCCGAGGGAAGTGGTGGCCGGTGCCGGAGGGTTCGGCACCTGCTGAAGCGGCGGAGGCGGCCCGGGGGGTAGGGGGCCCCCGGCCGCCAGCGGCGGCCGGGACTGTCGCATGCCCGGAGGGGAAGGACTCATCCCGGGAGGCATGACAGCGGGGGGCCGTGCACCGGGAGGCATCATCCCAGGCGGCATCGGCATAGCCGCACGAGAGCTGGGCCCGGCCGGGAGGGTGACCCCGGCCGCCTCAGGGGCGGGGGGAGGTGGTGGCGTGAGCATCGGGATGCGCCGGCTTCCGCTCCCAGCGTCGGCGCCCGGCCTCGGCAGACCGAGGGTGGCGGCATCCTCCTCGGCAGGCCTGGTCCTGGGCGGCGGCGGGGCGTTCGGGTCGACCGGCTCCCAGAACACCACCGGAGGATCGGCACCAGGGGTTCCCGCTGGCCCACTCCCGGCACGTCCTGCTGGAGGGTTGGAGGATGCAGCGGCCGCCGGAGCGGTGTTGGACGGCTGGGGTGCGGACCAGGCCGGGGCCAGGCCGCTCCCGGCGGCAAGCAGGGGCAGAACCAGCACGAGAAGGGAGCCGCGCACCGTCGAGGCCATCAGCGCCGGAGGAGGAACGGAACGAACCTAGCCGCGTTCGCCTCCGGCTTCCGTGGGATCGAGCAGCGGCAGTACCCGCTCGAGGGCAACCCCCCGGCTCGCCTTGAGCAGCAACCGATCGCCCTCCACCAGCCAGGAGCGCAGAACGGGGGCAGCTTCCTCCGGCGTCGCCACCTGCTCCACACGCTTCACCCCGCCAGCGGCGGCCTCCGCCATCACCCGCCCCTCCGGGCCGGCCGCCACCACCACCAGCCCGTCCAGGCCCAGCGCCGCCGCACGGGCCCCCACCGCACGGTGCAGCTCCAGGCTGCGCTCGCCCAGCTCCAGCATCGTGCCGAGCACGGCGAAGCGACGTCCCTCGGCTCCGGCCTCCGGTGAGGGAGCCGTCAGCAGATCCAGAGCGGCAAGCATCGCTTCCGGCGAAGCGTTGTAGGTCTCATCGAGCACCTCCACACCCCCCAGGCGGAGCCGCCGGTTGCGGCCCCCCGGCACCTCCACCGCGAGCTCGCGCAGTGCTGTGGCCTCCACGCCCAGCTCCTCGGCCACCGCCAGCGCCAGCAAAAGGTTGCGGGCGTTGTGGCGGCCGGGCAGGGGCAGGCTCAGCATCAGGGGAGAGCCTTCACTGTCCAGCCTGTCCTGCAGCGTGATGGCATTCGCCACCGGATCGAAGGCCGCCACCCGGTCGGCAGCCGGCAGTTCCCCCGGGAAGCTGGGCAGCTCGTCCGCCAGGGCCACCCGCTGCACGCGGCCGCTCCAGCCTGCCGCCAGGGCCGCCTCCAGGAGCGGATCCCCCGCCGGCACCACCAGCAGCCCCCCGGGCGCCAGCGAGACGGTGATCTCGCACTTGGCGGCGGCAATCGCTTCCCGGCTTCCCAGACGGCCGATGTGGGCGGTGCCGATGTTGGTGATCACGGCCACATCAGGCTCGGCGCAGCGGCTGAGCCGATCGATCTCCCCCGGTCCACGCATCCCCATCTCCACCACCAGGGCCGCGGTGTCGGGACGGGCGCGGAGCAGGGTGAGCGGAGCGCCGATGTCGTTGTTCTCGTTGCCGCGGCTGGCCACCACCGGTCCCAGCGGTGCCAGGGCGGCACGGATCAGCTCGCGGGTGGTGGTCTTGCCGGCCGAGCCGGTCACGGCCACCACAGGCACCGCCAGCGACCGGCGCCACAGCCGGCCCAGCTGCTGGTAAGCCTCGAGGGTGTCGGGCACCTGCCAGATCGGGCGGCCGCAAGCCTGAGCAAGGGCCCTGGCCTCGGACTCCGGCAGCCGGTCCAGCTGGGCCAGGGCCGCGGCAGCCCCGCCCTGCAGGAGGGCAGTCTTCAGGAAGCGGTGCCCGTCGAAGCGCTCGCCCACCAGCGGGATGAAAAGAGCGCCGCGGAGATCGGCACGGCTGTCGGTGGCCACCGCCTCCAGAGCACTCGTGGGCACGGGCCCCAGCGGCTCTCCCCAGAGGGCAAGGAGCTGCTCGAGAGGCAGGGCCATCGGAGGCGGAGGCAGGATCGAGCAGGATCATGACCGAGCCGGTTCGCCAGATCAGCGCGGCTCCGGTGCGACGGGGGTGCCGAAGACCACCAGGCCGCCGCCCACGGCCGCGGGGCGAGCCCACAGGCGACCGCTCCCATCAACAACCTCCAGCCGGTCGTAGCCCCGGTCGACGGCGACCCCCGCCCACTGATCCACCAGCTGCCGACGCCGGCTCGGCTCCAGCCGGGCGTACATGTCGGCCACCTCCAGGTGCAACTGAGCCATTGCAGGATCGGGTCGGACCGTCAGGATCAGGTCCTGAGATGCGAGGGCAGCGAAAGCCTGCCTCAGCTCCTCCTCAGGACCAGGCAGTGTCAACGGAGCGGGCAGGGGCTCCGGCCGGGGCACAGGCGCAGGGTCGGGCGGGGTGGCAGGAGCAGCTTCCGGCTGCGGCGTCTCGGCAGGTACGGGCGGCACAGCCAGGGAAGCGGTGCTGTCCCTCTCCCGGGGAGAGGAGGTCGGGTGAGGCGGCAACGGCTGGAAACGCCCCCCCAGGCCCACGCCCAGTGCCGCCAGCACCACCACCAGCACGAACGGCCAGAACCCCGCTGCCGCGGAGCGGGGCCAGAAGCCGGGATGCCAGAGGCTGCCCTCCCCATTGCGGCGCAAGAGCTCGCGAGCTCGAAGCACCAGATCGGCCCCCACAGCCTCCAGGTCCCCTCCCAGCCGTTTCCAGGGACTGCGGTAGGGCGCGGGCAGATCCGAGGATGGGGAGATGGGACCTCCTCGAGGCTCAGCCGTCACCCCGACGCAACAGCTGGGCGAAAGGGTTGCGCGAGCGGGCCGGGGCCGAGGGCGAGGGCTCCACCGCGGCCGCATCCTCCGAGGCACCGAGGTTGGTCTGCTCGAGCAGCTCGCCGTCACGGCGGCGGCTGGGGTCTGCCCCCTGGCCCTGGGAGAAGCGTTCCACCTGCTCGGCGTCCGGGGTGGGCTCCTTCACGCCGCAGACCTCCCGGTACATGGCGTCGTAGGCCTGGGCCGAGCGCTCCCAGCTGTAGTCCTGGGTCATGGCCCGGTGCTGCAACTCGCGCCAGCTGTCGAGATGGCGGAAGGCCTCCCAGCTGCGCACGATCGCGGTGTAGAAGTCCACCGGCTCGTAGCGGTCGAAGCAGAAGCCCGTGCCGGTGTGGGCCCGGGGGTCGTGGGGAGGAACGGTGTCCACCAGGCCGCCCACCTTGCGCACCACCGGGATCGAGCCGTAGCGCATCGCCAGCAGTTGGCTGATGCCGCAGGGTTCGAACAGGCTCGGCATCAGGAAGGCATCGCTGCCGGCATAAATCAGGCGGGAGAGCGCGTCGTCGTAGGTGAGGAACACGGCGAAACGGCCCGGATGGCGGGCCGCCATCTGCCACAGGCCCGATTCATAGCCCCGATCGCCGGTGCCCAGAACCACGAACTGGCTGTCGGTGTAGGCCAGCACCCGGTCGGCCACCTGCAGCAGCAGATCCACCCCCTTCTGATCCACCAGCCGGCTCACCATGCCCATCAGGTAGGTATCGGGATTGACCGTCAGGCCCATCCGCTCCTGCAGGAGCTTCTTGTTGGCGGCACGGCCGCTGAGATCGTCGGCCGAGAACGGAGCCACCAGGGCAGGATCATGGGCCGGATCCCACTCCTTGTTGTCGATGCCGTTGAGGATGCCGCGCAGCTTGCCGCTGATGAAGTTGAGCAGGCCCTCGAGCTTCTCGCCGTACTGCGGCGTGCGGATCTCCTGGGCATAGGTGGGTGAAACGGCGTTGACGCAGTCGGCGTAGAGCAGCGCCGCCGCCATCGTGTGATCCCCCTGCATGTACCAGGGGCACCAGGTCATGCGGTCGAGCTTCCAACGCCAGGGGCCTTGGTAGCGGAGGTTGTGGATGGTGAAAACCGTGCTGATCTCCGGGTCCTGATGCATCCACACCGGGATCATGCCGGTGTGCCAGTCATGGCAGTGCAGCACCTGCGGCTTCCAGACATTCCAGGCGAATTCAGCCGCCGCACTGGCGAAGAAGGTGAAGCGCCAATCTTCGTCTTCGCCGCCGTAGATGCGTTCCGGGTCGAACACTGGATGGCCCACCAGGTAGATCGGCAACCCGTTCGATGGATGTCGGGTTTCGTAGATCGCGAAGTCGGTTCCCATCGTGTGGCCACGCCAGATGGGCTCCGCAGGAATCTGAAGCCGGCTCCACAACTTGCCGTAGCCCGGCATGATGATGCGGACGTCATGGCCAAGGGCCGCCAGGGCGGGCGGCAGCGAACCCACCACATCTCCCATGCCCCCGACCTTCACCATCGGGGCACATTCGGCGGCAGCGAACAGGATGCGCATCCCGGGGTCGTCGTGGTGGCGGCAACTCTACGGGCCCTTCTCTTTCCCCCTGTTCCCGCAGAACCGCGCCTTCAGGGCAGCACGGTCACCGGCGTACCCAGCTGCACCAGATCGAACAGTTCGCGGACGTGCTCATCGAACAGCCGCACGCAGCCGTGGGACACGGCCTGGCCGATACTGTCCCGGTTGGGGGTGCCATGGAAGCCGGCGGTGACGCAGCCCTTCACCTCCAGATGCTCCTGGCCGTTGAAGCCACGGCGGCCGTAACAGTCGCGGTGGAAACCGATCCAGCGGCTACCGAGGGGATTGGCGGGCCCCGGGGGGTAGAAGCGGCCGCTGGCTGGATGCTCCCAGGTGGGATCAGCCGTTTTCTCGATCACGCTGAAGCGGCCCTGCGGGGTCTCCCAGCCCGGCATCCCCACGGCCACCGGGAATCGGCGCAGCTCCCTGCCGTCCTGCAGCACCTGCAGCAGCTTGCGACGCCGATCCAGCACCAGTTCCCTGCCCGGCAGCGGCGCAACGGCGGATGCTGGGGGCAGCAGGGCCGTGGAGGCCGGCGTGGAGGTGGGTGCCGGCGCCGGCGAGGGCTCGGGTGCTGCCGCTGGGGCGATCGCAGGGGAACCAGGCTCCTCCTGCACGGAAGCCGCCCGGGGCAGCGCGGCAGGAGAAGGGTTCAGCGGATCAGACGGGGGGGGGATCGGCTGGAGATCCTCCAGGCCCAGGGCGCCTTCCCCCAGAAGCGCCGCCTCCGGCAGGGGCTGGGGAGCTGGAGTTGCCGCCGCCGCGGCGCGGGGGGCGGCGATGGCAGGCGGACAAAGCAGGTGTGCCAGGACCAGACCCAGAAACAGTCCCGCGGCGGCGGTCGGCGGGGATCCCATGCTCAAGCGCAAGGAAGTTCTGCCCCGGAACGGCGATGAGTCGGTCGGGGTTGACACGGCGGCGGCGAACGGTAGTTGGCTGCTACAGAGAGTCAAGGTAGCCAGGGGCTCTCCCGGAAGTCGGGCTCGCGCTTCTCCAGGAAGGCGTTGCGGCCCTCCTGCCCTTCCGCGGTCCGGTAGAAGAGGTGGGTCGCCTGGCCCGCCAGCTCCTGCAGCCCGGCCAGCCCGTCGGTCTCGGCGTTGAAGGCCGCCTTGAGGCAGCGGATGGCGGTGGGGCTGTGGCGCAACACCTCCCGAGCCCAGGCCACCCCCTCCTCCTGAAGCTGCTCCAGGGGAACCACCTGGTTCACCAGGCCCATGGTCAGGGCCTCCTCGGCGGAGTAGCGGCGGCAGAGGAACCAGATCTCGCGGGCCTTGCGCTGCCCCACCACCCGGGCGAGGTACCCGGCTCCGAAACCGCCATCGAAGCTCCCGACCCGCGGTCCGGTCTGGCCGAACACCGCGTTCTCCGCCGCCAGGCTGAGGTCGCAGAGCAGATGCAGCACCTGGCCGCCACCGATGGCGTAGCCCGCCACCAGGGCGATCACCACCTTGGGCAGGCTGCGGATGATCCGCTGGAGATCGAGCACATTGAGCCGAGGCAACCCGTCGTCGTCGAGGTAACCACCGTCACCTCGCACGCTCTGGTCGCCGCCGGCGCAGAACGCCCAGCCACCGTCAGGCGCGGGGCCGGCGCCGGTGAACAGCACCACACCGATCGTGGGGTCCTCCCGCACGCGGGTGAAGGCATCGCAGAGCTCCTGCACGGTGCGGGGCCGGAAGGCGTTGCGCTTCTCCGGACGGTCGATCGTGATCCGGGCGATCCCCTCATCGCTGATCTCAAAGCGGATGTCCTGGTACTGGCCGACGGGTCGCCAGTCGACCGGAGCCAGCGGGGCAGGGGAGGGGCTCATGACAGGACGCTGAGGCGTGCCGCCATTGTGCGCAGCCGCTGGCGGAGCCCGGCATCCGCCTGGCGATCGCTCGGCAGCTCGAGCAGGGAGCAGGAGCGGCCCAGCGCCCAGACCAGCTGCGCCTCCAGGTCGGCGGGGCCCACCACCCGACAGGCCTCCACACCGTGAACGGCCGCCAGGGCCAGGGGGGACACCGCCTGGGGCATGGCGAACAGGCGCTCGAAATCCAGAGCGGACGGAGGATCGGTGCGGATCGGCAGCTGCTCGAAGATGCCGCCACCGCCGTTGGCGATCACCAGCACCGTCAGCCGGCCTGCCAGCCGGGGCAGCCACAGCCAGCCATTGGCGTCGTGGAGCAGGGCCAGATCCCCGGTTATCAGCACCAGCTGGCCCAGGGCTTCCGCCAGCCCGGCGGCGATCGAGAGGGTGCCGTCGATGCCGGAGGCCCCCCGGAACGAGAACACGGGACGGGGGGGCACATCGGCCGGCACAAAGCTCTCCCAGTCGCGCACGGGGCTGCTGTTGGCCAGCATCACCGGCAACCCTGGGGGCAGCAGCCGGGCCAGGCGCCGGGCCAGGAAAGGCTCCTCGAACGGCTCTCCCTGCAGCAAAGCCTCGGAGCCATCCAGCAGGGTCTTTACGCGATCCTCGGCGGCCTGCCACCGGCGGGCATAGGCCAGCGACTCGGGGGCGGGCCGGCCTGGCGGCAGAGCCTGCGCCTTCCACCAGGCGGCGAGGCCCCCGCTCCACTGGGCCCTTGCCCGTCCAAGGGGATCGAGCCGACGGGGATCGCCCTCGCTCACCAGCACCTGCGGCCCCGCGATGCCTTCGAGCCAGGCCTGCAGCCGCCGACTGGCGGGGAGGCTGCCCAGCCGCAGCACCTGCGCCGCCCCCAACCCGTGGGGTGGCTGCTCAAGGATCAGGTCATAACCGGCCACCAGGTCGAGTCCGGGCTGGCCCCTCAGGCCCGAGAGGGCATCGGCCAGCACCGGCCAGCCGCTGCGGCCTTCCCAGGCGCGCAGCGCCTCGATATGGGCCCGCCAGCTCTGGGGTCGACCGCGCCAGGGCCCAGCCACCACGACTCCGGGTCGATCCGGATCCAGCCGGGCGGCCTGCGGCAGAGGCAAGGGCGATCCCGAGACCCCGGCGCTGGTCTCGGGAGCCGCCCCCAGGACCCGCTCGTGTGCGCCGGCCGCCAGGGTCACCAGCTCGGGGCCCGCCAGATGGAGCGGTTCCTCGAACGGAAGATTGAGATGGACAGGTCCGGGGGGCACCCGACCGCCATCGCCAAGGCAGTGCTCCAGAGCCCGTGCCGCCAGCTGGGCAAGGTCGGCGGCGGCCATCCGCGCCAGGCCCCGCCCGTCCCCCTGGCCAAGCCAGCGGCAGCTGGCGCGCAGGAACTCCTCCTGGTTGACGCTCTGGTTGGCCCCACAGCCCTTGAGACGATCCGGCCGGTCGGCCGTGAGCAGCAGCAGGGGGACCGTGCCGGTGTCGGCCTCCACGGCCGCCGGAAGCAGATGGGCCACGGCACTACCGGAGGTGGTGATCACGGCGGCAGGCAGTCCGAGGGCACGCCCCAGACCCAGGGCGAAAAAAGCGGCGGAACGCTCGTCGAAGGCCGTATGCAGCCGCAGACCCGGACCTTCCAGCAGGCCGGCGGCCACCGCCAGCGGCGCGGAACGACTGCCGGGGCAGACGATCACGTGGCTGAGGCCACCATCTTGAAGGGCGGCCAACAGCTCCAGGGCCGCTTCGACCCCGGAACGGCACCCGGTGGGCTGGTCAGCCATCGCCATAACAGCAGTCCCTGTCCAGGATGGTGGGCCCATCCTGCGAGACCACCGGCCCATGGCTCCTCCAGAACCGCCCTCACCCTCCCTGGAGCCCCTAGCCACCGACGTCGAGCAGAGGGAAGGCTGGGCCCGGGAGTGGCTCCGCTCGCTGAGGTCGTTGCTGGCCTGGGTGCTGCTGGCGCTGGTGCTGCGCTGGCTGGTGGTGGAACCCCGTTGGATCCCCTCCGGGTCCATGCTGCCGACCCTCCAGCTGCAGGACCGGGTGCTGGTCGAGAAGCTGAGTCAGCGGCTGCACCACTCTCCGGCCCCGGGCACGATCGTGGTGTTTCACCCACCGGCAGCCCTGCAAGCGGCCGGCTACGACCCAGATGCCGCCCTGATCAAGCGAGTGGTGGCCGTGGCCGGCGACACGGTGCAGGTGAGCGGTGGGAGGCTGTGGCGGAATGGCGAGAAGGCCTCCCACGACTGGGCCAGCGAACCGATGGACTACGACTTCGGGCCCGTCACCGTTCCCGCGGCCCATCTGCTTGTTCTGGGCGACAACCGCAATGCCAGCCTCGACTCCCACCTCTGGGGTCCACTGCCCGAGAGAGAGGTGATCGGCAGGGCGGTCTGGCGCTACTGGCCGTTGCAGCGGTTCGGTCCGATTCGGTTCTCCCACCCTGCCCCAGGCCTGGGAGCAGCAGAAGAGCTGCGGTAAGGTTCATGGCAATCCGTGGTCGGCCCGGCCCGGATCCCTGGATGTGCAGGAGGACCATGTTCAATCCGGAGTTCCTGACCAGCGACAACGAGGCGATCAGTGGGAACTCCCTGATCCAGTACCTCCAGGATCAGTCCCCTGACGTTCTGCAGCGCGTTGCCCGCTCCGCCAGCGGAGAGATCCAGGACATCATCCGCCATAACGTGAATGGCCTGCTCGGCATGCTCCCCGCGGAGCATTTCGAAGTAAAGATCCAGACCACCCGCGAGAACCTTGCCGGCTTGCTGGCTTCCGCCATGATGACGGGCTATTTCCTTCGCCAGATGGAACAGCGAATGGAATTAGAAGATAGCCTGCATGGTGATTCGGGAACAGCGGCAACCAGCCGTGACGACGATCCCGGCGACTTAAGACTCTAAATTGTGGCACATCATTCCGTTTTCTGCGGAAAAACTCTTATATTGAATTAACTCTCTATAACGGCAAAAGCCCATCCCAACAGTTACTCAGCGGCCAAAATAATTCTTTTAGATCACCCTAGGCCCAAAGACATCCAAGGGTGTCATCAGAGATCAGTTGCCGACTCTATGATTACCCTCAAACTCTCTGAAGTGCCTACCGATCAGGCTTTCCAGAGACTGCAAACGTTATCCTTACCTTACTTCCGGACGCCTACCCGAGAAACTGTTCTCAGTCCAGCTGACCTCCCAGAGGAGGGTCAGCACCATGCGCGGGCCCCAGGAACCCCAAGAAGATGATCTCATTGCGATCTACAATGAGCATGAACCTTTTACCAGCTGTCCAAGGTCAACAACATCGGGGACAGTGGCTTGCCAGTAGAAGGAACCGACCCTAGCTCTGACACTGATTCCAGAGAGCACGATGCTGATCTGCGCCAGCCCTACGAATCTGCAGTCTGATCAGTGCTGTGTTATCAGCCTTGCGATTGGTCGTAGCAGCTACATGTCGTGCCTCGAGCGGCTCCAGGAAAGCCTCAAACGGGTCGGTTTCCGGGGGGGGTTTCTGGGTTGGTCGAATGAGTTACCCCCTGGTTCACCCACTCAATTGGAGGCACCGATGGCCTTCAAAACCTTCTGCTTTCGCGAAGCTCATCATCGAGGCTATCGGTATGTGCTCTGGCTGGATGCGCCTATGGTCGCACTCCAGAAACTGGATCCAATCATTGAAATGATTAAAACCAAGGGATATATTCTTTTCAATGATAGTTACGGGCAGTCATTGGGACGGTGGTGCAGTGATATTGCCTTGGGGCATCACAACATTGATCGGGAACAGTCGCTTGGAATTCCTGAAATACCGACGTCCGCCATTGGCTTCGACCTTGAGAGCAGGATCGGCTCTGACTTCCTTAATCGCTGGCAGGAGATCTGCCTGGATGGGGTGACTTGCAGAGGCCGCAGAGAGCCTTATCTTTCTTTTTCAGATCACGATGCAATGGGATGGAACAAAAATCAATGCGCATCCTCTGATCCAAGGGTTGGCGGACATCGCTTCGATCAAACCGCAGCCGGCATTGTTGCCCATGAACTGCACTTAACTTCATACGCGGATCAACTTCGAGATATTGACTGCAAAACCAAGCATTTTAATCGCAAAACCATACTACTCCATTGCAGGGAATATGGCAAGACCATCCGGTCAGTCGACGAGATCCACCAATTGGTAGCAAATCAGCTAAGTCCGTTTCGCCTGCCTGTGCGGGCCTTACGCAAAGTAAGAAACAAGTTGAATGTGATACGACATTAGCCTTTGTCTTCAGCCGCAAGACCTTTGCAGCCTATGAACCTGCTGAAGGCTGCGCAAGCACCAAGTGCATAACGCCGAGATGGGCAGCTTGTCACTCGCCGCAAGCAATGCATCAGGATTCAGGCACAACGAGAGACGATGCATTGCAACCAAACTTTTCCACATCTGGGAGGATTGATCATTGGAAATCGTTTGCGCTACTGATGGCAACTACCTTCAACACTGCTCAGTTATGCTGGAGACCCTGCTTAAACAAACAGAATATACGCCGCAACTCAATGTCTACCTCATCTTAGACGAGGTAAACCAAGAATCTTTTTCAGAGTTTATCCCCTACCTTCACTCAAGACTGCCATCCCTTTCAATTCTAAGAGCAAATCCTCAGCCTCTACGGCATTTCCCGGTGAATGGTCATGCCACAGTCGCCACCTATTTTCGCCTCTTGCTTCCAGGCTTGCTGCCTGCGGATTGCAAGCGAGTACTGTTTATTGACTCCGATACAGTAATAACTGATGATCTCGCCCCACTCTGGAATCTCGATCTGCAAGGCAAGTCTCTCGCGGCCGTTCCCGATCATTGGCTTTCATGCAGAGATCACGGCTATGTACATGGCAGGTACTTTAACGCCGGTGTCATGCTGATCGATCTGGAACGATGGCGACAGACTGATGTGATCGGCCGTGGAGCCTCCTTTGCCCGTGCCAACCCAGAGCGCTTGCGACACTGGGATCAGGATGTGCTGAACCACGTTTTCGAGGATGACTGGTTGCCCATCGGTGAACGTTGGAATGCATGTCCCCATCTGTTCGGCTTACTGCCGGAATTCAGCCTCAGGCCTGAGGATCTGACCCCTTCGGAGCAAGAAGCCATCTCCAATCCTGCCATCATTCATTTCGCGGGTCCAGGTCCGGTGAAGCCCTGGAACGCTCGCTGCAAGCATCCTCTACGCCATCACTACCTGGACGCCCGTGCGCAAACCCCCTGGGCCGACAACCCCCTGGATGACGCGCCGCCACCAAAACTGAAACGTGTCTGGACTGAGGCTGTATTCCAGGCAAAATGCTATGCCCGGCGCATTCTCCGCTGACCATTCACTCCTGACCTCAACAAACAGGGAAAAAACCCATCCGGACGTTGGAATCAGGCCAGAAAAAAGTCAATTCTTCGAGGGGCTTACCACTCCCAGGTTCACCAAAGCCTCATCAATGCTTGCCAGAGTCGTCCAGGGACCCTTGGAGGGAGCCCACTCTGCAGTCTCAAGATCCGAGGCGTAGGCGTGAAGCTGCGTGACGCCTAATGGGATCGGGGCATCGTAGTGCGCAGCGATCAGGTGCTGGATCTCCTCAAGTCTCGCAAGCTTGCGTAGCCACACCTGGAATGCCTTCCGGGCGCGGGGAAACACCAGACGCTCCAGCACCGGTGCCAGACGCACAGGCCGAGCCGGATTTCCATCACGAAGCAGGCGTGCCGCCTCGATCTGCCAATCCTCTGACCAGCGGAAGGGATAAAAGCCGAAGTGAGCACGGGCCGAGCGACAGCCCTCGCGGCCCACCTGAGCCAGCAGTTCAGGAAGGGGAGGGACTTCGATGCAGCTAGGGCGAAAGTAATTGGCGAACAGCACGATTCTCAGCCAGCCCCTCATTCGGTTCGCAGGCGAATCAATCAGAAGCTCGGATCCACCATCCCGGGCATAGAAAAGCAGTGGGGTTGGATCAAGATCGAACACCGGCGGGGGCTCGGCACTGATGCTCACCAAAGCATCCGTCACCAGCAGGGAGCCGGTGGTCAGATCGAGGCAGGCCACCTCGAGAAACGTGCCCAGGCCCAGATCCAATGGCCCCAAAGGGATCCAGCGGAGTTGATCAGGGAAGGGAAACCCATCCAGGCCCAGCACCTTGGTGCGATCCGCGGGAAATCCCAGCCAGGCGTCAGGCAGTCGCAGGGGAAAGCTCCACTGACAATCACTCACCCACACCGTGGCCGCTGGAAACGCCCGGGCCATCGCCGGAACCGGAAGCTTGTGCTCAAGACCCGAGGAGGTGGCCAGCACGATCGCGCGGACGGGTCCGTGGTGTCTCTCAAGTTCATGCAGCGCTTCCAGAACTTCGCCCGTGGGGGGGATAGGGGAATAGAGCAGCAGGCCCTCCTCCACCCTCACCACCGTCATCCGGATCGGCACCGCCACGTACCAGACGCCGTGCAACTGCTCGAAACTCCAGATCCGGCGGGGGATCAGCTCCCGCACGAGGGTTGGACGTCGCCCGTACGGATAGAGCGGGAGCAGGGGCCACCAGGGCCAGTGCTGATCAGTGGCAGATGCGGCGGTCATCGGACCGGAGGGAAGGCTCGCCGATGCTGGCGAGCCAACAGCCCGTGCCGTGGTGCCAGCACCACCGCCAGCAAGAACAGGCCGGTTTGCACGAGCACGATGCAACCGGCGGTGGAGGCATCGAGCCAGTAGCTGAGCAGGACGCCGGCGAAGGTGGCGAGCACCGCAGACAGCACCGCCAGAAGGGTCATGGGGCCGAAGCGATCACTGAGGAGATAGGCCGTTGCCCCCGGGGTTACCAGCATCGCCACCACCAACAGGATGCCAACGGCCTGAAGGCCTGCCACCGCCGCCAGGCTCAGCAGGGTGAGCAGCAGATAGTGGAGACGTCCGATGTGCAGGCCGATCGAGCGAGCATGGCCGGGATCGAAGCAGAACAGCAGCAGATCGCGGCCCCGCACCAGCAGCAGCAACAGAACAAACAGGCTGATGGCCATCGTCTGCGCCACGTCGGCATCGGTGATCCCCAGCAGGTTGCCGAACAGGATGTGGGAGAGGTCGACGCCGCTGGGCATGCGGGAGACCAACACCAGGCCGAACGCGAAGAAGCCGGTGAACACCAATCCGATCACCGTGTCCTCCTTCACCCGTGTGTGCTGGTGGATCCAGCCCATCATCCCCACCGATCCCACGCCGAACACGAAGGCCCCCAACGCATAAGGCAGCCCGAGGGCGTAGGCCAGCACCACCCCTGGCAGCACCGCATGGGATACGGCATCACCCATCAACGCCCAGCCCTTCAGGGTCATGTAGCAGGACAGCACGGCGCAGACGACCGCCACCAGCCCTCCGAGCAGCAGGGCCCTCAGCAGAAACCCCTGTTGCAGAGGTTCAAGCAGCCAGTGCCCCAAGGGCAGGGGCAACAAGGAGAGCAGTGGCACTGCGATGCCGAAGGGAACGAGCATGGTCAGGGCAGGGCAGGAGTGGCGCCGAAGGTGCGCAGGAGGTTGGCCTGGGTGAAGACCTCGCCGGTGGGCCCATAGGCCAGAAGGCGGCGGTTCAGCAGCAGCACCCGATCGCAGAAGGTGGGAATGGCTTCCAGATCATGGGTGGCAAGCAGGGCCGTGGCACCGGCAGCACAGAGCTCACGCAGCACGGCGATGATCATCTGTTCGGTAGGCATGTCCACCCCGCTGAAGGGCTCATCGAGGAGCAGCACCGTGGCCTCCTGGGCCAGGGCGCGGGCAAGGAAGGCCCGCTTGCGCTGGCCTCCGGAGAGGGCACCGATCGGGCGCTCGGCCAGATCGCTGAGATCCACACGCTCCAGTGCCCGATCCACAGCCTGGCGGTCGGCGGCGGAAGGCCAGCGCAGCAGGTGCATCCGCCCATAGCGCCCCTGCATCACCACGTCGCGGACGCGGATCGGGAAGTCCCAGTCCACCTGCTCGCTCTGGGGCATGTAGGCCAGTCGCTGACGGCGCTGTGCCAGCGGGGGGGGCAGGCCATCGATGAGCACACGGCCGGTCGTTGGGACGAGAAAGCCCGCCAAGGCTCTCAGCAGGGTCGATTTGCCCGCCCCATTCATGCCCACCAACCCGCACAAGCATCCCGCCGGCAGGCTGAGACTCACCTCCACTACGGCGGTCACACCGTCGTAGGAGACCGTGAGACCGGAGGCCGCTAGGCGATCGGGCGGCGGCGGACCGGTCTTCTGCATGAGCCCATTCAAGATGGTGGAGTCCTCACAGGCGTATCGGTGCCGCCGAGGCCGCGCAACAGGGTGTCCACGTTGCGGCGCATCAGTGCCAGATAGGTGGGCGCAGGGCCACTGGGCAGCGAGAGGGAGTCCACGAAGAAGATGCCGCCGAAGCGCGCTCCGCTCTCCTGCGCCACCCGCTGCTGGGCGCGGGAATCGACGGTGCTCTCGCAAAAGACCGCCGGCACCCGGCGGCTGCGCACGGTGGCGATCAGGCGCTGCATCCGTTGGGGGGTCACCTCTCGTTCACCGTTCACCGGCCACAGCCAGGCTTCGTCGAGGCCGTAGTCGCGGGTGAGGTAGCTGAAGGCCCCCTCACAGCTCACCAGGAGCCGATGCTGTGGTGGAAGGCGCTCCAGCCTGATCGCCAGCTCCCGATCGAGGGCTCGGATCCGATCGGCATAGGCAGCCGCGCAGCGGCGATAGGTGGCGGCACGGGGCGGATCAAGCTCCACGAAGGCGTCGCGGATGTTGGCCACGTAGGTGAGGGCCGCCTGGGGGGACATCCAGGCATGGGGATTGACGGCATCGGCCTGGCTGCTGCCGACGATCGGCAGGGTGGCCACCCCCTGGCTCACCACCACCCGGGGCACATTGCCGAGGCCAGCGGTGAAGCGATGGGTCCAGCGATCGAGACCCAGCCCGTTTTCCAGTACCAGCTGGGTGCCGCGGGCCCGGCGCAGATCGGAGGGAGTGATCTCATAGCCATGGATCTCCGCCCCGGGTCGGGTGATCGATTCCACCGTGAGCTGCCCGCAGGCCACCTCACGAGCCATGTCTGCCACCACCGTGAAGCTGGCCAGAACCTTGGGCCTCCCCTGCGGAATCCCTGTCGGGTCAGCGGGCTGCGGGGCGGCTGATCCGCCCATGCCTTCCGTGGAGCGGCCGCATCCCAACGGCAGCAGCAACAGCGGCAGCAGCAGAAGCAGACCGGAGACAGGGCCGCGGGCCACACAGGGAAAGCAACGCGACAGCAGGCTAGAAAACGCTCTTGCAGGCTCGAGTGCGGTGGGTACGGGCAAGGGCCTCGAGCCAGGGCGAATAGATGGGCCCGAAATGCGCCAAAAAAAGCCCCCTCCGAAGAAGGGGGCAGAGACTCCAGAAGGAGGCTGGAGGATGGGCTCGATGGGAAACCTCAGCCGATCGCGGGAGCGATGAGGGCCACCGGGGTGACCTCCACGCTGGCCAGATCGAGCGGGAAGTTGTGAGCGTTCCGCTCGTGCATCACTTCCATGCCCAGACCGGCACGGTTGAGAACGTCGGCCCAGGTGGGGAGCACCCTGCCCTGGGCATCCAGGATCGACTGGTTGAAGTTGAAGCCGTTCAGGTTGAAGGCCATCGTGCTCACGCCCATGGAGGTGAACCAGATGCCCACCACCGGCCAGGCGGCCAGGAAGAAGTGCAGGCTGCGGCTGTTGTTGAAGCTGGCGTACTGGAAGATCAGGCGACCGAAGTAACCGTGGGCAGCCACGATGTTGTAGGTCTCTTCTTCCTGGCCGAACTTGTAACCGTAGTTCTGGCTCTCGCTCTCGGTGGTCTCACGCACCAGGGAGCTGGTGACCAGCGAACCGTGCATGGCGGAGAACAGGCTGCCGCCGAACACACCGGCCACACCCAGCATGTGGAAGGGGTGCATCAGGATGTTGTGCTCAGCCTGGAACACCAGCATGAAGTTGAAGGTGCCGCTGATGCCGAGGGGCATGCCGTCGGAGAAGGAGCCCTGACCGAAGGGATAGATCAGGAAGACGGCGAAGGCGGCGGACAGGGGCGCGCTATAGGCGACGCAGATCCATGGCCGCATGCCCAGCCGGTAGGAGAGCTCCCACTGACGGCCCATATAGGCCGAGATGCCGATCAGGAAGTGGAAGACGATCAGCTGGTACGGACCGCCGTTGTACAGCCACTCGTCGAGGCTGGCGGCTTCCCAGATGGGGTAGAAGTGCAGACCGATGGCGTTGCTGCTGGGGATGACAGCGCCGGAAATGATGTTGTTGCCGTACAGGAAGGAACCGGCAACCGGCTCACGGATGCCGTCAATGTCGACGGGGGGAGCGGCAATGAAGGCCACGATGAAGCAGATGGTCGCCGCCAGGAGGCAGGGGATCATCAGCACACCGAACCAACCCACATAGATGCGGTTGTTGGTGGAGGACACCCATTGGCAGAAGCTTTCCCAGCTTCCGGACCGGCCGCTGCGAAGGGCAGTGGTCATGAGGACGTAGGGGGGAAATCCGGTGACGAAACGAATGGAATCCGCGCGCCACCGGCAGGACCCTTCCGTGCGCTCAGGAAGCCGAGGCACTGGAAGGCTGGTTCAAGCTAAGGAGCCGGCTTCGCAAGAAATCGAAGCAAAAGAAAACGTTCCGATTCTTCGCCCAGCTTCATAAAGATGCATGAAGCGCTGGCTGTCCCTGCCGCTCCAGCCAGCGCTTCCCCTGCCGCAGGAATCCGCTCCAGTCCAGGCGGCCCTGCTCGGCCGCCCGCGCCACCAGCAACGGTGCCTGCCGGCGGATCTCGGCCAGGTCGGGTTCGGCTACCCCCGCCGAGAGGGCCATCAGATCCGCCATCGCCAGACCCACCACCCGGGTGAGGTAGGCGGCGCTGAGGGCCTGCAGGGCTCCCCCCACGATCCAGGTGGCGCCATGCAGCCGGATGGCTCCGCAGAGGGCCTGGGTGCTCCACTCCACCACCCCCTGGAGAAGGGCGACACGCGCCACCTCCCGGGCCGCTTCCCTCAGCTGCGGAAGGCTCCAGGGGCACTCCCAGAGCAGGGCCATCTCCTGCAGCATCAGACCGTTGGCGGCGGCCAGCACCAGCAGGTCCACGCTGGGAAGGGGGGAGGCGAACACCCCAGCGGCCACGAGCCACTGGGTGCGCTGCTGGTGCTTCTGCCACTCCCGCCGCCGCAGAAGCTCGAGCTCCGCCTGCCAGGCCCGGTGCAGGGTCTCCAGACCCCGCAGGGGGGTGGCGGCGCGCAGGCGGGGGGCCTCCCTCTCGATCCACTCGGCCAGGGGACGCAGCACCGCAGGCAGGCTGGCGGGCTCGCCATCCCAGAGCAGACAGCGGGACGGGTCGGCCTGGGTCCACTGGCTGCGGAGGTCGTCGAGCCCTCCATCGCTCACGCCACCGGGATCCGCCTGCACCAGCAGCCACACCGGCAGGCCCGGGGGAACCGCCTCGAGCCAGCGGAGATCGGCCGCGGCCAGCGGCAGGTGCAGGTGATGCAGAAACACATCGCTGCGGCTGAAGGACTCGGGCCACTCCCACTGCTCGCTGCGACGGGGCAGCGGATGGCCCCACTCCAGCTGCAGGCCGGCCCTGCCGCTCAGGGCCCTGAGGAAGGCTGATCGCAGCGGGTCGGCCGGGGGTCGGCAGCCCACCAGGGCAAGCCTTGGAGAGCGCGCCTCGGTTTCGGAGCGCCAACGGGCCAGGGAATCCCGACGCCGGGCCTGGGCCTCGCCGGTGTCGGGAGCGAGCCGCTCGAACTGGGCCAGAACCTGATCGCAGCGTGCGACCCAGTCCGCCAGGTCGGTCGGCGCCTGGAAGCTTTGCGAGGGGCGCCGCCGCGACAACAGCCAGACACCTCCCGCCAGGGCCGCGACGCCGACCAGACCGCCGCCGGCTCCGTGCAGCAGATGGCTGAGGGCGTCGGTGGCGACGATTCCCCCACCGAGCATGAGGGCGGGGCGTCGCCACCCCTGGGGCAGGAACGGCGAGGGGCCCGGGGGCTTCGGGGCCGTCCCGGGGGCAGGGGACACGCGGTCGGTCTCCGGTGCGTTCACGGCGGGATGGGGAGGTTCTGCATCTTTAGCTCAGGCAACCAGGGCGGCCCCGCAGAGCGTCGGCGCCCGTGAGCGTGAGAGTGTCTGGGCACCGGAACCCAGCGTCGGGGGGGACACCGACCTGCGGCGCCAATCCCCATAGCCTGGATCACGGCATTCCCCGCCCTGGCACCTTTCCTGCAATGACGGATCCCGTGCCTTCGCCCCGCGCCCCCCGCTCCCGCAACCGAGCCGCGGCCCGTTGGGCCGATGCCGTGCTGCCTCCCCTCTCGCTCACCCCGCGGCAGTGGGTGGAGGTGGACCGTCGCCTTCAGGAGGTGGCGGCGGCTCCGCTCTGGCACGGCGCTCTGCCGGTGCTGCTGCTCGAGCGCTGCTGGCTGCGGCTGAGCTGCGTGGGCGTGGAGCAGCTGCTGGAACGGTTACCCCCCGACGGCAGCCGCGACGCCCCCGAACTGCTGCGCTGGCGGGAGCTCAACGCCGAGGGATTGCCCGCCCTCGCAGCCCAGCAGCAGTGCTGGCAGGAATTCGGAGCCGAGGCCTGCCAGGCGGCCCTGCATCGCTTCTGGCGCGTGCAGGAGCTCGGCGACCATGGCTGGAACCATGACAGCTATCTGCGGCTTCTGAACGACTACCGCAGGCGGTTCGCCCTGCCCCGTCCCCGCAGTCTGCCCCTGCTGGTCCTTGCCCGGGCGGACGAACGCGATCGCCACGAACCCCATCGCCTCCACTGGCTCACAGCAACCCCTGGGGGAAGCGAGGGGCCGATGCGCCACACTTGCGCCTGATCACTGGCAGCGGCGATGGCTGACGACACCACCACCTCCCATCCCTCGGATCGCGACAGGGGACCGGACCGGGGAGCCCGAAGCGGGGGACCCCGCGAGGGCGGTGGCTTCCGCATCCGCCTGAGCGACAACGAGATGCAGGCCGCCCGAGCTCTGCAGGAGGCCTTCGGGCTGCGCTCGACCGTGGCGGTGCTGGGGTTCTCCCTGCGCACCCTGGCCCAGCAGCTGGAGAACGGCGAACTTGATGAGCTGGTGGCCCGCCAGAAGGCCCAGGGCGGCGGCCGCCCTCCAGGCCCCCGGGGTGGAGAGCGTCGCCGGGATCGGGGTGAAGGAAGCGGTCGCGGCGAGGGTGGCGGTCGCCCGGGCAGAGTGGATCCTTTCGCCCGCCCCAGCCGTCCGGCCGCGCCCACCCCGGCCGCTGAACCCTCCGACGAGATGAACGCGCTGGAGGCCGTAGACGACCTCAACACGGCGGAGGGCATAGCTGCGGAGGCTGGCGAAGCTCCCGTGGAGGCCGTCCCGACCGAAGCCGAGACCGCGGCTGCCGAGACCGTGGCGGCAGAGGTCTGATCCCAGCCCAATGAGCGAACAACGGCCGAGGGTCCTCTCCGGCGTCCAGCCCACCGGGGCCTTGCATCTGGGCAACTGGCTCGGGGCGATCCGCAACTGGGTCGCTCTCCAGGACAGTCACGACACATTTTTCTGCGTCGTCGACCTGCACGCCATCACCGTGCCCCACGACCCTGCCCGCCTGGCGGAGGACACCCTCACCACCGCGGCGCTCTACCTGGCCTGCGGCATCGACCCGGGCCGGTCCACAGTGTTCGTGCAGAGCCATGTAGCGGCCCACAGCGAACTGTGCTGGCTCCTGAACTGCGTCACCCCCCTCAACTGGCTGGAGCGGATGATCCAGTTCAAGGAGAAGGCACGCAAGCAGGGCGCGGACGTGTCGGCCGGACTGCTCGACTATCCGGTGCTGATGGCGGCCGACATCCTTCTCTACGACGCCGACCGGGTGCCGGTGGGGGAAGACCAGAAGCAGCACCTGGAGCTGGCGCGCGACATTGCCCAGCAGCGGATCAATGCCCGTTTCGCTCCCCGGGGCGCCGACGGCGAGCCTGTGGCCCTGCTGAAGGTGCCGGAGCCCCTGATCCTTGGAGAGGGCGCCCGGGTGATGAGCCTCACCGACGGCCGCAGCAAGATGAGCAAGAGCGACCCGAACGAGGCCTCGCGCATCACCCTGCTGGATCCGCCGGAGCTGATCGTGCGCAAGATCAAGCGGGCCAAGACCGATCCGGTGATGGGTCTGGAATTCGGCAACCCCGAGCGGCCCGAGGCCGACAACCTGCTGGGCCTCTACGCCCTGCTCAGCGGCCTGGGCCGGGAGCAGGCCGCCGAGGGCTGCGCCGCCATGGGCTGGGGGGCGTTCAAGCCCCTGCTGGCCGAGGTGGTGGTGGAGGCTCTCCGGCCGATCCAGGAGCGCTACGCCGATCTGCGAAGGGATCCCACCACCCTCAACGCCGTGCTGGAGGCTGGCCGGGAACGGGCGACGGCCGTGGCCGATGGCACCCTGGACCGGGTGCGCCAGGCGCTGGGATTCCTGCCGGCGCTCTGATCGGCGGCCAGAAGCCCTGAACCTTGACCTGGGCATTGATCAGCAGGGCTGATCGGATTGCGACGGTGTGTGAACCCTCACCGTCGCACCCGCCCCAGGGGCGACGTCCACTGCCGTCACTGACGTCTCAGCTCGGACCCGGCCTGCGGAACGGCGCTGAAACACGCTGCGTCCCATTTGTCCAGACCGGCAAGCGTGGGGTGGCCCGCCACCGAGTCCAGGGAGCAGGGTCTGAGGCGGTCTTGTGTTGCTGATCGCCTTTGCGTCGCCCTCCTCTCACCTCCCTCCGTAACCGGTCTTCGGGGCTGCGCGGCTCTGCCGTGTTGCTGCTGTCGCTGCCCTTGGTGGCTGGGGCCGTGCCCCTGCCGGCAGATTCGTTGGCAACTTCAGAAGCTTCGACCCCATCGGCTCTTCAGGCCACACGCACCAGAGCCGCTTCCCCCATCGCAGTGGCAGGCCCGGGCCCGAGGGAGGCACCCAGCCCGGAGGAAGGCTCGCCTTATCGCATCACCCCCGAGCGCCGGGCGCTGCTCAACACCATCCGCTTCGCTGAGGGCACCTGGCTGGGAGGATCCCCCGACGGCTACCGCACCATCTATGGCGGCGGCAAGGTGGCCAGCCTGGAGCGCCATCCGGAGATCACCGTGAGCCGGGGCTACGTGAGCGCCGCGGCCGGGGCCTACCAGTTCCTGCCCAGCACCTGGGACGCCGCCGCCCGTCGCCTGGACCTCGACGACTTCGGCCCCGAGGCGCAGGACCAGGCCGCCCTCCATCTGATCGAGGAGCGGGGCGCCCTGCGCCGCTTCGATCAGGCTGGCCTCTGCGCCGAGGTGCTGGCGCGGCTGGCACCGGAGTGGGCCTCGCTGCCGAGCCATGGGGGCGGCAGCTACTACGGCCAGCCCGTGAAGGGCGTGGAGGAGCTGCTGGCCTTCTACCGGCAGGAACTGGAGCGTCAGCGCGATATCGCCCGAGCCGGCGGCAGCGGGCCGGCCCAGGCCTGAGGCTCAGGGCTCGGAGTAAACGACCCGCCCCCGTTCATCGTTGCCCACCTCCAGCAGATGGGCGTGGAGCAGGCGCTCGATCTCGGCCCGCACCGCTCCGCTGTCCTCCCCCGGAGCCAGTTGCAGCTCCAGCAGGGCATCGTTGAGGGTGAAACCCTGGGGACCGCTGCGGCGGGCCAGCCCCAGGAGCTGCCGTTCGAGCGACGGCACCGACGCCGCGGTGGCCGCCGCCACGGCTTCCTCCAGCAGCAGCGGCTGGTTGGCCTGCTGCACCAGATCGGGGATCAGGAACAGATCGATCAGCTGGCCGATCCCACAGATGCCGAAGGTGAGCAGCCACAGGGTGCCGCTGAGGGGCTTGCGGTTGTAGAAGCGCTGCAGCCCGCAGAGGCCCACCAGGGACAGGCACCACAGCAGGTAGCTCACGGCCACGGTCCGGCGTTCCTGCAGCGGTGAGGGCAGCCGCGCGGAACGAACGGGACGGGTGCGGGTCACGACGGAAGCGCAGGCATGGGCAGGATTCTCGTGCGTAGGATCCCGGTTTCGCAGCATCGGATTCCCGTGCCCGCCACCGCCGCCAGCCGCAGCAACCCTGCCGGGGCCGTCAACGGCACCACGGCGGCACAGGCGGCCACCGGCGGGGCGATCCCCCTGCCCAGAACCAGCGAGAGCGAGCAGCTGCTGCGGATCCGGCACTCGATGAGCCACGTGCTGGCGATGGCGGTGCAGAAGCTGTTCCCCAAAGCCCAGGTCACGATCGGACCCTGGACCGAGACCGGCTTCTACTACGACTTCGACAACCCCGAGCCCTTCACCGAGGCCGACCTGAAGGCCATCAAGAAGGAGATGGGCAAGATCATCGGCCGGCGGCTGCCGCTCGAGCGGATCGAGGTGAGCCGCCAGGAGGCCGAGGCACGGATTCGTGCGCAGAACGAGCCCTACAAGCTGGAGATCCTGGCGGGCCTGCAGGAGCCCATCACCCTCTACACCCTGGGCGAGGAATGGTGGGATCTGTGCGCCGGCCCCCACGTGGCCAACACCAGCGAGCTGAACCCCAAGGCCTTCGATCTGGAGAGCGTGGCCGGGGCCTACTGGCGCGGCGACGAGAAGAACGCCCAGCTCCAGCGCATCTACGGCACCGCCTGGGAAACACCCGAGCAGCTGGCCGAGTACAAACGGCGCAAGGAGGAGGCCCTCCGCCGCGACCACCGCCGTCTGGGCACCGACCTCGACCTGTTCTCGATCGAGGACGAGGCCGGGGCAGGGCTGGTGTTCTGGCATCCCCGCGGCGCCCGCATGCGGCTGCTGATCGAGGACTTCTGGCGCCAGGCCCACTTCGAGGACGGCTACGAGCTGCTCTACACACCGCACGTGGCTGACATCAGCCTGTGGAAGACCTCCGGCCACCTCGACTTCTACAGCGAGAGCATGTTCGGGCCGATGCAGGTGGATGAGCGGGAGTACCAGCTCAAGCCGATGAACTGCCCGTTTCACGTGCTCACCTACGCCAGCACGCTGCGCAGCTACCGCGAGCTGCCGATCCGCTGGGCCGAGCTGGGCACCGTCTACCGCTACGAGCGACCGGGAGTGATGCACGGCCTGATGCGGGTGCGCGGCTTCACCCAGGACGACGCCCACGTGTTCTGCCTGCCAGAGCAGATCGGCGACGAGATCCTGCGGGTGCTGAATCTCACCGAGAAGATTCTCTCCACCTTCGACTTCCGCAGCTACGAGATCAATCTCTCCACCCGGCCCGAGAAATCCATCGGCGATGACGCCGTGTGGGACCTTGCCACCCGGGGCCTGATCGAGGCCCTGGATCGCAAGGGCTGGGCCTACAAGGTGGATGAGGGCGGCGGGGCCTTCTACGGCCCCAAGATCGATCTGAAGATTGAGGATGCCATCGGCCGGATGTGGCAGTGCTCCACGATCCAGCTTGACTTCAACCTGCCCGAGCGGTTCAACCTCGAGTACGTGGCCGCCGATGGCACACGCCAGCGACCGATCATGATCCACCGCGCCATCTTCGGCTCGCTGGAGCGGTTCTTCGGCATCATGACCGAGAACTACGCCGGCGATTTCCCCTTCTGGCTCGCCGCCGAGCAGATCCGGCTGCTGCCGGTCACCGACGAGGTGCGGCCCTATGCCGAAGAGGTCCGGGGCCGGCTGCGGGCCGCGGGGGTGCGCGCCTCGATCGACTCCAGCGGCGATCGCCTCGGCAAGCTGATCCGCAACGGCGAACAGCAGAAGATCCCCGTGCTGGCGGTGATCGGAGCCAAGGAGGCCGAGAGCGAAACCGTGAGCCTGCGCAGCCGCCTGGACGGGGATCTGGGCACCGTTGCGGCGTCGGCCCTGGTTCAGGCCGCCGAAGCCGCCAACCGCGAGCGGGCCCGCGGCCTCCACCTTGGCCGATGACCACTCTGCTCGCCGGCGACATCGGCGGCACCAAGACGCTTCTTTCCCTCTACCGCACCGAAGGGGATCGGCTGCTGCCGCTGGCCGTTGAGCGCTACCCGTCAGCCGACTGGGACGACCTCACACCGATGCTGGACCGCTTCCTCGCGATCACCGAGGCGGCGGGCCATCCCAGGCCGGCAGCCGCCTGTCTGGCGGTGGCCGGACCGGTGCGCTGCGGCCGTGCCCACCTCACCAACCTGCCCTGGCGCCTCGACGCCGCTGCCCTGGCCGCCGATCTGGCGATCCCGCGCCTGGAATTGGTGAACGACTTTGCGGTGCTGATCTACGGGCTTCCCCACGTTCCCCCCGACGCCAGTAGCGAGGTGCGGCCCGGCAGCTCCGATCCCTCCGAACCGCTGCTGGTGCTGGGGGCCGGCACCGGCCTCGGTGTGGCGCTGGGGGTGCCGGTGGCCGGCGGGCTGCAGGCGGTGGCCAGTGAAGCGGCCCATGGGGAGTTCGCGCCCCGCAGCGAGGCGGAATGGCAGCTGCGGGAATGGCTGCGGGCCGACCTGGGCCTGGAGCGGGTGTCGATCGAGCGGGTGGTGAGCGGCACCGGTCTGGGGCACGTGGCCCGCTGGCTGCTGGCCCGGAAAGCCGGATCCGCCCATCCCCTGGCCGCGGAGGCCAGCCGCTGGCAGGCTCAGATCAACGGGGCCGGCCCGGATGAAGGCGCCCGTACCGATCTCCCGGCCGCCGTGGCCGCCGCCGCGGCCCAGGGCGATCCGCTCGCCCGCTCCGCGCTCGACCTCTGGCTGGGGGCCTACGGGGCAGCCACCGGAGATCTGGCCCTCACCGCTCTGGCGCGGGGCGGCGTCTGGCTGGCGGGAGGCACCGCGTCCAAGCTGCTGAGTGAGCTGCGGGGCCCCGCCTACCAGGAGGCCTTCCTCTCGAAGGGACGGCTGCGGCCGGTGCTGGAACCCGTGCCGATCCGCGCCCTGCTCAATCCGGAGGCGGGCAGCTTCAGCGCCGCCTGCCGGGCTCGCATGCTGCTGGCCTGAAGCGTTTCGAAAGCTGCAGCCAGGAGCCGGCGCCAGTCGGGTGGGACACTGTCCCGAGACAAGAGCAAGACCCTCTCGATGGTGCGACCCCAGCTCGGGCAGGGGGTCGTGGTGGACGTTCCGGCCACCACGGCGAACCTGGGCCCTGGATTCGACTGCCTCGGGGCCGCCCTCGATCTGGGCAACAGCTTCGAACTGCGGGTTGTGGAAGGAGGAGCCGAACGCTTCGACCTGATCATCGAAGGCAGTGAAGGCTCCCACCTGCGCGGAGGGCCCGACAACCTCATCTACCGCTCGGCACAGAGGGTCTGGCGGGAAGCGGGTGAGGAGCCGGTGGGGCTGGAAGCGCGGGTGCGTCTGGCGGTGCCGCCGGCCCGCGGGCTCGGCAGCAGCGCCACGGCGATCGTCGCGGGCCTGATCGGTGCCAACGCACTGGTGGGCGAACCTCTGAGCAAAGAGAAGCTGCTCGAACTGGCCATCGACATCGAAGGCCACCCCGACAACGTGGTGCCCTCCCTGGTGGGCGGCCTCTGCCTCACAGCCCGGGCCGCCTCGCATCGCTGGCGGGTGCTGCGCTGCGAATGGGACCCAGCCGTGCGGGCCGTGGTGGCGATCCCGGGCATCCGGCTCAGCACCAGCGAAGCCCGCCGGGCAATGCCGCGCAGCATCCCCATCCCCGATGCAGTGATCAACCTGGGCGCCCTGACCCTCCTCCTGCAGGGCCTGCGCAGCGGCAATGGCGACCTGATCGCCGACGGCATGCACGACCGCATCCATGAGCCCTACCGCTGGGGACTAATCCAGGGGGGGCGACTCGTACGGGAGGCCGCCCTGGAGGCGGGAGCCTGGGGCTGCGTGATCAGCGGAGCCGGCCCCACCCTGCTGGCCCTCTCGCCGGAGAGCAACGCCGCCGCCGTGGGCGAAGCGATGGTGAAGCGCTGGGAGCAGGAGGGCGTGAGCAGCCGTGCCGCCGTACTCGGCCTGCAGGAGCGGGGCAGCAGCTGGGCACCGAATCCCCTCGACAGGCGTTGATGATGGGTAGTTATGCTCAGCCCCCGAACGGAGCCTTCCGGAGCGGAGTCCCCGCCGTGCCAGGTTCATTCCGGTCGGCGATGCCCCAGCCGGACCCCGCTTGCCCCTACGGCCCTTGGATCTGATGGACGCCAGCCTGCCCGCATCGCTCGCGTCCGCAGCGGAGACCAGCCCGTTCCCCTGGCTCAGCCTGATCGTGCTGCTGCCGATGGCGGTGGCCCTGGTGATGCCGCTGCTGCCGGGCGATCCCAACGACCCACGTCTCCCGCGCACGGTGGCGCTGGGAGCTCTGGCTGTCGATCTCGGGCTGATGCTTTGGGTCTTCGCCCGTCACTTCGACGGCTCACTGAGCGGGCTTCAGCTGGTGGAGCGGGTGCCCTGGGTTCCTGTCCTGGGGCTGGAATGGTCGCTGGCCGCCGATGGGCTTTCGGCCCCCCTGGTGGTGCTCAGCGGTCTGGTGACCCTGCTGGCGGTGGCCGCCAGCTGGAACGTCTCCCGCAAGACCCGCCTCTACTTCGGTCTGCTGCTGGTGCAGGCCTCGGCCCAGGGTCTGGTGTTCCTCTCCCAGGACTTCCTGCTCTTCTTCCTGGCCTGGGAACTGGAATTGGTGCCGGTGTATTTGCTGATTGCCATCTGGGGCGGCCAGCAGCGCCAGTACGCCGCCACCAAATTCATCCTCTACACCGCCCTGGCCTCCCTGCTGATCCTGATCAGCGGCCTGGCCCTGGCCCTCTCCGGTGATTCCTTCACCCTCAACCTGAGCGAGCTCACGGCCCGCTCGCCCGGCGGCACCTTCGGTCTGCTCTGCTATCTGGGCTTCCTGGTGGGCTTCGGCGTGAAGCTGCCGATCTTCCCCCTGCACACCTGGCTGCCGGATGCCCACGGCGAGGCCAATGCCCCGGTATCGATGCTGCTGGCGGGCGTGCTGCTGAAGATGGGCGGCTACGCCCTGCTGCGCTTCAACGTGCAGATGCTGCCGGAGATCCATCTGCAACTGGCGCCGGCCCTGATCGTCCTAGGGATCGTGAACATCGTCTACGGAGCCCTCAACGCCTTCGCCCAGGACAATGTGAAACGGCGCATCGCCTGCAGTTCCGTGAGCCACATGGGCTTCGTGCTGCTGGGCATCGGCGCCGTGGATGCCCTGGGGCTGAGCGGGGCGATGCTGCAGATGATCAGCCACGGCCTGATCGCAGCCGCCATGTTCTTCGTCACCGGGGTGTTCTACGAGCGCACCAAGACCCTCTCGATCCCGAACATGGGCGGTCTGGCCAAGGTGCTGCCGATCACCTTCGCCTTCTTCCTGGCCAGCTCGCTCGCCTCCCTGGCTCTCCCGGGCATGAGCGGCTTCGTCAGCGAGATCACCGTGTTCCTGGGCGTCACCGCCAACGACGGTTTCACCATCGGATTCCGCGTGATCACGGTGGTGCTCGCGGCCATCGGCCTGGTGCTCACCCCCGTGTACCTGCTCTCCCTCTGCCGCCGGGTGTTCTTCGGCCCCAGGATCCCTGCTCTGGCGGTGGTGGGCGACATGAAGCCCCGCGAGCTGCTGATCGGCCTCTGCCTGCTGGTGCCCACCCTGGTGATTGGCTTCTGGCCGCGGGTGGCGATTGATCTCTACGAGGCCAGCACCAACGGGCTGGCCACCGAACTGGCCGGCCATGCAACCGTTGCCCTTGCGCACCTCCCGATGCTGGGCTGATGAGGTCCGGCTGAGCCATCGCAGCCGGATCATCCGGAACGTTCAGGCCAGGGCGTCCATCACCTGGTCCACCACCGCCTGGCGGCAGATGGGAGAGAAGGGGCCCCTACTGCCGTTGTGGGCCATGCCGGCCACCACCTGGCGGCGCACCACCCCCCGCTGACGGGCCCGGTTCCAGGGGGAGTGCCGGAACCAGGGAAGCCGGCCGGGATAGAGCAGGCGGCCCAGGGCGGCCACGGGATCTGCCGTACCCACAACCATGAGGATCGCTGCCACTCCGTCGAGGATCTGGTTGGCGCTGAACACACCGCAGACGGTGATGATCCGCACCGGAGAACGGGTGAGCCGGCGCAGGTCATCCGCCACCCCCATGGCCATCTCGCCGCCGCCGCTGTAACCCAACAGCACCAGCTCCCCGCCGGCGGCCGGCCGGAACCCGGCACCGGAAAGCCGCAGGCTGATCTTGAGGGCGAGTTCGTAGTTGAGGATCGGCCCATAGCGCCGATCGGAGGAAATCCCCACCTTGATCACATTGTTGGCCTGCACGAGCGCGGCACACACCCCCTGCACCAGAGAGCTGGGATGGCTCTCCTGCAGGGCGAACAGCCTCTGCCAGAACCAGCGGCTGCCCCGGTCCTCCTGGAGGGACACCGGCATCACGGTATAGGTCTCGAGGCCCCGCAGCAGTTCGGTATCCGGCGCCAGGCGGCTCTGCAGCAGGTCGAGGAACTCCGTGATGCGGGGGGGATGGTTGCTGGCGCTCTGATGGATGCCGTCGAGGTAGATCAGCCAGCGGCGGGTGGGCGCCGCTGCGCCCTCCACGGCCACACCGCCGGCATCGGCCGCCGGAGCGAACAGCTGATCCGGAGTCGGCAGGCCATCGAGCCAACCCTCCCAGAAGGCGTACTGGCTGATCAGCGAATAGATGCCCGCAATCGGGATCAGCAGGAGCATCAGCGTCCCGCTCAGCCGCAGCAGCACGGCAAGATCCGACGACGCCACCCTGTGGCGCAGCGGGAGAGGGAGGGCGCCGATCCCCGCCAGGCCCAGGCCGATGGCCACCACCACCGCCAGCCGCAGGGCAGTGCGACGCAGGTGGCGCTGCTGCTGGCCCACGGCCGCCGCATTGCCCGGTCGACGCCACCTCCTCATGGCCCGCCTCCCGGTGTGCCGGGTTCCAGCTGGGAGGCCAGCCGGATGTAGCCCGCACGCCAGCTCTGGCGGAACTGCAGCCCCACCAGCACCAGGGCCACCAGGTAGCCCGGACTGAGCAACAGCAGGGCTTCGCCTACGGCGAGGCCGAAGCGCACATGCACCAGCGACACCAGATTGAGCAGGATCAGCCCCCAGATCGTGATCGCGATGGCATGGCTGAGGTAGGGCGCAGCCGCCAGCCCATAGAACAGGCCGGGCAGGAAGCAGGCCGCAATCCCGTCAAGGAAGTCGCTGGCGGAGACGGGTCTGCTGGCCAGTCCCAGCAGCAGCACCAAGTCGATGGTGCTGCCGATCAGGAACGCCAGGCTCAGCACCAGGGCATCGAGCAGCAGCCGCACGAGGATCTGGCGAGCGGTGAGGCGGTTGGCAAGCAGGGCGAAGCCTTGGGAGAGAGCCATCGACAGCCCCACCAGCGCCAAGAGGCCCATGCCAAGGTCGGCCCGCAAGAGCCAGCTGCCGAGTGCCACCAGCCCACGCTCCACAGGATCACCCCAGCCGGGCGTCACGCCGGGATCAGGGGCAGGGGGCGGGGCGGATGGAACGACACGGGGACCACGGGGCCGTCGCCACCAGCGTGGCTGCCGTTGGCGCGGCGGACAACCCCAACGCGGCGGGGCGTCGTCGCTGGTGATGATGGACGCTGCGTTGCAGCCCCCCGGCCATGACTCCCATCGCCTCGGCGTCCTCTCCCGCCCTGCTCGCCGGTGAGGGGCTGCCGGACTTCCCGGCGATCACGCCCGAGCAGGTGGACCGGCACGTACCCGAGCTGATCGCGGCGTTGGAGGGGGAACTGGAAGCCCTGGAAGCTGCCCTGGCGGAAGCCCTCGCGGTCAACCGTCCGCTCGACTGGCATCAGGTGATGGATCCTCTCCATCGACTCGGGGAGCGCCTACGTTGGAGCTGGGGAGTGGTGAGCCATCTCACGGGCGTGTGCAACACCCCCGATCTGCGGGCCGCCCACGCCAACCAGCAGGCAGCGGTTGTGGCCTTCGGCAACCGGGCGGGCCAGAGCCGCACCCTCTACGACAGCCTTTGCCGCCTGCGCGATCAGGGCGGGCTGGATGCGACCCAGGAGCGGATCCTGGCGGCCGAACTGCGCGACATGGAACTGCGCGGCGTGGGGCTGCAGGGGGAGGAGCGGGAGGCCTTCAACGCCGCCAGCCAGGAGCTGGCTGAGCTCTCCACCCGCTTCGGCAACCACCTGCTCGATGCCACCCAGAACTGGACCCTCTCGCTCACCCGAGCGGAGGAGGTAGAAGGGCTGCCGGAGAGCCTGAAGGAGCTGCTTGCGGATGCCGCGCGCCAGGCCGGCGTGGACGGCGCCACCGCCGAAGCAGGACCCTGGCTGCTGGGGCTTGATGCCCCCCGCTGCGGTCCCTTCCTCCAGTACAGCCGGCGGCGCGATCTGCGCGAGCGCCTCTACAAGGCCCTGGTGAGCCGCGCCTCCGGCGACGACCTCGACAACCGGCCCGTGATCGAGCGGATCCTCAGCCTGCGGGGCGAGCAGGCCCGCCGCCTCGGCTACGCCAACTGGGCGGAGGTGAGCCTGGCGTCGAAGATGGCCCGCTCCGAGGCGGAGGTGGAGCGGCTGCTGGAGGATCTGCGTGCCGCCGCCCTGCCCGCGGCCCGCCGGGAGCTCGATGACCTGCGGGAGTGTGCGACCCGCCAGGGCGCTCCCGAGGCAACGGATCTGCGCCCCTGGGACGTGGGGTTCTGGGCCGAAAAGCTGCGGCGGGAACGGTTCGACCTGGATGCCGAGGCCCTGCGGCCCTGGTTTGCCCTGCCGCGGGTGCTCGACGGCCTGTTCGCCCTCTGCGACCGGCTGTTCGGCATCCGGATCGAGGCCGCCGATGGCCACGCGCCGGTGTGGCATCCCGACGTGCGTTTCTTCCGCGTCCTTGATGGGGGAACGGGGGAAGCTCTGGCCTCCTTCTATCTCGATCCCTACAGCCGCCCGGGCAGCAAGCGCGGCGGGGCCTGGATGGATGAATGCCTGGTGCGCTCCTTCTCGCCCGATGGCAAGCCGGTGCTGCCCGTGGCCTATCTGGTGTGCAACCAGAGCCCGCCGGTGGGCGACACGCCGAGCCTGATGACCTTCCAGGAGGTGGAGACCCTGTTCCACGAGTTCGGCCATGGCCTCCACCACATGCTCACCACCGTGGAGCGGCCCCAGGCGGCGGGCATCAACAACGTGGAATGGGATGCGGTGGAACTGCCCAGCCAGTTCATGGAGAACTGGTGCTACGACCGGCCCACCCTGATGGGCATGGCCCGCCACTGGCAGAACGGCGAGCCCCTGCCGGAGGCCGAATACCAGAAACTGCTGGCCGCCCGCACCTTCATGGCCGGCTCCGCCACCCTGCGCCAGGTGCACTTCGCCCTCACCGATCTGCGGCTTCACAGCCACTGGACCCCTGACGGCGGCCTGACCCCCGACGAGCTTCGCCGCCAGATCGCCACCACCACCACCGTGCTGGAGCCGATCGAAGAGGACGCCTTCCTCTGCTCCTTCGGCCACATCTTCGCGGGCGGTTATTCCGCCGGCTACTACTCCTACAAGTGGGCCGAAGTGCTCAGCGCCGATGCCTTCGGCGCCTTCGAGGAGGTGGGGCTGGAGAACGAAGAGGCGATCCGTGCCACCGGTCGCCGCTTCCGCGAGACCGTGCTGAGCCTGGGGGGCAGCCGCCATCCGGCGGAGGTGTTCGAGGCCTTCCGCGGCCGCGAACCCTCCACCGAGGCGCTGATCCGCCACAGCGGGCTGGTGGCCGTCTGAGTTCCCGAGTGCAGCTGCGCCCCTGTCAGGGGCGCAGCAGTTCCTCGGCCACCGGATCGAGGGAGCCGTGCTCGGCCATCAGCCGGTTGTGCCAGAACACCGGCAGGGGATGGCGGGGGCCGAAGGGCAGCACCGCCTCCCAGCCCGGAAACACGGTGAGGTCGGTGGGGCAGTAGAAGCTGCAGCACTCCACCGAGTGCAGGACGTCCACATCGTGATCGAGGCTCCGCAGCAGGCTGCTTCCAGGTTTCATGTCGGCCAGACCGGGCAGCCAGGGTCGGGGCCAGGGCACCGCCGCCAGAGTGCCCCGGTGGGGACTCGCCACAGTGGTCAACCGGCGGGTGCGGCGGTGCCCGCCCTCCAGCTGCACCCAGGTGCGGGCGATCACACCCCCCATGGAGAAACCGAGCACATCCACCGGCTGGTCGCTGCCGAACGCCGCATCGATGTGCTGGCCCAGAAGCTGGGCGAGGTCCGCCAGGGGCACCCACCCCAGCCCATGGGGCAGGTGGGGAATCAGCAGGGGCCAGCGGCCACCCGCCAGCCGCCGCTTCAGGCCATCGAAGATGCGCGGGGTGTCGAACAGCCCGTGCACCAGCACCAGCGGCGGAGCGTTCATGCCGTCCCTCCGGTGGCCAGGCCAATCGCACGGGAGAGGGTGAGGGCGATCAGGTTGAGCATCACCACGCCGTGCAGCACGAACAAGGACTTCATGATGCGGGTGGTGGCCATGGCCCCGGCCGGCTCGAGCTGCAGCAGGCTGCGCACCGACAGCAGGAGGTAATCGAACACCCCGACCTGCTCCTCCACCTCCTCGAAGCGCAGATGGATCCTGCCCTCACGGCGGGCGCCGGTGTCGAGGCGCCAGTACAACCAGCCGAAGGCCACGGTGATCACCGGCAGGAACAGCACCAGCTGGATCAGCAGCAGGCCGCCGGAGCGCAGGGGCGCCAGCAGCAGCAGATTCAGCAGCAGGAACTGCAGGATGCAGCGCAGGCAGAGCAGAACGCCGAGCCCATCGATCGCCCAGCCCAGCGGTCTTCCGCGCAGACTCCTCCACAGCACCACCGCAAGGGCCACCCCCGCCAGCGGCCGCACCAGGGGGTTGTTCCCCACCAGCAGGCTGAACAGCCCGTACACACCCTGGGAGAACCGGCGCAGGGCAGGTTCCTGAATCTGGGCAAGGCCGTGATCCAGATTCACCAGAAACATCCCAGCCGCGGCATGGCCGGCCACCAGCAGCAGCGGCATTGAGAGGCGCGAGAGCGTCGAACCCAGCCGAGCGAGTGTCCCCATCTCAGGCCCAGCGCCGCCGGCGCACCACCCCCACCGCTCCGCTGAAGCCGGGGATCGGGGCCGCACACTTGATCAGCTCCAGTTCGATCGGCACCGGGCCGTAGCAGCTCTCGAGGCAGTCGAGAATGCGCTCGGCGTAGTGCTCGATGGTGTGGCAGCAGAGCGAACGGGCCTGGATCTGCAGCGCGGCCACGCCCGTGGCGTAGTTGAGGCCGGCTGCCAGGTGATCGTCGCGGGCCGGAACGGAGAGATTCGCCCCCAGGCGGTAGGAGAGCTCGAACCACTGGCCATCACGCCGCTCGTGCTCGAACACCCCCACGTGGGCCCACAGCCGCAGCCCCCGCACCAGCACCTGCTCAGGCGAAGGGGTCACAGCGGCAGGGACCGGTGGGTAAAGCGCCGGGCCCCGCTGGCGTAGTCGGCGGCGATGTGCCCCTCGCCCCGCAGGCGGTAGCGATAGGTGACGAGCCCCTCCAGTCCCACCGGACCGCGCGGCGGCAGGGTCTGGGTGCTGATGCCCACCTCGGCGCCGAAGCCATAGCGGAAGCCGTCGGCGAAACGCGTGGAGGCGTTCCAGTAGACGCCGGCGCTGTCCACCGCCGCCAGGAAGCGGTCGGCGGCCGCCGGGTCGGCGGTGGCGATGGCATCGGTGTGACGGGAGCCGTAGCGAGCGATGTGGGCCAGGGCGGCCTCGAGATCCTCCACCACCTTCACACTCAGGATCAGGTCGGAGTACTCGGTGCTCCAGTCGGCCTCTCCGGCCGCGGCCGCCACGCCGAGGGCAAGGGCGGCCGGATCGCCCCGCAGTTCCACGCCAGCGGCGGCGAAGGCCGGCACGGCCTTCGCCAGGAAGGCGGGGGCAGTGGCCCGGTGCACGAGCAGAGTCTCGATGGCGTTGCAGGCGGCCGGGTACTGGGTCTTGCTGTCGATCGCCAGCCGCAGGGCCTGCTCCGGATCCGCCGCCGCATCCACGTAGAGGTGGCAGATGCCGTCGGCATGGCCCAGCACCGGAATGCGGGTGTGGTCCTGGATGAAGCGCACCAGCTCGTTCGAGCCGCGGGGAATGATCAGATCCACCAGGCCGTCGAGCTTGAGCAGGCCCAGGCTCTCCTCGCGGCTGGTGAGCAGCTCGAGAACCCGGGGATCGACGCCGGTGGCGGCCAGCCCCTCCCGCAGGGCCTCGTGGATGGCGGCACAGCTGCGCACGGCCTCCCGCCCCCCCTTGAGCAGGGCGCCGTTGCCGGAGCGCACTGCCAGGGAGGCGATCTGCATCACGGCGTCGGGGCGGGCCTCGAAGATCACCCCCAGCACCCCCAGGGGCACGGTGACCCGCTCGAGCACCAGACCCTCGTCGAGCTCGGTATGCAGCTGGCGCCGGCCGAGCGGATCCGCCAGCTCCGCCACCTGGCGCACCCCCTCGATGGCGGCCGCCAGCTTGGGACCATCCAGCTTCAGCCGCGCTACCAGCGACGGGGCCAGGCCGGCGGCGGCCGCGGCCTCCAGATCCTCCCGGTTGGCGGCCTCGATACGCGGAGCCGCCCGCTCCAGGGCGTCGGCCATCGCCCGCACGGCGCCGCGGCGCTCCTCGTCGCCGCACTGGCCGAGCGCCATGGCGGCGCGGCGCACGGCGGCGGCACGGGCCAGGAGATCGGGGCTGGGATCCGGAACCGCCGCAGCGGCTGAGGGGAGGGTCTGGGTCATGGCTCCATCATCCCAAGCGGTCCCGGGCCAGCCAGGCCGCCCCCAGCCGGCCAGCGCCATTCCCCAGCTGGCCGCGACGGATCTCCAGCCCCTCCCGGCTCACCGCCAGCACCCGGCGCTCCACCTCCTCCCAGGCCGCCGGCAGGAAGTGGTGGGAGGCGGCGCTCAGGCCCCCGCCGATCAGAACCAGGCGAGGGGTGAAGAGGTAAAGCAGCGAACTCAGACCCACCCCCAGCCGCTGCCCATAGGCCGCCCACACCCTCCGGGCCTGGGCATCGCCGGCATCGGCCCGCCGGAGCAGCTCGCGTGGATCCAGCGAGCTCAGCCGGGCGAGACCGGCCAGGCTGCAGTACGACTCCAGTGACCCCCGGTTGCCGCTGTTGCAGGGAGGACCTTCGGGATCCACCCCGATCAGGCCGGGCTCGGCAGCGGCGCCCCCGTGACCGCGGAACAGCCGGCCGGCGAGCAGCACCGCGCCGCCAACGCCGGTGCCGAGGGTGAGCAGCACGACATCGTCCATGGCTTGTGCCGCCCCGCGCCAGGCCTCGCCCAGGGCGGCACAGTTGGCGTCGTTCTCGCAGGTGACAGGCCGGCCCAGCTGGGGCTCGAGCCAGTCGGCCAAGGGCACCTCCCGCCAGCCCGGCAGGTTGATGGCAATGCGGGCCACCCTCCCCGCCCGGTCGGCCGGTCCCGGATGGCCGATACCGATCCGGTCGGCCCGGCGATCGGGATCGAGGCGCTCGATCGCCTCCACCAGGGCCATCGTCACCGCCCCCGGCACCGCGGGCCGGGGCGTGGGCACCTCCAGCTCAGCCAGGCTCTCGCCCTCGGTGGTGCAGCGGAGAAGCTTGATGGCGGTGCCACCGAGGTCGACGCCGATCAGTTCGCGGGCGGACCCGGGGGCAGGGGCGGGAGCGGGAGCGGACGGGGACAAGGCGGCGATCAGAAGCGGAAGAACACCTGCAGCAGGGTCTGCCAGGCGCCCTGGGTGTCCACGGAGCCTTCCAGATTGAACGATTCCGAGGCCTTGTACTTCAGGTTGATCTGCGGCGGGATGTCGGAGCGGTTGGGGGCCGCCAGCACCGAGAGGTTGAGGCGGTCGCTGATATCGAGACCGATCTCCGAGCCGAACACCAGCTGGGGTGGCACCCGCCCGGAGCGGATCTCCTTCTCCGAGCTGATCGCGGGGGTGACGTAGGTGGGGTAGAGGGCGAGGCTGACGCGGCGCCCGAAGGCATCGCTCAGGGTGCCGAGCAGGGGCGAGAGCAACGACTGGCCCACCACCGTGGCCAGGGCGGTGCCGGCGGCCCCGCCGCTGAGGCCTGCCAGGGAGTTGCCGCCAATCAGGGCCACCAGCCGTGATTCCGGCAGGGGCGGACTGCTGCGCAGGCGGATGTTCTCGGCGATCCGGTCCGCCGGCCCGCTCACGCTCACGGTGACCAGGATCAGCTTCAGCGGGTTGAAGGCCGAAAGCCCCCGCATCGATTCCAGGGCGTTGAGGGTGGCGGGGTCGGCGCTCTCCTCACCGCCGTTGCCGCCCACCCGCAGGCTGTCGGAAACCCGTGTGCGCATGGCGATGTCGAGGTACGGCACCAGGCCCAGGGAGGGGGTGAAGATCGCCACATTCGGCGCATCGGGATCGAGGCTGAAGCTGGTGGTGAACAGATTCAGACGGCCGCCCAGGAGCCGCACCACCCCCGAGGCCTGGAGGGTCGAATCCAACCGGCCGCCGATGCGCAGGGCCCCGCCGATGCGGAAGTTCGCCACCCGGGGCAGCACCACCCGCAGGTCGGGCCCGAAAGTGAGCCGCAAGCCTTCGAAGGCCAGCCAGGGAACGCGGGGGATGCCCTGGCGCAGGGATTCAGCGGCGGGGGATTCCACGTCCGGACCCATCAGCACCAGCGGCTCGCGGAAGTCCCAGTTCATCTCCAGCAGCTGGTTCATGCTCACCGGCTGGACCGCCTGGTCCGAGCCGGGAGCGTTGCCGGCGGGCGGGCGGGCCAGCTGGCCGGGCTGGGCATCGATGCTGCCGCGGCTGATTGCCAGTTCCCCGCCCATCTCGGGCGCGCCCAGGCTGCCGCCGAAACTGATTCGTCCATCCCCCACCGCTTTGATCCGAGGCAGCACGAACGGCACGTTCCGCAGCACCACCGCCAGGGTCTGGTCTGGAGAGAGGGGGCGCACCAAGCCGATCCTTCCCTGGCCGCTGATCCGCCCGTCGCGGCCCACACGGGCCTTGAGCTCCTGCACCAGCATCTGCTCGAAGTCGAACAGCACCGTGGCCTCGATGCCCTGCACGGTCTGACCGATGAAACGGCACTCTCCGCCCCGCAGGCGCAGGAAGCCGTTGGCGATCGGATCCACCACGCTGCCGCGCACCAGCAGCTGCAGGTCGGCGCTGCCCTCGCGCCACTCCACCGCCTGGCCGGTGAGATCGGTGAGGAAGCGCAGGCCGTCGCCGCGGCTGGCCAGGCGCAGTTCCACCTCCTCCCGGCGTCGATCGAGGGGGAGGGTGCCGGCAAGATCGACGCTGTTGAAGGCATCGCCCCCCCGCAGAGCCAGGTCGAGGTTCAGGGCCTCGCCCTGCAACTCCACCCGGCCGCGTTCGAGCACCAGACGGTTGCGGCCGAGGCTGGCGTCCTCCAGTGCCAGATCCACCGCCAGCTCGGGACGACGGCCCCCCAGGCGGTAGCGTCCCTGGGCCACCAGGTTGCCGCGCAGGCTCTCGGGCACGGGGGTGAGCAGGGTGAGCAGCGCCAGCGACAGGCCGGAGATGGCGAAGCTGCCGGCCCCGGCCCCCAGGGGACCCTCGAGCCGGATCTCGATGGGTGCCAGGGAAAGCGCCTGATCCTGGTCGTCCTGCTGCTCCCAGAGATGGCCACGGGCGTTGAGCTCGGCCTGGACGCGGCCGAAATCCGGGCCCGTGAGTTTGAGATCGGCGTCGAAGCGTGCCTGAAGGCGGGCCAGCCGCTGCCCCCGGTCGGCTTCGCGCAAGTTGCGATCGTGGGTGGCCAACTGCACCCTGGCCGCATCCAGCGCCTGAAGCTGGCCCGAAAGGGTGCCGCCGAAGGTGTCGATCATCAGACCCGCCAGGTCCTGCGCCCGGCCCATCGGCGGCAGGGGGTCCCCACGCCAGGAGGGCAGGGAGCCGAGCAGCTGGCGGAACAGGCTGCCGTCCAGGCCGCGCCCCTGGAAGCGGGCCTGGAACGGCCCGTCCCAGCGGCCGCGAAGGTCGGCATCGATCCGGGACCCGGCCAGGGTCTCGACGTCACCCTTGAGGCTGTAGTCACGATCGCGGTACCGCACGTTCGCGGCCACCCGGCGACCGGCGATGCCCAGCAGCAGGGGATCACGGACCTCCGCCCAGCCAGCGAAGGCCAGGGGCTGGAGGCTGATCGTGCCCTGCCCCCCCAGGCGCCCCTCCAGGGGGCGGAAGCGGCGGGGCTTGCCCAGCAGCAGCTCCAGACCCCGCAAAGGGAACTGGCGGGCCTGCCAGCGATAGGCCGCCGGACGACCATTCAGCCGGAGCTCACCACCCTCGCGCTCCAGCGCCACCGCCACCGGCTGCCAGCGAGAATCGAAACGGGCCTCGAGACGGCCCGAAGGGGCGGGACTCCGGGCGCTGAGGCTGAGGCGGCCACCGCCACCGCTCGCCAGCAGGGGATCGCCCAGGAAGCGACCCTGCCAGGTCTCCTGCAGGCGCAGAGGGCCGGCGGCGGGCTGATCCACCTGCAGCGCCAGATCGGGGCGCAGGGCGTTGAGGGGTCCGGCCAGCCGTCCCTCTGCGTCGAGGCTTCCCTGCAGGCTGGTGCCCAGAGCCGGTCCCAGGCGCTCCAGCGGGAAGCGGCTGAGGGAGAGCCGAGCCTCGAGATCCCCGTTCACCAGCCCCCGTCCAGCCACCCACGCCAGGGGCAGCCGGGCGCTCGCCGCGAAGCGGGGTGCCTGCAGACGCTCCAGCTCCAGCAGGCCGTCGCGCCAGCGCAGAGCGGCCTGCCAGGGTCCGCCCAGCAGGGGAAGGGGGGCGCCATCGTTGGTGCTCATCCCCAATTCCGGATCCGCCGGGGTGCCGCTGAGCAGGATCGTGCCGCTGAGGGGGGACTGCTGCAGCCAGGAGGGCAGGCGGGCGGTGGCGGGCAGATCGCGAGGATCGAAGCGCCAGTCACCGCGCAGGTCGACCCGGGAACCCAGGCGGCCGACCAGCTTCAGACGGGATTCACCCAGCCCGCCTTCGAGGCTCTGCACCTGCAGGCCCTCCGCCGACCAGTCCCCCCGCAACAGGGCGACGAGAGGGGCGCTCCCGAGGGGATGACCCGTTGGAGGGAGAGCCTCGAGCCGGGCCGCCAGGCGCCGGTCAGCGGCCACCCGCCCCCGGGCCACACCCCGCCAGGGGCCGTAGCGCCAGTCGGCGGATGAAACCGCCAGCTCCTGGCCCCGGCACTGAAGGGGCACGCTGTCCACCGCCAGGGGCGTGGCACCGCTGCGGGGACGCCAGCGCACTCCACGGACCCGCAGGCTGCCGCTGCAGGAGGGGCGACCGCTCACCAGATCGAGTGCGAAGCGACCCTCCGCACGCCCCTCCAGCTGGCCGCGGGCGAGGGGTCCAAAGGGACCGCCACGGGGCAGCAAGGATTGGAAGGCCGCCACCGGCAGCCCCCGTGGGGTGAGCATGGCTCGCCAGCGGCGTTCACGCCACCGGCCGCGACCATCGATGCGGACGGAACCCTCCCGAGCGGGTAGACGCACCAGGGCGCTGGCATCGAGCGCCCGCTCGTGCGGCCGCAGGCGGGCCTCGCCGCTGAGCGAGAGCGGAAACGGTGCTCTCGCAGCGCCCAGACCATGCAGCCGCACCTGGCCGGGCTCCAGGAGGCGGAAGGTGAGGTCGAGCCGGGGAGGTTCAGGCCCTGGCGGCAGAGACCCCAGCTCCCACCACCAGCCCCGATCGTTGCGCCGCAGGTCCACCTGGGCGCCGCGGAAGCTCAGATCGAGCACCAACGTGCGCAGGCGCCAGCTGCTGAAGGGATCGATCGTGGCCCGCACCTCTTGCACGCTGGCGGTGGAGGCATCGCGTTCACCAACAAGGAAACGGCTGGGTCCCACCACCAGCCCGTCGGCACCGAAGCCGCGATAGGGGCCGAGGCGCAGCGGATGGCCCATCACCCGTCCCACCTGCCGCTCGATCTGAGGCCGCATGCGCTCGTAGGCGAGCCGCAGCAGCCGGTCGGACGCCAACACCAGGGCCGTGCCGGCAGCCAGGCCCGTGGCGCCGGCAACCAGCCCTCCCCCAACCAGAAAACGCCTCCGGGGAGACCATGACTCAGGCAGCAAGCCCATCCCTCTGGACCGTCACCGCCCGGGTCGGCCGCAATATAAGGAGCTTGTCCCCTGTTCCCCAGCCCCCATGGCCATGGCCGCCGATCCGATCCTGTTCGTGGCCGGCGAGTGGCTTGGGGCGGCCAGCGGCGTGCTCGCCCTGCTCACCGGTGCCGGCTTCCTGGCCCGCTGGGGGATCCGCTTCCGGCTGGTGGGCATCACCAGCTTCACGGCGCTTCTGGCCCTCTCCTGTCTGGCGTTCGCGATCAGCTACACCCCAAGGGTGACGGTGCCGGGCGCGGTGACGGTGCCGGTTGTCTACGACAATGGCGCAGACCTGGTGGTGGCAGCAGCGCCGGAAGGACTGGCCGCCGAAGCGATCGCCCCGACCCTCGAGCAGCTGGCACGCAATCTGCGGGGCAGCGGCCGCAGCAGCGCCGGCGGGCAGGTGCACGTGCGGCTTCGCCGGTTGGAATCGACGACAGGGGATGCCTCCAGGCCTGTCGTGCTCGGAGAAGTGAGTCGCGACTTCGCCACCGGCGCTGTGGCGGCCACACCCTGAGCCCGCGCTTTCCTCACCCTGTCTCCCTTGTCCCGCTCCGGCTGGCTACCACCACACTTCCGCAGCGAGGAGAGGGTTCTCAACCTCCGTGGCATCCGCGGCTGGGAAGCGGTGGCGGCATTGGCAGATCCGATGCTGCGTGAGCTGGCCGCCGATGGCCGCTGCAGCGAAGCCCGGCTGGTGCGGCTGCGCGGTCAGGCCCGCCTGATGGGCGACCTGGACCTGGCCCCTGAGGAGGCCGCGCTCTTGCTGCACGCCGGCATCGCCGACCGTCGGGGACTGGCGAGCTGCGATCCCCAGGCGGTCCATCGCCAGCTGGGCCGTCTGCAGCGCAGTCTGGCGGGGTCCACGCTTGCGCCGGTGCCCCTGCCCCGCCTGCTGGAGTGGATCCAGCGTGCCCGCAGCGGATCCGGTCGCTCCTGGAACTGACCCCGACCGAACCTCCCGACCGCCGCCCGATCCCTGGAATGGACTCAGCCTGTCTGGCCGCCATGGCCCGTTTCTCCCTCCTGCGTTCCCTTCCCCTGGCCCTGGCCGCAGGTGTGGCCTGGGGCATCATCACTGTGCCGATCGGACCGGCGCCGGCGAACGGAGCCTCGGCACTGCTCGAATCGGTGAAACAGAACCCCGAGCTGGCGAAGCAGCTCTGCCGCCAGTTCAAGGCTCTCAATGCCGAGGGCCAATCCGCCACGTCCAAGGCCTCGATCGCCCGGGTGGCCGAAAGCCAGGGGCTGAGCCCGATGGATGCCGAGGTTCTCACCACCTACGTGATCGGCCTTCACTGCCCCGACGTGCGCTGAGCCGGCCCATGGCCCGCTGCCATGACGTGTGGATGCCCTGCCCCGATGGGGTGAGGCTGGCCACCCGGATCTGGCAGCCCGATCCGGGTGGCCCGGCAGGCTTGGGCCCCTGGCCCGTTCTGCTGATGCGCCAGCCCTACGGACGAGCCATCGCCTCCACCCTCACCTACGCCGATCCGTCCTGGTATGCGGGCCAGGGGTTCCTGGTGGCCATCCAGGACGTGCGCGGGCGCGGCGATTCGGAGGGCAGTTTCGGCGGATTCGCCCAGGAGGCCGCCGATGGAGCCGCAGCGGTGCGCTGGGCCCGGGGCCTCCCCGGCGGCGACGGCCGGGTGGCCACCTACGGCTTCTCCTACCAGGGGGCCACCCAACTGCTCAACACCAGCAGCGACGGCGCAGCGGATGACGGCAGACCGGACCCCTTCCCCGACTGCCTGGTGCCGGCGATGGCCGGCCTCGACGAGCGTTGCCACTGGGCCAGCGAGGGCGGTGCCCATTGGTGGGCGCTGGGTCTGGGGTGGGCGCTGCAGCTGGCCGCCGAAGGTTGCCGCCGCCGGGGTGATGACAGCGGCTGGTTGGAGATCCGTCATCAGCTCGAGCAGGGAACCTTCCTGCGCGAGGGCGCGGCCCTGCTGAAGCGCCTCGACCCGGCCGGCATGGGCTGGCAGTGGCTGCACAAAGACCCTGCCAGAGGCGAGGGCTGGAGGGTCCACCCGGTGGCGGCGCCCCTGCTAAGGAGGCCGATGCTGCTGGTGGGTGGATGGCACGATCCCCACCTGCGGGGGGTGCTCGATCTCCAGCGGCGGGCGCGGCGGGCCGGAGGACGCCCATCGTTGGTGATCGGCGCCTGGACCCATCTCGACTGGCGAGGAGGCATCGATGACCTCCAGCTGGCCTTCCTGCGCCGCAACCTCCCCGCCGCCGGCGCCAGCCCTTCGAGGGCCGCGACCGCCAAGGCGAGCGCACGGCAGTCATCGGTATCGGACCCTGGAGAGGGGGGGATCGCTTTGCAATTCCCGGATGGCCGCTGGGCCCTCCACCGCCAGGATCCCCACCTGCCGGAGCTGGCTTCCAGGGGCTGGTCGCTGGCCAGCGCTGGATTGGCTGCGATCCGCAGCGACGAAGGACGGCTGGTGGCCCCTGTCGATGGCGCGGGCACCGTGAGGATCATCCACGATCCGTGGCGTCCGGCCCCTGGGCGGGGGGGGCATCTCGGTCTGGATGCGGGGCCGGCGGAGCGAGCCGATCTGGATGCGCGTGCGGATGTGGCCTGCTTCACCACGGCGCCGCTGGAACAGCCCCTGGATGTGGTGGGCATCCCCCACCTGCAACTGGTGATCGCGGCCGACCAGCAGGGCTTCGACCTCTGCGCCGCCCTCTCCCATCTGCCACGGCAGGGCGGCGCCGTGCAACAGATCGCCACCGGCGTGGCCCGTTTCCGGGGTGAAGGCTGCCGCTCTCCCGGCCTGCGGCGGCTCAACCTCCAGCCCCTGGCCGTGCGACTGGAAGCCGGAGATCGGCTGCGCCTGTCGCTGGCGGGTGCCGCCTGGCCCCAGATCGCCGTCAACCCCGGCGACGGCAGCCTGCCCCTGGAGGCCCCAGGCCCCCGGCACCGGGTGATCGGCCTCGACCTGCACCTCGCTGGCAGCCGCCTCTGGCTCACCCCGCTGACTGGGGCAGACTGAGCCCGCCCGAACCGCCTGCGCGATGCTCCCCCCCAACCCGTTCCAGCACCTGGCCTTGCAGCGCACCGGCCTGGTGGGCCTGGCCCTGGCCGCCGGCATGGCGGGAGCGGCGGTGGCGGTTCCGGCCGTGCCCACGCCGGCGGTGACGGTGCCGGGGATGCCGGCCAGCCGCACGAGCTCGGCGGTGGTGGAGGCCCGCGCCCGGGCCGCGGCGGAGCGCATCCTGCGCACCCTGCGGGATGGCGATGCCAACGCTCGCTTCGCTTTGTTCGCTCCCACGCTGCAGCGCATCTCCAGCCCTGCGCTGGTGGCCGCCAACATGAAGCGCCAGGCGAAGCTGATGAGCTGGAGCATCACGACCGTGGTGCCCGCCTACGACGCCAGCACCGTGGAGGCCACCCTGCAGACCAGTGCAGGGCCCCGCAAGCTTCTGATGGTGATCAACGCCGACGGGCTGCTGGAGGGCTATCACCTGGATCTTTCGGATCAGGCCGCAGAACGGGTGGCGCGTGACTTCGTTCAGGCCGTGGTGGATGGCCGCTTCGTAGCCGCGGACAGCTTCCTGAGCCCCGATCTGCAGAGTGAAATTCCGCCGGCAAGCCTGCAGCGCAAGTGGCTCAACCTCCAGACCCGCACCGGCAATTTCGTGCGCGTGCGGGAGGTTCTGCCCTCGGAACAGAGCGGTGAGATGAAGCTCGTGATGGTCACGGTTGAATTCACCCGTCTCACCGACAACCTCTATGTGATCCTCGATCGCAGCAACGCGATCATCGGCGTCGATTTCCCCACGGAACCGGCCGGGCCGAAGCCGGTGCCCACCCGCTGAGGAAGCGAAGCTAGTAAACCGGCGTAAGCTCCCGGCGCAAGCCCCCCTTTTCCATGCTTCTGCCCAGCCTCGATTGGATGGTCGACGATGCCGTGCGGCTGGCCGAGTGCCGCTATGACCATCCCTTCGCGGTACTGGGGCCCCAACCCCTGCCCGAAGGGGGCTGGGTGGTGCGCATCTGGATGCCTGAGGCGGAGCAGGTGGAGCTGCTGCTCGCCGATGGCGCCCCGGCTCTGCCGATGGCCACACCGCACCATCCCTGGATCTTCGAGACTGGCGTGGCGGCCGATCCGGGCCGCTCCTACCGCGTGCGGGTGAAGCGCGGAGGGATCGAACACGAACAACATGATCCCTTCGCCTTCCGCGACGAGTGGATGGGCGAGCTCGACCGCCATCTGTTCGCCGAAGGCAACCATCACCACATCTGGCACCGGATGGGGGCTCATGTTCGGGAACAGGACGGCGTGGCCGGGGTGCAGTTCTGCCTCTGGGCCCCGAATGCCCGCAGCGTGTCGGTGCTGGGCGATTTCAACGGCTGGGATGGGCGCCATCACCCGATGCAGTCGCGGGTCGGCGGCAGCTGGGAACTGTTCATCCCCGGCCTGAAACCCGGCGATGTGTACAAGTACGAGGTCCACACCCAGGCGGGGCATTGCTATCCGAAGAGCGATCCCTACGGCTTCCGGCACGAAGTGCGCCCCAACCACGCCTCGGTGGTTGCCGAACGGGGCCGCTACCAGTGGAACGACTCGGCCTGGATGGAGGAGCGCGACAGCAGCAACCCGCTCGACCGGCCGATCGCGGTGTACGAGATGCACCTGGGCAGCTGGATGCATGCCTCCGCGGACGAGCCCTTCCACGAGAGCGATGGCAGCGTGCGGCCTCCGGTACCTGCGGCCGATCTCAAGCCCGGCGCCCGCCTGCTCACCTACCCCGAACTGGCCGATCGGGTCATCTCCTACGTGAAGCAGCGGGGCTTCACCCACATCGAGCTGCTGCCGATCTCCGAGCACCCCTTCGACGGCTCCTGGGGCTATCAGGTCACCGGCTGGTACGCACCCACCAGCCGCTACGGCACCCCCGATGAGTTCCGCGCCTTCGTGGACCGCTGCCACGCCGAGGGCATCGGCGTGATCCTCGACTGGGTGCCGGGCCACTTTCCCAAGGACGCTCACGGCCTGGCCTTCTTCGACGGTGCCCACGTGTACGAGCACGCCGATCCCCGCATCGGCGAGCACAAGGAATGGGGAACCCTGATCTTCAACTACAGCCGCAACGAGGTGCGCAACTTCCTCGTGGCCAACCTGGTGTACTGGTTCGAGGAGTTCCACATCGACGGCATCCGCGTGGATGCGGTGGCCTCGATGCTCTACCGCGATTACCTGCGCCCCGATGGGGAATGGATTCCCAATGAGCACGGCGGACGGGAAAACACCGAAGCCGTGCGCTTTCTGCAGCAGGCCAACCACGTTCTGTTCCAGCACTTCCCTGGTGCCCTGTCGATCGCCGAAGAATCCACCACTTGGCCGATGGTCACCCAGCCCACCGACATCGGCGGACTCGGTTTCAACCTGAAGTGGAACATGGGCTGGATGCACGACATGCTCGACTACTTCGAGCTCGATCCGTGGTTCCGCCAGTTCCACCAGAACAACGTCACCTTCTCGATCTGGTACGCCTACACCGAGAACTTCATGCTGGCCCTCAGCCACGATGAAGTGGTGCATGGAAAGAGCAACCTGCTGCACAAGATGCCAGGCGACGACTGGCAGAAATTCGCCAACGTACGGGCCCTGCTGGCTTACATGTGGACCCACCCGGGCAAGAAGACCATCTTCATGGGCATGGAATTCGGCCAGCGTGCCGAATGGAACGTCTGGGGCGATCTGCAATGGGATCTTCTGCAGCACGAGCCCCATCAGGGCCTGCTGCAACTCGTGGATGACCTCAACGCCTTCTATCGCTCCGAGCGGGCACTCTGGGGCGATGATTTCGACCAGTACGGTTTCCAGTGGATCGACTGCAATGACAATCGCCATTCGGTGATCAGCTTCATGCGCCGCGAAAGCACCACCGGCCGCTGGGTAGTGGTGGTAGCGAACTTCACGCCCCAGAGCCATTCCCACTACCGGGTTGGTGTACCTCTTGCGGGCTTCTACGAAGAGGCCTTCAACACTGATAGCAGCCGCTACGGCGGCAGCAATCTGGGTAACCTCGGCGGCAAATTCACTGATGAATGGAGTATCCACGGCTATGAGAATTCCCTCGATCTCTGCCTGCCCCCTTTGAGCGTGCTCGTATTCCGACGGGACGAGGCCCGCAGCCGTCTCGACGACCGGGCCCTCGAGGCCCGCGTCTGAGGGCGAGGCGTTCGTGACTTCGATCTGAGAACCTCAAACCCCGTTTCCAGGCGCTGCTGAGGCCCCGGAACTGGCCGCCCTGGCCGCCATCCTGGTGCTGCTGGTGATCGCCTCGATCGCCTCCGCTGTGCAGGCCCGCCATAGCCCCGGCCCCGACAGCACGAACCGGAGGAACCGATCGCACCGAAGGTGAGTCCCAGCAACACGCGAGCCGGCTTCGTCGGCGGGCTGCTCAGCACCACCGACACGGGCACATGGAGAAGTCCGCTGCTCACGCCGCTGGGCACGGCAGCCGAGCTTCTGCCGTCGCGACCCCAGGCGGCGCGGTGGAGGCGGCCCTGGCGGACGCTCACTGACCCTGCCGCCGAACTCGATCGCCCGGAAGGGAACTGAGGGGCGTGCCACCCTGCCGGCGGCATGAAGAGAAATCGTCTACGTGGGCAGGATCCCTTCGGCTAGGTTCAAGCCGGAAATGGCCGCTTCTCTGCGATCTTCCCTCTTCCATGGTTCCCATGGCCGACAACCTTGCCTGCTGGTGCGGGACGACCCTGAGCGCGCTGATGTACCGCCTCTACGAGTCCAGCTGTCAGGCCCTCCCGGCCGAGGAAGCCATTCCCGGCGGCGATAACGCCACGGCGGGCTGATCCAGCCATGGCACCGGAGCAGCGTCAGCCCGGGCGACGGCAGCGTCTGCATCCCGGTTTCTATCGCCACCTCCTGCTGGTGTGCTTGGCGGTGTCCCTCGGCTTCAGCTTGCCGGGCCGGATGGTGAGGTTCAGCTGGGTGGCCTTCATCGCCCTCACCATCCTGCTTGCCTGGCGGCTCGGGCCCCAGGGTCTCACCGCCACCCGGGCCGGTGCCGGAGGATCTCCCCCTGCCGATGTGCTGTTCCGCCTGCTTGGGTTGGCCACCGCGATCGCCCAGATCATCTGGCTGTTCAGCCCCTCCAGCCTGCGCCTCAGCGGCGTTCCTCTGTTGGCGCTCTACACCCTGTTCATCGCCTGGAGCATGGTGCGGCTGGTGGGGGCGCTGGCAAGGGAGCGCCGTATCGATGGGCGGCTCCTGAGCGGCGCCACCGCGGGCTATCTGCTGCTGGGGATCAGCGGCGGGCTGTGTCTCACCGTGCTCGCCACCCTGCAGCCCGGTGGCTTCCGCGACAACCTCACGGGGCGGATCCTGACAATGCCCGCCATTGGAACTCCGGTCGAGGACACCAGTTCCTGGGACCTGGATTTTGGCCGTCTGAACTACTTCGCCTTCGTCAGTCTGACGACGGTGGGCTATGGCGACATCACGCCCATGACCCCTCTCACCCGCATGGCCAGCCTCAGCCTCAGTGTGCTCGGCCCCCTCTACATCGCCGTGGTGCTGGGGATGCTGATCAGCCGGCTCAGCGGCGCGCAGGATCCGCCAGCGCCTCCTTGGGACGGGGCCCCTCCTCCTCCAGACCGGTCTCCCGCTCCAGCAGAGCCCGGTCGAGGGCCTGACGGGTGAGGGCCGCGAGCAGGGAGGCCCGGGCCACCTGCAGGTCCCGCTGCACCAGCAGCACTTCGGTGAGCGGTTCCACCAGGGCCCGGTAGCGCAACCGCGCATCCCTCAGGGACCGCTCCCCGGCCACCACTGCCTCCCGGGCCGCCGAGACGGAGGTCGCCGTGGCGGCCATGCTGCTCCAGGCCCGGCTGACCTCCTCCCGGATGCCAAGGCGGGCCTGGTCCTCCTGGGCCTCCAACAGCGAGCGCTGACGATCGGCCACCACAGCGGCCGAACCCGCCCGGCCGCCGTCGTACAGGGGCTGGCGAAGCAGCAGGGCCGCGCCCCAGTTGTAGAAGGAACCCGAGGCCGTGGCGCTCTGGTTCAGCGCCGGCAGTGGAACGGATGCCGTGCCGCCGTTGATGGAGCCGCCCTGATCGAGCACAGGCACCGCCAGACGGTTGCCGCTCAGCCCCCCCCCCACAACGAGGCTCAGGGAGGGCAGCAACGCCAGCCGGGCCGCCCGGGCCTGCTGGCGCTGGGCCCGTTGCTGCGCCTGCAGAGAGGCCAGCAGGGGTCGATCCTGCCAGGCCCGATCCAGGGTCTGCCTGAGCGGCAGGGGCCAGGGGGCGGAGTCGACGATCGGATCGACGGCAATCGGTGCCGCCTCCGGTGGGAGACCCAGCAAAGCCGCCAATTGTTGGCGGCTGGTCTCGAGGTCAGCCTGGGCCTGGGCCAGTCCCTGCCCGTCCTGGGCCCGCAGCACCCGGGCCCGCAGAATATCGATGCGGGCCGCCAGGCCCTGGCGCTCGATGGCTGCCACATCCCTCTCCAGCGAGGCGGAGGCCTGCAGGGCTTCCTGCCACACGGGAACCAGGGCCTGGTGGAGCTGCAACTGGCGATAGGCCCGCACCAGATCGAAGCGGGTCTGACGCTCACGCTCCCTGGCTTCGGCGCGGCTGGCTTCGAGCACCTGCCGGCTGGCGCCCACCTCGGCCCCCTGGCGCAGGGGCAACAGATTCACATCCAGCACGAGGCCTACGTTGCCGAAGGTGTTCTGCAGCAGCGCATAGCCGTTCTGCTGCAGGCCGAGGCTGATGTCCCCCAGGGTGGGAAGGTTGGTGAGTACACCCACCGAGGTGCCCACCTGGGTGAAGCTGCCGCTGCCGATCAGAGCGAGCTGGGGCAGGCGGGAGGCGGCGGCCAGATCCACGAGGGCCGCGTCCCGGGCGACACGCCGGCGACTCTCCTCCAGGTTCACGGAGCCGGGCAAGCCGATCCTCAGCACCTGCTCGAGGGTGAGAGGTTCGGCGCTCACGGACACAGGAGCCGTCACGGCCAGCAGACCAGCGAACAGCCAGGGGGTGGAAGGGACCGCGGAGCGTAGAGACGGGAACAATCCGCGGGACGCTGGGGGGACCACAGGCAGACCCGTACGGCACGACTGTAAGGGAGGCTGCCGGGGCGCCAAAGGAGCAGTGGCTGCTCCGTCCTGATGTCACCGGTAGCATCCGCACAGCTCGGCTCCGCCATGGGCTCCACTGCGGCATCTCTGTTCTGGCGGCTCTACTCCTGTTTGCCGATGGGGCTGATGGCCCTCCTGACCCTTGCGTGGGCCTCCACCCCGGCGGTGCCCGTGCAGGTGCGGGGTATGGCTCTGCTGGCGCCACCCGAATCCAGGCGCGGTTTCTATGCCCGCGGCCCGGGAGAGGTGCAGGCCGTGCTGGTGTCGGTGGGGGATCAGGTACGCCAGGGGCAACGGCTGCTCACCCTCGATCGGGTGGGGCAGAACGCCACCGGCCCCGCCGGCAGTGCGCCCATGACCTCCCCACAGGCCACCAGCGCCCGCCTGGCGGCGGTGGCGCAGCAGCAGCGGGTTCTGGGGGACCAGGGCGCGGCCCTCGACGAGCAGCGAGAGGCCCTGCTGGCGCGCCGGGTGCAGATCGCCACCAGCAACCGGCCGGTGCGGAGCCAGCTCACCGCTCTGGAGGAGCTGCGCCGGGAGAAGGTGATCGCCCGATACAGCCCCCTCTGGGTCGGTGCCCAGGACCTGTGGCTGCGCAATCAGGCGGACCTTGCCGCGATCGACGCCCAGCTGGCGGAACTGCGGGCCCAGCGCGCCGGTCTCAGGGCCCAGGGGGCAGAGCTCGAAGCCCAGCGCGCCACGCTCCGCAGCGACACCCTCAGCCAGAGCGTCTTCAGCCCAGCCCAGGGGAGGGTTCTGGATCTGGCCGTCCAACCCGGACAGCCCGTTGCGCCGGGCCAGAAACTCGGCAGCCTCGGGGTGCCGTCTGAGCTGAAGCAACGCCAGGCCGTGGCCCTGTTCACCGCGGCTGATGCCAGCCGGCTGGCGGTGGGCGATGAGGTGCGACTCAATCCCCAGCTCCTCAGCCGCGACAGCTTCGGCGGTACCGAGCAGCGCTACGGCCTGGTGCCGGGTCGGATCGTGCGCCTCTCGATGACCAGCGTCGAGCTGGCCGACGTGAGTGCCCAGGTGGGCAGCGAGGAGGAGGCCGCCAACCTGATGGCGAGCGCACGCTCCCGCTCCTACGGCGAGGGTGGCGATCTCACGGCCCAGCTGCCTGGCCGCACCGGGGCGCCGCTGGTGCTGGCCGTGGTGGAGCTCGAGCAGGGCGCCACCCCCTCGGGCCTGGCCTGGACACGTGGGTCCGGTCCGGCCCAGCCTCTGCCGCAACGCACACCTGCGGAGGTGGAGGCGGAAGTGGAGATGCGCTCGGTGCTCAGCTACGTGGCACCCTTCTGGCGCTGGATCAGCGGCGCCCGCCCATGACCTCCTCCTCCGACGAGCCCCGTCGTTCCGAGCCGCTGACCACGCGCCTCCTTGCCCCCTGGCGACGACCCTGGCCCTGGCTCAGCCTGGTGCTGCTGCTGGTCTGCAGCCGCAGTGAGCCACCGCGGCTGTGGTTCTGGTTTTCCCTCCTGCTGATCAGCCTGGTGGTGGGTCTGCTGCAGAGCCTGGCGCGGAGACCTTGAACGATTCCGGCCTGCGTGACCTGCGGCTGGTGCTGGGGGTGGGCGCAGCCTGTGGGCTGACCTGGGCCGTCTGTCAGAGCGTTGGGCTGGCTTCGGCCGCACCCTATGGCGTCGTGATGGCGGCGGTGCTGATGCGGCCCGATTTCCAGCCCTGGCCCCGGCCCCTGCTGGTGCTGCTGCCGGTGCTGGTGGTGGTGGGGCTGGGGCTGGGCACCTTCCTCAAGCCGCTGCTGGAGGCCCCCGAGGTGTGGCAGTTCGCCGTCGTGACCGCGATCGCCCAGTGCCTCGGCCAGGCACTGCCGGATCGGTTGATGCTGGTGCGCAACCTGCTGGCGGTGCTGGCAGTGTTGCCGCTGCTCGGCAGCAATGCCACCTGGCTGTCGGCTTGGCACCAGCTGCTGGCGGTGCTCGTGGGCATGGGGACGGCCACGCTGGTGCAGTCCGGGCTGCGGCTGCCAGCCGACAGCCTGGGTGCCGACAGCGAGGGACACGGCAGTTCTGCGGCAAGCCAGCAGGAGGCGGAAGGGGGGCGCAGCCTCACCCAGCGCTTCGCCGATCCCTACTTCTGGCGCAAGCTCATCCTGTCCACCCTGGCTCTGAGCATCGGGATGGGCGTCGGCGCCGTCACCCCCAAGTATCTGTACTTCGGGGTGGTGCTCCTGCTGAACGACAGCCTGGGGGCCACCCTGCTGCGGGTGAGGGATCGAATGGTGGGCGTGAGCCTGGGGGTGCTGATGCCTTTGCTCGTGTTCGCCACCTTTCCGATCCATGCCCTGAGTGTGGCCGCGGTCATGGCTGGCACCACCGCCCTGATCGTGGGGCTGGGGTTGCAGCCGCACTTGCGGACGGCCCTGATCTCGAGCGGTGTCACCTATGTGGGCTATGGAGCCCTGACCGACTGGTACGTCCCCCACCGCTGGCTCGACTACCTGCTCGGATCCGGCCTGGCCCTGCTGGTCTGCCTGCTGGTGCGGCCCTACTCCGCTCTGCTGCGGTTCCGACGGCTGGCCCGTGCTGGGGAAGGGCTGACGGAGGCGTTGCAGGCGCTCCTGCCGAGTGCCCTGGAGGAAGCGCGGGTGCTCGGGCAGGAGTCGGAGTTCCGGGAGCTGCTTCGGCAACTGGGGCCAAGCCGTTCCCGCTGAACGTCCCCCTTCCTGCAGGCAGACCGCCGGACGGCAGCGGCCAGAGAAAGCAGCGCCAGAACCTGAGGCCGGAGCCATGGGTCCGTTCATCACTCCCATGCATCGGAGTGTTGCGATCGCCGCCGTCCTCCCCAACGCCCCCGCGCGCAGCCAGGTCCACCGTCGCGACATGCCAGGGAATCCCGGGCGACCCGAAGGTCCTGCCCAAAGCTCCTGTGCTGGCTGAGGGGGCTGGCGGTGGCGTGGGGGGAAGCCAGCGGCAGGGCGCGGGTCGGGCAGGCTCCCAACCGATCAGCCAGCCCAGGCTTCCTGCAGGAAGCGGGAGGTCAGAAGCCGAAATGGACTCGGCTAAGTTGCCGGATCGCCCCACCCCTCACTCCATGGCCGACACCCTCCCCCTGCTGCTGCGCGCCGCCCGAGGTGAGCAGGTGGAGCGTCCGCCGGTGTGGATGATGCGCCAGGCCGGGCGCTACATGAAGGTCTACCGCGACCTGCGCGATCGCCACCCGGGCTTCCGTGAGCGCTCCGAGAACCCCGATCTCTCCTACGAGATCTCGATGCAGCCCTTCCACGCCTTCCAGCCCGACGGCGTGATCCTGTTCTCCGACATCCTCACGCCGCTGCCGGGCATGGGGATCGACTTCGACATCATCGAGAGCAAGGGACCGATCATCGAGCCCGCCATCCGCACCCAGGCCCAGGTGGATGCCCTGCGGCCCCTGGATCCCGCCGAAGCGCTTCCGTTCGTGGGTGAGGTGCTCTCCCGGCTGCGCAGCAGCGTCGGCAATCAGGCCGCCGTGCTCGGGTTCGTCGGCGCCCCCTGGACCCTGGCCGCCTACGCGGTGGAAGGCAAGAGCTCCAAGACCTACTCGGTGATCAAGGCCATGGCCTTCCGGGAGCCGGCGCTGCTGCACCAGCTGCTGGGCCATCTCGCCGATTCGATCGCCACCTACGTGCGCTACCAGATCGACTCCGGCGCCCAGGTGGTGCAGCTGTTCGACTCCTGGGCCGGCCAGCTCAGCCCGATCGACTACGACGTGTTCGCCGCTCCGTACCAGAAGCGGGTGATCGATCAAGTCAAGGCAACCCACCCCGACACCCCCCTGATCCTTTACATCTCCGGCAGCGCCGGCGTGCTCGAACGGATGGGCCGCACCGGCGTTGACATCATCTCCCTTGACTGGACGGTGGACATGGCCGACGGCATCGCCCGCCTGCCCGAGCACGTGGGCGTTCAGGGCAATGTGGATCCCGGCCTGCTGTTCGGCACTCCCGAAGGCATCCGGGAGCGCATCTTCGACACGGTGCGCAAGGCCCGCGGCCGCCGCCACATCCTCAACCTCGGCCACGGCATCCTGCCCGGCACGCCGGAGGAGAACGCCCGGGTGTTCTTCGAAACCGGCAAGGCGGTGAACGAACTGCTGGGAGCGGCCGTTTGAGCCGGCCGGCCCGCATCCTGATCACCGGGGCCAGCGGCTGCGTCGGCCAGGAGATCGCCGAACGGCTCTACCGCACCAGCGATGCCCATCTGCTGCTGCTGCTGCGGGATCCAAGCAAGTTGAAAACGGTGCCGGTGGACGATCCGCGCATCACCCTGCTGGTGGGCGATCTGCGCGAGCTCGGCCCCCACGCCGGTGCGATCGCCAGCGCCCATCGGATCATCCACACCGCCACCGCTTGGGGCGATCCGGAACGGGCCTATCAGGTGAACGTGGTGGCGGTGAAGGAACTGCTGCGGCTCACCGATCCGGCCGTGCTGGAGCAGGTGATCTACTTCTCCACTGCAAGCATCCTCGATCGCCGTCTGCAGCTGCTGCCGGAGGCGGAGGCCTACGGCACCGAGTACATCCGCACCAAGGCCGAGTGCCTGCGCCAGCTCGAGGAGCATCCCCTGGCGAAGCGGATCGTGGCCGTCTTCCCCACCCTGGTGTTCGGCGGCCGCATCACCCCGGGGGATCCCCACCCCACCAGCTATCTCACCGCCGGGCTGGGCGAGGCGGTGCGCTGGCTCTGGCTGGCGAAGTGGCTGCGGGCCGACGCCAGCTTCCACTTCATCCATGCGGCGGACATCGCCACGGTGTGCGCTCATCTGGCCACCCGACCCCACCAACCCAACCCGGAACCGGGGCAGGGGGCAGTGCGGCGGCTCGTGCTGGGCCAGCCCATGATCACCGTGAACGACACCGTGGCCCGGCTGTGCCGCTGGCGGCGCAGCTGGCGCCCCCCCTTCGGGGTCGATCTGCGCGGCTGGCTGATCGAAGGGCTGATCAAGCTGCTGCGGATCGAGGTGAATGCCTGGGATCGGTTCTCGATCCGCCAGCGCCACTTCGTCCACGAACCGATCAGCCCGCCCGAGCGCTTCGGGCTGGTGAGCGTGGCCCCCACCCTTGAGGCCGTTCTCGAAGGCGCGGGCGTGCCGCATCGCGGTCCGCTGCCGCCGGCACAGCCCCCGGGCTGAGACCTGTCAGCGACAGCGGATCAGCGGAGAGGTGAATTGTTGCGAATCCGCCCGAGGGCTCCCGTAGATCACAGGCCGATCCCTATTTTGGTGCCGTCGACTGTGCCTTCCGGCACCCCCTCACGCACCCTCCCATGCGTCGTCTTCTTTCCCTGTTCGCTCTCTGTCTGGCGCTGGTGCTCGGTGCCGCCCCGAGCTTCGCCGCAGACTCCGCCCACGGCGCCCAGATCTTCTCGGCGAACTGCGCTGCTTGCCACATGGGCGGCGGCAACGTCGTGAACGCCGAGCGCACTCTCAAGCAGGATGCCCTCGAGGCTTATCTGGCCAACTACTCCGCCGGCCATGAGGCCGCCATCCAGACCCAGGTCACCAACGGCAAGAACGCCATGCCCGCCTTCGGCGGCAAGCTGAGCGCCTCCGACATCGAGGACGTGGCCGCCTACGTCGAGGAAATGGCCGCTAAGGGCTGGGCCTGATCCTTCCTTGATTCACGCCGAGGCCCCGGGAAACCGGGGCCTTTTTCATGGCAGCCCCCGCTCAGGGAAGCGCATCCAGGGCACGCCGCTCCGACAGCACCGCCAGATAGAGGGGTTCGGGCACGTCGCGGATGTCGTACTCCGAGGGCAGCACCCCGTGCACGTGCCGATGCACGACCATCCAGCAATTGCGTTCCGCGTCAGCAGCGGTGGCATCGAAGTTGCGCGATTCCTCCGCCAGGCGCCGGGTGAGGGTGGGATCGGGGGAGAAGTCGGACATCGACAACGGGCTGAGGGGGACAACACAGGGCGGACGTCGAGGGCAGCGGCCGATCCCGCCACCAGACTGGAGCCCATCTGCGCGCGCCCATCATGGCGATCCGGTTCCGCTGGCCGCCGATCCGCTGCGGGGCTCTGGCTCTCTCCGGGCTGGTGCTGGCATGGAGCGGCCTCGGCGGTTCGGGGGCCCGGGCCCAGGGGGCGTCGCCCAACCAGCCAGAGAGCATCCGCACCGACCGATTGCCGCCCCAGCCCTGCCCACTGGTGGTGCCCGCCGATCTGCCGGCCCTGCAGCCGCTGCGCATCGCACCCTCCCAGGTCGCCCGCAAGAACCGGCGCGGCTGCCTATCGCCGGCCGATGCCATCTACGGCCCCGATGGCTGTCCGGTAAAGCTGTGCACCAAAAGCGGCGCCTTCGATCTCCCTCCAGACCCCACGCTCTATAGGCCTGGCCCATAGGCCACCTGACACACCGCATTGAGCAGCTGGGCCTGAGCTGCGGTGGCGGGGACCTGACCGTTGAGCAGACCGGCCTGGCAGTTGGCCGCACCGATCAGGTTCTCGCCGCCGCCGAGGCTGTAGTTGAAGCTGACCCCTGCCGTTCCCACCGACTCCACCGAGCCGTAGTTGAGCTGATAGGTGGTCTGCGGCACCACAATGACCGTCGACTGGCGATCGGCCGCCTGGTTCACCAGGGAGGTGATCGCCACACCGGTGGCCAGGCCCGCCACACCCCAGGCGGCGGCGCTGCCCCCCCACCAGCCCCAGGAGGAAGGAGCCCAGCGGTACCAGCCGGCATTCCAGGGACGGCTGCCCCAGTAACCGCCGTTGGCCCAGGTGCCGTTCCAGCCGTGGTAATCGCGGTTGTAGAAGTTGTTGTTCACATTCACGTTCGTGTTGCGGTTGAACGTGTCGTTGTTCCAGCTCGGCCGCGCATCCGGGCCGTAGGCGGGGTGATAGCCGTCGTAACCCTGACGCCAGCCGTCGTTGCCGGAGTGGTAGGCACCGCCGCCGAAGTTGTAGTGACCGCCTCCATCGAAGCCCCCCCTGCCGCCGAAACCACCGCCGCCACCGCCGCCACCGCGGGCACTGGCGGGGACCGGCACCAGGGGCGCCAGCAAAACCGCAGCCAGCAGACTGGCAAGCGGACGACGCCAGCCAGCGGCCGGACGGAGAGCAAGGTAAGGCAGGGGGAGCATCACGAACTCCAGCGAGACCCCTTGGTAGCAACGCTTACAAGCGGCCGCAGCCGCTGCGGTCTGCGGCGGTTTGGCCGGTTCCCTCGCCAATCCGGTTCGGCGTCCCCATCCTGAGGGGGGAGGACCGACCCTGCCGGTTCGGTCGCCCCGCTGGGCCCCTCCCCGCCGGGGTCCATACGGTGCCATCAACACCCTCGCTCAGCGCTTCCGAGAGGAGGTCCCGCTCATGCATCCCACCGCCGAACTGTTCACCGAGAACGCCTGGGGCGCCGTCGTCGCCGCCCAGCAGCTGGCCCAGCAAAGGCGCCAGCAGCAGATGGAGAGCGAGCACCTGCTCGCCGCTCTGCTGGCCCAGCAGGGGCTGGCGGGCCGGATTCTGGAGAAGGCCGGCGTGGATGTCGGCACCCTCTCCCAGCGGGTCGATGCCTTCATCGCGGGCCAGCCCAGCCTCGGCGCCCCGCCCGACAGCGTCTATCTCGGCAAGGCGCTCAACACCGTGCTGGATCGGGCTGACGCCATCAAGAAGGAGTACGACGACAGCTACATCGCGATCGAACACCTGCTGCTCGCCCTGGCGGACGACGACCGCTGCGGCCGCCAGCTGCTCTCCCAGGTGGGCACCAGCGCCGCCAAGCTGAAGGAGGCGGTGCAGGCCGTGCGCGGCAGCCAGAAGGTGACCGACCAGAACCCCGAGGGCACCTACGAATCCCTGGAGAAGTACGGCCGCGACCTCACCGCCGCCGCCCGCGACGGCAAGCTCGATCCCGTGATCGGCCGCGACGAGGAGATTCGCCGCACGATCCAGATTCTTTCGCGGCGCACCAAGAACAATCCGGTGCTGATCGGCGAACCCGGCGTCGGCAAGACCGCGATCGTGGAGGGGCTGGCCCAGCGGATCGTCAACGGCGACGTCCCCCAGGCCCTGCAGAACCGCCAGTTGATCGCCCTGGACATGGGCGCCCTGATCGCCGGGGCGAAGTACCGCGGCGAGTTTGAGGAGCGGCTCAAGGCCGTGCTCAAGGAGGTGACGGCCTCCGAGGGTCAGATCGTGCTGTTCATCGACGAGATCCACACCGTGGTGGGTGCCGGCGCCACCGGCGGCGCCATGGATGCCAGCAACCTGCTCAAGCCGATGCTGGCCCGCGGCGAGCTGCGCTGCATCGGCGCCACCACCCTCGATGAGCACCGCCAGCACATCGAGAAGGACCCGGCCCTTGAGCGCCGCTTCCAGCAGGTGTTCGTGGACCAGCCCACGGTGGAGGACACGATCTCGATCCTGCGCGGCCTCAAGGAGCGCTACGAGGTGCACCACGGCGTGCGCATCGCCGACAACGCCCTGGTGGCGGCGGCGGTGCTCAGCAGCCGCTACATCGCCGACCGCTTCCTGCCGGACAAGGCGATCGACCTGATGGACGAATCGGCCGCCCGCCTGAAGATGGAGATCACCTCCAAGCCGGAGGAGATCGACGAACTCGATCGCCGCATCCTGCAGCTGGAGATGGAGAAACTCTCCCTCGGCCGCGAATCCGACACGGCCAGCCGCGACCGGCTGGAGCGGCTGGAGCGGGAGCTGGCGGAGCTGGCCGAGCAGCAGAGCGCCCTCAATGCCCAGTGGCAGAAGGAGAAGGGCGCCATCGATGAGCTCAGCGCCATCAAGGAGGAGATCGAGCAGGTGCAGCTGCAGATCGAGCAGGCCAAGCGCAGCTACGACCTCAACAAGGCCGCCGAACTGGAGTACGGCACCCTGGGCGAGCTCAACCGCAAGCTGGCCGAGAAGGAGGCCGAGCTCAGCGGGGCCCATCAGGGCAAGACGCTTCTGCGCGAGGAGGTCACCGAGGACGACATCGCCGAGGTGATCGCCAAGTGGACGGGCATTCCCGTGGCCAAGCTGGTGCAGAGCGAGATGGAGAAGCTGCTCCACCTCGAGGACGAACTGCACCAGCGGGTGATCGGCCAGCAGCAGGCGGTGCGGGCGGTGGCCGATGCCATCCAGCGCTCCCGCGCCGGCCTGTCGGATCCGAACCGGCCGATCGCCAGCTTCCTCTTCCTCGGCCCCACCGGCGTGGGCAAGACGGAGCTCTCCAAGGCCCTGGCCTCGCAGCTGTTCGACAGCGAGGAGGCGATGGTGCGCATCGACATGAGCGAATACATGGAGAAGCACGCCGTGAGCCGCCTGATCGGAGCCCCTCCGGGCTACGTGGGCTACGAGGAGGGCGGTCAGCTCACCGAGGCCGTGCGCCGGCGCCCCTACGCGGTGATCCTGTTCGACGAGGTGGAGAAGGCCCACCCCGATGTGTTCAACGTGATGCTGCAGATCCTCGATGACGGGCGCGTCACCGATGGCCAGGGGCGCACGGTGGATTTCACCAACACGATCCTGATCCTCACCAGCAACATCGGCAGCGCCTCGATCCTCGATCTGGCCGGAGATCCAGCGCGCCATCAGGAGATGGAGCAGCGGGTGAACGAGGCCCTGCGGGCCCACTTCCGGCCCGAGTTCCTCAACCGGCTCGATGAGTCGATCATCTTCCACAGCCTCAAGGCAGAGGAACTGCGGCAGATCGTGGAGCTGCAGGTGAAGCGGCTGGCCCACCGCCTCGAGGAGAAGAAGCTGGGCCTCCAGCTCGAGCCCTCCGCCCTCGACTGGCTGGCGGGCGTGGGCTACGACCCGGTCTACGGGGCCCGTCCGCTCAAGCGTGCCATTCAGCGGGAGCTGGAAACACCGATCGCCAAGGCGATCCTGGCCGGCACCTACGCCCCCGGCGCCACGATCGCCGTGGACGTGGAGAACGAGCGTCTGCTCTTCCGCCCGGCCGAGCCGGCCCGCCTACCGGCGCTGGTCTGAACGCCGCCCGGTTTCTCTTCACCCCGACCCGCGCCTGCGGGTCGGGGTTTCCCTTTAGGGATCAGGCCGCCAAGGCCGCCGTGAGTTTGGGGTCGGCGTGCCAGCTCCAGGGGCCCTCCCGCACCGGCTCGATCGCCAGTTCGGCGCGCAGGTCGTCGAGATCCTGGGCCATGCGCTCCTCCCAGATCACCGGGAACAGGGGATGGGCGGCAGCGCCCATGTTCAGACCCTTGCTGATCATCCCAAGGGCATAACCGGCGGTACGGGCCTGGTCACGGAACGACTCGTGTTCATCGATCGGCGTGTCGTTGCGGAACCAGTTCAGCAGCAGGGCCATCAGATCGGTGAAGGCCAGGCCGGGATGGGCGAACTGGGCCACACTCACACTGATCACACCGAGTTCACCGAAGTTGTCGAGGCTGAAGCCGGTGAGGATGTGGTGCAGGTCGTGGGTGGCATACACGCGGTAGTTGATGTAATCCGCGTCGGTTTCCAGGTTGGCGTAGAACTCGGGCTTCGGGAAGAAGTTGATGTCGTAGCCCATCGTCTGCAGCACCGTGGCATAGGTATGGCCCAGGCTGCCGTGGGGCAGCGCCAGCAGGGCCTCCAGGTCGTAGGGGCCACTGAGGCGGCGGTCCTGGATCAGCGCCCTGCACTCGGGATCCCGTTCCAGCAGGCGCTGGCACACCTGCATCGGATTAGACTGGCGCAGGCGATGCGACAGCAGAAAAACGTTGTTGGCTGAAGCGCCGGCTCCGGCGGCGAGATCGGCCAGCTCCAGGAAGGAACGCAGGTTGTCCTCGGTAGCGATGCGATCGAGGTACTGGAAGCCCATGGAAGCGGAAAAGGGTCTGTTCGGACCCTACGCCGCGCCGCCGACGATGCGATCGATGCGCAGGGCCAGTTCCCGATCCAGGGTCGAAAGCCCCCCTGTGTCGTGGGTGGTGAGGTCGATGCTCACCCGGTTCCAGACGTTGCTCCACTCCGGGTGATGGCCAAGGGTCTCCGCCGCCAGGGCCACCCGGGTCATGAAGCCGAAGGCCGCCGAGAAGTCGGGGAAACGGAACTCCCGGTGCAGCTTGCCGTTCACCAGCGACCATTCAGGGAGATCGGTGGTAAGGGTTGCGATCGCGGCAGCATCCAGGGTTTGGGCAGCCATGGCAGCAGAAGCTGGAGCACTGGTTCAAACGCTAGGGCTGCAGCCCAAGAACCGATGGCGTTTCCCCTCACTCTCCGATCAGGTGCAGCGAGAGCTGGCGATTGCTGCCGATCCGGCGATGCTCCCACAGATAGATGGCCTGCCAGGTGCCGAGCAGCAGCCGCCCCCCCTGGAACGACTGGCTCAGACTGCTGCAGGTGAGAGCGGTACGCACATGGGCCGGCATGTCGTCGGGGCCCTCGTCGTCGTGAATCCAGCGGTGGAGCTCTCCCTGGCCGCTGAGCGGACGCACCCCCTCCTCCGGCACCAGCGCCTGGAGGTAGGCAGCCAGATCCGCCAGCACCCGCGGGTCGGCGTTCTCGTTCACCGTGAGAGAGGCACTGGTGTGGAGGCAGGCGATCACGGCGATGCCGGTATCGAGGCCACTGGCGGCGATCTCCTGGTTCAGGGCGGTCGTGATGTCGGTGAAGCCGGCACCGGAGGTGAGCAGACTCAGGCGGCGGAAGCTCTGACGCAGAGGCGCCATCGGGTGCGGGGAAGAACGGGACGAACTGCATAGCATCGAAGTCCCGTGGCACGACGCCCATGCCGCCCCTCCCCCAGCTCACCGTTCTCTACGACGGAGCCTGCCCGCTCTGCCGGCGTGAGGTGACCTTCCTTGAGCAGCGCGATCGGCAGCGGAACGGCGCTCAGCGTCGCCTTGCTTTCGTCGACATCGACGCCCCGGACTACGACCCGACCTTGCACGCTGGCATCGGCTATCGCGAGGCCATGGGGCGCATCCATGCGATCGAGGCCGACGGCAGCGTGCTGCAGGATGTGACCGTGTTCCGGCGGGCTTATGACCTGATCGGCCTGGGCTGGCTGTATGCCCCCACCGGCTGGGCCCTGGTCGGTCCGCTCGTGAACGGCATCTATCGGCTCTGGGCCCGTGCCCGCCTGGCGCTCACAGGCCGCCCCTCCCTGGAGACGCTCTGCCGGCTCCGCGAGGAAGGCGGCCCGGCCTGTTCGGCTGGGGCGGAGCGGCCGAGCGCCAGCATGGGGGTGACTGAAACCCCGTCATGACCCTTGTCCACTGCCGTTACGAGGGCGGCCTCCGCACCCTGGCCGTTCATGAGGCTTCCGGCGCCGAGCTGATCACCGATGCCCCGCTCGACAATCACGGGCGCGGCGCCTCGTTCTCCCCCACCGATCTGGTAGGCACCGCCTTGGTGAGTTGCATCCTCACGATCATGGGCATCGTGGCCGAGCGACATGCCATCAGCCTGGAGGGTGCCGAGGGTCGGGTGGAGAAACGCATGACCACCGAGAACGACCGCCGCATCGAGGCGCTGGAGGTGTGGATCACCCTGCCCGCCCAGCTGGTGGAAAAGGAGAGAGCCCTGCTGATCCGTGCCGGCGAAGTCTGCCCGGTGAAGCGCAGCCTTGAAGGAAGCGTGCCGATGACCGTGCACTGGACCTGAGCGCACGCGGTCCATGGTCAGTCAGCCTTGGTTGGGGCCTTGCCACCGGCGGGGGCGGGTGGGGTGGCAGGGGGAGGCAGCTTGAGCGGACGGGTCTGCCCCTCCTTGGCGCTTGGAGCCGGGGAAGACGGGACCACAGGGGAGAGGTTGACACACAGATTGGCCACCATCCGATCCTCTCCTCCCAGGGTTTTTGACTCGTCGGTGGACAGGGGGAGTCGCCAGGGTTCCCAGGGTCCATCACCGATCCTGCGTGCCACTCTCAGTGTGTCGCAGTGCACCGCAGTGCTGCTCGCCACAGGCGGCTCCCCGCATTCGGAGGCCGTGGCCCTCACACCCGCCTCGCTCATCCGCCAGCCGCCCCAGTCGTAGCGGCAGACGCCGAAGCTGCGCCAACGGGGCGTCTTGAGCTGGCGAATGCGTTCGAGCACCTGCTGCTCCTTCCCGCTCAGGGGTGCCGTGGTGTTGGATGCGCCGCCCGGCGCCATCGCCGGCACCGGAGTCAGGGCACCAGCCGGCGGAGTGGCGGGCGTCTCCGGGCCGGCCGCCACCGCCGCTGCACCGGAGAGCAGCAGCGGCAGCAGCAGCAGGCGGAACGGCAGACGAGAGCACATCGACGCGGGCGCGGCGGACCTTTCCGAGGCTAGGGCGCCCCTCCGATGTCAGCGCCGGGGCTGGAGGAAGCGGGCGCAATTGCTCTGAAACAGTTCAATCACCACCTGCGGAGTCTGAAGCTCCATCCAGAAGGCCTCTGCCTCCAGCCGCTGGTCGGCGCTTGCATAGCTCCGGCCCACCAGTTTGGCGTAATGGGGTGCCATCGTCTGCAGTTCCCGGTAGGTGCGGGGCATCCGTTCGTCGGGGATGGCCGTGCTGCCGGTGCAGGCCTGCATGATGTGCGTGGATTCATGGGCCATCACCTCCCAGACCGCGTCCACATCGCCGAGATTCACGTTGTTGCGACAGATCACCAGGCGATCGGTGGCCTTGCCGTCGCTCTCGTAATAGCCGGCGTGATCGGGCGGACAGTTGTCGGAGACCACCGTCTTGGTGCCCGAGGCATTGATCAGATCTTCCAGTCGCTTGATGTCCTCAAGGCTGGCAGCCCGGCCCATGGCCGGAGCCAGCACGCCGAGCAACAGAACAACGGCCCAGAAGAGCGGAACAGGAAAACGGCGGGACATCGCGACTCCGGAAGTGCGCCGACGGCATGGCTCCGCGGAAAGGAAGCCGGATCGTCGGCGGCCTCTTCCCAGAGTGGCCACGGCCTGAGCATCCGGCCACGGCTTCGCTGGGCGGGGCCAATCAGCAGCAGCCCAAGCCCACCCGGACACCTGGCTGCGCCATCGGTGCCAACGCGCATCCCTTGCCTGAGGGTGGGAGGCGCGCCGGCACTGCCGGGGAAGGACCCATGGGTCGTGCCTGGCCGATGGCCATGCTGGTGGCGTCATGCTTGCGGCACCGACCCTTAACCCCATGCCTGCAGCGGGTACAGCCTTCGCCCAGCTTCACCAGCATCTGCACCACACCCGCCTGCTGGGCTCGATCAGCAGCGCCCTCTATTACGACCAGAACACCGTGATGCCAGCCGCCGGCGCCGCCTGGCGAGGGGAGCAGCTGGCCCTGCTGGCCGGCCAGTTGCACGAACGGCAGAGCAGCGCCGAATACGCGGAGCTGGTGGCGGCGGCCGAGGCCGAGCTCGGCGCCGATGCCCCACCGGAGCGCCGCCGCAACCTGCAGTTGCTCCGGCTGGAGCTGGAGCGCCAGCGCTGCCTTGATCCCGCCCTGGTGAGCGCCCTGGCCAAGGCCCAGTCGCGCGGCAATGCGATCTGGCAGGACGCCCGTGCCCGCAACGACTTCGCCGCCTTTGCCCCGGCTCTCAAGCAACTGATCGCCCTGCGCCAGCGGCAGGCCAGCCAGCTGGCCGCCGCCGAGCCGGTGGAGCGCAGCCCCTGGGAAATCCTGGCCCAGCCCTTTGAGCCGGATGTGAGCAAGGCTCGCCTGGACGAGCTGTTTGCACCGCTCAAGGCCGAGCTTCCCCTTCTGCTTGAGCAGGTGGCGGCCGGTGGCGCCCTATCGACGCAGACCGCGCCCCCGGGGGCTGCAGTGGAGAGAGCCGATCTACCGGAGGCCCTGCAGGAGCAGCTGTGCGCCGAACTGCTCGACAGCTGGGGCTACGACAAATCCCAGTGCCAGCGCTCCCGCTCCGCGCACCCTTTCTCGTGCACGGTGGGACCCCACGACTTCCGGATCACGACCCGCGTGGTGCAGGGTCAGCCGCTGTCTTCCTTCCTGGCCACAGCCCACGAGTGGGGCCACTCGCTCTATGAGCAGGGTCTACCCCGCACCGACGACCACTACTTTCCCTGGCCTCTGGGCGAAGCCACCTCGATGGGGGTGCACGAATCGCAGTCGCTGTTCTGGGAATGCCGCGTGGCCCGCAGCCGAGCCTTTGCCGAGCGCTGGCATCCCCGCTTCTGCCAGGGGCTTGGAGGTACCACGGATGTCTGGGATAGCCCCCTCGGCTTCTGGCGGGCCCTCAACCCGCTCAGGCCCGGCCTGATCAGGGTGGAGGCCGATGAGCTCAGTTACTGCCTCCATATCGTGCTGCGCTTTGAACTGGAGCTCGCCCTCCTTGAGCAGGACATGCCCGTGGAGGATCTGCCCGAGCAATGGAACCAGCGCATGCGCGAGCTGCTGGGAGTGGAGCCTGCCACCGACACCGAGGGCTGCCTTCAGGACATCCATTGGGCGGAAGGACTCATGGGCTATTTCCCTTCGTATGCCCTTGGTCATCTCATCAGTGCCCAGCTCTCCGAGACCTTTGAGCACGAGAACGGGTCCATCCAGGCCCTGATCAGCTCCGGACACGAAAGCAGGCTCCAGGCGTGGCTCGCCGCCACGGTGTGGCCCCTCGGCCGTTCGGTCAACGGCGAGGAACTCGTTGAGCGCGTCTCGGGTCGGCCTCTGAGCGCCCGGCCCTTCCTCACCTACCTCCGCAACAAGGTCGACGAGCTCTGCGGGAATCCTTGAACCCAGCCCGCCCGATCCAACGGTCCCAAGCGATCGAGCGGAGGAAGCTGGAGCGGCTCACAGGCTGGACCGCCGGAACCTTGTGTCGCCCGTGACGCTTCGTAAGATGCCGCCGCGCAACCCGATCCCATGGCGAACATCGACCACGCACCGAGCCGCACGATGCTCAATCTGCTGCACGTGCTGCCGGCCTTCGCCGACGAGGCGGAGCTGCGGCTCAACGCCATCGTGGAGCTGAACTCGGGAACGATCAATAAGTACGAGTTGATCACCGAGTCGGGCCAGCTGAAGCTCGATCGGGTGGGCTACTCCTCGCTCGCCTATCCCTTCGCCTACGGCTGCATCCCCCGCACCTGGGACGAGGACGGCGACCCCCTCGACATCGAGATCGTGGGCGTCACCGAACCCCTTATCCCCGGCTCGCTGGTGGAGGCCCGCATCATCGGCATCATGAAATTCGATGATGGCGGCGAGGTCGACGACAAGGTGATTGCTGTGCTTGCCGACGACAAGCGCATGGACCACATCACCAGCTACTCCCAGCTGGGTGAGCACTGGCTGAACGAAACCCAGTACTACTGGGAGCATTACAAAGACCTCAAGAAGCCGGGCACCTGCCGGGTCAATGGCTTCTTCGACACGGCCGAAGCCGTGCGCATCGTCAAGGAGTGCGAGGCGCGCTATACCACCACGATCGACCCCAAACTGGTGGGCTGATTCGTGCCCCCTGCCGTTCACCATTCCCCTTCGCTCATGTCCTCGCCCCGCACCACCCTCCTGCGTGTCCTGATCGCCCCGCTCAGCGGCGCGGCTGTCCTGCTCGCCGGTCCCCTCGGGGCGGCAGAGTTCGGCAAGACCACGGCCTCAAGCCGAACCCTCGGCGCCACGCTCACCGCTCCACCGCCGGTTCCCACGGCTGCACCTGCGGCCGTCACCAGCCCCGCCGCCCCTGCCACCGCGGCCGTGACCAGCACCAGAGAGATCGTGCTGGAGCTGCGCAAGCGCACCATCAGCCTCGTGGACAACGGCAAGGTGGTGGGGAGCTGGCCCGTCGCCGTGGGAGACCCCTCCACCCCCACCCCCACCGGGGTGTTCAAGGTGCGGAACAAGGTGGTCAATCCCCAGTACCAGAGCACCAAGACCGGCAAGAACAATCCCACCATCGGCCCCCAGGGTCCTCTTGGAGATCGCTGGATCGGCTTCCACACCACGGCCAGGGATCAGTTCGGTATCCATGGCACCCCCACGGCCTGGGAGTGGACGGTGAAGGGACGGGAAGCTGTGTCGTCCGGCTGCGTTCGCATGCTCACCCCTCACGTGCGCCAACTCTTTGACCAGGTCGACATCGGCACGCCAGTGATCGTCAAGCCCTGAGTTGTGCACGCTGCGGGTGCGTTGGGGGGGGGGAGCGGAAGAGATTCTGCAGATCACGCCCCGAACGCTCGGGCGGGTAGGTATTGACTCCTAGGGTTGCCCCATTGCCCGGCGCCGTGCCCACGGGCCACAGCGCACCCGCCATGTCCGACCGTCACCCGGGACCTGCTCCGATCTCCCATCCGCCCCACAACACCGCCCTGAAGTGGCGGCACGATGGCGAACTCTCCCGACTCGACCTCGAGAGGATCCTCACCCTCTTGACTCAGGCGGATCCGGTGGCTGAGGCGCTGATGTCCCCCAGCCCCAGCCCCACTCCCGACACTTGAAGCCTGCGGGCCAGGGCCCTGGCCATGCCATCGCGGCTGGCCAGTCCCCGCAAGGCCACAAGCGGCAATCCTGAAGGCGGCAACCCGTGGGGGAGATGACCTGCGATGCCTGAGGGAACGTCGAACACGGGGATCTGGCGAAGGCCGTCGGGTGTCAGCTGGTCTTCCAGTTGATCCAGGCGGGCCGATAGCGGCAACCAAACCAGTTCACTGCGGCGGCAGTCGCCCAGGGCCACCAGTTCGGAGGCATCCCGGCCGCCGTCCAGGCCCCGCTGCAGATCGGCCAGTGTCACCAGCCCCACAGCCAAGGGCCCCTCGCCGACGATCAGGCAGTGGCCATGGCCATCGATCAGACGGGCCAGCGCCTCACTGGCCTCCATGGCCGACGGCAGCACCAGCGTGGCTTCCGGTTCGAGCGCCTCGGCCACAGGGATCGCCGTCAGCCTGGCGCGCCGCTGTTCCTCCATTGGATCGGCACCCAGCAGTCCGGGATCCTGCACGCCCTGCCAACGCTCCACCAGGGCGGCACTGAGGCCGGCGGCCGCCATCAGCGGCAGCACGATGCGGATGTCGCGGGTGAGTTCGAACAGCAGCAGCAGGGCCGTGAGCGGAGCCCGGGCGCTGCCCGCCAGCACCGCGGCCATGCCCACCATCGCGTAGGCCGGCGGCTCCGCCACCAGCAGGTGCAGGCCGCCTTCACCCAGCAGCTGACCGTAGGCATTGCCGAGCACCGCCCCCAGAAACAGCGAAGGGGCGAAACCGCCTCCCACGAATCCGGTGGCGTTGCTGACAGTGGTGGCCAGGAGCTTGACGCCGATCAGGGCCATCAGCGTCAGCAGCGGAATCCCACCATCGCTGCCGAGCAGAGCCTCGATCGTGTCGTAGCCCACACCGAGAACCTGGGGGAAGGCCAAGGCCATCGCCCCTACCGACGCACCCCCCATCGCCGTGGGCAACCCAGGAGGCAGGCGACGGAGCACCGCCTGGAGGCGCTCATCTCGACCGAGGGCAAGCAAGCGAACCAGGGCCAGCGACATGACGCTGGCAAAAACACCCAGCACCAGATAGAGGGGCAGTTCCCAGGGGGAACGCACCTCGTAGGCGGGGAGGCGCAGGATCGGCGTGTCACCGAGGCAGAGCTGGGTGACCAGGGCCGAGGCCACCGCAGCCACCAGCACCGCCCGCAGGCTCGGCCGGCCGGGCACCGAGCTGAAACTGCCCTCGAAGGCAAAGAACACGCCGGCGATCGGCGCCTTGAATCCGGCCGCGAGCCCTGCCGCCACCCCGGCCGCCACCAGAGCCTTGCGCGACTCGGGGGAAAGGCGGCCCCCCAGGGCCACCCAGAGGCCGATGTTGCCGCCACTCTCTACACTCGGCCCCTCCGGACCGAGGGAGGCGCCGCTGCCGAGGCTGAGGGAGGCGGCCACCAGCCGCAGCAGCGGCAGACGGGGAAGACCGGCTAGGGCACCATCGGCCATGGCCATCAGGCTGGGAAGACCGGGTCCGAGATTGCCGCCGAGCCTGCGCAGCAGTCCGACCGCCAGGCCTCCCAGGGTGGGGACGACCACCACGGGCCAGAGGGCCAGCCAGTCAGGGAGCGCGGTGGCATCCACCACCGGGGGCGGCGGCTCGGGCAGGGCCGGTGGCGTGGGGAGGAGGCCGATGCCTCCGAGTCCCAGCTGCAGGAGGGCCTTCAGGGGGGTGCCGTTGTCCTGGTCGAGAGGGGGGAGGTCGACCACCGGAAGTTCGGGTGGCGCCAGGGGGATGGTGGAGGAACGGCCCACCACCAGCAGTCCCTCCACGAACGGGCCGAAGAGAAAGTTGTTGATGAAGCCCAGAAGCTCGTGAAAGCCCACCACCGCCAGCCCGGTTAGGGCCCCAACCAGGGCGGCCCAGGCCAGCAGATTCCACTGGAAGGGCAGGGCGCGGACGTCCCGCGCAGCCTCAGCGGACGGCGGGGAGGCTGACGCGGGGACAGCCTCAGGCCTCGGGCCGGACGGTGGCAAAGATCTCCTCCAGGATGGCTCCAGCACCCTGCTCGCGCAGGCGATGGGCCAGGGCGATCCCCAGAGCCTCGGGGTCGCTCTGATCACCGCGCACTTCATCGCGAATCAGGCGCTGGCCATCGAGGCTCGCCACCATGCCGGTGAGAATGAGATCACCGCTGTGATCAGGCTCCGAGAAGCGGGTATTCACGCCGATCGGAACCTGACAGCCCCCTTCGAGCTCGCGCAGGAAGGCCCGCTCCGCTAAGCAACGGCGGGCGGTTGGGGTGTGCTCCAGAACCTTGATCTGCTCCAGCACCGCGTTGTCACCTTCGCGGCATTCGATGCCCAGCGCCCCCTGGCCCACGGCATGCAACGAGATCGAGGGGTCGATCAGCTCGTGGATGCGATCGCCCAGGCCCAGGCGCCCGAGACCGGCGGCGGCAAGGATCAGGCAGTCAAACTCGCCGGAATCCAGCTTCTCCAGGCGGGTGATCACGTTGCCCCGCACGTCCTTGAAGGTGAGATGGGGGAAATGGTGACGAAGCTGGGCCAGCCTTCTCAGGGAACTGGTGCCCACAACAGCACCCGCAGGCAGGGTGGCCAGGGTCTTGTCACGGTGCTTCTGGTGCACCACCAAGGCATCCGCCGGATCCTCCCTTTCGGTGATGCAGCCGAGCATCAGCCCCTCCGGAAGGTTGGTGGGCAGATCCTTGAGGCTGTGGACGGCGATGTCGGCTCGGTCCACCAGCATCTGGGCCTCGAGCTCCTTGGTGAACAGGCCCTTGTCACCGATCTTGGCCAGGGCCACATCGAGGATCTTGTCGCCCTGGGTGGCCATCGCCTCAATGCTGATCTCCAGCCCAGGGTGCGCCTTGCCCAGTTCATCACGCACCCAGTGGGTCTGGACCATGGCCAGCTGGCTGCGGCGGGAGGCGATGCGCAGATGGGAACCGGCCATCGGGGTGCTCAGGGGGCAGGGGTGCTGCCGAATCACAGCCGATCACACTAGGGAGCCGCCGGACCGGCCAGGCCGCGGCAGCGGAAGTCGTGATCAGCCGATAGGCAGACCTATGGGCCCGGAAGGGTTCAGGCCCCGAAGAAGTCGAGCGGAAGTGGCCCCCAGGTGTCCTCCACGGACGAGTCCTCGGGGTGATGGCCGGTGATCAGAATCCCCTCCCCCAGTCCCGCTTCGGCGCGGAGCAGGAAGCGACCATTGTGTTGATTGCCCTTGAGGAACACAGGCCCCTCGACCGTCTCCGGGACCGGGCCCACCGGATCGGCCTCCAGAGGGGTCCAGCCGAGCTCATGCTCCATGGCCCGCAGGGAGGCAACCGCAGCAGCGGCGGAGGTGGCCATGATCCCGACGGTGAACCATGTGCAGGTTGCCAGCCGCTCCTCCAGCTGGACGCGCAGCCGCTGGCTAAGGGGCTCGGCCAGCGGCGGCGCAGAACGCAGACCGCACAGTCCGGCCAGATCGGAAAGGTCGGGGTCCATGGAGGGACTCAGGAAGCTGCGACCAGGATGCAGGAGCGGGGATCAGGGGCGACGGCTGCCGGATCGGGCTTCCCACACAGAGAACCCCGCCAGGCAGAAGCTCAGCCAGACAAAGCCCAGGCCGGCGCCTGCGGCGATGTCGGTGAGCCAGTGGGCACGGCAGTAGAGGGTGCTGAGCCAGACCAGGGCCACCCAGCAGGCTGAGGCCAGGAAAAGGGGACGGCGAAGATGCGGATAGTGGGCCGAGATCAGGGTGCAGGCCAGGAAATAGAACACCACCGAGCCGGCGGCATGGCCACTGGGGAAGCTGCGGCCGCTGATGTCCTCGAGCAAACGGTCACTGGGGCGACGGCGATCGAAGAGGGGCTTGAGCCATCGGTCCACGATCAGCAGGATGCCGCCGGTTCCGATCACCAGGCAGACCAGTTCGGCCCACAGCCGGCGCACGGTGAGGAAGCTGAGCACGGCCAGCACCAGCACGGCCGTGACATGCACGCCGCTGGCCTGATACACCAGCAGCAGGAATCGACCGAAGGCTGCCGGGATATGGTCGTACACCCAGGTGAGTACGGCCTCGTCAAAGGGGGGATGGCGCACCTCCGCCAGCTGGGGACCGAAGCCCGCCATGGCCACCGCGAACAGGGCGGCGAAGGCCAGCCGGGCCGAGCCCAGGGCACACAGCCAGTCCCGCACGAGTGCCGGGAACTGGGCCAGGAGTGAAAACGGCCGTGCCTTCAACGCTCGTCCTCCTCCGGAAGGCTGGCGGTGGGCAGGCGCAACAACCGGTGGCTGCCGCGGCGAGCCAGGGTGAATCCCTCAGCCTCATCCAGACCGAAGTCCTTCAGCTCGGCATCGCTGCCGAGCAACAGAAGGGTGGACGGAAGAGAGGCAGAGCGCTCGCCCAGCTCACGGCGAGCGCGATCGGGCCCGGAGACGAACAGGACAGGTCTCCCGCTGTAGTACACAACGCTGTAACGCTTGTAGCCCACCACCAGCAGGGGCTCATTCGCGCGGGCCTTCTTGCCGGCCAGGCGGGCCAGATCCCGGACGGGTTGCTGCCGCTCCCGATCCATGAGACTGCCAACCCCTGGGATCACCAGAGCCAGAACCGCCAGCATGGCAGCGGCGTTGGGCCCCCAGAGGCGGCGCAGGCCCTGAGGGCCTCCCGTCAGCAGCAGAGCCAGCACGGTGAGGGCGGCGGCCGCCAGCACCAGGGCCAGGGTGGTGGGAAGGCCCGAGGCGGCGACAGCCTCGGCGAAGCCGGGGTGGGAGGGATCCCCACCGGCCAGGCGGGGAGCAACGGCGGCGGCCCCCGCCAACAGGGCGAGGAGTAGGGCATTCACCCAGCCGGTGATGCGCACGCCTGCTCCATCGGACCGGGCAGCGGCATCGCCGGCCAGGGCCGGGCTGAAGGGGCGGAAGAAGAGAGCCACCAACAGCGCGCCCCCGGGAACTGCCGGCAGGATGTAGCCGGGAAGCTTGGTGGAGGCGGCTGAGAAGAACAGCACCACCACCACAAGCCACACCAGGCCGAACAACGGGAGATCGGAGGGTTCCGCAGGGCGCTGCCGCCAGGTGGCCCAGCCGGCTCGGCCACGGGGCAGGATCCTGCTGGCCGCGACCGGCAGAAACAGCGACCAGGGAAGCAGCAGGATCAGCACCCAGGGCAGATAAAACCAGGGGGGACCGGGGTGGTCATAGATCACCGAGGTGAAACGCTCCAGGTTGCTGAAGCCGAGAAACCGGGCCAGAAATTCTGCACCGTTCACCTTGGTGGCGAGCGCGTACCAGGGCATCGCCACACCGAGAAACAGAGCGCTCATCGGCAGCCAGGGGGTCTGGCGCAGGCTGATCAGCAGTCGGCCGCGCAACAGCAGGTAGGCCACGATCACAAGGCCCGGCAGCAGCAGTCCCACCGGTCCCTTCGCCAGCACCGCAATGCCAGCGAAGAGGGCCATGCCGGCATGGCCGAGGCGGCGGTCGCCGGAATCCGGAGGCGCGAAATGAGCCAGCAGAAAGGAGAACAGGGACAGGGCGATGGCGCTGGCCAGGAACATGTCCGTGACCGAGGAGCGACCCCAGCCCACCCAGCCAGGGGCGAGAGCGAGCACCGTTGCCCCCAGCAGAGCCCGGCCAACGACCCCACGCTCAGGTTCACCAGGCCGTGCCAGCCGCAGCAACAGCGCGAACAGCGCCAGCACGCTGAGGGAGGCGGAAAGAGCGGCCGGCAGCCTGGCCGCCCACTCCAGCGGGCCGAACAGACGGAAACTCAGGGCCACCAACCAGTAGCCCCAGACCGGGTAGTCGAAGAAGGTCTCCCCGTTCCAGCGCGGCGTGATCCAGTCGCCGCTGTCGGCCATGCCTCGGGCGACCTCCACGAACAGAGCCTCCGTCTTGTCCATGAGCCCGAGGTTGCCGAGGCCCTGGAAGAAGGCGATCCAGCAGATCAGCACCAGAAGCAGCAGTGCCCCCAGACGCAGGCGCAGGGAGTCCGCAGGGGCGGGTGTATCCGGTGAGAGGTTCATCGAGGCGGTTCACCGGATCAAAGCAGCCAGGACCCTAGATCTCGAAGACGCCAACGGACGAACGTGGATCGGTCAAAAGCGAGGGATCAGGGGCTGTTCCAGACCAGCCGGGAGGAGGCGGCATAATTCCAGACGAACACCACCAGGATCCCAGCCAGCTGCGCCCACAGGGTGTCCCTGGCCACGAAGGTGTAGAAAGCGGAGGCCAACCCCACGTTCGCCAATACCGGCAAGGACGCCACCAAAAGGAATTTCAGCAATCCGACCAGCAGAGGCAGACCCACCAGTCGTTGGAAGCGGAAGGTGAGGGAGTTGTTGACCAGATAGTTCGAGGTGGCCGCCGTGACCACCGCGAAGGGAAGGGCCTCTTCAAAGGCCAGGCCCCCCACAACCATCAGCAGCTGCGTGGCCACCAGCTGCACCACAACCCCCAGCATCCCCACCAGCCCGAAGCTGATCGCCCGCCTGGGCAGCACCCTGAAGCTGAGGCTGTGGAGGATCGAGATCAGGAAATCCCAGAAGATCGCCACATCGAGCTTCGAGGTTCCCCGGGTGCGGGGCTGGAACGTCAGAGGAATCTCCTGCACCCGCAGGCGCCCCCGGCTAACGGCCAGAAGCTCGTAGAGGAACTTGAAGCCGTTGACATCCACCCGACGGACCAGCGGCAGAACGGCGTCGAGCCGCACCGCCAGGAAACCGCTCATCAGGTCCGTAAGCGGGGCGTAGACCCGCGGGAGGCTGAAGCGGGCTACACCGTTCGCCCAGGTGGATCCGGTCTCGCGACGACCGCTGAGGCCGAGGATCGATGCTTCAGGGTGGAAACGGCTGCCGATCACCAGGTCGCAGGAGCCGGACTGCAGGCTCTCCAGAGCCCTGCGGATGCTGGCCGGCTCGTGCTGGCCATCACTGTCCATGACCACCGCCAGATCACCGGTGGCGTCGAGGAGTCCTTCCTTGATGGCGCTGGCCAGACCGGCGCGGCCCACCCGCCGGATCAGGCGCAGGCAGCGCTCACGATGGGCCAGATCCCGCACCAACTCAGCAGTGCCGTCGGCCGAGTCGTCGTCGACAACCAGAATCTCTAGGTCATACTGCTGCCGTAACGGCAACAGCTTCTCCAACAGCGGTTGGATGTTGTCCCGTTCGTTGTACGTGGGCAGTACGACTGACAGTCGGACTGAAGAGGGCATCGACACCAAGAAGACAGAAGCCGGCGTGGATCGGTGCCCAGCGCCGTCGAAAGAGGCAGCTTATCGATGTCGCAGCACATCGAAGGTTAGAACATCCCACCAACCAGAATGGCGGCGATTGCCGCCTTGGTTGGTGAAGGGCGCAGATTGAATGAATTACTTGATGTATTCCTTGAGCACGCCGTTGCGGTTGGGGTGGCGCAGCTTGCGGAGCGCCTTGGCCTCGATCTGGCGGATCCGCTCACGGGTGACGTCAAAGATCTGGCCGATCTCCTCAAGGGTCTTCATTCGACCGTCGTCGAGGCCGTAGCGCAGGCGAAGAACATCACGCTCGCGTGGGCTGAGCGTGGCCAGTACGCCCTCAAGATCCTCCCGCAGCAAATTCTTGGCTACATCCTGCTCAGGATTCTCGATGTCAGCTTCGATGAAATCGCCAAGCCTGGAGTCCTCCTCCTTGCCAATCGGGGTTTCAAGCGAGATCGGAAGCTGGGCAGATTTGGCGATGAAACGTAGTTTCTCGATCGTCATCTCCATGCTCTCGGCGATCTCTTCCTCCGTAGGCTTCCGGCCAAACTCCTGAGACAGGGTCTTGGTGGTTTTCTTGATCCGGGAGATCGTTTCGTAGAGGTGAACCGGCAGGCGAATCGTGCGGCTCTGGTCAGCGATGGCTCGGGTGATCGCCTGACGGATCCACCAGGTGGCATAGGTGGAGAATTTATAGCCCTTCTCGTGATCAAATTTCTCAGCAGCCCGGATCAGACCGAGACTGCCTTCCTGGATGAGATCCTGGAAGGAGAGGCCCCGATTCATGTATTTCTTGGCGATCGAAACAACCAGGCGGAGATTGGACTGAACCATCTTCTCCTTGGCCCGACGGCCGAGCATCAGGCGGCGACGGAACTTGATCAGGGGCATATCGAACAGGGCCGCCCACTCCTTGGTATCAGGGAAGTGACCCTTGTCGGCCTCGAATTCGGCAGCCTTCTCCTCGAGTTCGAGCAAGTCAGCGATCTTGCGGGCGAGTTCAATCTCCTCATCGGGTCGCAGCAGGCGGATGCGGCCGATCTCCTGGAGGTACACCCGAATCGAATCCTCGGTGTAGACCCCCTTAGGACCCACTTTGATGCTGGCTAGCGCCTTGGCGGCTTTGGCATCCTTGGTGTCCTTGACACCGTCTTCCTCATCCGCAGGCGCGGAGGCAGCAGCGGCCAGCAGATCGTCGGCGGCGGCATCGAGATTGACGGGAGCCGACGCCTTGGCCGTTTTGGGCTTCGCCTTGGCCTTGGGCTTCGCCTTGGGTTTCGCCTTGGTTGCAGCAGGTTCAGCAACGGCGGGCTGGACGGCGGTGGGCAGCTTCAGTGGCTTCACCTCACCGGCTCTGTTGACGGTGGCCAGGATCTCCGGGGCGGAAGACTGCGGCTTGGCGGCGCCGCCGGCTGACGACTTGAGCTCTTTGGTGCTGGCAGTGACGGCGACAGGGCTCATGGGCAGGGACCGAGGGACGGGGGGCAGAGAAACAAGGGGAGTGGGCGGAACCGACGACGGATCCAATTCGTTGAGCTGAGGGGGGCCGGAGGGTAGGAGTCACACAGAAATCCCAACGGCACAAGCAATCACCCAGGCGGGCTCTGCCCACACGGGGGCCAGCCACGGGCATGCCGAAGGCAATGGAAGAGGTGGTTGGACAAGGAGAGAGGGAACCGCTCCGGAGCGGGGAGGCGGCGGTGACGACGTTCGATGAACCTGGCCGGAACAGCGGCCGCGACAGCGATGTCAGGGGTGGTCGCAGACCGGAGGGCCGATGGGATGCAGAATCCCTGGCGAACTCAACGGGTCTTCCCTCTGGACGGAACTCTGCCCGGTTCCGACGACAGCCTTTCGGACTGTCCAACTCCCACAGTGTAGGAATGCGTTGCGAACTTTGCAAGATTGGCTGGCCCCGATCTGAGCGTCACAGTCACGGTCCCGCAGCCGCCATGGGTCCAGGTCTGGCTGGAGGCAGGCTCCGAAGGCCAGGTCTTCACCTATGCCAATCGGGCTGATGGGGGTGCCCGCGTAGGGGATCTGGTGAGGGTCCGTCTGCAGGGACGCCGGCACAGCGGACTGGTGGTGGGGCACATGGAAGGGTTGCCTGCCGAAGTCCGGGGGAAGACGATCCTGCCCGTGGAGGCCGTTCTGCAGCGTGCGGCAGTCAGCCCGGCGTGGCAGGACCTGATCGGCGACGTGGCCGGGTCCTGTCACACAGGGCTGTTCCGTACCCTCCGCAGCGCCCTGCCCCCCGGCTGGCTGGGTCAGCGGGCGCACGTCGGAGAGGGCCGGCGTGAATGGTGGCTGGAGCGTGTCGAAGCAGGGGTCGATGACACCTCTCTCACCCCCAGGCAACGGGATCTGCTAGCCCACCTTCAAGGCCAAGGCAACCGGCGGCGGCTGCAGGATCTGGTCAAGCGTGACGGGTTCGGCCGCGGCGTGATCGGCGCCCTTGAGGAGAGGGGCCTGCTGCGGCGCGTGGCCGAACGGGTGGGTTCGCCCGCCCGTCGACCCCCGGCAAGGGCGTCGGGAGATCCCCCGTTGGAGGAGCCCCGCCCGCTCACCCCGCACCAGGAAACGTCATTGGCAGCAATCGGCGAAGCCCCGGCCGGTACCGCCCTGCTGCTGTGGGGAGTGACCGGCGCCGGCAAGACCGAGGTCTATCTGCAGGCGGCCGCGCGGGAACGCCACGCCGGCCGCAGCGTGCTGCTGCTGGCGCCGGAGATCGGGCTGATTCCCCAGCTGCTGGATCGATGCCGGGCCCGTTTCGGTGATGCGGTGGTGGAGTACCACAGTGGGCTCTCGGACGGGCAGCGGGTGACAACCTGGCGGCGCTGCCTGGAGGCCGCCAGGGAGGAGGAGACCCTGGTGGCGGTGGGCACGCGGTCGGCGGTGTTCCTGCCCCTCGATCCCCTGGGCCTGATCGTTCTGGATGAAGAGCACGACAGCGCCTACAAGCAGGAGAGCCCGATGCCCTGCTACCACGCCCGGGACGTTGCCCGGCAACGGGCGTCCCGCTGCGGCGCCCGGCTGCTGCTGGGTAGCGCCACCCCGTCGTTGGAGAGCTGGCTGTCCTGCCACGACCCAGGGGGCGACACCCGCCTGCTGCGGCTGCCGGAGCGGATCGGAGCCCGTCCGTTGCCGGAGGTGCGGCTGGTGGACATGCGACTGGAACTGGCGGAAGGGCACCGCCGCCTGATCAGCCGGGCCCTGATGGGACGGCTGGAACGGCTGAAGGAGAGACAGGAACAAGCGGTTGTGCTGGTGCCGAGAAGGGGTTACCACGCGTTCCTGAGCTGCCGCAGCTGCGGAGAGGCCGTGCTCTGCCCCCACTGCGACGTGGCCCTCACGGTGCACCGCCACAGCAGCGGCCGGGAATGGCTTCGCTGCCACTGGTGTGACCACCGTCAGGAACCTGGCGATCGCTGCGGGCACTGCGGCTCCACAGCCTTCAAGCCCTTCGGGGCCGGTACCCAGCGGGTGATGGAGCAACTGGCGGAGGAACTCGGGGACTTGCGCCTGCTCCGCTTCGACCATGACAGCACTCGCGGCCGCGACGGCCACCGGCTCCTACTCGAGCGCTTCGCCGCGGGGGAGGCCGATGTGCTCGTGGGCACGCAGATGCTCGCCAAGGGGATGGATCTGCCGCGGGTGACCCTGGCCGCCGTGCTGGCGGCCGATGGTTTGCTGCACCGACCCGATCTGCGCTCCGGCGAGCAGTGCCTGCAGCTCCTGCTGCAGCTGGCGGGCCGGGCCGGACGGGGGGAGCGGCCGGGAGAGGTGCTGGTGCAGACCTATTGCCCGGAGCATCCGGTGCTGCGCCATCTCGTGGACGGACGCTACGAACGATTTCTTGAGGAGGAACTGGCCCAGCGGCGCCATGGGGGGCTGGTGCCCTTCAGCCGGGCCTGCCTGCTGCGATTGGCAGGGCCCACCGCGAGCGCCACAGCCACCGCGGCCGCGACCCTGGCGGAGCGGATCCGGGGCGGACTGGAGGCGGCAGGCTGGGCGCTGATCGGTCCGGCGCCGGCTCCGGTAGCCCGGGTGGCCGGCCGCAGCCGCTGGCAGTTGCTGCTCCACGGTCCGGCTCGCGATCGCAGCCAGGGCACCGGTTCCCCGCTGCCCCTGCCGGCGGAAGCCGAGCTCCGGGCGATGCTGCCGCGCGGGGTGAGCCTGGCGATCGACCCCGACCCCCTCGCCCTCTGAGCCACCACGGAAGCCCTCGGGAAGTCAGGCGATCCTCAGGCCGGCAGTTCGGGCGGTCCGAACCCAAGCCGGAGCCGCAGGCGCTGCAGTACGAGCACCACAGCCAGTCCCCCGGCAATGGTCAGCCCCCCCAGCCCTAGGGGGCTCCAGCGCCAGACGGTCAGCTCGAGCCGGTTGCGACGGCCGGGGGTCAGCGGCCAGAGCACGGCTGGCTCCGTCCTGCCGATCCTCGGTTCGGCCGCCACCGGGAGGGGCTCTGCCCGGCGAACGGCAGAAGGGGTCAGGGGCAGCAGTCGCCAGCTCAGCTGCAATCCAGGCAGAACAGGAACCTCCTCCAGGTCGAGCTCGATCCGCAGGGTCTGACGCACGCCCACCAGCCAGTTGCGCTCGTGAAACACAAGGTTCGGCGAGGGAAGATCGAGGCCAGCCAGTCCGGCCGCCGCCTCCAGGCTTGCCTTGAGAGCAGCCACGGCCTCATCAGCCGGCAGAACAGCCGTGCGCAATTCCAACGAAGGTGGCTGTCCGGGAGTGCCGCTCTCGGCCGGACGGAACCCCTGGGCCAGTAGAGCCTCGGCCAGGCGCTGCTGCCAGGGTGTGGGGCGACCGCTTGCTCTGCCTAGAACATGGCTCACCTGCAGGCGGCCCGGCCCTTGGAAGGAGAGGTCTGTGCGGACCTCCATGCAACCGCCCAGCAGGGAGGCCAACAACACAAGTACCAGAACCAGTACTGCAACGCCAGCGAATCCCCAGGGAGGGCGGGTGGTGCCGACCGGTGCCGGCGGCGGAGAGGCGGGCGGCCCGGAGCGGCGCCGGCGGACGCCAGCCCGACCAACGGCCTCGAAGCCCCCATCGTTCCCCAGTTCAGGAAGGGTGAGGGACCAGTCCCGGGGCCGCCGGAGCACCGGAGCCTCGAGCACCTCCAGCAGCTCGCGCGCACGTGCTCGCAGGGCAGCATCGGAACTGCCCTGGAGGGCACGGCAGCAGGCGGCGGCCCGCTCGCCCTCCCCCTGTCCCATCAGGGCCGTGGCCATCAGCAGACGCACCCCAGCCCCCAGGGAGGTGGCGGGGCCGTGCTGAGCAGCGATCGGCTCGAGCAGGTTGAGGACCCGTCCGTACTCCCCCCGCTCCAGGGCCCGGCGTGCAGCCGCCAGGGGATCCTCCACGGCAGTCGGCTCGCCCATCGGAGCCTCAGCCCGCCAGTCGGGCCGGGCTGCCGACCACCATCGTGCCGATGCCGGCATTGGTGAAGACCTCGAGCAGCAGCGAGTGGGGCACCCGCCCATCGACGATGTGGGCCGCCGCCACCCCCTGGGCCAGGGCGCGGATGCAGCATTCGGTCTTGGGGGTCATCCCACCCTCCACCACGCCCTCAGCGATCAGCCCCCGGGCCTCGGAGAGGGTGAGCTGGCGGATGAGGGAGGCGGGATCCTGGCGATCGCGCAGGATGCCGGGGGTGTCGGTAAGCAGGATCAGCTTCTCGGCCTGCAGCGATGCCGCCAGTTCGCCGGCCACGGTGTCGGCATTGATGTTGTGGGCCTGCCCCTCGGCATCGGGGGCCACGCTGGAGATCACCGGGATGTAGCCGGCTTCGAGCAGCGGAGCGAGCACGCCGGGCTCCACAGCTGCCACATCTCCCACCAGGCCGTGGGAGCCGTCGCCCCAGAGGCGGGCCTGCACCAGGCCGCCGTCGCTGCCGCAGAGCCCCACGGCCTTGCCGCCCACCCGGTTCAGACCGTTGACGATCTGTTTGTTGACCCGACCCACCAACACCATTTCCACCACGTCCATCGTGAGGGGATCGGTGACCCGGAGACCGCCGCTGAACTGGGGTTCGATCGCCAGGCGGGAGAGCCACTGGTTGATCTCGGGGCCCCCGCCGTGCACCACCACCGGTTGAACACCCACGCAGGCCAGCAGCGCCAGGTCGCGGAAGACGGCGTCGCGCAGTTCCTCACGCACCATCGCGGCACCGCCGTACTTGACCACGACGCGCCGGCCAGCGAAGCGCTGGATGTAGGGCAGGGCCTCACTGAGCACGGAGACCCTCAGGCTGTCGGCCTGGCTGACGAGCAGGTCGGAGGTCATGAAGCGACGGGAGTGGGGTCAGTAGCCAGTGGCCGCAGGATGAGGGTGAGGCGGCCGGAGGCGGGTTGCTCAAGCAGGGCCTCAAGGCCGGGGCCGAAGAAGCGACCAAGGCGCTCACGCCGATCGTGCCAGCGCTCCGCCGACACGCCATGAAGATGGAAGCCGAGTCGCAACCCGTAACCGCCCTGGTGTTCGAACTCTTCCACCTCCATCAGCTGGGGTGGATCGTCGTCGTCCCAGAGCTTGAGCGCTTCGAGCGAACTTTCCAGATGGGCCTTCTGGCCATATCGCCAGCGGCTTACATCAGCCAGCAGCTTGCGAAGGTTCTCGCTCTCCGGTCGCTCCCGGAGGGCGCGCAGGGAGGCCGGCGGCGTGAGGCGGCGCGGGGGGGGCAGTTCGGATGACTTGAGAGCCAGACCGCCCAGCAGGATCGGAATCCCGTAGAAGATCGTGGGCAGGCTGAGGTTGGCGTTGTCGCCCAGGTAGGCCACGGACCCCACCACAGTGAGGGCCGCGCCCGCCAGGGTTACCAGGCTGCCCGGCGACAACAGGGCGGAGGAACGGGAGGAATGCATATCGCCATCTTCCTGCAACGCCGGGCAGGATGGGAATGACGTGCCGATCGTGCCGATGTCCCCGAACTCCTCCCCGGCCGAGGAAGCCGCCGCCCTCGGCACCGTGGAGCTGCTCGAGCAGCTTCGCCAGGACCGGCTCTGGCTGCTGCGCCACCTCGACAGCGGACGCTGGAGCGAGTGGCGCCTGGACCTGGCTGCGCTGGAGCGGGAACTGGGTCAGCTGCTCGAGCAGGCGGGAGACCGCCTCGGCCCCTCCTGAACCAGCGCCGGCAGGACGTCGGCGTAGGGGTTCAGAAGGGGATCTCGTCGTCGTCCGGCAGGTCCTGCTCCACCAAGGGGCCGCTGTTCCATACGGTGGCGGCCGGACCTGCGGTCGCAGCCGCGTTCCCCGCGTTCGCCGCGACCGGGGATGACGTGGTCCGGACGGGGGGAGAAGAGGGCGCGCGGCGGGGAGTGGCGCCCGTGGCAGGACCGGCCGGCCCTGCGGCGACTGGCGCAGCACTGCCGATTGCCCCCAACGGGTGAAGCCGGGCCAGGGTGAACTCGGCCCGTTTCTCCTTCACCCCATCCTGTTGACGGGTGACGGTGTTCATCCGCAGCCGACCTTCAAGCACCAGCCGCTGGCCCACCTGCACCCGGTTCTGCAGATCCTGGGCGAGGCTGCCCCAACCCACCACCTTGAGCTGCCCCGGGGGATCCTCAGGCCGCAGGCCATCGAACCGCACGGTCATCTCCGCCACAGGCGTCTGGTTGTCCTGGGTGTAGCGCACCTGGGGAGCCTCCAGAACCTCCACCTCGAGCAAGCAGTGATTCACGCCCCATCCATTGGTTTCGCAGACCCATCCTGATGCAAGCCCCCCCCGAACACCACCGGAGCGGCCGGGTGTGGCTGATCGCCGGGACGGGCGAAGGGCCTGTGCTCACCGAGGCGCTGCTGGCAAGGGGATGGCGCCTGCGCCTGAGCGTGGTGGGGCAGGGTGCGAGCCGCGCCTACCGGACCGACCCGGATCTCGAGCTGGCGGTGGGGCCGATCGGCGAGGGCGTGGGCCTGACACCCGAGCAGGGCGTAGAGCGGGAGCTGGCGGCGGCGGAGCTCGCCGGAGATCCTTACGCCTGGGTGGTGGATGCCAGTCATCCCTTCGCCACCACGATCAGCGCCGCCCTGGCCCGGGTCTGCCATGCCCGCCACCAGCCCCTTCTACGGCTGGGGCGGCCGGTTGAGGCGCTGCAGCAGGCCGTGCTGCTCGACGATCTGCCGCAGCTGGAGGCCTGTGTGGCCCGAGGGGAGCGACTGCTGCTGGCGATCGGAGCCCGCCAGCTGCCGCTGGCGGTGCGGCACAGCCCCGGGGCCATTCACCACGCCCGGCTCCTACCGGATCCAACGGCGTTGCGGATCGTCATGGCCGCCGGTCTGCACCCCGGGCGGGTGGCCTGCCTGCGCCCGGGCGGCGAGGGCCGGATCGAGGCGGCACTCTGCCGGCGCTGGCGGATCGACGCCGTCCTCTGCCGCCAGTCCGGTGGGAACACCGAAGGGCTCTGGCGCCGGATCTGCCAGAACCAGGACATGGAGCTGCGGCTGCTGCGGCGGCCGCAGGAGCCTGCGGGGGTGAAGGTCCTGACACTGGCCGAGCTGCTGGCGGTCGTGGGAGGCTCGCCCCACGCTTGAGAGGGGCCGCCGGATGGATCACACCGAACAGCAACAGCTACGGGAGCAGCAGCCACTGGAATTGGTGCTCACGACCGAGGCCGATCAGCAGCAGGCCGAAGCGATGGCGGCGCTGCTGCTGGAACGTGGTCTGGTGGCATGCGTCTCCCTGGTGCCCGTGCGCTCCCTGTATCGCTGGCAGGGCCGGATCGAGCGCAATGAGGAGGTGCAACTGCTGATGAAGACCACCCCGGAGTGCCTGCACGCCCTGGAGACGGCTGTGCGGGAGCTGCACAGCTACGAGATCCCGGAATGGATCCACTGGCATGCATCCGCCGGTGCTCCCTACGGGCCGTGGTGCGCCGGCGAAGTGGCAGCCCTCAGCCCAGATGCCGCTCCATCAGCTCCCGCAGTGAGCCCTGGGGACGGGGGCCAAGCTGCGTGACCACCTGGCCGGCGCAGAGGGATCCGAGCCGACCGCAGCGCTCCAGATCCTGACCTCGTGTGTAAGCGTGCAGGAAGCCCGCCGCATACAGATCACCGGCGCCGGTGGTGTCGACCAGGTCACCCAGGCGGAAGGGTTCGATGGAAATCGATTCCTCTTCTGCCAGCACCAGCGAACCCTTCTCACTGCGGGTGAGAGCGGCGATGCGGCAGCGCCCTCTCACCTCTGCTGCGGCCTGCTCGAAGCTGTCGGCTTTGTAGAGCGATGTGATCTCCATCTCGTTGGCGAACAGGATGTCGACATGGCCGTCGACCAGCTCGCGGAAGCTGTCACGATGGCGATCCACGCAGAAGGCATCTGACAGGGAGAGGGCAACCTCCCCTCCAGACTCCCTTGCTGCCTCGGCGGCCGATACAAAGGCGCGCTGGGCTTCGGGACTGTCCCAGAGGTAGCCCTCGAGGTAAAGCACCCGGGCCTGGCGCACCAGCTCGAGATCAAGGTCTTCGGGGTCGAGCTTCACCGAGGCGCCCAGATAGGTGCACATCGTGCGCTGAGCATCCGGGGTGACCAGGATCAGGCAGCGTGCCGTGGAGGGACCGGTTGTGGCGGCAGGGGTATCGAAGCGTGCCCCCACCGAGCGGATGTCATGGCTGAAGATCGCGCCGAGCTGGTCGTCGCGGACGCGACCGATGAAGCCCGCCCGTCCCCCCAGCTGAGCGATTCCCGCAAGGGTGTTGGCTGCGGATCCGCCGGAGGTTTCCAGGCCCGGCCCCACCGCGCCGTAGAGACGCTCCGCCTGGGCCTCATCGATCAGGGCCATGGTGCCCTTGGTAAGGCCGTGATCATCGAGGAAGCTGTCGTCGGCCTGCACCAGGACGTCGACAATGGCGTTGCCGATGCCGACGACATCAAGGCTCTTGGGTAGTGCTGGGGTCATGGTGAAGGGAGCGTTCAGATGCTGAGCAGCGCCCGCTTGGGCCCATGGATCGGGTCTTCCACGACGATCGTCTGATCACGCTGCGCCCCGAGCGAGACGATGGCGATCGGCACCTCCATCAGCTCGGCAAGGAACCGCAGGTAGGCCATCGCCGTAGCAGGCAGGTCGTCGAGGCTGCGGCAGTCAGCTGTGGAGCACTGCCAGCCGGGAAGGGTTTCATAGATCGGCTGGCAGCGGGCGAAGTCCTCGGCGCTGCTGGGGAAATGCTCGATCCGGTGGCCGTCGAGCTGGTAGGCCACGCACACCTGAATCTCGTCGAGTTCATCAAGCACGTCGAGCTTGGTGATCGCCAGGCAATCGAGCCCATTGACTTCCACCGCGTAACGGCCGATGACCCCATCGAACCAACCGCAGCGCCGCCGCCGGCCGGTGGTGGTGCCGAATTCCCCGCCCCGGTCGCAGAGATGGTCATTGAGGCTGCCCTCCAGTTCGGTGGGGAACGGACCTTCCCCCACCCGCGTGGTGTAGGCCTTGGCCACACCGATCACCCGGTCGATCAGGGTCGGCCCGACCCCTGCCCCGATGCAGGCGCCGCCACTGACGGGATTGGAGGAGGTGACGTAGGGGTAGGTGCCGTGATCAAGATCGAGCAAGGTGCCCTGCGCGCCCTCGAACAGGATGTTCTTGCGGGCCCGGGCCGCCTCGTGAATCGTGCGGGTGCAGTCCACCACATGGGGAGCGAGCCTGCGGCCATAGGCGGTGTACTCCTCGATCACCTGGTCGGGATCGAGGGGTTCGAGCCCGTAGACCTTTTGCAGCAGCTCGTTCTTCTCGCCAAGGGGCCCCAGGAGCCGATCGCGCAGGCGCTCGGGATCGAGGAGGTCGATCACACGGATGCCGTTGCGCTCGGACTTGTCGGCATAGGTGGGACCGATGCCGCGGCCGGTGGTTCCGATCCGCCGATCGCCCCGTCGCTGCTCCATCGCCAGATCGAGCAGGCGGTGATACGGCATGGTGACGTGGGCCGTGGAAGCAAGCTTCAGGCCTGAGACATCGATGCCGTAATCGATGAGGGTGTCGATTTCGCCGAGCATCACCTTCGGATCCACAACCGTGCCCGAACCGATCAGGCAGGTGGTGTCGGCGTAAAGGATGCCCGAGGGGATGAGATGGAGCTTAAGAACGCGTTGATCGACAACGATCGTGTGACCGGCATTCACACCGCCCTGATAGCGAACCACGACGTCGGCGGATCGGCTCAACAGGTCGGTGATCTTTCCCTTCCCCTCGTCGCCCCACTGTGCACCGATGACGACAACGTTGGCCAAGGACAAGGCGGCCCGCAGCCGCTTCAGAGCACAATCACAGAGCCTGTCAGACCGAGGGGCGATCCGTCAAAGAACCGCCCGCGAGGCGGGCTTCAGGCACCCCGAACGACCGAGGTCTCGGCCCGGTGCAGCTCCTTCTCCAGCCGGCTACGCAGCGCGTCGGAGAGGGGGCGGCTGGGGTAGTTGGTGTAGTGACCGGCCAGCGAGTTGAGCGCTGTCTGCATGGTGGTGAACGAACCGAGGCCGTTCACATCCCGTCGGGGGCGATAGCGGGCGGTGTAGTCGTTGATCAGAGCCCTGGCCTGGATCTCTGCGGCGCTGCGGCCGGGATCGTCCTCGGCGAGGGCAATGGTTCCCAGCAGGGAGCGGGCCACGCTCACGGTGTCATCGACGTAGTTGCCGGTGAGTCCGTTGCTGGCGTTGCTGCAGGCGGTGAGGCCGAGAGCAAGCACGAGGGCAAGGGTCGCCAGGGCCACCGGCAGACGCCTGCCGATCCACTCGTCCGCCCAGGCGGAGATCCGTCGCAGCAGGGCGGGCATGGCAGAGAAGCGAATGTGGGGGATCCTAGGAACTGCTCAGACCCTCGACCGCCCAGAGCGCTGTCGCGTGATCGCAGCCGTGAGGTCGGCCACTGCAGCGTCCACCTCCAGGTCGCGGCGCTCGCCCACGGCCCGCTCCACCACTTCAACCCGTCCCTCGGCGGCTCCCCTGCCCACCACCAGTCGCCAGGGGATGCCGATCAGATCGGCATCTTTGAACTTCACCCCTGCCCGCTCGTCCCGGTCGTCGAGCAGCACCTCCACGCCCGCCGCCGTCAGGCGCTCGTAAAGCTGTTCAGCCAGGGAAACCTGGAGAGGATCCTGGGCGGAGGCAATCACGATCAGCAGTTCGAAGGGGGCGATCGCCACCGGCCAGCGGATGCCGCCGGCATCGTGGTGCTGCTCCACCGCTGCCTGGGCCAGTCGGGACACGCCGATGCCGTAGCAGCCCATCCACTGGGCCTCCTCCACTCCGCCCTCGGTCGTGAAGCGGGCGTCGAGGGCTTCGGAGTATTTGCGGCCGAGCTGGAAGATGTGGCCCACTTCGATGCCGCGAGCGGCCTCTAGCCGCTGGGAGGGGTCATGGAGGCATCGATCCCCTGGCTGGGCCGCCCGCAGGTCCATCGCCTCCGGTGCGGGTGTGAGCTCGCCCCAGGCCGCTCCCACCAGATGGAGATCCGCTGCATTGGCCCCGCAGACGAATCGCTCCAGATCGACCGCCGTGGGATCGGCAAGGCGCAGGAATCGCGGCTGCCAGCTCCTGGCGCCCTTCAGCGCCGAATCCTCCAGATGGGGTCCGATGAATCCGAAGGGGAGGGGCTCAAGTCCCTCGGCCTCCAGTTGCTCGGGGGTAAGCGGCGTGATCTCGAGCAGGGCGCCCGCCTGCGACTGGCGAGAGGCCACGGCATTGGCGAGCTTGACCTCGTTGAGCTGCTGATCGCCTCGCAAGGCCACCAGCAGAGGCTGGGGGTTGCTGTCGGCGAAGCGGGCCAACAACAGCAGAACCTTCACCGTCTGGGTGGAATCGAAGCCGTGAACCGAGCAGAGATCCTCGATTGAGGCGGTGCCAGGGGTGGCTAACGGCCTGCATCCGCTGCCCTCCAAGGGGATCGGATCGGCCGGGCGGGAGACAGCCCGTTCCTGGTTCGCCCCATAGAGCCCGTCGGGACTGGAGAGCACCAGATCTTCCCCCGCTTCGGCCGTGACCATGAACTCCTGACTGGCAGAGCCGCCGATGGCGCCGCTGTCAGCTTCCACGGCCACGACACGCAGGCCACAGCGCTCGAAGATACGGCGATAGGCTCCGTCCATCGCCTCATACGTGCGACGCAGACAATCTTCGTCGGCGTGAAAGGAATAAGCATCCTTCATGATGAACTCGCGGCCGCGCATCAGCCCGAAGCGGGGCCGGATCTCATCACGGAATTTGGTCTGGATCTGATAGAGACATGCCGGCAACTGACGGTAGGAGTGGATCAGATCAGCCGCCAGAGCCGTGATCACCTCCTCGTGAGTCGGACCTAGCCCCATCTCCCTCCCCTGGCGGTCCACCAGGTGGAACATGATGCCCTCGCCTGCGGTGTAGCCGGCCCAGCGGCCACTGCGGAGCCACAGCTCAGCGGGTTGCAACTGGGGCAGGAGGGTCTCAAGGGCCCCGATGGCGTTCATCTCCTCGCGCACGATCGTCGAGATTTTCTGCAGAACGCGCCAGAGCAGGGGCAGATAGGCATAAATTCCCGACGAGACCCTGCGGATGTAACCGGCCCGTAGCAGCAACCGATGAGATGGAATTTCCGCCTCGGCGGGATCGTCCCGGAGCGTCACCAGCAGCAGGCGGGACACGCGCATGAGAGGGGAGGAAGGAAAGGGCCGGACGCTATCACTCGCCGTGGAGGGCATCCGGGCGTGACCACGGCGACTGGCATGAGTGTCCGTGCCGATCGGCCCCGCCATGGAACCTCTGCTAGGGTCACATCTCGATTCCAGCCTGTCCCATTTCCGTCTCATGCTCGCGCCTTCTGGTTCGTTTGCCCCAACCACGACCGGCAGCGCGCACGAGATCCTTGATGCGTTCGGGAGCCGCCAGGCCGTTGCTGGCGGCGAAGAGGGTGCCGATGGAAGCGATGACGCCCTGATCGGTATCGAAGATGTACAGAAAGCCCTCAATCGTTCCCGGGCTTCGGTGTATCGGTATACCAACACGGATCCCCGCAATCTCAACCCTCCCTTCAACGCCCGCAAGCTCAATCCTGAATACCGCAGCGACCAGAAGGAGCCGCTGCTGTTTCATCCCAACGAGGTGGCCAGATTCGCCCGTGATGTTCTACGCATCAAGGAGGTGACTGTGGAGGTGCTGAACTCCCCCTCCACCGCCACCCAGCAGATTCTCACGTCGATCCTCGAGGAACTCCGCTCCATCCGTCAGCGTCTCGATGCCCTCGACGGCGGCCCCGCCGACCTTGCAGCCCACCGCCAGCACACCCAGGCGCGACCGGCGGCCTGAGTCGATCCCGCCGCCATCGATGAGATCGGTGAACCGAACCGACAGGGCCGTGAGCTTGCTGGCAAAATAAAGCATCACGACTTCCTTCACGGATGAACCCCGGATAAGCCGTCCTGACGGCTTCCATCGGGACTCCGGCCCCCATGACCCTCCGTTCCCCTTCCATCCTCTCCGAGCTCTGCAGCCCTCCCAAGGGTTCCGATGAGGTGGAAAGTGCAGAGGAGCCTCCCGGACGCGAGGTGCTCCTCTCCTCCTACGCCTCCGATTCCGCCTCCCCGCCCGACCCCGACCTGGTGATCTCTCCTCTGGGCGTCCTGGCTGGCATCGCCATCGCCCTCCTGACAGTGGCCGTTCCCTTTGCCAGCGTGCTGGGGGACCGCCAAGAGCCTTCCCCAGCAGGCTTTCCCACCTCTCTGCAGCGCTGATCGGTACAGCGATGGATCTCCGCAGCCTGTCCGCCGCACCCTCCCCCGGGCTGGTGCACGTGCTGGTGGAGATCCCAGCGGGAAGCACCAACAAATACGAATACAACGCAGCCGCCGGGGTGATGGTGCTCGATCGGGTTCTTCATTCGTCGGTGCGCTATCCCTTCGACTACGGCTTCGTGCCCAACACCCTCGCCGAGGACGGAGCACCCCTTGATGCGATGGTGATCATGGAAGAACCTACCTTCGCCGGCTGCCTCCTCACGGCCCGTCCGATCGGCATCCTCGACATGGTCGACAGCGGCGCCCACGACGGCAAGCTGCTGTGCGTTCCGATCGCCGATCCCCGGATGAAGGGAATCACGAGCATCCGTCAGATCGCTCCCAACCAACTGGAGGACGTTGCCGAGTTCTTCCGCACCTACAAGAACATGGAAGGGCGGCCCACCACCATCAGCGGGTGGTTGGATGCGGGCGAGGTGCCTTCCCTTCTTGAGCAGTGCATCGCCCGTGAGAAGCAGGCCCACACCGGCTGAGAACCTACGCGTGAGGATGCAGGATCAACGGCGTCGCTGCAGCAGGAACCCCTCGAAGTCGAGGGCCTTGAACACCGGTGCAGGGTCGCCGAAGCCGGATGCTTCGGCCAGGGCTGCAAGACGGGCCTGCCCGATCGGATGGGGTGCCTCCACCCGGGAGGCCAACGTGTCGGGGTTGCCGCTCTCGCCACTGGCAAGCTGAAACTGTCCCCAGGCGCACTCCACCTGGGCCTGGAGCGCCGAGCGCTCGGGGCGCATCAGGTCGACCAGCACCAGTTGGGCGCCGGGGCGCAGGCTGCGGGCCAGAGCAGAAAGGAAAGCCAGCTTGCTGCCGTCGTCGGGGAGGGACTGGAGCACCAGCACCGAGAGGGCCCCGTCGAAGGCGGCCTCAACCCCCAGATCCTCGACCCGGGTGCAGCGCCAGTCGATGGCGGGCACCGCCGACTCGAGGCGGCCTCGAGCCACCTCGAGCAGGGTGGCGGATGGATCGATGGCGGTGAGTTGCCAGTCGGGACGCTGGGCGCGAGCCTCCAGCAGCTCAGATCCAGTGCCGCAGCCCGCCACCAGCACCGACGACCTCGGCGCGGAAGCCAGGGGAGAGGTAGCGAGCAGCGCAACCGCCAGGCGAGCGAGGCTGGCGTAGCCGGGGATCAGTCGCGGAGCCAGGCGGTCGTAGCCCGGCTCGGAGGGAGGAACGGCAGAGCTCACCAGGCTGGACTCGCAGCAGGTCATGTTGACTGCATGCTACGAACCTCGCCGGCCAACACACCGTTGCAGGCAGAGGAGAGGCTGCCGAAAGGCGCAGGACGTGCCTTAAGTTGGGCGGCGCCCTCCCCCAGAGTCCCCGTGCCCACCATCCGGTTCGAACGCGAAGGCCAGCAGGTCGGGTGTATCGAGGGTGCCAACCTGCGCAGAGCCGCCCTGGATGCCGGCATCAACCCCTACACCGGGCTGAACAACCTCAACAACTGTGGGGGACTCGGCCAGTGCGGCACCTGCGTGATGGAGGTTCTCGAGGGTGAGCGCAATCTCTCGCCCCGCAGCGATGTCGAGGAGGTCTACCTCGCCGACCGGCCGGCCAACTACCGGCTCAGCTGCCGCACAACCGTCAATGGCGACGTGACCGTGCGCACCAATCCCCCCTCCGGCGTGGGCAAGGGTTCCAACAGCCTGGTGGGAGCTCTCAAAGCCCTCGTCGGCCGCAAGTGAACACGGGAGGATGAGCGTTCACCGTTTCTACGGCTACGGGCCCTGTGGAACCTGCCGCAAGGCCCTGGCCTGGCTCAGCGAGCGTTCCATCGCCGTGGAGATCGTCGACATCACCACCACGCCACCAGGGCCGGACGAGCTTCGTCAGGCCCTTTCTCAACTGGGCCGCGGCCGTCTGTTCAATACCAGTGGCCAGAGCTACCGGGCCCTCGGTGCGGAACGGGTGAAGGCCATGAATGATGACCAGGCCCTTGCTGCCCTTTCTGGGGATGGGCGCTTGATCAAGCGCCCCTTCCTGGTAACCAGCGGAGGCTCCATCCTTACGGGATTCAAGCATCCGGAGTGGTCGAAGATCCTGGCCTGACGCCCTTGACCATCAGTTGATCCAGTTCGTCGATCAGGCCCTCGATGCCCGCCCGGCTGATCTGGCTGAGGTAGTTGGCCTTGAACTCCTCCAGCAGGGCACAGAGCAGCTGCTGTGACCGTTCCAGGGCGGGACCACTCTCCAAAGCCGCGGCCAGTTCTTCCCAGAAGCGGTCAATGCAGCGCTCCAAAAGCTCAAGCTGCTGGTCATCGCGGCGCCCTAGCCGTTCGCCCGTGCTGCGGCTCAGGTCAAGAAGGCTCTCCACCATGCCGCCCGCCATCTGGCGGGAAAATCCACGTTCCACCTCCAGCAGGGGCTGCAGACCCCGCAGCGGCGGCGGCACCATCGCACTCTGCAGACTCTGCTGCAGGGCATGGCCCAGAACCCCCTGAAGTTCCGGGGCCAGCCGGGGGGCCACCTGCACCAGCAGCAGCGGTGCCCAGATGCGCACCAGCTCCACCAGTTCGCGTTCGTCATTGCTGATCACGCTCTGGTGGCTGCGCAGGGCACGGATCCGGTTGGGCCAACGACGGGAGCGGATCAAACCCTGGCACCCATCGATCAGCTGGAGGGCCAGAACCTCGAACAGCTCCACGGCCAGCAGAGCCACCACCGCCCGGCTCACCACCGCCCGCAGCGGTTCGATGTTGATCAGCCGGCTGGTCTGCAGCCGCTCCAGCACAGGCACCACCCGCAGCCAGCGCCAGAAGGGAAGCAGCAGAGGAAGGTCGATCCAGCGCCGCAGCAGCGCCTCGCCCCAGCTCAGGCCAGGCAGCCGCCGCCGCAACCGAATGACCCGCACCAGGATGTCGAGGGCGAAGACGCTCTGGAACAGCAGCAGGTCGTAGCGCCAGAAGTGATCGGTGGGACGCCCGTTCTCGTCGATCGAGCGCCAGTAGTTGGTTTCCACCAGGGGCAGCACCCGCTGGCGCCAGAAGCGCTGCTGCTCAGGCCAGGGCTGAGCCTCAAGCCCGGCAGGGCTCAGCAGCCACAGGGCCGATTGCCGGGCCGAGTCGCGGTCGGCCTCGCGCCGCAGCCGGGACTTGATCTTCTCCAGGGTTCCCGACGCATTCGAGGCGGCGAAGGGATTGGTGTCGATCATCTGGACGGTGAGATCTCCCTGAAGCGCCATCAGTCGCTTCTGCTCCGGGTTCAGGGGGGTGCCCGGTCGATGGGTGGCCATGGCCCCGTCCAGCTGGTTGAAGAGGCGGAGCCAGGCGGCGGTTTCGCGGTGGGGCTCGATGCCCTTGACCGGATCCATCCAGGGGGTGACATCCGGCAGAAAGCGAAGTGGAACCGCCAGGGGAACCGAGGGGATCGGATAGAGATTGCGCTGCAGCCAGAAGGTGCGCAGCGGGACGTAGGTGAGGTCGAAGGCCACCCAGGCCAGGTTCACCGCCGCCCAGGTCGCCACGAAGCGGTCCCACCAGCGGCCCAGCGGGCTCCCGGGCAGAACCGAGGTGCGATGCCAGCGGGGACGCGCCATCAGGAACGCGGGAGGCGGGGGAGTGCCTAATCTGCCTGCCGTCCCCGGTCCCTGTCGCACGATCGCCTTGAGCCCAACGGAACCCCAGGCCGAAAAAGGCATCGCGCCGCCCAGCCCCGACCCCACCCCCCACGATCACCCCGAGGAGAGCCCCTGGGCGTTCTGGCGCAGTGTGCTGATCACCCTGGCCATCGCCCTGGGCATCCGCCAGTTCCTGCTGGAGGCCCGCTATATCCCCTCCGGCTCGATGCTTCCCGGCCTGCAGTTGCAGGACAGGCTGTTGGTGGAAAAGCTCAGCTACCGCAACCGCTCGCCCCAGCGCGGCGAGATCGTGGTGTTCCATTCCCCCCATCATTTCGATCCGATCCTCTCGAGCGGCAACAAACCAGGCCCGCTGCGCTGCCTGCCGGTGAACCTGCCACTGATCGGTTCCCTGCCCGGGGTGCAGCACCCGGCCTGCGATGCCTACATCAAGCGCGTGGTGGGTCTGCCGGGCGAGCGGCTCCAGGTGGATCCCCGCGGACGGGTGCGCATCGACGGCCGCCCCCTCGTGGAGCCCTACGTGCAGAGCCTGTGCCCGGTCAATGCCCAGGGCATGGGACCCTGCCGGCCCCTCGATGTGGTGGTGCCTCCCGGCAGCGTGGTGGTGCTGGGCGACAACCGGGCCAACAGCTGGGACGGCAGGTTCTGGCCCGGCGGCCCCTTCCTGCCCCGTCAGGAGATCATCGGCCGGGCCTTCTGGCGCTTCTTCCCCTTCCATGCGATGGGGCCCCTGGGAGCCTCCAGCTCGCAGGCTCGCTGAAGCCGCTGGCCACCACGGCTCCCCTGAGGTCGGCGGGCAGCGGCGGTGGATTCGCCGCCAGGGAACCCGGGGAGCCCGGGGCAGGATGGGCCGTGGGATCGAACAGCAGCCAACGGCGGCCGCCGATCTCCAGAGGCCGCTCCTTCAGCCCGAGGAAGCGCTCCGGCCCCCAGCAGAGCACCTGCCAGAGCTGCAGGGCAGACCAGCCGCAGCCCGTCACCAGCTCCCGCCACAGCAGCGGCAACACATGGCCATGGCCGGCCATGCCCGGACGGCGCTGATCAAGGGGCAACAGCCGCTCCTCGGCGTCGAGAGCCTGGTGATGAACCGCCACAGCCGTGAGCCGACCATCGGCGAGGGCAGCAACCAGGGCCTGCCGGTCCTGGGGACCGCCGAGGGCGGGAACCTGGCGCCAGCCTTCATCGGCTGGATCGAGCCGGCCGCTGTCGGCTACCAGATGCCACCAGGGCACGCTCGCCGGGGGGGGCGACGGGCAGCGGCCGAGACGCTCCACGCCCTCCGCGGTGGTGAGATTCATCAGCCGCAGTCCAGGCAACGGGAGGGCGGCCGCCAGCGCCAGCAACGACTCCAGCGGCAAGAGCTCACTGACGATCGGATCGAGGGGCCAACCGGCCCGCAGGGCCTCCACCCGCTCACGCACAAACCCCTGCTGAGCCAGGGCGGCATCGCGCACGGCCAGCAGGAGGGGGCGATCGCCTGTTTCCGCCAGGCGAAGCCCCCGTTCCAGCAGATCCAGTGGTGGCAGATGGTCGCCGCCGGCCACGCCCACGGCACCCGCCTCCAGCTGGTCGGCATGTGGGGCGAGATCGGCATCGCTGCCCTCACTGCTGAAGGCGCCCCAGCAGAGCAGTTCCATCGGCGCTGGCCAGTGCAGGCCCAGCCTGTCCGGCCGATCGCGCCAGGAGCTGGCCCAGGGCAGCAACGCCACCGTGTCGTACCCACCCGCTGCGGCCGCCGCTCGCAGGCTGGTGAGGGTTTCGGCACGGCCGCCGACCGGATCCTCCAGTGTGCTGTGTGGATCCACCAGGGGCGGAGCGAACCAACAGCTGTGGGCATCGATCTCGATCCACCCTTCCATCGCAGCAGCGCCCTCGGCCTCGACGGCGATCAGACGCTCGCCATCGAGACGCACATCTGCCAGGCGCTCCGGCTGGCCGGGGGCCTCGAGCAGGTGCACCCCTCGCAACAGCAGGCGACGATCCATCGAGGCGGGCTTCAGAGGGCGCCGGCCGCCGTGCGGTCGATCACCCCGCCCAGATGGTGGGTGAGGTTGAGAGAGGCCACCAGCGGCGGACCGCTGATGCCGCGGGGGTAGTCGATCACCGTGACTCCGCCGTTGCCCTGCTTCACAGCCCAGATGTCACCGGGGGAAAGACCGAGAAGGGAGCAGAGGATGACCTTGTTCACCGCGTCGTGGGCGACCACCAGGGCGGTCTCCCGCTCGTCGAGACCGGCTGCGATCCGCTCCCAGGTGGTCACGGAGCGCAGCCAGACGTCATGGATGGTCTCGCCGCCGGGCATCTGCACAGTTTCCGGAGCACGCTTCCAATCGGCCAGCAGCTGAGGCCAGCCCTCAGCGATCTCGCTCTCCAGCCGGCCCTCCCACAACCCATGGCCGATTTCCAGCAGGCCGGTGGTGCTGGTGAGAGGAACCCCGGAGTGGGCGCGCAGGATCACTTCCGCCGTCTGGCGAGGGCGGGCCATGGCACTCGTGTAGGCCCGATCGATCGGAACCGAGGCGAGGAACTCCTCGGCGGCGGCGGCCTGCGCGAATCCGTTGCTGTTCAGAGGAATGTCAATCTGGCCCTGGAAGCGGCCCTGCCGGTTCCAGTCGGTCTCGCCGTGGCGCACCAGCAGCAGCCGCGGGCCGCTGCCCCGGGGCGGAAGGGGCGGACCCAGGTGGGAGATGCCGTTGAGGGATTCGATCTGCACCTCGCGGCGACCCTCGGGGCCAGAGCCGATATTCAGCACCGAGATGGAACCGTTGTCGAGTCGCAGACGGCGGAAACCGGAAGCGTCCAACCCCAGCAGCTGCAAAAGAACGCAGCGAAGGATGGCGTTGTGGGCGACCACCAGCACTGTGGCGTCAGAGGTGGGGTCGTGGCGGTGGAGCAGGCGTTCCACAAAAAGGGACGCCTGCTCCATCAGGTCCGGCAGCGGGCAGTAGCGCCGGCCATCGCTGCGCTCCAGCTCAAGCGTTTCGGGACGGTCTCGCCAGCGCCGCTCCCCCTCGGGGTCGCGCTCGCGCAGATCCGAGCGCAGCAACCCGCTCCAGGGACCCAGATCGATCTCCTGGAGGTCGTCGTCGAGAACGGCACTCCGGCTGCCCCCACCCTGGGCCTCCAGAAGGGCGCAGGCCGTATCGCGAGCGCGGCTCAGCGGGGAGCTGTAGGCGGCGTCGAGACGCAGTTCCCGCAGGGCCTGGCCGGTGCGACGAGCCTGTTCGACACCTTCCTCGGTGAGGCTGGAGAGGTCGTCACGTCCCTGGATGCGGTGCTCAAGGTTGAAGCTGCTCAGCCCGTGGCGAACAAGCAGAAGGCGGACGGGCACGGATCCGGCGACCACACTGGGGCCATCGTATGGGAGCACCTCAGAAGGCCGATCCCGGGCGAGGTGGTCCCGGCGGCACAATCGCTTTAGCCCGCTCCAGCGCCCTTCCGGTTGAGCCCTCCCGCTTCCCACCCCGATCCCTCCGGCAACAGCCCCGTGAATCCACCGCCGGCCGATCCGCCGTCCTGGAAGGTGCTGCTGGCCCTGCTCAGCCTCTCGCTCAGCCTGCTGCTCTGGTTGGAGGGGCTGGCGGGCAGCCTGGAGCGCCCCTCGGTGGAGACGGCCCTCGACCTGCGCCAGCTCGAACTGAGCGCCTTGGTGGAAGACCACCTTCCCCCACACCTGCGGCCGCTTCTGGTGGGCGACGCCCCCCGCCAAGCCCTGGCCGACGCCCTCGAGGAGAGCCTTGGCAAGGCCGGCATCCCGGCACCGGCCCAGCAGCGCCTGGAACTGAGCCTGCTGCGCAGGGGCAGCACCGACCGCTCTGAAGCACTGGCCGCCGACCAAAGCCTGCGTCAACTCATTCCCAGCGTCGAGCCCGCCCGCCGCCCGCTGCTGGAGGCCCTGGTGGCCGGCCGCAGAGTGCCGGCGCCCGAACGCACAGCGCTCCTGCGCCCCTGGCAGCCGTCCCCCTTGCTGGAGCAGCTCAGCTGCGAACAACTCGGCGGTGGCACCGGCGCGGAAACCTGCCCCGCCGATCGCGACCCGGCCCGGCGGGTGCTGCAGCTGCTGGCGGTGAACGTCCTGCCCCTGCTGCTCCTGCTCACCGGCCTGGGGCTGCTGATCCGGATGCTCCGACGCCTGCTGGCCCACAGACAGGCTCCCTTTGCGCCGCTTGTCGGGCCGCCGCTCACACCGATTGATGCCACCCTGCTCATCGCGGGAGGGTTCGTGCTGGTGGGCGAACTGGTGGTGCCCGGGCTCCTGGAACCACCGCTGACGGCCCTGGTGCAGAGCCGCAACTTCTCCCCTCCGCTGGCGGAGGGCATCAGGGTGCTGGTGCTCTACCTGGGGCTGATGGCGGCGCCTCTGCTCCTTCTGGTGATGCTGCTGCCCGGCAGGCTCGCTTCCCGTCCTGCGGGGGGCTGGCTCCAGTGGCACTGGCGCCCCCTGGCCACGGCAACGGTCCCGGCCCTGGCCCTGCTGCTGATGCTGCTCCCCCCGGTGGCCTTGTCCGGCTGGCTCGTGGGGCAGATCTGGGGGGATCCCGGCGGCAGCAATCCTCTGCTGGAGCTGGTGCTCACCAGCGGCGATCCCTGGGCCCTGGCCTGCTTCGCGCTCACCGCCATGGTGCTCGCGCCCCTGTTTGAGGAAACCCTGTTCCGGGGCATCCTTCTGCCGGTGCTGGGGCAACGGCTGGGCGGGACGGCGGCCGTGGGAATCAGCGCGGCGGTGTTCGCCCTGGCCCACCTGAGTCTGGGGGAACTGATGCCGCTGTTCGTACTGGGCATCGGCCTGGGACTGCTCCGCTGGCACAGCGGTCGGCTGGCCTGTTCGGTGATCGCCCACGCCCTCTGGAACGGACTGACCTTCGCCAATCTGCTTCTGCTCGCCGACGGCGCCTGAGGCGTGTGAGAAGGCCGTCACCGGACGCCTTGCTGACAGGGCCCCGGGGTGGTTCACTTGCGCAGTGATCGTACGGACACCCTTGGTCGCCACTTTCCTCAGCGCCACCCCCAGGCGGAGTGAACGCCGCACCAGCCAGGGCCGTCGCCGTCCCTCAGGTTCCCTGAGGGTGATCGAAAACTCGCTTTCGGCCCGTCGGATCGAGCGGCGCTCCCCCTGGCTCGCAGGCTTCCACCGCATCAGCACCGGGGCCCTTGCCGGCCTCGGACTGGCCACGGTGTCCCTCAGCGCCCTCACCCTGCACTGGCAGAACGAGTGGGCGCGAAGCTACAGCCAGCTCGAGGCCTCCAAGTCGCTTGAGCATCGCCTGCAGGAATCGGCAGCCCTTCTGGAGCAGCACCATCTCGGCGCCGTGCGTCGACCTGGGCAGCTTGTTCCCACCAGCAGCGAAAAACTGATTCACCTCGCCCAGCCCGTGGCACAACGCCGATCCGCCACGCAGGCCCTGCTCGCCCAGCTCCAGCTGCGTCGCATCCCGGCCGGCTACTGATGCCCAGCTCCTCCACGCGTCCCCACCCGCCCGGCGGCACCGGCCGATCCGACCGTGCCCGCGGCGGCCTCCGGACCTCCGGTGGCGCTCGGGCGGCCCGACACCGGGTGGTGGACATCCAACCTCTGAGCAATCGCCGGCTGGTGGCGGTCTTCCTCCTGCTGAGCGCCGCCCTCGGCGGCCTTGTCGTGCGCCTGGCCTGGCTGCAGGTGGTGCAGGGCGACCGGTTGCAGGCCAGGGCCCGGGCGATCCAGACCCAATCGATCACTCCATTGGGCAAGCGCCGCACGATCGTGGATCGGACAGGCCGTCTAGTGGCCCTCGATGAGGAGCGCTTCACCCTCTGGGCCCACCCTCGCTACTTCAATTTTCCAGGTGATGATCCCCAGAGCGTGCGACGACCTGAGGAAGTTGCCGCACGCCTGGCCACGGTTCTGGCCCGCCCCCTCGACGAGCTGCTCAGCGCCATGGGCAACCGCCGCAGCGGGGTGAAGCTGGCCACCAACCTTGACCCGGAAACCGCGGAGAGAGTGCGGCAGCTGAGGATCAGCGGCCTCGATCTGGAGGGCTACCCCCAGCGCGTCTACCCCCAGGGTCAGTTGTTCGCCAACGTGGTGGGCTTCCTGAATCTCGAGCGCATGCCCCAGGCCGGCCTGGAGCAGAGCCGTGACGGCGACCTGCGCCGTCAGGAGGTGACCGTAAGCATGCGGCGCGGGGCCGATGGCACTCCGCTTCCCGATGGTCTCCAGGCCGGTTCCCTCTACGGCGACGACCTGCGCCTGCAGCTCACGCTTGATTCCCGCCTGCAGCAGGTGGCTCAGCAGGCCTTGGCCAAGCAGGTGAAGCAGTGGAGCGCCAAACGGGGTGCCGCCCTTGTGATGGACAGCCGCAGTGGCGAGATCCTCGCCCTGGCCTCCACCCCCACCTACGACCCCAACAACTTCTGGCAGTACGACCCGGGCCTGTTTCGCGAGTGGTCGGTGCAGGATCTCTACGAGCCCGGCTCCACCTTCAAGCCGATCAACATGGCCCTGGCGCTTCAGGAGAAGGCCATCCAGCCCGGGGGAACCGCCGATGATGTTGGACAGCTGAACATCGGCGGCTGGCCGATCTTCAATGCCGACCGCCGTGCCAATGGCGTCATCGACTTCCCCACCGTTCTGCAGGTGTCGAGCAACGTGGCCATGGTCGACATCATGTCCAGGGTCAAACGCGATCGCTTCTGGCACTGGCTGCACACCCTCGGCATCGACACCGTTCCCGACACCGACCTCCCCGGTGCTGTTGCCGGCCAGCTGAAGAGCCGGCAGGAATTCACCGGTGCGGCGATCGAACCTGCTGTGGCCTCCTTTGGCCAGGGTTTCTCGCTCACCCCTCTGAAACTGGTTCAGCTCCATGGGATGCTCGCTAACGGCGGCCGCCTGGTGAGCCCGCACATCACCAGGGGACTGCGCTCCGGAGATGCCCTCGCCAGCTCCGGCACTCCCACGGGCATCCAGCTGCTGGATCCCAAGGTCACCCGCACGGTGGTCGACTGGATGGAGTCGGTGGTGGAGAAGGGCAGCGGCAAGGGCCTCCAGATTCCCGGCTATCGCCTCGGCGGCAAGACGGGCACCGCCCAGAAGGCCCACAACGGGGTTTACATCCCCGGTGCCCGGATCACCAGCTTCGTGGCCATTCTTCCGATCGAGGATCCCCGCTATGTGGTGCTGGTCGTGGTCGATGAACCCCAGGGCGGCAATGCCTACGGGGCCACGGTGGCCGTTCCGGTGGCGCGCCAGATCGTGGAAGCTCTGTTGGTGATTGAGAAGCTGGCGCCCAGCCGCCCTGTCAAGAAGGGCGCAGCAGCTGCTGTCAGCCGCGGCTGATCCCTGTCCCGTTCCCACAACCCTGGAACCTCCGGCCGAACGACCTGGCTAGCGTGCGTCCATCGGACGACCGCGCGATGGCCAACCTGCTCGATCAACTCGCCGCGATGACCGTGGTCGTAGCGGACACTGGCGACATCGACGCCATCCGGCAATTCACGCCGCGCGACGCCACCACCAACCCATCGTTGATCCTGGCAGCCGCCCAGATTCCCTCCTACCAGGAATTGATCGACCGATCCCTGCGTGAGTCGAGGGAGGTGATCGGCAGCGAGGCCGGGGCCGATGAGGTGGTGAGCGAAGCTCTCGACGAGATCAGCGTCACGTTCGGCAAGGAGATCCTGCGGATCGTCCCCGGCCGTGTGTCCACCGAAGTGGACGCCCGCCTGAGCTTCGACACCGAGGCCACCATCGAGAAGGCCCGCAAGCTGATCGGCCTCTACGAACAGGCCGGAGTTGGACGCGAGCGGGTGCTGATCAAGATCGCCTCCACCTGGGAGGGGATCCGGGCGGCCGAACAACTCGAACGTGAGGGCATCCACTGCAACCTCACCCTTCTGTTTGGCTTTGCCCAGGCCGTGGCCTGCGCCGAGGCGGGCGTCACCCTGATCTCCCCCTTCGTGGGCCGCATCCTCGACTGGTACAAGAAGGCCACCGGCCGCGATAGCTATCCGGGTCCGGAGGATCCCGGCGTGATCTCGGTGACCAAGATTTTCAACTACTTCAAGACCTACGGCTACCGCACCGAGGTGATGGGCGCGAGCTTCCGCAACATCGACGAGATCATCGAGCTGGCCGGCTGCGATCTGCTCACCATCTCCCCGGCGCTGATGGACCAGCTCCGCTCCACTGATGGACCATTGGAACGGCGTCTGGATGCCGCCAATCCCGGGGTCGCTGATGAGCGCATCACGGTGGATCAGGCAACCTTCGAGCGGATGATGGCCGCCGACCCGATGGCCAGCGAGAAACTCGACGAAGGGATCCGGGGATTCTCCAAGGCAATCGAGACCCTGGAGGCCCAGCTGGCCCACCGCCTGGCGGAGCTGGAGGGGGGCGCTGCCTTCACTCACGCCGTGCACGAGATCTTCCTTCTCAACGACCTCGACGGCGACGGCTGCATCACCCGCGAGGAGTGGCTGGGCAGCGATGCCGTCTTCGATGCCCTCGACACCGACAATGACGGCCGACTGGCACCGGACGAGGTGAGGGCCGGGCTGGGCGCTCCCCTCGCCCTTGGGGCAGGACGCTGAACCCGGCGATCCTGCACACTGAACATCCACACAAGCGCCCGGCCGCCCGTGAACGCCCTCGACACCATGCGTGCCCTCGCCAGCAAGGGTGAGGTGATCGACGTGAAGGCCGGCGAGGCCATCTTCCGTTCCGGCGAGTCCGGCGACTGCATGTTTGGCCTGCTGGAGGGCCAGGTGGAACTGAGCTGGAACGGAGGCGCTGGTACGGAGACGATCCAGGCCGGCGACGTCTTCGGTGCGGGAGCTCTGGTCACCCCCGACCACCGTCGCTATGGCGATGCCCGCGCCCTCAGCGACTGCCGCCTGCTGGTGATGAACCGGGAGAAGTTCCTGTTCGCCGTACAGGAATCACCGATGTTCGCCATCGAACTGCTGGGCTCGATCGATCAGCGCCTGCGCGACCTCAAGGACTGCATCCGCAACTGATCCGGTCCGTCAAACCTCAACCGCGCTGGAACAACAGGCGTTTGATCACACGCTGGGCGATGTCGCCGTAGCCCATCTCACCAGACAGGATCTGGGCGATCCGCTGGGGTGCGGTGGGTCGCTTCACCCCGAGTTGGTAGCCCACTCGAGGCACGCGGTAGAACACCTGGGCGATGCGCTTGCCCCAGGCCATCGACTCCCCCCAGTCCGCCCGCATGCGGGCCGTGTAGTCCGCCAGGGCGGTCGGTTCGCCCCCAAGCCATCGATCGAGAGCTGAGGCGGCCTGCGTACCGCTCAGCAGCGAGGGCCTCAGCCCCTCTGCCAGGAACGGGTCGCACAGGGAGGCGGCATCGCCCACGGCCACGATTCCCTCCCCATGCAGCGGATGGTGGCCGTCCCAGATGCGCAGGGCGCCATGACGGCGTTCGCCCGCGCCGGGCGGCAGGCCGAGGGTAGGCAGGAGCGATGCCAGCACTGCCTCGCTGTCAGCCTCCTGGCGACCGATGAACGTGCCGACACCGATGCTGTAACCGCCGCGGCGCGGAAACGACCAGCAGAAGCCGTGGTGGACCAATCCGAATTCGAAGCGGGCCGTCTCGGGCTCAGCCACGGGCGTCTCCACCTCCACCGACACAGTGGCGGCATAGCGTGGGCGTGCCGGCCCCAGACCCAGGGAAGCGGCGAAGCGGGACCCGGAGCCATCGGCCACCACCACCGAGCGGGCCTCCTGGCGCTCGCCACCCTCCAGCGCCAGTAGCCACCCCTGATCGCATCGTTCGATCGCGCTGACGGTGGCCCCGACGCGCCGCACGGCTCCGGCCGCCTCGGCCTGTTCGGCGAGGAAGGCATCAAGCACCGAGCGCCGCACGATCCAGAACGGAGCGTCGCCTGGGAGTTCAGCGGTGACCGGGTCATCCAGGCACCAGGTGAAGCGCACCCGGCGGATCACCTGATCCACCGCCGGGGTCAGGTCAAAGGGAAACCAGCGCTGCACCGAGGCCGCCATGCCACCACCGCAGGGCTTGCTGCGTCCTGCCGGCTCCCGATCAAGCAGAAGCACCCGGCGCCCCCGGCGAGCCAGGTGAAACGCTGCGGCAGCCCCGGCGGGGCCTGCACCGACGATGGCAACATCATAGGACAGAGAAGCGATCACCTCAGACCTTGAGGATGTCGGCTTCCTTATCGCTCAGGTGTTTCTCCAGTTCGGCGATGAAGCGATCCGTGAGCTTCTGCACCTTGTCCTGTTCATCACGGCTCTGATCCTCAGAGAGTTCCCCATCCTTCTCAAGCTTCTTAATTCGATCGATGCCATCACGGCGGATATTGCGCAGAGAGACCTTACCTTCCTCGGCATACTTGGCCGCAAGCTTGCATAGTTCCTTGCGGCGGTCTTCTGTGAGTGGCGGAATGTTGATGCGGATGATGCGACCGTCGTTGTTGGGGGTAAGTCCCAGGTCACTCATGGCGATCGCCTTTTCGATCACGGCCATCGAGCCCGTGTCGAAGGGCTGAATCTGAATCGTCTGGGAATCGGGGGTGGAGAGGGTGGCGAGAGATTTCAGCGGCGTTTCGGCTCCGTAGTACTCCACCACAATCTTGTCCAGCAGGGAGGGATTGGCCCGACCGGTGCGGATGGTATTGAAGGTGCGCTGAGTGGCCTCCACGGCCTTGCGCATGCTGGCTTCCAGGTCCATGAGGGAGAGGGGATTTCAGAGAGCGGGAACGATGCGGGTGCCGATCGGTTCACCGGCCACGGCCCGGCCGATGTTGCCGGTGCCGAAGAGATCGAACACCACGATCGGAATGGAGTTGTCCTTGCAGAGGGCAATGGCAGTGCCGTCCATCACCTCAAGTTCGCCACTGAGCACGTCGAGGAAGGTGAGGCTTTCGTAGCGCACAGCATCGGCATGCTTGGCCGGATCCTTGTCATAAACTCCGTCCACTTTGGTGGCCTTGAAGACGACATCGGCCCCGATCTCAGCGGCGCGTAGGGCGGCTGTGGTGTCGGTGGTGAAGAAAGGATTGCCGGTGCCCGCCGCGAAAATCACCACCCTGCCCTTCTCCATGTGGCGGATGGCGCGGCGACGGATGTAGGGCTCGGCCACCTCCTGCATCGAGATGGCGCTCTGGACCCGGGTGGGAACGCCGACCCGCTCCAGGCCGTCCTGGAGCGTGATGGCGTTCATCACCGTGGCCAGCATGCCCACATAGTCGGCGGTGGCCCGATCCATGCCACCGGCCGAGCCCTTCAGCCCCCGGAAGATGTTGCCCCCCCCCACCACGATCGCCAGCTGGGTGCCATCGGCCACGACGGCGGCCACATCGGCGGCGATCGACTGGACGATGGCGGGATCGATGCCGTAGCCCTGCTCGCCCATCAGCGCTTCGCCACTGAGTTTGAGGAGGACGCGCCGGTAAGCCATCGATTTCCACGATCGGCCGAACAGTAGCAACCCCCGGCAGGCCCGCCCCCCTGCTGGCTCTTGCTTCAGCCGGGGGTCGTCGCTTTCGTTAGCCGGTGCCCTCGACGCCCATGGTCCATCCCGATTCCGGCCACCGTTCCAGCGCAGTGATGGCGCGCCTCAGCCTCTCCGCCATTGGCCGTGGTTCGACCCAGCCTGGTTTCTGGGCCGAGCCAGCAGTGCACCGTGCCCTGCTGATCACGGGCCTGTCGGTGCTCGTCAACGGACTGAACCAGCTCAGCGAAGACCTGGGCTGAGGGTGCCCGCTCAGAACTCGATGCCGGCCTGGGCCTTGACGCCCTGCTCCCGGAACGGATGGCGGATGAGCTTCATCTCGGTCACCAGATCGGCCCGCTCCACCAGCCCCTGGGGCGCCCCTCGGCCGGTGAGCGCCACGTGGGTGAGGGGGGGACGACGCCTGAGCCCCTGGAGCAGCAGCTCCAGCTCCAGGTAGCCGAGCTTCAGGGCCACGTTCACCTCGTCGAGCACCACCAGCCGGCAGTCCGCATCGGCCAGGTAGCCGAGCGCGCAATCCCAGGCCTTCTGCACCAGCTGGCGGTCGCGCTCGCGGTCCTGGGTCTCCCAGGTGAATCCTTCCCCCAGGGCATGCCAGTGCAGAGCGTCGCCGAACAGAGCCAGGGCCTTCGCCTCGCCCGGGTGCCACCCCCCCTTGATGAACTGCACCACCGCCACCCGCTCGCCATGGCCGAGGGTGCGCAACACCAGCCCGAGGGCCGCTGTGGTCTTCCCCTTGCCGTCGCCGGTGAACACCAGCACCAGACCCTTCTCCCTGTCGCGCTCACCCACCCGCTGGCGCTGCACCTCCCGCCGGCGGGCCATGCGGCGGCGGTAGCCGTCGGCATCGGCCTCCGGGGCCAGAGCGCCGCCGGGCCCCAGATCGGCAGCCTGGCGGTCGAGCTCAGAGGTGTCGATCTCCGTGGTGCTGATCTCGGTGGTGTCGGGCTCGACGGGGGTCACGCGGAAAGGGCCGGTGGGCCCCCCACTGTGGCGGGGCCGGAGCGATGCCGGGCGAGGGCCGCGTCCACGGCCTGCTGCTGGTCGCGACGGGTGATCCAGTGGTGGTAAGTACGCGTGTGGATCGCCACCGAGTGCCCCATCATCCGCGCCGCCACCGTGTCGGGGAGACCGATGTGGATGGTGCGAACGGCCCAGGCATGGCGGAGGTCGTAGGGGGTGATCGGCAGGCCATAGCGGCGGAACTGCTCCGCCACCCGCCGACCCACCTGCTGAAGGGTGGTGCGCCGCAGATCGGTGGACACCCGCGGCAGGGCTCCGGGATCCCGTCCCAACCGCTCCAGGCCGAAGGCCTCCACCCATTCGGGCCGGAAGGGCCACACCTGGTGCTCGCCGGTCTTGGTGGTGGGGAGCACACGCAGCACCCGGTCACCCCCAGGAGCCAGGGCCGAAAGGTCGCAGAAGAACACCTCGTGGTTGCGCAGTCCGTAGGTGGCCATCAGGCCGTACGCCAGCCGCCAGCCGCCATTGGGGATCGTCTCCACCAGCTCGAGGATTCGGCCATCATCGGGAAGATGGCGAAAGCGGGCGGCGTGGAGGCCATAGCCGGCAGCACGCTCGCTCCAGTCGGCGGGGAGAGCCAGGCCCCGATGCCGAGCAAAGGCCGCCAGGGCGGTGGCGCACTGCTGGCGGCTGCGGCTGCCCAGCTCATAACTCTCCAACACGCGGCTGAACTGCTCCGGTGTCAGGCCGGTGCCATCGCCGGTCCGCTCCATCAGCCGACGCAGGTAGGGCAGATAGGCCCCGCTCCACGTGCTGCGGCTGCCGGCAGGGCGGCGCCGACGGCGGGGCTCGGCGAAGAAGGCGGCACGGAACGACTCCAGAGGGCCCAAAGCAGCTTCCCCATACCCGTCCGAGGCCGGTGCCATCCGCCGGGGGCTGGCGGGATCGAACCGGCCTTGCACCACGTCGTCCCATGTCGCCCGCAGAACCCGCACGGCTTCAGCCAACCCCAGTTCCGTGGCGGGGAGACGCAGGCTGATCCGACGCACGCTGCGCGTTTCGGGAGACCCGGGATCCGGCAGCGAACCTCGCAGGCCGATCCGCCCCCCCCGCCGCTCCAGACGCAGGCCGATGCCCTCCTCCGCCAGAGCAGCGTTCCGGACGGCCAGGGTGGCATCGATCGGATGGGGGGCGACGGGCGGACCGGAGGCCAGGGTTGCCACGGCAATCGGGTGCGGCCGGACGCTATCGACCCGGAGCTGGTCCTGCACGGCGTCTTTCCGGGCGATGGCGCTACGCTCCGCGCTTCGGTTCGCACGGGCACGGGCATGGCGAGGGTCGGGGTGCTGCTGCTGAACCTCGGCGGTCCCGAACGGATCCAGGACGTGGGTCCGTTCCTCTACAACCTCTTCTCCGATCCGGAGATCATCCGCCTGCCCAATCAGGCCCTGCAGAAACCGCTGGCCTGGCTGATCAGCACCCTGCGCAGCGGCAAGTCTCAGGAGGCCTACCGCTCGATCGGAGGCGGCTCGCCGCTGCGGCGCATCACCGAGCAGCAGGCACGTGAGCTGCAGAGCACCCTGCGTCAGCGGGGGGTTGAGGCCACCAGCTACGTGGCCATGCGCTACTGGCACCCCTTCACCGAATCCGCCGTCGCCGACATCAAGGCCGACGGCATCGATGAGGTGGTGGTGCTGCCGCTCTACCCCCAGTTCTCCATCAGCACCAGCGGCTCCAGCTTCCGCGAGCTGCAGCGCCTGCGCCAGGCCGACCCTACCTTCCGCAACCTGCCGATCCGCTGCATCCGCAGCTGGTACGACCATCCGGGCTACGTGGACGCGATGGCGGGCCTGATCGCCCGCCAGATCGAAGCCTGTGACGATCCCAGCCAGGCTCACGTCTTCTTCAGCGCCCATGGGGTGCCCAAGAGCTACGTCGAAGAGGCGGGAGATCCTTATCAGCAGGAGATCGAGGCCTGCACGGTCCTGATCATGAAGCGACTGGAGGAGCTCCTGGGGCACACCAACCCACACACCCTGGCCTACCAGAGCCGAGTGGGTCCGGTGGAATGGCTCAAGCCCTACACCGAGGACGCCCTCCACGAGCTGGGGGAGCAGAACGTGAAGGATCTGGTAGTGGTGCCGATCAGTTTCGTCAGCGAGCACATCGAAACTCTCGAGGAGATCGACATCGAATACCGGGAGATCGCCACGGAGGCCGGCGTCACCAACTTCCGTAGGGTGCCGGCCCTCGACACCGACCCCACCTTCATCGCCGGACTGGCCGATCTGGTGCAGCAGGCAATGGCTGGCCCTGAGATCAACCTCGACCAGGCCGCGGCTCTGCCCACCCGGGTCAAGCTCTATCCGCAGGACAAATGGGCCTGGGGCTGGAACAACAGTTCCGAGGTCTGGAACGGCCGTCTGGCGATGGTGGGCTTCTCCGCCTTCCTGCTGGAACTGATCAGTGGACGGGGACCGCTGCATGCTCTGGGTCTGCTCTAAACCACGGAGCGCCTCCGTTCGCCCGGCGGTGCACCTGCTTGCCGCTGCTGCCCTGATCCTGACCCCATCGGCCCACGCCAGCGGCATCTACCGCTGGGCGATGGGCAGCTTCCCGGTGGTCGGGTTCAGCGGCTACACCAGTCCGTTCGGCATGCGCGTCCATCCCCTCGGCGGCGACCTGCGCCCCCACTACGGCCTCGACATCGCGGCACCCTTGGGATCGCCGGTGCGCAGCTGGTGGGCAGGCCGCGTCACCCAGGTGATCCGCGACGGGGGGTGCGGTAACGGCCTGACGATCACCTCAGGACCTTACGAGCACCTGTATTGCCACCTGGGGGGAGCGGTCGCTGGCGGCACCTACCGCAGCGGTCCGGTCACTCTGCAGGAGGGTCAGTGGGTGCGCACCGGCCAGGTGATCGGCCACGTGGGACTCACCGGCAGCACCACAGGCCCTCATCTCCACTGGGGAATGCGGTATCGAGGCGCCTGGCTCGACCCGGCGCGGGTGTTGCGGGCCATGGCCGAAAGCCGCCGCCGTTTCTTACCACCCCAGAGACGGACGCCTAATGTTGGTCAGCTCCGCTGATCCGCCGCCCCACCAGCCGGTTCCGCCCACCCCTTTCTCTCCTCGCCTCCTCTCCGCAGCCGTGACGATCACGCCCCTGAATCCCTCCACCGCCGCCGGTCCGGTCGTCCAGGAGATCGCGGCACCAGGGCATCAGCCCCAGCGGGTGAGCGGGGCCTATGCCCTGATGGATGCCCTCCATCGCCACGGTGTTGAGCACATCTTCGGCTATCCGGGCGGTGCGATCCTGCCGATCTATGACGAACTGCACAAGGCCGAAGCCCGCGGCTGGCTGAAGCACATCCTGGTGCGCCACGAGCAGGGAGGCACCCACGCCGCCGACGCCTACGCCCGGGCCACCGGCAGGGTTGGCGTGTGCTTCGGCACCTCCGGCCCCGGAGCCACCAACCTCGTCACCGGCATCGCCACCGCGCAGATGGATTCGGTAGCGATGGTGGTGATCACCGGCCAGGTGCCGCGCGCGGCGATCGGCACCGACGCCTTCCAGGAAACCGACATCTTCGGCATCACTCTGCCGATCGTGAAGCATTCCTGGGTCGTGCGCGATCCGCGCGACATCGGCAGGATCGTGGCCGAGGCCTTCCTGATCGCCTCCACAGGCCGTCCGGGTCCTGTTCTGATCGACGTGCCCAAGGACGTGGGCACCGAGCAGTTCGATTACGTGCCCGTGGAGCCCGGCTCCTCCATCCCTGCCGGCTTCCACCGTCCACCGAGCCCCCGACCGGAAGCGATCTCGGCAGCCCTCGAGCTGATCCGTCAGGCCCGCCGGCCTCTTCTTTACGTGGGAGGCGGCGCCATCAGCAGCGGCGCCCATGCGGCGGTGGCGGCCCTGGCCGAGCGTTTCCGCCTTCCGGTCACCACCACCCTGATGGGCAAGGGAACCTTCGACGAGAAGCACCCGCTGGCCGTGGGCATGCTGGGGATGCATGGCACCGCCTACGCCAACTTCGCCGTCACCGAGTGCGATCTGCTGATCGCGGCCGGCGCCCGCTTCGATGATCGGGTCACTGGCCGGCTCGACAGCTTCGCCCCCCGCGCCCAGGTCATCCACATCGACATCGACGCGGCCGAGGTGGGCAAGAACCGTGTGCCCGAGGTGCCGGTGGTGGCCGATGTGAGAACGGCCTTCGAAGCCCTGCTGGCGGCCAGTTCCGGTGAAGGCTCCGAAGGGCGCACCGAGGCCTGGCTGGAGCGCATCGAGACGTGGAAGCACCACTACCCCCTGGTGGTGCCGGCTCCCGAAGGCGAGATCGCCCCACAGGAGGTGGTGGTGGCCCTGAGGGAGCTCGCCCCCGACGCCTTTTACACCACTGATGTGGGCCAGCACCAGATGTGGGCGGCCCAGTTCCTGCACAACGGCCCACGGCGCTGGATCAGCAGCGCCGGCCTGGGCACGATGGGCTTCGGCATGCCCGCCGCCATGGGCGTGCAGGTGGCCTTCCCCCACGAGTGCGTGATCTGCGTGGCCGGCGACGCCAGCATCCTGATGAACATCCAGGAACTGGGCACCCTCAGCCAGTACGGCCTGCCGGTGAAGGTGGTGGTGATCAACAACGGCTGGCAGGGCATGGTGAGGCAGTGGCAGGAAAGCTTCTACGAGGAGCGTTACTCCAATTCGGAGATGACCGGCGGCATGCCTGACTTCCGGGCTCTGGCCGAGGCCTTCGGCGTTCGGGGGGTCACCATCAACGAGCGTGCCGATCTGCGGCCTCGGCTGCGCGAGGCTCTTGCCCATCCTGGTCCGGTCTTCGTTGACATCAAGGTGCGCCGCAACGAAAACTGCTACCCGATGGTGCCGCCGGGCGCCAGCAACGCCCAGATGGTGGGACTTCCCAGCCATCCGGAGCTTGCGATCGACACGGTGCGTCAATGCGGCGCCTGCGGCACCGCCACGGCCAGCGCGCACCTGTTCTGCCCCAGTTGCGGCGCCAAGCTCTGAAGCTGATGCAGTCCTTGCCGTCGCCGGTTGGCCAGGCCAGAACCAGCCTTTGGAACGCCCTTGCCGTGGTGATCGCGAGCCTGACGCTGCTCCTGGCTCCCATCTCCGCTGATGCGGCGCAGGTTCTGCAGGTGAGAGGCCCCACCCTGCTGCAGATCGGCGACGGCAATCGCAGCATGCCCGTGGAACTGGCCTGCGTGTCGGTACCAGCAGCCGGAAGCGCAGACGCAGTCGCCTGGCTGCGCCGGGAACTGCCTCGCCAGACCCGTGTCCAGCTGCGTCCGGTCAACCAGCACGACGGTCGACTGGTGGCACAGGTGCAACGACTGGACAAGGCCAGCGACCTCGGAGACGCTCTGGCGGCTGCCGGTCTCGCCGAGCTCTCCCCAGGTTGCCCATGAGTCCCAACCGAACGGCCAAGGGGGTCGTGCTGGTACCCAGCCTGCTGCTGGGGGGCGCTTTCATCGCCACCGCCGTGTGGGTCGATGGGCCGGCGGCCGCCAACCGAGGGCTCGCCCTCACCCTCGGTGGAATCCTGATGGCGGCAGGACTCCTGGCCCAGTTGCTGCCTGACCCTCCCTCCGAATCGTGACGGCCCTGCGGCGGTGGCAGAATGCCGCGGCTCCGGTCCCGCCCCACCCCCTGTCTGTGCGCCCCCCCCTCCTCCGTCTGCTAGCCCCCGGGGCTCTGAGCCTGTCACTGTTGGCAGGCCCGGCGGTTCTGGCCCAGTCCCCGCCGCCGCCACCCCCTGCCGGCGGCAGGGCACCGGCGAGGGGCGGCACCAGCAACTCCATGCCCGTGGAGGGACCTGCCAGCCAGCAAGATCTCTACGCCTATGCCCTGATCGGTGCGGTCAATGCCTGCGAACTGGCCACCAAAGCCAAGGTTTCGGTACAGCAGGGGATTCCGGCGGCGGCACAGTCCGTGGCATTCGTGATCAGCCGTCGCCACGGCGGCCGCGTCCAGGGCATCGACAAGCCTCTGACACCAGAGCAGATGTTCGACGGTTCGGCGGTGCAGATCACCGTTCTCGTTCGCCAGGGCTGCTACAGCCAGCTGAGTGCCGCCGACAAGAAGTTGATCGACACGTCGATCGCTCAGATCCAGGCCGCCCGCAACCAGAGGCGCTGACCCCCTGCCCCGTGGCCTGAGGCCACCCCCGAAAGCCCGAAAGGGGAACGGAAGAAGAGCGCGAAGAAATCGCAAGGGCGCTTGCCCGTCCAGCGGGCAGCGCCAGAGTGGCGGCATCCGCCTACCGGGCCGATGCCGGAATCTCCCGTGTCCGTCAACGCGTCCGCCCACGCCTCCGTTCCCGATTCCGTCCATCCTTCTGGCAAGGATCTGGTGATCACCTTCGAGGAGGTGGGCATCGACGACATCGCCGCCGTGGGCGGCAAGAACGCCTCCCTGGGGGAGATGATCCGTGAACTAAGCGCCGAAGGGGTGAGGGTTCCAGGCGGATTCGCCACCACGGCGGCGGCCTACCGCCATCATCTGAGTGCAGCGGGTCTCGAATCCCAGCTCCGGAACCTCCTGCAGGGTCTGGATGCCGACAACCTCCCGGCCCTTCAGTCAGCCGGACTTGCCGCCCGGGAGCTGCTGCTGAGCGCCCCCCTCCCTTCCGATCTGACAGAGGCGATCTGCGAGGCTTACCGGGTCCTGGGCTCCCCTGCGGTGGCTGTGCGCTCCAGCGCCACCGCCGAGGACCTTCCGGACGCCAGCTTCGCCGGCCAGCAGGAGACCTTCCTGCACATCGAGGGTGAGGAAGCCCTGCTCGATGCCTGCCGGCGCTGCTATGCCTCGCTGTTCACGGATCGGGCCATCTCCTACCGCCAGCTCAACGGATTCGACCACCTGGAGGTGGCCCTCTCGATCGGCGTGCAGCGCATGGTGCGCTCGGATCTGGCCTGCTCGGGGGTGATGTTCAGCATCGACACCGAGACCGGCTTCACCGGCACGGTGCTGCTCACCGCCGCGTATGGCCTGGGGGAGAACGTGGTGCAGGGGGCGGTGAACCCCGACGAACTGCTGATCTTCAAGCCCACGCTGGCGGAGGGTTTTGCGTCGATCATCAGCCGAAGGCTCGGCAGCAAGGCGATCCGCATGGTCTACGCCGACGCAGCGGAGAGCGGTGGTCGCTCTGTGCGCAACGTCGACGTGCCGGTGGAGGAGCAGCAGCGCTGGGCTCTGAGCGACCCGGAGGCCCTGACCCTGGCCCGCTGGGCCGTGACGATCGAGCGGCACTACAGCGCCCGCAGGGGCATGCCCACGCCGATGGACATCGAGTGGGCCAAGGACGGCCCCAGCGGCGAGCTGTACATCCTCCAGGCCCGGCCCGAAACGGTTCAGTCCCGCCGCCAGGGAGCGGTGCTGCGCACCTGGCACCTCGAGAGCACGCCCGGGGAGGAGATCACCAGCGGGCGGGCGATCGGCGCCTCGGTGAGCAGCGGCCGGGCGCGGGTGATCCACGACCCCTCCGAGATCCGCCGGTTCGAGACCGGCGACCTGCTGGTGACGGTCCGCACCGATCCCGACTGGGAGCCGATCCTCAAGAAGGCCAGCGGCGTCGTCACAGACCAGGGCGGGCGCACCTGCCATGCGGCGATCATCGCCCGCGAGATGGGGATCACCGCGATCGTGGGCACGGGGGATGCCACCGGCCGGATCGCTGACGGCGACACGATCACGATCAGCTGCTGCGAGGGGGACGTGGGCCACGTGTACCGCGGCGCCGTTCCCTTCCATGTCGACGAGCAGGCCCTCGACGACCTGCCCCCCACCCGCACGCAGATCCTGATGAACGTGGGCAACCCGGAGGAGGCGTTCAACCTGGCCCGCATCCCCTGCGACGGGGTGGGACTGGCCCGGCTGGAATTCATCATCGCCAACCACATCCGCGTGCATCCGATGGCGCTGCTGCAGCCGGAGCGGGTCAGTGATGCAGCCGAGCGCGAAGCGATCGCCGCCCTCACCCGCGGCTACGGGCGGCCCGCGGACTACTACGTGGATCTTCTGGCCCAGGGGATGGCGCGGATCGCTGCCGCCTTCCACCCCAGGCCGGTGATCCTGCGCTTCTCCGACTTCAAGAGCAACGAATACGCCAAGCTGCTGGGGGGCAGGGCCTTCGAGCCCATCGAGGAGAACCCGATGATCGGCTGGCGCGGGGCCTCCCGCTACTACGCCGAGGGTTTCCGCGACGCCTTCGCCCTGGAATGCCGGGCCCTGCGACAGGTGCGCGAGACCATGGGGCTCACCAACGTGATTCCGATGGTGCCGTTCTGCCGCACCCCCGAGGAGGGGGATCGGGTGCTGGCCGAAATGGCGAAGGAAGGGCTGGTGCGCGGCAGCAACGGCCTGGAGGTGTACGTGATGTGCGAACTGCCGAGCAACGTGATCGGCGCCGAGGCCTTCGCCGAACGGTTCGACGGCTTCTCGATCGGCTCGAACGACCTCACCCAGCTCACCCTCGGGCTCGATCGCGACTCGGCCCTGGTGGCCGAGCTGTTCGATGAGCGCCATCCCACGGTGAAGGAGATGATCCGGCTGGCGATCCGCACCGCCAAACGCTGCGGTCGCAAGATCGGCATCTGCGGCCAGGCGCCCAGCGACTACCCGGAGTTCGCCCGCTTCCTGGTGGAGGAGGGGATCGACTCGATCAGCCTCAACCCCGATGCGGTGGTGCGCACCCGCCTGGCCATCGCCACCATGGAAACCACCAACCAGGCCCCGGCTTCCCCTGGCCTCGCTCCGGCCTGAAGGCAGGGAGGGGCTGCGACTCAGACCGGGAGGAGCCCGGCGGGGGGAGCTGCCGACTCAGGCCGGAAGCGCTGCCAGACCATCAGGGCAAGGGCGCTGAAGCGCACTGCTGAGAGGACAGCCAGTCCGACACACAGCGGACAGTGCATCACTCCCATGGAGGCGGCAGGCGGTAAGGCACCACCCTGACAGGTTCGGAGGTTCCGTGGTGCTCCGCGTGCCGATCCGCCACCCATCGTCTCCTACAACGGAGGGGAACCGCACCGCTCGGCCGCCGTGCTCCGCCTCAGTGAGCTCAAGCTCCCCCTCGACCACAGCGAGGCCGACCTGGAAGCGGCGATCTGTCGCCGGCTGCGCATCCCCGCGGCCGCACTGCGCAGCCACCGGCTGGTGAAGCGCAGCGTCGACGCCAGGCGCCGGGGCGCGATCGCGCTGGTCTACAGCCTCGATCTGGACCTCGATCTCGACCCGGCCAGCCGGCGACGCCTGGAGCGCCGCTTCGTCGACGATCCCCACCTGCGGCCCACCCCGGACGAGCGCTACCGCTTCGTGGCCCACTTCACCGACGGCGACCGGCCGTCGCTTCGGCCCGTGGTGGTTGGCGCAGGACCGTGCGGTTACTTCGCGGCCCTGCTGCTGGCCCAGATGGGCCTGCGGCCGCTGCTGCTGGAGCGGGGAAAGGCGGTGAAGGAGCGGAGCGCCGACACCTTCGGCTTCTGGAAGGGCAGGCGGCCCTTCGATCCTGAATCGAATGCCCAGTTCGGCGAGGGGGGAGCTGGCACCTTCTCCGACGGCAAGCTCTACAGCCAGGTGAGCGAACCGGCCAGCTACGTGCGCAAGGTGCTGGAGGAACTGGTGGCGGCCGGGGCTCAGGAGGAGATCCTCACCCTGCATCGGCCCCACATCGGCACCTTCAAGCTGGCCACGGTGGTGCGGGGCCTGCGGCAGCGGATCGAGGAGCTGGGCGGCACGGTGCGGTTCGGGGCCCGGGTGGAGCGTCTGGTGCGGGAAACGGATGCGGAGGGGGGAGGACAGCTCCGGGGGCTGGTCCTGGCCGATGGCGAGAGGATCGAGGCCGACCATGTGGTGCTGGCCGTCGGCCACAGCGCCCGCGACACCTTCGCCATGCTCAGGGAGGTGGGGGTGGCGTTGGAGGCCAAGCCGTTCGCCGTGGGCCTGCGGGTCGAGCATCCCCAGGCCCTGATCGATCGGGGACGCTGGGGCTCGGCGGCCGGCCACCCACGCCTGGGGCCCGCCGAGTACAAACTGGTGCACCACGGCGGCAACGGCCGTGATGTCTACAGCTTCTGCATGTGCCCGGGCGGTCTGGTGGTGGGTGCCACGTCGGAGACGGGCTGTGTGGTGACCAACGGCATGAGCCAGCACTCCCGCAACGAGCGCAACGCCAACAGCGCGCTGGTGGTGACCATCACCACTGCCGACGTGGTCCCCTACGGCGAGGGTCCGGGAGACCCCCTGGCGGGGGTGGCCTTCCAGCGCCACTGGGAGCGGCAGGCCTTCCTGGCTGGAGGGGGCGACTACCGGGCTCCGGCCCAGTGGCTGGAGGATTTCCTGCTGCGACAGCCCAGCGACCAGGGAAAAGCTGAAGGGGTGACCCCCTCCTACCTGCCAGGAGTACGGCTGGGCAGCCTGGAGGGTTGCCTGCCGGAGCCGGTGCTGGACGCGATCCGCGAGGCCCTGCCGGCCTTTGAGCGGCGGATCCCTGGCTACACAGGAGCCGGGGTGCTGCTCACCGGGGTGGAAACCCGGACCTCATCGCCGGTGAGGATTCCCCGGGATCCCGAAACCCGCCAGAGCTGCAACACCGGCGGGCTCTTTCCGGCGGGGGAGGGTGCGGGGTATGCCGGAGGCATCCTCTCGGCGGCGATCGATGGAATCCAGGTGGCCGAGGCCCTGGGACTCAGCCTTCTTCGTCCTCGGCCCCGAGAGGCACCAGACGAATCTGCTTGCGGCCGAGCTTGATCTCGAATTCGTCGCCCGGCTTGAGATCGAGCATGGCGGTGTAGGCCTTGCCCACCATGAGATTGCCGTTGAACTGCACCTTTGTGCTGAAGCTGAGCTTGCGGCCAGCCCGACCTGCCTTGGGCGCCGTTCCGAAATCAACGCCCTTGGCATTGAGAAGGGCCTCGTAGAAGGCCGTGAAGTTGAGCCGCTCGGTTCCGTCTTTCTTATTGGAGACGTAGCCACAGGCCCGAACGAGATCGGACTTGCTGACATCTCCCAACTCCTTGACTTTTGCGAGGAGTTCCGCTCCGGTGAGCATGTCGAAAATAATTTGCGGCAACTGCATAATGTCGCGCCACACCCCCTGAACGCAAGCACCCCGAGGACGATTCGTTCAGGATTGCGCCACAATGCCGCTCCATTGCACCGCTTTCACGTGGTCGCGGCGCCAGGAATGGAAGAGTTCCTCTTCTTCCACCGTGCAGAGCGGGCAGACGGCGATCCGATCGGGCGCGATGCCCTCATGGCCCAGCTGGCGCACGGTCGCCGCCCGGATGTCGAGCCGATCCCGACCCGGTTCCGGATCGGGTCTGACCGCACCGCAGGCGATCAGCTCCTCGAGGGCACCGGCGCCACCCGGCTCCGCCTCCCCGGGAGGGCGCAGGGACTCGGCCAGCTGCTCGCTCACCAGCCGCTCCACCTGGTAGCGAGCGCCGCTGACCGCCGGACCGAGGGCCACGAGCAGATCGCAGCGGCGGCTGCCCGCGGCTTCCAGCTGAGCGATCGCGGCTGGCAGGATCCTGCCGGCCACACCACGCCAGCCCGCATGGCAGGCGGCCACACGACCGCTGGCGGGATCGGCGATCAGCACCGGCGTGCAGTCGGCGCCACACACCCACAGGCTCTGGCCACCCCCGTCACTCACCAGGCCATCGGCCTCCGGCCAGGGCTCCCCCACCGCCGCGCTGGCGGGAAGCACCAGGGCGCTGTGCACCTGCTTCGGGCGATGCACGCTGATGCCGGCACTGAGATAGCCCGCCAGTTCGACGGGCTCGCGCCCCTGCCACAGCCGCGTGAAGAAGCCGTGCTCAAACCCCGCCAGCAGGTCGGCCTGGAGGAAGTGACCCCCGTAGGTGCCCACCCAGGTCCAGCCGGGCAACGCATTGAAGCCCACGTCGGGACGGTCGAAGGGGGGATCGAGTCCCTCAGCCATCGGGAAGATCGCGCAGGATCCAGAAGCCCTCGAAGCCGGGAGCGTTCTCGTCGGACTGCACGGCGATGAACTGCAGCCCGGCGGCCTGCTCGCGGGCGAGGGCGAAAGCTGCAGCGGCGGCGGCGGCCTCCTCGGCGGAGAGCGTCGCCACCAGCCAGCGATCCTCAAGGGCCGCCTCGAGAACCAGCTGATCCCCATCGATCTCAAGCCGAACGGGTTCCAGCCCAGCCAGCCAGCCGGAGATCGCCAGGGCCCGGGAGCGGCTCACCAGGCGAAGCCCGGTGACCGGCGCCTGGGGGTCGATGCCCTCGGGCAAGGGGAGCAGGGAGGCGAAGCCCGTCTCCCATTCCGGGGCCTCCGCCAGGGCCGCCGCCGGCAGGCTCACCCAGCTCCAGCGATCGCCACGCACCGCCTCCGGCAGGGGCACCGGGATCGGGCGGATCGGGGAAGGCAGCGGGGCGAGGGGGCCGCACAGGTATCCCTCCTCGGCGGGATACACGCTGGCCTCCCGCTCCCGCAACCACTCCACCAGGGCGTAGCAGCGGCGGCTGGGCACCAGCTCCAGCCCCAGGCCTTCGGCCGCCCGCTGGACCATCGTCCGCATTGAGGCCCGCCAGCAGCGAAGGCGTCGGGGACGGCCCAGCCCCTGCTCGGCTGCTGCGTCGAGGGCCTCCTGCAGGGCTTCGCGCAGCCACAGGGAGTTCACGGACCCGGCGGGGCAGGAGCGGGCCCAGCGGAACGGCTCCACCGCCTCGACCAGGGCGGGGTCGGGGCTCGAGCAGATCAGCAGCTCCCAGCGCTTCTTGCCGTCGGCCTCCACGATCGGCCGGGAGTAGTAATCGAGTTCCCAGTCGGGAGCGGCCACGGCAGAGGCGGCGAACGGGGCCTGGGTCATCCGGCGGCCTGCTCCTGCTGGCGCAGGACCGAACGGGCCCGATTGGCACGCTCCGCCGCTTCGGCCATGACCTTGTCCTTCTCGATCAGCAGCTCGCCGGGCTGGCCTTCCAGCAGGGCGGTGTTGAGCGCGATGCGGCCGCGGCCGGGATCGATCTGGGTGATCAGGGCCTTCACCAGATCGCCCTGGCGGAAAACCTCGCGCAGATCGCGCAGCGCGCCTCCGGTGATCGAGGACTGGTGCAGCAGACCGCTCACGCCCCCCAGGTCGACGAAGAAGCCGTAGGGCTTGACGGAGGCCACATGACCCTCCACGAGCTGGCCCACCTCCAGCTGGGCGAAGCGGGCCGCGGTGGCCGCCTTCTTCTCGGAGAGCACCAGCTTGCGGGTGTCCGCATTCACCTCCAGGAAGGCCACGCCCAGGGTGGTTCCCACCAGGGCCTCGTGGTTCTCCCCGTCGTTGAGCTGGGAGCGGGGAATGAAGCCGCGCAGACCTTCGAGGTCGCAGGTGACACCACCCCGGTTGAAGCCGTTCACCTTCACCTGCACCACCGTGCCGTCCTTCTCCAGCTGGCGCACCTTCTCCCAGCTCTGGCGCAGGGCCAGGGCGCGGGCGCTGATGGTCACCATGCCGTCGGCGTTCTGCTCGCGGGTGACCAAAACCTCCACCGGCATCCCCTTGGGAAAACGCTCCTTGAGGTTGGTGATCACCCCCAGGCCGCACTCCTTCTTGGGCATGAAGCCGGGAGCCTTGCCACCGATGTCGACGTAAACGCCATCGCTCTCGATGCCGATCACCGTGCCGCTCACCACTTCGCCGGTGGTGCCCACCGGCTCGTTCTCATCGAGGGCAGCGAGGAAGGCCTCCTCGTCGAAGTCGAAATCGTCGACGGTGCGGGAGGAGGGGGCCGCCGTGGTCCGCTCGGCGGCGGAGGCGGCGGATCCCCGCCGGCCGCCGCGGCCTGGTTCGGGGCCGAGCAGGTCGGCCATGGTCATGCCCTCGAGATCACCGAGGTCGAAGCGGTCGTCGTCGCTCGCGGCTGCAGCCGGCTTGGTGGGGGCGGCGGCGGGCGTTGGGGGAGCGGGAGGAACGGCCGATTCCACCTCGTTGGGAGCGGCCGTGGGAGCAGGGGTTTCCTCCTTGCGGATCAGCAGCACCTGCGGCGGTTTGCGGGGCGGCTGCGGGGCGCCGTCTCCACCCCCGGCGCGGGGGCCGGGGGGCCGGGACTGACGCGGCGCTGGGTTGCCGGTTCCGGCCATGACCTCGGAGATGCTCAGGGGCTTCACACTGTACGGACCACCCCCGGGGACAGGCCGATGGAGAACACCGTGCCCGGACGCCGGCTGGAGGATCTGGCCTGGCCGGATGTGCGCCGGGAGGCTGCCCGGCCGGGCAGCACGGTGATCTGGCCGCTCGGCGCGATCGAACAGCACGGCCCCCATCTGCCGCTGACCACCGATGCCCTGTTCGCCGACCGGGTGTGCGACACGGTGCTGGACCGGCTGGATCCGGCCCTGCCGATCTGGCGTCTGCCCCTGCAGAGCCTGGGCTTCTCGCCGGAACACGCCGGCTTCGCTGGCACCCTCTCCCTCCCGCCCGAGCTGCTGATCGCCCTGGTGGTGCAGGTCGGTGCCCAGCTGGCGGAAGCGGGCTTCCGGCGCCTGGTGCTGCTCAATGCCCACGGGGGGCAGATCGGCCTGCTGGAGGTGGCGGCCCGGCAGCTGCGGGCCGGGACGCCCCAGCTGGCGGTGCTGCCCTGCTTCCTCTGGCGGGGGCCCGAGGGCATCGGCGAGCTGATTCCCGAACCGGAGCGCAGCCAGGGGCTGCATGCAGGACTGGCCGAAACCAGCCTGATGCTGCACCTGCAGCCCGAGCTGGTGGGTCCGGCCCGACCTGTCGATGGCCCAGCCCCCGGCCTGGCTCCCCCGCCCGGCTGGAGCCTCGAGGGAGAGGCTCCCTCCTCCTGGCTGACCCGGGAGATCAGCAGCAGCGGTGTGGTCGGGGATGCCGGTGGGGCTTCGGCCGAGCTGGGAGCCGAGTTGTTCGAGCGACTGGTGCAGGGCTGGCAGAGGCGTCTGGAGGCCCTGCTGCGCTCCGACTGGCCCCCGACCCCGGGATCGGACTGAGGTGTCTACAGTCAGGGCACGCCCTTACCCTCAGGACATGCCCTCTCTCGACACCCCCAGCCCCGTGCCGGCCGCCGAGAACGATGGTCTGCCCGATTTCGGCAGCAGCTCCTACAAGAGCGCCTATAGCCGCATCAACGCGATCGTGATCGAGGGTGAACAGGAAGCCCACGACAACTACATCGCCCTGGGCACCCTCCTGCCCGCCGAGGCCGAGGAGCTCGGCCGCCTGGCACGGATGGAGCTCAAGCACAAGAAGGGTTTCACCGCCTGCGGCGCCAATCTGGGCGTGGAGGCCGACATGCCCTTCGCCCGCGATTTCTTCGCGCCGCTGCGGAACAACTTCCAGAAAGCCCTCTCCGAGGGCAAGGTGGTCACCTGCCTGCTGATTCAGGCGATTCTGATCGAAGCCTTCGCAATCTCGGCCTATCACATCTACATTCCCGTCGCCGATCCCTTCGCCCGCAAGATCACCGAGGGCGTGGTCAAGGACGAATACCTGCACCTCAACTATGGGCAGGAGTGGCTCAAAGCCAATCTCGACACCATCCGCGAGGAGTTCGAGCAGGCCAATCGCGACAATCTCCCGCTGGTGCGTCGCATGCTCGACCAGGTGGCTGGCGATGCCGCCGTGCTGCAGATGGAGAAGGAGGATCTGATGGCCGATTTCCTCACCTCCTACCAGGAAGCCCTCACGGAGATCGGCTTCACCCCTCGGGAGATCGCCCGCATGGCCGCCTCCGCCCTGGTGGGCTGAGCCGGGGTTTCTGGCCTGGGGCAAGAATCGGGCATGGCAGGATGTATCGCCGGCGACAGGACCGGGACCCGTCCCTGACGGCGGTCCAGATCCTCGTCTCCCCTACGCCCCGTCTGCCTCGCCCATGTTCGGCCTGATCGGTCACTCCACGAGCTTCGAGTCCGCCCGTCAGCTTGCCGAGCAGCTCGGTTTCCCTGAGTACGCGCAGGGCGATCTTGAGATGTGGTGCAGCGCTCCACCCCAGCTGGTGGAGCGCTTCAGTGTCACCAGTGCCACGGGTCGCACGATCGAGGGGGCCTACATCGACTCGGTGTTCGTGCCGGAGATGCTCACCCGCTTCAAGACGGCACGGCGCAAGGTGCTGAACGCCATGGAGCTGGCCCAGAAGAGCGGGATCGACATCAGCGCCCTGGGGGGCTTCACCTCGATCATCTTCGAGAACTTCAATCTCCTCAAGGAACAGCACATCCGGAACACCACCCTTGAGTGGGAGCGCTTCACCACCGGCAATACCCATACCGCGTGGGTGATCTGTCAGCAGGTTGAGAACGAGGCCCCCCGGTTGGGCATCGATCTGCGCAGGGCCACGGTGGCGGTGGTGGGTGCCACGGGCGACATCGGCAGCGCCGTCTGCCGCTGGCTGAGCCAGCGCACCGGGGTGGCAGAACTGCTGCTGGTGGCTCGCCAGCCCCAGCCCCTGCTCGACCTCCAGGCCGAACTGGGCGGGGGTCGCATCCTCTCCCTCGAGGAGGCCCTGCCCGAGGCGGACATCGTGGTGTGGGTGGCGAGCCTGCCCCAGGGTCTCACCATCGATGCGGCCAACCTGAAACGCCCCTGCCTGATGATCGACGGCGGCTATCCCAAGAACCTGGACACCAAGGCCGCCGGCGAGGGGATCCACGTGCTCAAGGGAGGCATCGTGGAATTCCACACCGACATCGACTGGCAGACCGTGGCCCAGGCTGCCGACATGGCCCGGCCGCTCCGGCAGATGTTCGCCTGTTTCGCCGAAGCGATGCTGCTCGACTTCGAAAACGAGCACACCAACTTCAGCTGGGGCCGCAACAACATCCAGCTCGATCGGATGGATTGGATCGGCGCCGCCTCCCGTCGGCACGGGTTCCACGCCCTCGGTCTCGAGAGCGAGACCATCCCCAGCCTGGCCACCGCCTGAGCCGGTCGCACCCTTCCCCGTTCCTCCCCCCCCGCTCCGCCCATGGCCCGTCGCGCCCTGCTCGATTTCGAGAAGCCCCTGGTGGAGCTCGAGGAGCAGATCGAACAGATTCGCCAGTTGGCCCGTGATTCCGAGGTGGACGTGAGCCAGCAGCTCCTGCAGCTGGAAACGCTGGCCACCCGCCGCCGGGAGGAGATCTTCAGTGCTCTCACCCCTGCTCAGAAGATTCAGGTGGCACGCCACCCGCAGCGCCCCAGCACGCTCGACTACATCCAGGTGATCAGCGACGAGTGGATCGAACTGCACGGCGACCGCCGCGGCTCCGACGACCAGGCCCTGGTGGGGGGCGTCGGCCGGATCGGTGACCAGCCGGTGCTGATGCTGGGTCACCAGAAGGGGCGGGACACCAAGGAGAACGTGGCCCGCAATTTCGGCATGGCCTCCCCTGGCGGCTACCGCAAGGCGATGCGGCTGATGGAGCATGCCGATCGCTTCCGCCTGCCGATCATCACCTTCATCGACACCCCCGGGGCCTACGCGGGGGTGCTGGCGGAGGAGCAGGGGCAGGGGGAGGCGATCGCCGTCAACCTGCGCGAGATGTTCCGGCTGCGGGTGCCGATCATTGCCACGGTGATCGGCGAAGGGGGATCGGGCGGCGCCCTGGGGATCGGGGTGGCGGATCGGCTGCTGATGTTCGAGCACAGCGTCTACACGGTGGCCAGCCCCGAGGCCTGCGCTTCGATCCTCTGGCGCGATGCCGGCAAGGCCCCGGTGGCGGCGGAGGCCCTGCGCATCACCGGCCCCGATCTGCTGCAGCTCGGCGTGATCGATGCGGTGCTGCCGGAACCCTCCGGCGGCAACCATTGGGCCCCCCTGAAGGCCGCGGAAACCCTCAAGACCGCTCTACTCAGCCAGCTTGGCGACCTGCTGGCCCTGGGGGAGGAGGAGAGGATCGACCAGCGCTACGCCAAGTTCAGACGCATGGGACGGTTTTTGGACGGGTCAGCCACGGTGGGGGTTCCGGCGGCGTAGGGTTTCGGTTCCTACCAAACCTCCTTGACCTGCGCCCTGATCACCGGTGCCTCCCGGGGCATCGGAGCCGCGGTGGCCCGACGGCTGGCCGCCGCCGGGTTCGATCTCCTGCTCGTGGCCCGGCCCAGCGCCGATCTCGACAGCCTCACCGAGGAACTCAGGGCCGCAGGCACCAGGGTGGAGAGCGAGGGTATCGATCTGGGGGATCCCGGGGCCATTGCCCCCGGACTCGAGGCCCTCTGCTCCCGCGGGCTCGAGCCCAGGCTCCTGATCAACAACGCCGGTGTGGCCTGGACGGGATCTCTGGCGGACATGCCGGTGGATCGCTGGCAGTGGCTGCTCCAGCTCAATCTCACCAGTGTGTTCCAGATCTGCCAGGCACTGCTGCCCCGTCTGCGGGCCGCTGGAGGTGCTCGCATCATCAACGTGAGCAGCCATGCAGCTCGCAACGCCTTCCCTGACTGGGGGGCTTACTGCGTGAGCAAGGCGGCCTTGGCCTCCTTCAGCCGCTGCCTGGCGGAGGAGGAACGACAGCATGCTGTAAGCGTGAGCACCCTCACCCTCGGTTCGGTCAATACACCCCTCTGGGACAGCGAAACCGTCCACAGTTCCTTCGACCGGCGTGCCATGCTTGCCCCCGAGCAGGTGGCCGACGCCGTGCTGTACCTCGCACAGCAGCCTTACACCCAGACGGTTGAAGACCTCACCCTCATGCCGGCAGCCGGCGCCTTCTGAATCTCCCCCATGACCTCCACCCTTCCCAACGGCGTCGGCAATCGCCAGAACGTTCCCACCGCCGCTCCCCTACCGGTGAGCCTGCGCATCCGCGAGCGCCTGGAGAAGGCAGCCGTGCCGTTTCTGGCCAACGACAACATTGCCGACCATCTACTCGATGGTGAGCTCGATCAGTTGGAAATCGAAGTTGCCGGCAAGGTGCGTGATCTCCTTCGCAGCCTCGTGATCGATATCGACAATGATCACAACACGGAAGAGACTGCCGAGCGAGTGGCCCGCATGTACCTCCATGAGGTTTTCAAGGGCCGCTATCACCAGCAACCGAAGATTGCCAGCTTCCCCAACGTAAAACAACTTGACGAGATATACACGGTCGGACCAATCTCCGTTCGTTCTGCCTGCTCGCACCATCTTGTACCCATCCTGGGCAGCTGCTGGATCGGGATCAAACCCGGCGAACAGGTGATTGGCCTCTCCAAGTTCTCCCGTGTAGCCGACTGGGTATTCTCACGCCCCCATATTCAGGAGGAAGCGGTGATTATCCTCGCCGACGAGATCGAGCGCCTCTGTCAGCCCCGTGGTTTGGCGATTCTGGTAAAGGCACAGCACTACTGCATGAAGTGGCGGGGTGTGAAGGAACCGCAGACCAGCATGGTCAATTCGGTGGTGCGTGGCGACTTCCGCCACGATCCCAGCCTCAAGGCCGAGTTCTTTGAGCTGGTGAAACAGCAGGAGTCCTTGCTGATCAGCTGACCGATCAGCAGCCCAGCCGGTCCATGCCCACCTCAGGGTGAGCCCACAGGTTGACTCACCCGGACCGGGCCCACAGGGGCAGAGGGGGTTCGCCTGGTACCGTCGGGCGTCGTCACCACAACCACCACCATCAGTTCGTAGGCGATGTCGCTGCGGCTGACCGTGTAGTTCGCCCCCTGGGCCGACGGAATCAGTTCCCAGTTGTTCCTTCCGGGAGCAAGGCGGTACCAGTGGTAGTTCACGCTTCCGAGGTTCGCCCCGGCCTGGGTGGCGAGCTCAGCCCGGATCAGGCTTCCTTCCATGGCCTCGCCGTTTAGCACCACCTGCTGCAGCCCTTCAATGCGCTGTTCCACCAGGGCCTCTTCCTGAAGCTCGCCACTGATCTGATTCTTGAGGATCCCGATCTGTTGCTGAGGAGTGGCGTCGACCCCTGGAAGGCACTGGAGCGTGGCTTCCACCAACCGGCAGCCCACCAGGTCCTGGGCACGCCCACGCGGTAGCGCCGTGATGAGGAGGCAGCCAGACAGCGCAGCCAGGACAAGCGTCCGGGGGAAACGAGCGTTGGCGCAAGCGACGGGAGGAGTGACTGTGGAAACAGGAATCACGGCAAGCCAGGGGGCATCCAGGACGCGGGTTGCGCTCCCGGTGATGGATTCGATCCTGCCGTGCCGGCCGCGCACGAGCGATCCCGCACCGTGATCAGCGTCTGCACCCGATCCAGGTTCTTCACACCGGGTGCGTCCTCCACACCGCTGGACACATCAATACCCTGGGGCTTCAGACGGCGCAGCACCTCCGGCAACCGCTCCGGAGAAAGACCTCCGGCCAGCCACCAGGGCAGGGGTGGGGCGAAGTCTTCCAGCCATTCGATCGGGATGCGATGGCCCGTGCCTCCCAGCTGGTCGGGAACCCAGGCATCGAGCAGCAACGCATCCACCACGGCGGCATAGGCCAGGGCCAGGTTCAGATCCTCGGGGCCACGCACGCGTATGGCCTTCCATAGGGGGACTCCGAGCCGCTTCCGCAGCAGGGCGCAGCGCTCCACGCTCTCCTGGCCGTGGAGCTGGACGACCTCATGGCCTCGCCCTGGGGCCAGGGTCGCCAGGTCGTCGTCCGACGGATCGGCCACCACCAAAACCCCCATGCACGCCGGCGACCCCGCCGCCATGGCGGCAAAGACGGACGGCCGCTCTTCGGCGGCAACAAAGCGTGGTGAGCCGGCCACACCAATCACCCCCATAGCGTCGACGCCGAGGGCTGCCACCGCGCGGGCCTGGTCCGGTTGACGCAGGCCGCACACCTTCAGGCGGGGCCTGACCCCTGAGTCGGGTGCCATCGGTTTCTAGGATTGCTATCCACTCTCCGGAACCTACCGGGGGGGCTTGATGTACTGGTGGCCGTGGGCGAAGGCTGGCAACTGCTGAAAATCCGCGGCATTCCCCTGCGCATCCACCCCACCTGGTTTGTGATCCTCCTCGTGGCCACCCTGGCCTTCGAGCAGCAGTTCCGCACGGAACTCGCTCCTTTGGCAACACCGGGTCTGGTGTGGGCCGTAGCCCTGGCCACGGCAGTCCTGCTGTTCGTCTCGGTGCTGCTGCACGAACTCGGCCACTCGCTCATGGCGCTGGCCCAGGGGGTGAAGGTGCGCAGCATCACCCTCTTCCTGCTGGGGGGCGTGGCGAGCGTCGAACGGGAATGCTCGACGGCCTGGGGGGCGCTGCTGGTTGCGGCGGCGGGCCCAGCAGTCAGCCTGATCCTCGGCATGGCTCTGCTGGCGATCAGCCACCAGGCCACCCACCTCTCTCCTGTGCTGGGGCCGATGGTGCAGGAGCTCGGCACCTTGAACCTTGTGCTGGGGTTGTTCAATCTCCTTCCCGGCCTCCCCCTCGACGGCGGATTGATCCTCAAAGCCCTCGTCTGGCAGTTCACAGGCAGCCAGCGTCGAGGCATCGAGGTGGCCAACGCCAGTGGACGAGTTCTGTCGCTCCTGGCAATCACCCTGGGGGTACTGCTGCTGTTGAGGGGCGCCGGCATCGGCGGCGCCTGGCTGATGCTGCTGGGTTGGTTCGGACTTGGTGCTTCCCGCAACCAGCGCCAGCTGCTGCAGATCCAGCAAGTGCTCCGGGATCTGCAGGTGAAGGAGGTCGCCCAGCGCCGCTTCCGCGTGGTGGAAGCCTCCACCACGCTGAGGCAGCTGAGCGACCTGCGGCTGGGCACGGCCCCCGGAACCGCTGGTGCTGCGGTCCCCGGCAGCAACGATGGGCACGGCATCCCCGACTGGCTGCTGGTGTGTGACCGTGGACGTTGGAAAGGGGTGATCGACGACGCCCCCTTCCAGTCGCTGCCGGTTCAGCGCTGGGATGTCGAACAGGTGGGCGACCACCTCCGTCCCCTCGACAGCCTGCCGACGATCCGTGAATCGGCGCCTCTCTGGCAGGCAGTGATGAAACTCGACGAACCGAACTGTGAACGCCTGCTGGTGCTGAGCCCCGCAGGCCTGCCCAGCGGCACCCTGGAACGACCGGAACTCGGGGAAGCGGTGCTCCAGCGACTGGGGGTGAAATTGCCCCCAGCCCTGCTGGCAACATCCCGCCGTGGGGGCACTTACCCTCTGGGGTTGGCTCTGGCTCAGGTTGCCCGGGGCATGGAAAGCTCCGGCGAGCTCGGCGAGTCAGGCGGAACCGGGGTGGCTCCAGGAACCCGGTAGCGCAGCAGCCGCTCCCTGGCGGCCTCCAACTCCCCGCTCGTCAGGGGAAGGGTCCTTAACTCTCCCCAGGAGCGGGCGGCAGCAGACATCAGTCTCTCCACAAGGTCTTGTTCGCTGACCGGCAGGGAGGGAAGGGCAGGTGGTGGCATACCGAACAGCCGCTGCCACAGGAGTGAAGGGGGAGTCAGCTGGATGCTGCCGTGCTGAAGGAGATAGCCCCGCCGCCAGAGCTGGGCACTGCCGATCCGTTTGCTGCCATCCCCATGGACGAGATCGGCAGTGGTGGCGAGAGCGAAGCAGCTGCCACCCTCGGCGATCGGCCGGCGCTCACCGAAGCCCAGGGGCTGGCCGAGATCAGCAAACGCCTCTTGAAGCCAGCCACAGGCCTGGCGGTAGGCCTCGAGACGAGCCAGGCCTGGTGCAGGCCAGACCAGGGCGTAGGTGACGTCTCCGGCATGGAGCACGGCCCGGCCACCGCTGGGCCGTCTCACCAGATCGATCGTCCCCTCCTGTGCCAACTCCCACCAATGGGGCTCGATCCGACGCTGGTGAAACCCGAGGGAGAGGGTGGGGCGGCTCCATCGATAGAGACGGATCACCGGGCGGGTGCCATCACCGCCATCCAGGGCCGCATCCAGCAGCAGCTCATCGAGGGCCATCTGCCAGGTCCCCTCGAGGCTGGTCGGAGGAATCCAGCGCACACTGCCGAAGGCAGCCCTTGGCTCGCTGTGCGGAGCCACGACCTCAGGTCTCCAACACCGACCAAAAGCCCGGATCGAGCTCGAAACCCAGCACCGCTGCCATCTGGCTCAGACCCTGCCGGCAATCCACGCCTGCCGCACGCGACCAGGCGTCGAGCTGGAAGAGGCGATGGCTGATCCACAGGTCCAGGCTCTCCGGGGCGAAGCGGATGCCCTCGGTCCGCTGGAAGCCATGGGGGAGCAACATCGCCACGTGGCGGGTGAGCTGTCCGCTGGAGCGCTCCAGCACCAGCGGCAGCCAGGGATGGAGAGCATCGGCCCGCAGACTCCAGAGCCGCACCTCGGGGATCTCGGAGAGCTCACGGGGGTCCTCCGCCTCCCGGGGCCACTGCAGATCGAATTCAACGGTGCCGGCCCGTTCCAGCAGATCGGCCGGCGCCAGTGCCGCCAGCGGCTCGAGGGCGGAAACGTCCAGCGTCCGCAGCGCATCGGCGCCGATCCTGAGGATGGATGGGGAGGGAGCAGGAGCCATCAAGAGCTGTGACAACGGCGGCGGCTTCGGCTGGACCGTAGCGACAGCCCGGCGAAGAATGGGACGTTGCCTTTTGTCATCGATCCGCATGAACCCGATCAACCAGGCTGAGGTCCTGATCGCTCTGGTGGTGGCTGCCCACGCGGGCGTGCTCGCCGTCCGTCTGTGCTTCAGCCTGTACAAGGCCTGAAGCCTTCCCGGCCCTTGGCAGCAGGGGGCGGGACTGCTACAAGCGGTGGGCTCGCCGCTGCCCATCGGTGCCTCCCACCCCCCCTCCCGCCCGTCGACGCTCCAGCAGCCGTGAGCAGCGCCAGGAATCCGCCCCTCGCAACCTCAGGGCAACCAGCGCTGAACGCCAGAGCAACGGCAAGAGTCATTCCCAGTCGAGGGCACGCCGAAGCACCGGGCGTGTCGAGACCAGCCGCAACAGCGGCAACAAGGCCATGGGAGTGCTGGCTTTCCTTCCCTTCGGACGCCGCTCAGCCAACAGCGCCCCTCCTCAGGATCCACCACGGCGTGTGGTTCCCCTGAAGGCTGCGTCCTCGGCTTCGCGTTCCCCGGCGCGCCCAGACAGCCTCGATCCCTTCACTTCCACTGCTGCGGCCGCTGCGGGCATTGCGGCGAGCACGGCCGACAATGCTCCCTCGGCCCGTCCCTTCCCCACCCTCGCCCTGTTCGGCTCCGATGGGGAGCTCCTTGCCCTCTCCAATGAACGACAGGAGCTGCTATGCAGCGTGATCGGTCTGGTGGTGAAGCTGGGCCTGGTGGCCGTGGCCGGTGTGAGCCTGTTCCGTCTCGCCGGTGCTTACCAGTTGCGGATGGAGCGCCAGGGCGAGATCGCCGCTGTGCTCGAACTGCAGAACGCCCGCATGGCGAAAGCTCGGGAGCGCTTTGATTCTCTGTTCATGGTGGAGGGCGAGCAGCGCCTGATCCGCGAGCAGAGCCAATGGATCGCCCCCGACCGTCTGCGGATCGTGTGGCAGAACGAGGGCAAGCCGTTTCCAACTGTTGAAACCGCCGCCGCCGCCGACGGGAAGCCGGGCTCGCGTCCGTAGGGTTGGGCGCCGATCTCTTCGAGCGCTCCTCGCCCGCCGACGCCATGGTCTCCGCCTCCGGTGATGCCGCCCCCAGCGGCACCAGCAGCCCCACCTCCTCACCCGCAGGTGGTACGCCCGGAACGGTCCTGATCACCGGAGCCTCCTCGGGTGTGGGTCTGTTCGCCACCAAGGCCATGGCCGACCGTGGCTGGCATGTGGTGATGGCCTGCCGCGACACGGAGAAGGCCCGCCGGGCCCAGGCGGCTCTCGCCATTCGCGACGACGCCGTCACCCATCTGCGCGTTGATCTGGGCGACCTCGACAGCGTGCGCGCGCTGGTGGATGGCTTTCATGCCACCGGTCGGCCACTCGACGCCCTGGTCGTCAACGCAGCGGTCTACAAACCCAGACTCAAGCAGCCCGAGCGGTCGCCCCAGGGCTACGAGCTCTCGATGGCCACCAACCATCTGGGCCATTTCCTGCTGATCCAGCTGCTGCTCGGCGACCTCAACCAATCCACCCATCCCTCGCGGCGCCTGGTGATCCTGGGAACCGTGACGGCCAACTCCAAGGAACTGGGCGGCAAGATCCCCATCCCCGCCCCGGCCGATCTGGGCGATCTCTCCGGCTTCGAGGCCGGATTCAAGGCGCCGATCACGATGGCCGACGGCAAACCCTTCAAGCCCGGCAAGGCCTACAAGGACAGCAAGCTCTGCAACATGATCACCACCCAGGAGCTGCATCGCCGCCTGCACGCAAGCACGGGCATCGTCTTCACCTCCCTCTATCCGGGCTGCGTCGCCGACACCCCGCTGTTCCGCAGCACGCCCAAGGCGTTCCAAGTGATCTTTCCCTGGTTCCAGAAAAACATCACCGGCGGTTATGTGAGCCAGGCCCTGGCAGGAGAACGGGTGGCCGAGGTGGTGGCCGATCCGGCCTTCGCCGTTTCCGGCGTGCACTGGAGTTGGGGCAACCGCCAGCGCAAGGACGGCCGCCAGTTCAGCCAGGAGCTCTCCGACAAGGCCAGCAACCCTGTCACCGCTCAGAAAGTGTGGGGTCTGTCGATGAAGCTTGTGGGTCTGGCCTGAGCGACCGCAGACAGAGCTGGGCAGCGCTGCTAACACTGCTGCAGACGTTTCCCTTGCCATGTCCCGCGCCCTGCGCTGGGGACTGGGCCTGCTCCTGGTGGCAGGCCTTCTCCTCGGCGCCTTCCTCTTCCTGCCCTTCCGCGACTGGTTGCCCGGCGGCACAGTCGGCGACATCGCCAAGCGTGAGGTGGTGAACGGCACCTCCTTCAACCGGCTGTTCCCGAAACCAGAGCAGGGGGAACAGTTGGTGTTCACCCAGGAGAAGCGCGGCTTCAGCGAGGCCAGGCTCAAGCGGGGGGATGAGGTGCTGGCGCTTCTGGCGATCAGCGATACCACCACCGCGCCTGCCGCCCGCTCCAAGTACGCCGGCAGCACCGCCGTGATCCAGGGCTGGCCCCTGGTGGAGCAAGGCCCGCAGGCAAGTGGTCTGCTGGTGGCTGACCGCTTCCAGGTGAAGGTGATCGGGCAGGGCAGCGGCCTGGACGCGGAGCGCCGGCATGAACTCCTGGGCGCCTTCGATCTCAAGGGCCTGGCCGCCCTGAAGTCGGCCTTGAAGGCCGGGAGTGACCGCACGGCCCGGGCCCTTCCCCCCGGCCGTCAGGCCCCCGTGAACGCCCCCCTGCCGAAGGTGGAGCGTTCGCCCAAGTCCGCTGTCCTGGAGCCCGCCGCATGAGCCCCACCGTCCTCAACCGCCTCGACCACCTGCCCCGGCGCAACCTCACCGTGCTGGCGCTCACCGGCATCGGCACCCTGGCCGGTGGCTTCCACAACACCACCAGTTCCAAGGAGCTCATCGCCGACGTGCTCGGCAGCGAGGATCCGGAGCTGATGGTGCAGGTGCGCGACCGCGCCGATGAACTCAGCAAGGCTCGGCACGAGGGTTACAGCCGCGCTCTCAGCCTCTACGACGCCGTCAACCGCTCCCAGCACGCCACCGGCGGTCTGCGCTTCCTGGCCAACGTCACCAGCGGCCTGCCGCTGATCAAGCGCCTCTCGGCCCTCACCCCCGCCACCGACACCCTGCAGGCGGTGGACCTGGGTCTGAAGGTGGCCGCGGAGATGCTGGCGTTCACCCAGGTGAATGGGCTTCCTGGCGACAGCTTCGGAGCCTTTGCCGCCGCCCTGGCCGACTACGGTCAGCAGGAGCGGGTGCGAATGACGGCCCTGATCTGCTTCGACGCCCTGTTGCCACTGGGCGATCAGGCCCTGGAGCGCCTCGATGGGCTGCTCGGCGCCGCCGGCTCGCACGAACTGCGGGAGATGCCGGCCTACTCCCTGATGGCCGGCCTGATCCCCGGCCATGGCGACGATGCCCACATGAATTTCATCCGCAGCAGCGTGGGCACCTGGAGCAGCTGGGCCCAGGGGTTCGTGGGGCAGCTGGGGCTGACCGGTCAGAAGGCCGTCCAGGCCCTCGAGCAGACCCTAGGCCCCTGGCAGGGGGGCTTTGAGCAGCTTGCCGTGTTCCTCGATGCCTTCACCGACACCTACTACCACACAGGTGTGCAGGCGGTGGCGCGACGGCTGGTGGAGCGGGCCGTCGCTGAAGTCTGAAGTCCACAGCCTGCACAACCCAGGAGACAACGATGCGCTGGTCCGACGGACGCCGCAGTGACAACGTGGAGGACCGGCGCGGCATGGGTGCGCCGGTGATGGCCGGTGGCGTGGGCCTGCTGGGGATCATCCTGGCCGTCGTGATCGCCCTGCTGGGCGGCGACCCCACGGTGATCCTCCAGCAATACAGCGGCGGCGGCGCCATGGGCCCGGATGCAGTGGTGGTTGAGCGGCCGCGGGGGGGCAGCGCCGGTCTGGCCCAGGATCAGCTCGCCGACTTCGTGTCGGTGGTACTGGCCGACACCGAGGACACCTGGAGCGACCAGTTCCGGCGCAATGGGGGCCGCTATGTACCGCCCCGCCTGGTGATCTTCGATCGGGTGGTGGCCTCCGCCTGCGGCATGGCCCAGGGGGCGACGGGGCCCTTCTACTGCCCCAGCGATGAGAAGGTCTACATCGACCTAGACTTCTATCGCCAGTTGCGCCGGCAGCTGGGGGCTCCCGGTGATTTCGCCCAGGCGTATGTGATCGCCCACGAGGTGGGTCACCACGTGCAGCATCTGCTGGGCATCGACCAGCAGGTGCAGAAGCTGCAGCGGCGGTTGCCGGAAGCCCAGGCCAATCAGCTCTCGGTACGGCTCGAACTCCAGGCCGACTGCCTCGCCGGCGTCTGGGCGCACCAGACAGCCACCGAGCGCCGCACCCTTGAGGAGGGCGACATTGAGGAAGCCCTGAATGCGGCAGCGCGGATCGGGGACGACACCCTGCAGCGTCAGAGCAGCGGAAGGGTGAGGCCCGAGACCTTCACCCACGGCAGCGCCGCCCAGCGCCAGCGCTGGTTCGTGACCGGCCTGCGCAGCGGTGACATGAACAGCTGCGACACCTTCAGCGGCAAGCCGGTCTGATCAGTCAGTCGAAGCCGAGCAGATCGAAGATCTCCCGATCCTTGAGGGATTCCGCCTCAAGAGGCTCAACATTCTCCAGCATGGCGCGGGCGAGGTTGAGGTACTCGTTCTGAACCGCTTCCACCTCAGGGGTGGGCTCCATCTCGAAGATCGTGCACTTCTTCAGCCGCGAGCGGCGAATGGCGTCGAGATCGGGGAAGTGAGCCATGGTCTTCATGCCCACCCGTTCATTGAAGCGATCGATCTGGTCGGTGTCCTTGCTGCGGTTGGCCACCACGCCACCCAGCCGCACCTTGTAGTTCTTGGCCTTGGCCTGGATGGCGGCGATGATCCGGTTCATGGCAAAGATGGAATCGAAATCGTTCGCCGTGACGATCAGGCAGTAGTGGGCATGTTGCAGAGGTGCTGCGAAGCCGCCACAGACCACGTCACCGAGCACATCGAAGATCACCACATCGGTGTCCTCGAGGAGGTGGTGCTCCTTGAGCAGCTTCACCGTCTGGCCGGTGACGTAGCCACCGCAGCCAGTACCGGCCGGCGGCCCACCGGATTCCACGCACATCACGCCGTTGAAGCCCTCGAAGACGAAGTCCTCGGGACGCAGTTCCTCGGTGTGAAAGTCAACCGTCTCAAGGATGTCGATCACCGTGGGCACCATCGACTTGGTGAGGGTGAAGGTGCTGTCGTGCTTGGGATCACAGCCGATCTGCAGCACCCGCTTGCCGAGTTTGGAGAAGGCCGCAGAGAGGTTGGACGAGGTGGTGCTCTTGCCGATGCCGCCCTTGCCGTAGACGGCGATCACCAGGGCCCCCTCCTCGATGTGGAGCGAAGGATCCTGATGCACCTGCAGGCTGCCTTCGCCATCTTCGTGCTGGCGGGTCGGTGCGGAAAGCGTTGTCGTCATGGCGTCGGAGAAGCTTCGTCGGTGCGTGTTGGGCTGGAAAGGCGCTGCCGCAACGGACGCGAAAGCTCTTCCATTCCAGTGGCGCACCCTGGGCCTCAGGGGCCTGAGCACGCAAAGCGAAACATGCAGGGTTCGTATCGTCCACACACCAGCACATGCCCCTGAGTACAAACACTCAAAACGACCTCGAATGCTTGACGGAGCCCTTCCGTGATGGCGGTGACTTTGAACAGAACCCCGTCAGCTGGATGCCGAGCTGGCCTGGCTGAGCATCCGGCGGAGTTCATCCTCGAGCTCGCGGAACACCGACCGCGGGCTGAAGGCATCCACCATCGCCACGATGGGGGAGATCTGCGCCGGCGAAAGATCCGGCTGGCCGCTCAGGGCTTGAAACCTCACGTTCACGATGTGATCGCGCAACTGATCGAGGCTGGCCTGCTGGCCCACAAGATCGGCAACGACTTTGCTTGACTTTGCAAATTGAATGAAGTCCTTGTTCAGGAGCTCATAGGAAAACTCTCCTTTCCTGTTCGTGTAGGCGGCAACGATGGCCTTGTATTCGGCACTGTCCACCGTCGCCAGATCCTCGTCGGAACTCTCGGCCACCGGGGGGGCCTCATCCAGCAGCGTTTCGCCCATTGGCGACTCTCCCCGGAGACGAACCTTGCCTCGGCGGGAGAAGGGCAGGCCCCCCGTGAGCTCCATGGCCTCCTGGAAGGCTTCAAGGGGGTAGAGCGAGGGGTCGGTGTTCGCCGTCGGCAGGGGTTGCCCGGTGGTGCGGCTGATGCCGGCAAGCCCGGGCTGGGCCGAGTCGTAGCGAAACAGCACCAGTCCCGGCCCCTCCCTGAGCTTCTGCCGATAGGCCACGGCGTCCAGCGTCGAGAGTTCGACCAGCTTGGTTCGGATGATCATCGTCAGGGTCGCGAAGGGTAGTGACCCGGGGCGGGAGTGGCCTGTCTTCAGCGGCTGAAGTGGGCCTTGGCGTCGTAAAGGGTTTCGGCGTCGATCACGGCGATGCCCCGCTCCCGGGCAAAGGTTTCGGTGTTGCGCCGCACCTTGCCGCGCACGAAGAAGGGGATCTTCTGCAGTTCCGCATCGCCATCGGGGCTCCAGCGGATGGCTCCAGGGGATCCCTCCGCCAGCGTGGCCGCGGCCTGGGCCGGCGCTGTGAGCGTGGCCGTTGCCGTTGCCGTTGAGCCGCCATGCACCGCATCGGCCGCCGGCGCCACCGAGGGCGCCCCATCGCCGAGATGGCTGCGGTGGCCGTCCACGAACTCGAAGTCGTGGCGGAACATGCCGATCAGGTGCTCCTCCAGACCCATCATCAGCGGGTGCACCCAGCTGTCGAAGATCACATTGGCGCCCTCCCAGCCCATCTGGGGCGCGTAGCGGGCCGGCACGTCCTGCACATGCAGCGGCGTGCTGATCACGGCGCAGGGGACGCCGAGGCGCTTGGCGCTGTGGCGCTCCATCTGGGTGCCGAGCACCAGTTCCGGAGCCGCTTCGGCCATCGCCTGCTCCACGACGAGGTAGTCGTCGCTGATGAGGGCCTCCAGGCCCAGCTCCGCCGCAGCCGCGCGCACCTCGCGGGCCTGCTCGCGGCTGTAGCTGCCCAGACCCACCACCTCGAAGCCCAGTTCGTGGGCGGCGATGCGGGCGGCGGCCACCGCATGGGTGGCATCGCCGAAGATGAACACCCGCTTGCCCGTGAGGTAGGTGGAATCCACCGAGCGTGAGTACCAGGGAAGCCTCGAGCGGCGCTCCCCCTCCCGCGCCGCCCCATCGGTTGGCGGCTGGGGCAGGTCGAGCACCCGGTGCACCTCCTGCAGGAAGCCCTCGGTAGCGGCGATGCCGATGGGCACCGTGCGCACCACCGGCATGCCGAAGCTGCGCTCCAGCCAGCTGCAGACGGTGCCCGCCACCTCGGGGTAGAGGCAGACGTTGGCATCGGCCGTGGGGATCCGCAGCAGATCGGCGGGCCGGGCCCCCAGCGGGGCCACCACCGCCACATCGATGCCGTGCTCGGCCAGCATCCGGGTCACCTCGCGCACGTCGTCACGGCAGCGGAAGCCAAGCAGGCTCGGGCCCAGCAGGTTCACCCGCGGCCGGCGGCCCTCATCTCGCCAGCGGCCGGGTGCCGGTTTCGGCGTTCCCGGTGGCGGCACGCTGTTCTTCAGCAGACCCCGCACCAGCTGGTAGAAGGTTTCCGCCGCACCCCAGTTCTCCTTCTTGGAGTAGGCCGGCAGCTCCAGATTCACCATCGGGATGCCGCCCAGATCCATGCCGGCGGCCAGGGCGCCGGGCTGGTCCTGAATCAGCTCGGCGGTGCAGCTCTCACCCACCAGCAGGGCCTCGGGCTGGAAGCGCTCCACCGCCTGGGCGATCGAACGCTTCACCAGTTCGGCGGTGTCACCGCCCAGGTCGCGGGCCTGGAAGGTGGTGTAGGTGACGGGCGGCCGGCGATCGCGCCGCTCGATCATCGTGAACAGCAGATCGGCGTAGGTGTCGCCCTGGGGGGCATGGAGCACGTAGTGCACCCCCTCCATCGAGGCGGCGATGCGCATGGCCCCCACGTGGGGCGGGCCTTCGTAGGTCCAGAGGGTGAGTTCCATCGGATCGGCTCAGGCGAAGGACAGCAGGGAGCGGCGGCGCAGGGGCCGGGCGAACAGTTCGGCCAGGTCGCCCGCCTGGTCGCAGCCATGGATGGGGCTGAACACGAGCTCGATCGACCACTTGGTGGCGATGCCCTCGGCCTCCAGCGGGTTGGCCAGGCCCAGCCCGCAGACCACCAGATCCGGACGGGCCGCCCGCACCCGCTCCAGCTGGAGTTCCACGTCCTGCCCCTCGCTCACGCGGGTGCCCGGCGGCAGCAGGGCCAGCTCGCCCGCCATCAGCCGGCGATCCAGATAGGGGGTGCCCACCTCCACCAGCTCCATGCCGCACTCCCGGTGCAGGAAGCGGGCCAGGGGGATCTCCATCTGCGAATCGGGCATCAGGAAGAGGCGTCGCCCTTCGAGCACCCGGCGATGGGGCTCGAGAGCCCGGCGCCCCCGCTCCACCAGGGGATCGAGCACCTCCGCCACCCGCTGCGGATCGACGCCGAAGGCGGCGGCGGCCGCCGCCATCCAGTCGCGGCTTCCCTCCACGCCGAAGGGATAGGGAGCCTCCAGCAGCTCGGCGCCCCTGTGCTGGAGGGCGCGGGCGGTGCCACCCAGGAACGGCTGGGCCAGCAGCAGCTTCGTGCCCCGGCCCACCGGCGGCAGTTCGGTGGAGCGGCGGGGGGGCAGGCAGCGCACCGGCGGCAGGCCCATCCGCTCGAACAGGGCGAGGAAGCGGTCTTCCACCGCATCCGCCAGGGTGCCGGCGATCAGCAGCTGCGGCTCATCGCTGCTCGGCATCAGCGGCAGCAGGCACTGCAGCGCGTTGTCCTCGCCCTGGGTGAAGGTGGTCTCGATGCCGCTGCCGGAGTAGTTGAGCACCCGCACCCGGCCGGCCAGGCGAGTGGTGAGGCGTTCAGCAGCCCGCGAGAGATCGAGCTTGATCACCTCGCTCGGGCAGGAGCCCACCAGGAAGAGGGTGCGGATCTCGGGCCGGCGGGCCAGCAGGTCGGTCACCAGACGGTCGAGCTCATCGTTGGCATCCGCCAACCCGGCCAGATCCCGCTCCCCGAGGATCGCGGTGCCGAAGCGGGGCTCGGCGAAGATCATCACGCCGGCGGCGCTCTGCACCAGGTGAGCACAGGTGCGGGAGCCCACCACGAGGAAGAAGGCATCCGGCATGCGGCGGTGCAGCCACACGATCGAGGTGAGGCCACAGAACACCTCACGCTGGCCGTCCTGGCGCAGCACCTCAGCCGCTGGCGGCTCGGCACAGGGCGAAGCGGTGGGAGAGCCTGTCGGTGAAACGGACACGCGGCTGCCCATGGGGCGGGCTCCGAAGGGGGAACCCACAAGGGTTAGCGGCCTGGGCTGCCGCTCCCCAGTGCCCCGTTACATCTGTTGGGGAAGTGGCGGCCCAGAGAGGCTTCTGGTGTGCGATCCCGCACCCGCGCCCCCAGCCGCCAGCTCCGTCTGGACGGGTTCAGAGGCGGCGGCGGAAACCCTCACTGAACGAGGCGCCGACCCGATCGCCCCCGTCCTCGATCCGGCCCAGCTTCCAGAGGTTGCGCCCCAGCCGACGGGCCCGCAGGCCGCCGCGCTCCACCACCGGGCCGCCCGGACGCGCCCCCAGCAGCTGGGTGAGCTCGGCGGTGCTCAGGGGGGCGCCGGTCTGCAGGGCCAGCTGGGTGATCTCCAGGCGCTGGCGCAGGGCCGCCAGATCCACGCTGCCTCCGTCCTCCTCCTCGTTCCAGATCCAGGCCGATTCCTCGCCGCCGGCCATGCGCCGCATCAGCCCCAGGCCGATGAACGCCAGGGCCTGCTCCGGCTTCACCCCCTGGGCGGCCGCCTGGGCCATCCAGTCCGGCAGAGGCCCCTGGGCATCCTCCGCCGCCAACGGCTCGGTGGCCCGGGTGGCATCGGCGACCTCGGCGGCGGAACGGGTGGTGGGGCGCTTGGGGGCCATGACGTTCAGCGACGGGTTTGGGCCGGACGGTACCGGCTGTGTAAGGGAGGGCAAGGGGTTCACGCGGTACGATGCCCCAACTTCCAGAGCGTCGCCGGGCATCGCTTGCAGCCGGACCGGCGTCGGCGCCGTGACGGATTCCAGGTTGACGCGTTCCCTCAGCCCACCCTCCGGCTCCTCCTACGACGGTGAGGACAGGGCTGTGAGCCGGCGCCGTACCGCCCTCGGCAGCGGCGGGCCCCGCATCACCGGCACCGACATCAGCGGCCAGGCCTCCGGGGCCAGCTGCGTGATCACCACCGACAGCGAGGGCCGGCGGATCGCCCGCCAGTCGAGCCATGTGCAGTCGATCGAGCTGCGCACCTACGTGTTCCTGGATTCGCTGCAGCCTCAGTTAGCGGCCTACATGGGCACCGTGTCCCAGGGGTTCCTGCCGATTCCGGGCGACGCCTGCCTCTGGCTGGAGGTTTCCCCAGGCATGGCGGTGCACCGGGTCACCGACATCGCGCTCAAGGCCAGCACGGTGCGTCTTGGCCAGATGGTGGTGGAGCGGGCCTTCGGCTCGATCGCCATGTACCACCGCGACCAGAGCAACGTGCTCCACTCCGGCGAGGTCGTGCTGGAGGCGATCGGCAGCAGCATCGACCGCCGCAGCCGCTGTGACGTCACCTGGACCGAGATCATCCGGGCGATCACGCCTGACCACGCCGTGCTGATCAACCGCCAGAACCGGCGCGGTTCGATGATCCAGGCCGGGATGAGCATGTTCATCCTCGAGACCGAACCCGCCGGCTACGTGCTGATGGCGGCCAACGAGGCGGAGAAGGCCTCCAACATCACCGTGGTGGATGTAAAAGCCGTGGGAGCCTTCGGCCGCCTCACCCTGGCCGGCAAGGAGGGCGACGTGGAGGCGGCGGCGGCGGCGGCGATGCGGGCGGTGGCCCAGATCAACGGCTGATCGATCGGCAGCACCGCCCGTCGCATCAATCGGGGAGGCCCAGGAGATGGCGCAGTCCCGGGGCGATCGCGCGGGCGGCCTTGCCACGGCTGCCCAGGCGGCTGCGCAGATGCTCCGACATGCGGGCGTAGCTGCTGCCGGCCTCCCGCACGTGAAACACCGGGGCGTAGCCGGCGCCGCTGCCCTCGGGCTCCCTGAGGATCCGCCCGTGACAGATGCCGCAGCCCTCGAGCACGGTGGTGCCGCCTGGATCGGCCAGGGCCATCGCCGTCACGAAGCGGGCGCCGCGGTAGAGGGAATCGCCCAGTTCATGGAGGAGCCGGTGGATCTTCTCCGGGTCACTCGGGGCATAGCGGGCCGAGAACAGGCCGGGAGCCCCTCCAAGGGCATCCACCTCCAGACCGGAGTCATCGCCGAGGGCCCAGCGGCCGGTGAGCAGGGCAGCGGCCTCGGCCTTCAGACGGGCATTCTCCGCGTACGTGCTGCCCGTTTCCTCCACCTCCAGATGCGCCGGCTGGGGCCGCACCTGGAGGTTCACCACCGCCAGCATCTGGCTGATCTCGGCGATCTTGTGGGGGTTGGAACTGGCGATCACCAGCACCGGCACGTCAGGCCGGAGATCGGAGCGGAGCGGGTGGGGCAAGGGCCGGACGCCGGGCCCTCATTGTGCGGGAGGGGGGTGAGGCAGGGACGGGTTGAACATTCCACCCCCGGAAAAACTCCAGGGTTCCTGCCTCGCGCGAAACCTTAGGGACTGCATCCGGAAACGGACGATTCCCCGATCAAGCTTGCCCGTCCCCTGACGGCCACCCCCCGGATCCTTCCCTACCTTTCTGCCACAGGCATGGATGGGCAATGGAATCAAATCTGGTTCTCCAGAACCTTCTCTCCGCCCCGGTCCTGTTCTTCTTCCTCGGCATCCTCGGCGTGCTGCTGGGGTCCGACCTGGAACTGCCCACGCCACTACCGAAGCTGTTCTCGCTCTATCTGCTGCTGGCGATCGGCTTCAAGGGCGGCATGGAGCTGGCCCAGAGCGGTCTGGGCAGCCAGGTGCTGCTCACCATCGGCGCTGCGGTGGCGATGTCGCTGCTGGTGCCGCTGAGCAGCTTCCTGATGCTGCGCACCCGGCTGGACACCTACAACGCGGCAGCGACCGCGGCGGCCTACGGGTCGATCAGCGCCGTGACCTTCATCACCGCCCAGAGCTTCCTCAACGTACTGGCGGTGGAGTTCGACGGCTTCATGGTTGCCGCGCTGGCCCTGATGGAATCGCCGGCGATCGTGGTGGGGGTGCTGCTGGCCCGGCTCACCGCTCCCCGCGACGAGGGGGAGGGGGAGACCCTGCAGTGGCGCGAGGTGCTGCAGGAGGCCTTCCTGAACGGCTCGATCTTCCTGCTGGTGGGCAGCCTGGTGATCGGCTTCGTGGTGGCCAGCTTCAGCCCGGCAGGGCTGGCGAAGATGGATCCCTTCACCGAGAAGCTGTTCTACGGCGCCCTCTGCTTCTTCCTACTCGATATGGGAATCGTGGCCGCCCAGCGGCTGCGGGATCTGCGCCAGGCCGGAACGTTCCTGATCGCCTTCGCGATCCTGGCCCCGCTGCTGCACGCGCTGGCCGGCCTGGCGATTGCCCTGCTGCTGGGCCTGCCCCAAGGCGACGCCCTGCTGTTCATGGTGCTTTGCGCCAGCGCCTCCTACATCGCTGTGCCGGCGGCGATGCGGATGACGGTGCCCCAGGCGAATCCGAGCTTCTACATCTCTTCCGCCCTCGGTGTCACCTTCCCCTTCAACGTGGTGGTGGGCATTCCCCTGTACATGCTGCTGGTGCAGCGCCTGATCCCGTCGGCCTCATGAACCGCATCGACCTCTTTCTCAGCGAACGGGAGGTGGCCCGCGTCTGCAAGGCCATCAGCGCCGCCGGAGCTCCGGGCTATTCGGTGATGCGCCATGTCACCGGGATGGGCGTAGGGGGGGCGATCGACGAGGCGATGGACTTCAGCGGCCTGGGGGCCAATGCCCACGTGATCGTGTTCTGCGAGCCGGAACTGCTGCCGAAGCTGCGGGCCTCGGTGGGACCCGTGCTGAGGCGCTACGGCGGCGTCGGCTTTGTATCCCAGGCAGAGGCGTTCTGAAGGCTCACGTCAGCACAGGGAAACCAGTCCCCACCAAGCATTGCTTACGTTTTGTGTTGACCGGATAAGCCCAACTTATCAATGCGGGCGGGTTTGGTGATGGCCGGAAAGGGCCCGATGGGTTGACGAAGGGAGAGGCGGAGGAGGAGGGTTGCAAGCGAACATTCCACCCCCTCCTCCAGGAGCAGGCAATGGCAAACGAAACCATGGGCATCGCCCTCGGCATGATCGAGACGCGCGGCCTGGTGCCCGCGATCGAAGCGGCCGACGCCATGACCAAGGCCGCCGAGGTGCGCCTGATCGGTCGCGAATTCGTCGGTGGCGGCTACGTGACCGTGCTGGTGCGGGGCGAGACCGGTGCCGTAAACGCCGCCGTCCGTGCCGGCGCCGATGCCTGCGAGCGCGTGGGTGATGGCCTGGTAGCCGCTCACATCATTGCCCGCCCTCACCGCGAAGTGGAGCCGGCTCTGAACAGCAGCTTCGGCATCGGTTCGAAGGACTGAGCGGTTGAGCGCCTGAGCTGAGGCGCCAACTCTCTGCATTCACCCCCGAACCAACCGCACCACCCCCCATGAGCAAGAAGTACGACGCCGGGGTCAAGGAGTACCGCGACACGTATTGGACTCCTGATTACGTCCCCCTCGACACCGACCTGCTGGCCTGCTTCAAATGCACCGGCCAGGAAGGCGTTCCCAAGGAAGAAGTCGCCGCAGCCGTGGCCGCTGAATCCTCCACCGGCACTTGGTCCACCGTTTGGTCCGAGCTCCTCACAGATCTCGACTACTACAAAGGCCGCTGCTACCGCATCGAAGACGTTCCCGGCGACAAAGAGTCGTTCTACGCCTTCATCGCCTATCCCCTCGACCTGTTCGAGGAAGGCTCCGTCACCAACGTGCTGACCTCCCTGGTCGGCAACGTGTTCGGCTTCAAGGCCCTGCGCCACCTGCGCCTGGAAGACATCCGCTTCCCCCTGGCCTTCATCAAGACCTGCATGGGTCCGCCGAACGGCATCCAGGTCGAGCGTGACCGGATGAACAAGTACGGCCGTCCCCTGCTGGGCTGCACCATCAAGCCGAAGCTCGGCCTCAGCGGCAAGAACTACGGCCGTGTTGTGTACGAGTGCCTGCGCGGCGGTCTCGACTTCACCAAGGACGACGAGAACATCAACTCTCAGCCCTTCCAACGCTGGCAGAACCGTTTCGAGTTCGTGGCCGAAGCCGTTCAATCCGCCCAGGCGGAAACCGGTGAGAAGAAGGGGCACTACCTCAACTGCACCGCCGCCACTCCCGAGGAGATGTATGAGCGGGCCGAGTTCGCTAAGGAACTGGGTCAGCCCATCATCATGCACGACTACATCACCGGTGGCTTCACCGCCAACACCGGTCTGGCGAAGTGGTGCCGCAAGAACGGGATGCTGCTCCACATCCACCGCGCCATGCACGCGGTGATCGACCGCCATCCCAAGCACGGCATCCACTTCCGCGTGCTGGCCAAGTGCCTGCGCCTCTCCGGTGGTGACCAGCTCCACACCGGCACGGTGGTGGGCAAGCTCGAAGGCGACCGTCAGACCACCCTCGGCTACATCGACCAGCTGCGCGAATCCTTCGTTCCCGAAGATCGCACCCGCGGCAACTTCTTCGATCAGGACTGGGCTTCGATGCCCGGCGTGTTCGCCGTGGCCTCAGGCGGTATCCACGTGTGGCACATGCCCGCGCTCGTCGCCATCTTCGGTGACGACTCGGTGCTCCAGTTCGGTGGTGGTACCCACGGTCACCCCTGGGGTTCGGCCGCCGGCGCCGCCGCCAACCGGGTGGCCCTTGAAGCCTGCGTCAAGGCCCGCAACGCCGGTCGCGAGATCGAGAAGGAGAGCCGCGAGATCCTCACCGAGGCCGCCAAGCACAGCCCCGAGCTGGCGATTGCCCTCGAGACCTGGAAGGAGATCAAGTTCGAGTTCGACACCGTCGACAAGCTCGACGTCGCCGCCTGATCGTCTACGCCTACGGAGAGGGAGACCGGCATTGCCTACTCCCTTCTCCTGAGGCGGAGGCCCGGGACGTTTCCCATCCACCTGCAACCCCAGCATCCCCATGCCCTTCCAGAGCACCGTGGGTGACTACCAAACAGTCGCCACCCTGGAGACCTTCGGCTTCCTGCCGCCGTTCACCCAGGACGAGATCTACGACCAGATCGCTTACATCATTGCCCAGGGCTGGAGCCCCCTGATCGAGCACGTTCACCCCAGCCGCTCCATGGCGACCTACTGGTCGTACTGGAAGCTGCCCTTCTTCGGTGAGAAGGATCTGGGTGTGATCGTGAGCGAGCTCGAGGCCTGCCACCGCGCCTACCCCGACCACCACGTGCGCCTCGTGGGGTACGACGCCTACACCCAGAGCCAGGGCTCCTGCTTCGTGGTCTTCGAAGGCCGCTGATTCCAGCGACACCATCGGCGGGCCCGGCTTCGGCCGGGTCCCCGTCCTTCGCGACGGCCTGAAGGCCGCCGCAAACCTCGTCATTTCATTCATCGGGCGGATATGGCCAGCTCCTCCAGTCGTGCAGCAGCCCTGGAACGCCGCAAGGCGCTCACCAGCAGCGGCAAGAAATCCGCTGGCCGCTACGGCTCGACTCCCGGTCGGGTACGCACCGCCGCCGACAGCCGGCCATCCCGCACCAGTCCCGCCCCATCTGCGGCGGAAGTCCGTCAGGTGAGCCCTGCTCCTGCACAGGGCTCCCGCCCCTCCCGGCCCGCCCCCTCCCTGAGCACGCCTGTGGCGGACAGCCGTCGCAGCACCGCCAGGCCGATCGCCAATCCCAGCCGTGATCTGGTGCTTGCCCGCCGCGAGGCCCTCTCGCGCCGCGGCAAGAGGGCCGACACCTCCCGTGATCGCACCCGCCAGGAGGTGCGTCGTCCCACCGCTACCGGCGCGGGTGCCCCGGCCGTGAGCCCCGACCCTGGCCACAAGTGCAAGTGCCAGGGGGGCGAAAAGGCTGCCGAGCGCAGCCGCACCAGCGCTCCCGCTCTCTCGCTTGATAGGGCGCGTGCTTCCACTCGCAACGGCAATGGCGGCAACGGCCGCAGCGTGAACCGCAAGCTGAGCGCCCAGCACAACCCCAGCCGCTCCTTGGTGCTGGCCCGCCGCGAGGCGCTGTCCAAGCGTGGCAAATCCGCCGTGGCTCCCACCAGCAGCACCGCCGCGTCGGTGGCCCGCCAGGCCAATCCCGATCTCACCTCCCGCGAACTGGCCCAGAAGGTGCGGGAACTGAAATGCAAGGTGGGTTCGGCCGGCACCGCCCGCACCGGCGGCGGCAGCCGCCCCACCGGCCCCAACCGCCACGGCGCCCGCCAGGCAGCCGCCGCTGATGCCAGCTGGAAGGTGGGCGTGAGTGAAACCCTCCGCGGGCAGGTCGTCACCGGCACCCAGGCCAACCGCTCGCCCAAGACCACCGGCAACGAAGCGGCCACCTGCCGCACGATCACCGGCACCGAGTACATGGGCTCGGAAGTCTTCCAGACCTTCTGCGGCAAGGATCCCTCCCCGGCCCAGCCGTCCAAGGTGCGCGTCACCGCCACCACCCACGGCAACCGGGTGACCGGCAACGAGGTGGGCCGCTCCGAGAAGGTGACCGGCGACGAACCCGGCACCTGCAAGAACATCACCGGCACCGAATACGTGTCGGCCAACCAGTCGGCCGCCTATTGCGGGACCAGCCAGTCCTCCCCCCGCAAGGTGGGCCGGACGGCCACCGCTGGCGGGCAGGCTGTGTCCGGCGTGCTGGTGGGCCGATCTGAGAAGGTCACCGGCGACGAACCGGGCTCCGGTCGGCAGCTCACGGGCAACCAGTACGTGAACGAGGCCTCCGAAGCCAAGGTGCCCGGCCGCGTTCCCACCAAGGTGGCCACGCTCCAGACCCTGCGCGGCACCGGCATCACCGGCACCCATGTGGGCCGCAGCGACCAGGTAACCGGCGACGAGCCCGGCAGCTGCCGGATCATCACCGGCGATGAATACATCGGAACCCAGCAGTACGAGAAGTTCTGCGGCGTGCGTCCCTCCCCCGAGGCGGCCAAGGTGGGCTTCAGCGTCACCAACCGCAACCTGGTGGTGAGCGGCACCCGCACCGGTCGCTCGGAAAAGGTGACCGGCGATGAACCCGGCACCTGCAAGGTGGTAACCGGCACCCCCTACGCCGGCCTGGAGCAGGCGGGAGCCTGGTGCGCCACCGGCCAGGTGCAGGCCGTGCGCCAGCGCACCCCCGTGCGGATGGGCACCGTGATGACCGGCATCCAACCCGGCATCGGCGGCAGCCTCACCGGGGCCGAGCGGGGCGCCTGCGAAGACATCACCGGCACCCCCTACGTAGGCGCCGACCAGCTGGCCGCCAGCTGTTCGGCCGCCAGCACAGCCGACGCCGACTTTCCCCAGCCCCTCGAAGCAGCGCCCTGGCAGCAGTTCAGCGTTCAGTCCCCGGCGCGCGCCGCCCAGGTCGAGCGCGAGCGCACCGGCCATGTCACCGGCAGCACCTACGAGCAGGGCGGCCGGATCACCGGGCCCTTCGACATGGCCGCCGACAAAGTGACGGGCACCGAGCAGTTCCGCTTCGATCGTCGCCCCCCTGCCCAGCGCCGGGTGGCTCCCGCCCCCGTGACCGTCGACGAGGACGTACGCCCGGTTTCGCGGGTCACCGGTGAGGGCATCTCCGCGGGTCTGAAGATCACCGGCGACGACTGGGATCGAGGGGAGCACGTGACCGGAACCGAAGGTGCCTCTGCCCGTCGCCGCAACCCCACGCGGCCAGGTCCGATGTCGGCGATGCCCAGCTTCCAACCCAAGCGCAACGAGGCGGTCCCCGAACCCGTGAGCCGCATCACCGGCTCCAGCGGCAACACCAGCTCCGGGTCGCTGATCACCGTGTCCGGCGGCGCACGAGGCTGAGCGCCCGATGCCCCGCCGTCCGGCGATGAACGCCGCTCCTCTCGCACCCACCGCCCCCCGACGTGCCGATCGGAGGCCGATCCGCGACACTCCGATTGACACTCCCGCAGCAGACGCCCAGGGCGCTGGTCTTCTGCCGGCCCGGGGCACACGTGCCCGGGTTGCCCGGAATACCAGCAATACCGGCGGCGCCCGCCCCACCGGGCGGACCCGGCCGAAACCCTTGCTAGCTCCGCGGGAGCGTCGCTCCCCCATGCCCCCTGGTGCGCTCTCCGCCCAGAGTCCCCGCGGCCGGGATTCCTCCCAAGCGTCGGCTGTCTCGGGAGGCCATCCCCTCACCGATCAGGCGGCGAATAAAGCGCTGCACGCCTACGACCTGAAGGTGAAGCACCGCTTTGATCGCATCGTGCCGGTGCTCAAGCAGCTCTCGGCCCTGCAGCACGAAGGTGACTTCGTGGGCCGGGCCCAGGACCTGGCCCGGCGGGAACTGGGGTTCGAACTACCGCTGGCGATCCTGGAAACGGCCTGGGTCACCCAGCTCGATATGCGCACCCTGTTCGCTTGGTGCGTGTTCGAAACCTACGAGCAGACCAGCGCCTACTTCTTCGACGCTGATCCGCTCGCCGGCGGACCCGGTGGTGATGCTGCCACCGCCTTCGACGAGTTCCTGTTGGATTGCGGCTTCCATCTGCTCGACATCACCCCCTGCGCCGACGGCCGCCTGGCCCATGCCATCGCCTTTGGGTTGCGGGTCCCCTATGCCTCGGTGCGCCGCCGGCCCCATGCCGGTGCCCTGTTTGATGTGGAGAACACAGTGGATCGCTGGGTGAAGACCGAGCACCGCCGCTACCGCGAGGCCATCCCCAATCCCGCCCACGCGGACACGCGCTACCTGAAGGTGGTGCTCTACCACTTCAGCTCCCTCGATCCCACCCACGAGGGCTGTGCTGCGCACGGAAGCGACGACGCGGCAGCCGCCTCCTGCGGCATGAGCCGGCTCCACGACTTCCAGCAGGCCGTGGAGAACAGCTTCTGCTGCGGAGCTTCGGTGGATCTGCTGCTGATGGGCATCGACACCGACACCGATGCCATCCGGGTGCATGTTCCTGGCATCGACGGCACCACCCACCTCGACCGCTGGCTCGATGCCCGCACCGTTCACGAGGCCACTCGCACCCTGACGGCTGCCCAGGCCCGGGAAAGGATCCTTGAAATGGTGCGTGAAGCCGCCGCTTCGGCTCCGGACCCGGGGATGGTACGCATGATCGCCCGGCTGATCGAGAACAACCTCTCGCAGATCGACTATGTGCGCGAGTTCCATGGCGGCCACTACAGCGATGCGGGCCATGCCGAGCGCTTCATCGGTGTGGGCATCGGTTTCAAGGAGATTCACCTGCGCAATCTCACGTACTTCGCCTACATGGACACCGTGGAGGAAGGCGCGCCCGACCTCGATGTGGGGGTGAAGATCTTCAAGGGTCTGAACGTGTCCCGCGGGCTGCCGGTGCCCGTTGTGGTGCGCTTCGATTACAGCGGCAAGGTTCCCGGGGCAAGGGAACGGGCCGTGCGCAGCGCCCGGCGGGTGGGAGCGGCGATGGAAAGCCGATACAGCGAACTGTTCCAGCAGGGACTCCTGCATGCCTTGCTCACCGTGCGGGACAAGGACGCCCACACCCCTGCCGAAGCGGTAGGTTCCACGATCACCGTCCCGGAATCAGGAGGCCACTGACATGCTGATCTGCAAGGTGGTGAAGCCGCTGGTATCCACCAACCGCATCCCGGATTTCGAGCACAAGCACCTGCAGGTGGTGCTTGATGGAAGCACCCAGAAGGTGGCCGTCGATGCGGTGGGCTGCATCCCCGGCGACTGGGTGATCTGCGTGGGCAGTTCAGCTGCGCGCGAGGCCGCGGGAAGCAAGTCGTACCCCAGCGATCTGACCATCGTGGGCATCATCGACCACTGGGATCCGGAGGCGGGCAAGGCCCCGCCAAGCACGAGCTCGGCCTCCGCTGCCACACCCTCCAGCAGATCTGCCCCCACTACCTCTACAGGGACCACCGCCAACGGAGGCAAGACCTGATGGAGATCATGCAGGTCACCGGTTCGCTCGTGTGCACCCAGCGAGTGCCTGGACTGAAGCACTGGAACCTGCGGGTGCTCCGCACCCCGAAGGGCAAGTTCAACGTCGCTGTGGATCCGGTGGGAGCTTCTCCTGGCAATTGGGTGTTCACCGCCAGTGGTTCGGCGGCCCGCTTTGCCTGCGGCGACCCCGACACTCACACCGACCTGACGATCGCGGGGATCATCGATTTCTGGGAACCCGACGGCTGATACCCCTTCTCTCCTTCCCCGCTGACGAACAACCCACTCCGACCCGCTCCCCTCACCCCTGAGCCCCATGGCCCGCCGCACCCGCACCGCCCCATCCGCCCGGACCGGCTCCACCACCGCCGGATCCACTCCGGCTGCCGGTGCTGGCAATGCCGCCCCTCCAGCTGCGTCGGCCGCCACGCCCACCCCGGACACCCCAGTGACCGCGAGCGCCAGCACCTCCGCGACGCCAGCGACCCCCTCTCCGGACACACCCACGCCGGTCCCCGTCCCGGCGGCGACAGCCCCACCACCGGCGCTACCGGCGGCCACTTCCGCCAGCCGCACCAGCAGCACCCGCACCCCGGCCCGTGCGGCGGCGGCCTCCAGCCGCAGCACCGCCAACCGTTCCATTGGCACCCGCGCCACCACCAGCGCCAGAAGCGCTCCCGCCGCCCGCAGTCGCGGTCGCGGCGCCGCCTCCGGCGGCACCCCTCCCAAGTCGCCCACCTCCCTCGCCCCCTCCCCCATGGCTCCCACCGTCCACGGCATCGCCCTCGGCATGATCGAAACCCGCGGCCTGGTGCCGGCGATCGAAGCGGCGGATGCCATGACCAAGGCAGCCGAAGTCACCCTGGTGGCCCGTGAATTCGTAGGCGGTGGCTACGTCACCGTGATGGTGCGGGGCGAAACCGGCGCCGTGAACGCCGCCGTCCGAGCCGGCGCCGATGCCTGCGAGCGGGTGGGCGACGGCCTGGTGGCCGCCCACATCATCGCCCGCCCCCATGGCGAGGTGGAGCCGGCGATCAACGCCAGCGGCGTCACTCGCCGCCTGTGAGGCCGATGGGCGCCGTTCATCCCCGCGTCCTGGGCTATCTGGGCCGGGCCCTGAGCCTCGAGCTCTCGGCCGTTCAGCAATACATGACCCACGCCACCCTGACCCAGGCCTGGGGAGATCCTGAAACGGCCGACCGCTTCCGCCGGGAGACGGTGGAGGAAATGCAGCATGCCGAACGCATCGTGCAGCGCATGATCGCCCTGGGAGTGGCCCCGGCCGCCTCCCAGCTGAGGGCCGTTGCTCACGCGAGGGATCTGGTGGGGCTGCTGCGCCTCAACAACATCCTGGAAACCGAACTGATCCACCTTTACGGAGAGGCGGTGCGCTTCTGCCTGCTGATCGGCGACCGTGAGAATGAAGCCTTCTTCCAGACGCTCTGGCAGGAGGAGCAGCAGCATGGCGAGGAGCTGGCGGCCTGGGTCGCCAGCCTCACAGCGGCGGCGCCGAGCCTGCAGCGCGCCGTGTTCTGAAACCCAACGGGCAGCCGTGATCCCGATGGAGAGGATCCATCAGGCTGCGTAAAGTCCAGCGCCGAGGCCCCACTTCCCGGCACCCCGCCGTCGCCCTGCTTCCTCCTTGGCCCTCGCCCCCTCCCTGCCGATCCAGCTGGTCTGGCTGATCCCCCTGTACGGGTTCGCTGGCATGGTGCTGTCCCTTCCCTGGGCCTCGGGCTGGATCAAGCGCAACGGCCCCCGGCCGGCGGCCTACCTCAACCTGCTGGTCACCCTGCTGGCTGTGCTGCACGGCAGCCTGATCCTGAGGGAGGTGCTCACGACCGGCCCCCAGCACCTGGAGATCCCCTGGTTCCAGGCGGCCGACCTCGACCTGCGCATCGGCTTCGATCTGTCGCTCACCAACCTGGCAGCCCTGGAGCTGGTCACCTCCATGAGCCTGATCTGCCAGGTCTTCGCTCTGGGCTATCTCGACAAGGAATGGTCGCTGGCCCGCTTCTATGCCCTGGTGGGCTTCTTCGAAGGAGCCATGTCCGGGGTGGTGCTGAGCAGCAATCTCTTCCTGAGCTATTTCCTGCTGGAGATGCTCACCCTCTCCACCTATCTGCTGGTGGGCTTCTGGTATGCCCAGCCCCTGGTGGTCACCGCCGCCCGCGATGCCTTCCTCACCAAGCGCGTGGGTGACGTGCTGCTGCTGATGGGGCTGGTGGCCCTCTCGGCCTGGGCTGGTTCTCTCGAGTTCAACGATCTCTATGCCTGGTCGGCCCACGCCGATCTCTCACCCCTGGCGGCCACCCTGCTCTGCCTCGGGCTGATCGCAGGACCGATGGGCAAGTGCGCCCAGTTCCCCATGCACCTGTGGTTGGATGAGGCCATGGAGGGACCGAATCCAGCATCGATCCTGCGGAACTCCGCGGTGGTGACCTGCGGCGCCCTGGTGCTGCTCAAACTGATGCCACTGCTGCGGCTTTCCCCCGTGGCGATCGACGTGCTGCTTGTGGTGGGCACGATCAGCGCCGTTGGCGGTGCGCTGGTGGCGATCGCCCAGGTGGATCTCAAGCGGGCGTTCTCCTACTCCACCACCTCCTATTTGGGACTGGTATTCCTGGCCATCGCCCTTCAGCTTCCTGGAGTCGCCCTGCTGCTGCTGTTCGCCCACGGACTGGCCAAGGCCCTGCTGTTCATGAGCGTGGGCAGCGTGATCGCCACCACCAACTGCCAGGACATCACCGAGCTGGGCGGACTGGGGCGTCGGATGCCCGCCACCACCGGCTCCTATCTGGTGGCCGCCGCCGGACTCACCGGCCTCCTGCCCCTCGGTTGCTTCTGGTGCTTCGGGCTGATGGTGGAGCGCATGGCGGCAATGGCACCGCTGTTCGCCGGCGTGGTGCTGCTGACCAACGCCCTCACCGCCTTCAATCTGGTGAGGGTCTACCGCCAGGTGTTCCTCGACACCCCCCATCCGAAGACCAAGCGCACACCTGAGGTGAACTGGTTGATGGCCCTGCCGATGGTCTCGCTCACCGTGCTGGTGCTGCTGACACCTCTTGTGATCGGCCGGATCGATCCCTCTCCTGGCATCGCCTCGTTCTCCTGGCTCACCACGGCCCTGGTCGTAGCGAGCGGGGCGCTTGGCGTGCTGGTCGGATCCCTGGTGCCGCTCGACAAATTCTGGTCCCGCTCGGTGCTCAAGCCGCTGCGCACCCTCCAGGATCTGCTGGCCTTCGACTTCTACACCGACCGCATCTACCGGGCCACGATCGTGGCGTTCGTGGCCGGCATGGCCCGGCTCACCAATGCCTTCGACCGGGTGGTGGTGAACGGACTGGTGAACAGCATCGGTGTCGGCTCGCTGGCCAGTGCCGAGGCCCTCAAGCTGGGGGTGAGCGGTCAGCTCCAGACCTACGTGCTCACCGTGGTGCTGGCGATCGTGCTGCTGTTCGGCAGCCTCTCCTGGTTCCGGGGCTGACGCCGATGCTGAGCATCCTCCTGCTGATCCCTTTCCTGGGCACGGCCCTGCTGCTGCTGCTGCCGGGTGATCCGCCCCCGGGCCGGATGCGCGCCGTGGCGATCACCGTGCTCGGCCTGCAGCTGCTCTGGAGTCTGCGGGTGCTGCTGGCCTTCGACCCGGGAGAGGGCGGGCTGCAAATGGTCGAATCGCTGCCCTGGGTCAACAGCATCGGTCTCGACTACCGGCTCGGCATCGACGGCCTCTCGATGCCCCTGGTGCTGGTCAACGCCGCCCTCACCCTGGTATCGGCGGTCTGCACCCGCGACATCAGCCAGCGGCCGCGCATCTACTTCGCGCTGCTGCTACTGATCAGCGGTGCGGTGAACGGCGCCTTCCTGGCCGACAACCTGCTGCTGTTCTTCCTGTTCTACGAGCTTGAACTGATCCCTCTCTGGCTGCTGATCTCGATCTGGGGCGGCAAGGAGCGGGCCTATGCCGCCACCAAGTTCCTGCTGTTCACCGCTGTGTCGGGGGTGCTGATCCTGGGCGCCTTTCTGGGCCTTGCGTTGTTCACCGGCTCAGTGGACTTCAGCCTCAGCCCGGTGCTCAGCGACAGGCTGTCGATGGGCAGCCAGCTGCTGCTGCTTGGGGCCCTGCTGATCGGCTTCGGCATCAAGATCCCGCTCGTTCCGTTTCATAGCTGGCTGCCCGATGCCCATACTCAGGCCTCCACTCCGGTGTCGGTCCTGCTGGCCGGGGTTCTGCTCAAGCTGGGTACCTACGGCCTGCTGCGCTTCTGCCTGGGCATGTTTCCCGAAGCCTGGGCCCTGGTGGCCCCCTGGCTGGCGATCTGGGCTGCGGTGTCGGTGCTGTATGGATCGCTGGCGGCCATCGCCCAGCGGGACATGAAACGGATGGTGGCCTTCAGCTCGGTCGGCCACATGGGCTACGTGCTGCTGGCGGCAGCCGCCGCCACGCCTGTGAGCCTGCTGGGGGCGGTGTTCCAGATGGTGAGCCACGGCCTGATCTCCGCCCTGCTGTTCCTGCTGGTGGGAATCGTGTATCGAAAAACCGGCACACGCGACCTGGAGGTTCTTCGCGGTCTGCTCAACCCTGAGCGGGGTCTTCCCCTCACCGGCACCCTGATGATCCTGGGGGTGATGGCCAGCGCCGGACTTCCGGGCATGGCCGGCTTCATCTCCGAGTTCCTGGTGTTCCGGGGCAGCCTTCCCTCCTATCCCCTGGCCACCCTGCTCTGCATGGTGGGCTCGGGCCTTACGGCCGTGTATTTCCTTCTCCTCGTGAACCGCGCCTTCTTCGGGCGTCTGGCGATCACACCTCCCACTGATCCTGCCCGGGATTGCCGGCTCGACGTCCGCCTGGCCGGCGTAGCGCCACGGGAAACCCTGGCCACCCTGGGGCTGGCCCTTGGGGTGGTGCTGCTGGGCCTTCTGCCGGCCACCCTCGGCAGCCTGAGTGAGTCCACGTCCGCACTGCTGGCCGGCCTGCCCAGCCTGGTGGTGGCGTCAACCGCTGCAGGAGGCCTGGGCTGATGCCGGTCATCCCCGCCGAACTCGTTCGCGCCGGTGGCCAGCCCACCCCCGCCGACCTGGAAGCCTGCCTCCTGGCAGGCCGTACCCTGCTGGCCGACACGCCCGAGCACCTGATGCAGGTGGTCGATGTGCTCAAGAGCTACGGGGAGGTGCTGGATGCTTACAGCATCAACCTCATCCACCAGGCGGAAGCACAGTTTCTCAATCCCTTCCCGGTATTCCGCTTCCTCGATGGCGACCTCAGCCCCGGGAAAATCTGGCGCCATCTCTGCCACGACCGCATCAACTATGAGTACGCCGAGTACTGCATGAAGGCCATGCTCTGGCATGGCACCGGTGGCCTCGATGCCTATCTCGACAGCCCGCCGTTCCTGGAGAACTGCCGGTTGATCATTTCCCGCAAGACCCGCCGCGATCCCCTGCTGGCCGTGCTCCATCCGGTGTTCCCGGAGTTTCTGGCGGAACTGATCCGCGCGGCGGCCACCACGCATGCCCTGGGCCAGTTCTGGCGGGTGATGAGCGATCTGTTCCTGGATCTGGCCGAGGCCGAGGCCGCCGGGATGGTGCGCACGATCGAGGAGGTGGTGGAGTTCATCAAGGACGCTCTGGTGTACGCCGCCGGCCTGCCGATCACCTACGCCGTGGAGGTGGCCGGCGAGCGGCTCTGGGTGCTGCCGCCCGAGGCCGGCCTCACCTTCCTGGTGGACGTGGCCGTTCCCTATGTGGAAGCGGTGTTCCTGAGGGGCACCCCGTTCCTGGGCACGGTGTCCTTCAACGCCCAGGCCCAGCAGATCTCCCCGGATCAATCCCAGTTCGCCTACGGGGCCTTGTTCGCCGACCCTCTGCCCACAATGGGCGCCGGCATTCCGCCCAGCCTGCTGATGCAGGACATGTACCGCCATCTGCCGCCCCGGCTACACCAGTGGTACGACCAGCGCACACGCGGCGAAGGCGACGTGCGGGTGAAGATCTGCATGAGCTTCCAGAAGGCGATGTTCTGCGTCACCAACGCCGCCATCCGGGGTACCTTCCCCCATCCGCTCACGACCACCGATCCGGCGGCCCAGGCAGCGAACCAGGCCCATGCCGCTGCCTGGGCCACCCGCCTCAGCCAGGCGCGCACCGACGCCCTCGACGCCGAGGCGGAACCGCCGCCGGCGTAAGGTCGGGATCATGGATCATCCCTGGACGCACAGGAAACGCCCCGATCGCCTGGAGCGGCGCATCGAGTTCGCGGACTACGAAACCACCCGCACCTTCCTGGAGCGCCTGAACGCGCTTTCCGAGCGAGTGGGCCGCTTCCCCGACATCAGCTTCGGAAGGACCTATGTGAACCTCACCCTCAGGCCCGAGGGCGAGGCAGAGGATGCGGCGGTGGGCGAGGCCGAAACCACCTTCGCCGATGCCGTCGATGACCTCCTCTGATCCCCCCGTTTCCGACGACGCCACCACCGTCGACCTCCAGGCCGCTTACGAGGGCGCCGGCATCCAGGCGGTGCTCGACCAGCTCGACCGGGAACTGATCGGCCTGCGGCCGGTGAAAGCGCGCATCCGCGAGATCGCTGCCCTGCTGGTGGTGAATCGGGCTCGGCAGCAGGTGGGGCTCGACACCGCGCCGCCCAGCCTGCACATGTCGTTCACCGGCCACCCGGGCACCGGCAAGACCACCGTGGCTGAACGGATGTCGAAGATCCTGCACGGCCTCGGCTACGTGCGCAAGGGGCACGTGGTGACTGCCACCCGTGACGACCTGGTGGGTCAGTACATCGGCCACACGGCGCCGAAGACACGGGAGATGCTGAAGAAGGCGATGGGGGGTGTGCTGTTCATCGACGAGGCCTACTACCTCTACCGTCCTGAGAACGAGCGGGATTACGGCGCCGAGGCGATCGAGATCCTGTTGCAGGTGATGGAGGCGAACCGCGAGGATCTGGTGGTGATCTTCGCTGGCTACAAAGAGCGGATGGACATCTTCTACCAGTCCAATCCAGGGCTCTCCTCACGGGTGGCCAACCACATCGACTTCCCCGACTACAGCGCTGACGAGTTGCTTGCGATCGCCAAGCTGATCCTGGCCAAGGAGAACTACCGCTTCAGTGAGGAGGCCACCGCCGCCTTCGCCGAGTACATCGTGCGGCGAATGCAACTGCCCTTCTTTGCCAATGCCCGCTCCATCCGCAATGCCATCGACCGTGCCCGCATGCGCCAGGCGAATCGACTCTTCAACGGCATGGGCAGCAGGCTGAGCAAGCTCGACCTGATGACGATCGAAGCGGAGGACATCACGGCCAGCCGCGTGTTTCACGGCGAGGTGGAGGGCCTGGATCGGAGCGAACCGGTGACGGGCTGAAGGCAGAAACGAGCAGAGCTCATCGATGAATTCAGACCACAACGAATTCAGACTACACCCTTCAACAGAAACTACATCAATGAATGAAGGCTAGAGCGTGCCAGCATTTGATCGAGACATTCACTCCAGCGGAGAGCGACACTGCGGTCGCTGTAGGCCTCAATCAGGAGCGAATTTTTGCTAAATGCTTTTCGGAACGACTCATACTCGCGAGATACGGTTTCAATTCCAGTGGCAATCGACTGCGGCAGGAGGATGTCACAGTAAACCCCGATACCCAGCCGATGGATGATCGCCTGAATGGGATTACCCTGTGGTCCCAGCACAATGATCGGCTTGCTATGCCCGAGATACTCAAAGAACTTGGAAGGTTGATTGTCCAAGTGCCTGGGGCCGATCACGACGAACAGCACATCAGAGTCTTCTGCTAGGTCGTGCGACTCTTCGTAACCAACAGAGCGCCACGATCGGATGCTCTGGCGCAGCCTGGTGTCCGCTTGAATCACACGGCACGCCTCAGGATAAACATATCCATAAAAATCAATCTGGAGATCAATCGGATAGTCCCTGAAGGCAGTGAACAAGGCATCAATGGGTCGCCACTCGGTAGCGCCCCTTCAAGTGGTGTAACTCAGGAGGTCCTGTGTCCCTCTCCGGAGGGTGAACAGGGGCAGTCAGGGAATGACTGCCTGAAAGCTGATCGCTCAGCTCCATTGATTCACTATGAACCAT